>ERZ1034768.1-NODE-1-length-173024-cov-380.851320_pt1 | contig 173024 bp, 248 predicted proteins | sample MGYA00520691_ERZ1034768 | MGnify/ENA primary metagenome ERZ1034768 (study PRJEB33766, sample SAMN09781704) | gut metagenome | biome: gut microbiome | host: Homo sapiens | place: Madagascar | study: EMG produced TPA metagenomics assembly of the PRJNA485056 data...
AGCTTCTCCTTGTAAGGAGTGAGGGCTTCCATAACGGCTACCTTCTTGTCAAGGTCGCAATACTTTGCTTGCAACGCATCGTACTGGTCTCTCTGATTCTTGTACAGACCGAAGTCAGCATCTACCTGCGACTTGTAAAGACCGAACTCAGCCTGCATTGCTCGGCGGTTCTCAGCGTTGATAGCATCTACCTGCGACTTGTAAAGACCGAATTTCTCAGCGATGTCAGTCTCACGCATAGCGTAGAACTTGTTAGCGGTGTCGAGCTTCAAACCGAACATATCAGTAAGCAGCTTCACCTCATCAGCGCATTCCTTCTCCATTACCTGCAAGGCGGTTGGCTGATTTGAGCTTGAGTTAGCTCCGTAAGTGTTGATGTTTACGTTCTCAGGCATATTGCTGCCGAGTGAACCAAATACGCTGCGGTTGTTACCGCCAAGCAACCAAGCACCAGCACCGAGTGCTGTGCCGATGATACCAAGGGTAAGACCAGCATTGCCTGTTGCCTTAGAAGCATAATCATCGTGCTTCTTTCCCTCTTCGTAGATTTTCTTCTCTACGACCTTTGCATCTGTCATTTCCATGATACAATCTTTTTAAGTTATCCTTATATTAACTAACACTATTGTAACGTTACGGATGCAAAGGTACGAAGAAAAGGGGAGAGCTAATATAACTCTATCACACTTTCTTTTATTGCTTGATTATCAGTGATTTAAGGTGATAGGAGGTAATATCATAAATAACAAAAAAAGAGAGGCAATCACTTACCTCTCTTACTCTTAATGAAGTGCAGAATATCCCACTTCTTCCAATACCTAGTGTGCCCACGCTTCTTGCACTCGCCGTTCGGAATATCACCCCTAGCCACCATCCTGTTAAGGGTAGCATCAGAAACTCGCAATTTTTCCTTGACCTCCTCGGTGCTCAACATAGGGTTGAGAGCATACGGCAGATAGTTCTCACAAAGGTCTTCTATCTCATCGCTGCTCATTCCGCAAGCAGTTACCTTCTCCCCTCTCTTCTCTTGCTCGTCTGCTCGAAAGCAAGAGTCAGACAACGATTTTAATAACACTCCCAAGGTGTGATAACCAAATAACTTTCCCATATCATTATAATCTAGAGATTAAACTTTGACAGCCATTGCCTGAGAAATACTTGTCGGCAAAACCATATACATAAAATATAATGGTCATTACAAGTATTACAACATTAGCTTCCACCATTTCGTTGGTGGTAAAAACATTCCAGTATACGATATGAATAGCATTTATCCCAAATAGGTAGATTATCATCGGAATACGCCATCTGTAGCAGAGCCAAAAGAATCTGCTCGCAATTATAAGTACAAGCGGATGGATGTAAACGGAAAAATAGATAAATGCTGCCGATACCCAATTCTCCTTAAACCATACGCACATTTCTTTTTCATGAGACGCAAATGTTACCATGCATGCAATATGAAAAAGCATGATAAACAGAGGCATCACTTCACAATAATACTTAAACCAAGTGAGTAGCTTTATGCTGTAGCCTCTACCTGCAAGGATAATGACGTTTATAATTTCGCTAACGTCCATGTCCTTAAACATTACTCTTGACAACTGTACAACACCGACTGATTGAACTAACCGATGGACTTCGTCTTTTTGTTCTTCTGTCATTGAAATACCTCCTTTTGTCTATAGTTAATTGTTCATAATTCGTTGATTTAAAATAAATGATGGTGCAAAGATACCCTTTTCCGCACAAAATTAACGAAAATGAGAATATTTTTGTGTTAAACTTTATAAAAAGTAACAATCTGAAAGTTTTGTTACCATTTTATCCTTTTTTGGTAACAGAAACAAGGCGGCTACATGTTGTAAACCGCCTTATCTTTTAGAATACATAAGTAAGCCAACTATAACGCTTCCTGCCTTCAAGGTACGTGAGGTTCTCCTGATTGGTATAAGCCTCCTGTTCAAAGGAAATGGCACGATAAGCCTTATGGCTGTCTCTGAGGATGATAAGCCTTACGAACCATTCTACCACATACCAAATGTAGAAGAACACATAGAGCATTTCCTTCATCTGCTCGGTATGTATCTGTTCATGATTGAATGTCACGTCACTAATCTTTTTGTCTCTTCGTGTGAAGAGAACCCCGAAGAGGTTCACGTAACTGAAACCTCTAGGGGGAATAATTTTATTCTTGATAATCTTCATATCTTCATCTTTTAAATAATTGATATTAATAAATACGTAAGGAACACATCTGCGAACCCTGCTATCTCCAGCCAATACCAAGGGTGGAACTTGACATCCTTACTGATATACCAAAAGCTATTTACTACATTGAAGAAATCAATGGCAACTAGATAGATGGTATATATCAGGGCTATCACGAACGTTATCCACCAGCATACAGACAAACACCAGCCCACACAACCTGCCGCTGCCACGATGGCTGCTGTCTTATGCACGGAATAGGCATCACGGTCGCAGTAGTTGGGTGCAAAGCCTACGAAGCACAATCCCGCACAGCCAAGGAAGACAAGGAACTGAATGCCCTTGCCTGTATCGAGCAGGCAGATGAGCATAAGGAACGCCACCGCAACCATAATCAGCGAGAATATCCAACCCATATTGCGGGGTTTCTTGAAGGGAGCGATTTCACTGCCCGTAGTAGGCTGCAACTGATAGTAGGTATCACTCACCATATTAGGGATGCCGAAGCGCAAAGCCATCAACAGCAGATACCCTCCGAGAAGGAGGAATGAGATAAATGCAAGATACCACATAAGCCTACACCTCCATCTTCAGTTTCTCAGGATAGCCTGACTTATAATCATAGGTCAGGACACCCTCAATGTTATCCAACTCGCTCACTGCCTTCTTATGCGCTGCCGTCACGTTGAAGCACTCCAGGGCATACATTTCCAATGCTGAGAGCAGCTGAATAGCCTTGTCACAGTCCACCTCAAGCTGATAGCTTCCCAGCCACAATGTCGTTTTCTCCTGCCCCATGCTCTTAGCGATGGTGGTAGAGTTCATCAGTCCTACTCTTGTAGCCTTGTCGAGCCATACCTCCATGCCGTTCAACAGGAAGGAATTGACGGACGAAGAAGCATCGTACTTTTCAATGTAGGCAAGCATCGCCTTCTTCATATACCCCAAAGGTTCTGCGCCAAGACCTTCACTAATCTCTCTAATCTCCTCCATGCTTGCCTGTTCGCCACTCGCCAAGATGTCGTTCAACACCAAATCCATGCTAGGATTGTAGTCATACCGCTCAAGCATGTAATCGCACAGAGAGGACTCCTTTTCCTGCCCATCCTCTGTTTTCTCAACCTGCATGGTCTTAGCCCATGCTACTCTGTAGATGTCTCCATCCAAGACCTTGAAAGCCGCAAAATCGGCTGCTTCACCAAATGTTTTAACCATATTATTACAATATAATTTCGTTTTAAAGTATATTCTCCATTACTACCTTTTTCTTGCTTGAAGAAATGTGGTAAAATAACAAAGTCTAAGTGTTAAATAGAGCACACGGGACGGACATAACGGACAGAATCCTTACTTCTTAGGGTACTGTTATTGCTGTAGGTCCAATCAAAATCCCATGCAGTTCCACTAGAAGCCTGAGTGGAAGTCCAGTGGGAGTCGGTTCGTTGCATCATTCTTCCGCCGATTTTTTCCATTGCTTCAACTATTGCATCCTTGTTTTTATAAGCATCATATGCTTCACCAAACGACCATAAATAGCCTTTTTTGCCGTTCTTAAATGTATAATTGCGACAGCTCTCTGCTGCGGGAGCATTACCACTACCGAGTTGTGCAATAATCTTATCAGTATTCGCTTCGCCAGCATAGTCATGTTTTGCTATTGCAGTATCTTCGGTAGTGAAAATCCCAGATACAATCCCGTTCACGCCCCATTCTTCTGCACTACTTTCTGCATATGTAGGTGCAATTATAAACTTACTATTCTCTGTACATACATATACACCTACTGCCTTGCTATTATTTGCAGCATTCCAGTTTTCAGAGAGCGTAAGCTGTCCATCTGTATCGTATATATATATACCAAGCGGAATCTTATTATAAGTCATTATGACGTTCCTACTTGTACCTACGCCAGCAGTATAATGTTGTTTCAATGGTGGAGCGTATCCGCTTACGCCACTTGCACTTACAGTATACGTATTGACCGAAGGAATCTTGAACACAAGCGGTGTTCCCTTCCAAGTCTGTGTCTGGGTTTCGTTAGTCATCGTATTCTTGACGGTCACAACAACACCGTTCAGCTTGCTATCCGATGAAGACAAGTAGCTTTTGAGCGTCACCGTCACGGTCTCATTGTAATCGCCTCCACTAATCTCTCCCCACGTAGCCTTGCCGTTCGATATATTATACAGCTGATAGAACTTATATCCATGTTCAGCAGAAGAGTCTGCTACTCGGCACATGTATCCTACCTTGAACGAGCGTGTCACTCCATTGTCTGTAAATGTGAGCGTGCTTGATGTAGGAGCAGATGAGAGCGTAGGAATCACATATTCCGTATCAGTGAATTTCGCATTCGATGGCACATTTGCATTGACGGTATGACCATTAACTCTGGAAGCATTATCCGCAGTCGATGCGCTCGCAGCCTTCTCCGTCTTGCCGAGATACTTTTTGTCGGCATCGACAGTTTTAATATATGCTGCCAGACTCTGATGCGAAGTAAGATAGTTACCTTTAGGCTGATACTTAGCTGCTACATCTGCATCGGTGACGTACTTCAAACCCTTTACCCAAGTCTCAGTTGCATATCCCACAAGACTCTGATGAGAGGTGAGGAATCCGCTGTCGTTAGTAAGTTGTGATACCTTAGTTGGTATTTGCGAAGTCTTGGCGTAACCTTCGAGACTCTGATGAGTCGTGAGATAGTTACCCAAATCCACAGGTGTGCCACCAGTGGCAGCAATCGTCTTAGTCACACCATTAATCTTAACACTGTGAGTGTGAGATTTATCACTCTTTCCGCTAATATCTTGATGTGAGGTTAAGAAGGTTGCACCTTTAGTTGCTATTACTGTCTTCCCAGACTTGGTAATACCTGTCACAGCATTTCCTGTTCCTGTGGTAGTGACTGCATTCACATATCCATCAAGAGACTGATGTGAGGTAAGATAGTTACCCTTAGGCTGATACTTGGCTGCTGCGTCAGCATCTGTGATGTACTTCAAACCCTTTACCCATGACTCAGTAGCATATCCTGCGAGAGACTGATGAGAGGTGAGGAATGTTGCACCTTTTACAATAGCTAACGTCTTTCCGCTCTTTGTGATTGATGTCACCGCATTGCCCGAACCGTTTACGTTTATAGCATTCACGTATCCGTCTAGCGACTGATGTTCGGTCAGATAATTTCCTATCGGTTGATAGGTCTTTCTCGCAACCTCACTAGTAAGATACGCTGCGAGGATAGTTGCAACCTCCTCTTTGGTATAGGTATCGGTTATTCCGTATCCTCCGAGCGTAGTTGACTTATCAGCTTTCTGAGCGATGGCTTCCTCGATTGCCTTGTGAAGATTATCATCCTTTGCTAACTTGTCAGCAATCTCTTTTAATGTATCAAGAGATTCTGGCGCTCCACCGATAAGGTCAGCTATAGCCTTGCGGAAAGAACCATCAACCGATGATGCACCGTTAATGATGTCAATGGTGGCTTGCAAAGATGCTTCCTTGGCGGTTGCACGCTGCACTTCATCAGTAAGCGATGTTCCTAGCGCATACTTGCTGTGAGTGTGTGACGTGATGTCGCCTGTAAGCACAGCTTCTACCTTTTCTTTAGTAAGCTTATAGGAAGAAGAGACGGACACACCGCTGTCTACAAACTCGCCCCGTGCGTCATCATATATCCACCAGTTTCCGTTCTTTACGTAAGGGGATTTTCCGTTTTCTCCCTTATCACCCTTTACACCTTGAAGACCCTGAATACCCTGCTCACCTTGGATTCCTTGTTCGCCTTGGATACCTTGCTCGCCTTGGATACCTTGCTCTCCCTTATCGCCTTTGTCGCCTTTATCTCCCTTAACGTAGATATTGCTCTTTACGTAAGATTGCGAGTCCTTATTCCACGCGTACACATAGTTATCTTCCCCGATATATGTAGGATGATTGGCTGTATCGTTGGCATTATCAGCGGCATCAAGAGCTGCCTGCTTAGATGTTACAAAATCAGTCTCTCGCTTTGATTCCGCAGCGACACGACCTTCCTCTGCCTTAACCCTCAATGCCTCGGCATTGGTGATAGAAGTGTTCGTCTCGCTGGCTTTTCTTGCTTCACTGTTTGCGTTATCGGCAGCTGCGTTCGCTCTGTTTGCGGCATCAATGGCAGCTTGCTTCTGCTCTGTAATGTCCGTAATGGAAGCATCTACTCTGTCAGCAGCTTCGTTGGCATTCTGCGCTGCAACCTCCGCAGACTTCGCCTTCGCATCGGCATTGGCTGCGGATTTATTAGCCCTATCAGCCGCATTGTTGGCATTTGTCGTTGCGGTGTTCGCATTCTCAGTTGCAGTATTCGCATTCTCGGTTGCGGCATTGGCGTTATCGGTTGCGGTCTTGCACGCTTCGGTCTGTGTTCTGGATTCCGCAGCAGCATCGGTTGCAGGCTTCATCAGCTCTGCCTTATCGCTATCCGTGAGGTCGGCAAAGCGGAGACGGATTCCCTTTGGAATACCGAGATTAAGCCTGTAGACAGGGTTTCCGTTTGTATCTGTGCCCGAAGCCGATACGGAAGCGGTGGCATTCGCATCCTCGGCTAAGGTAGTCACATTGCCGATAAGGAACTGAGGGGTCTTGCCCGTAAATCCTCGGAAACCGCTCATATCAACAAGATAGGAGTAGAACTTCTGCCCTCGTTCGTTCAGAGCGACAACATAGAGCTTGGCGTTATCTTCATCCTCCACATTAGCGGTATTGATGAGGATGAAATCATTCTCGGCAAAAGTATTCACGTCCGTAGCATTCATCGCTGATACGGAAGCGAATACCTTCTTGATTTGGAAAGCCTTACCTGTAAGGTTCACGTCCGTCTTGCTATAAGCCTTGGTGGTTGTATCCCATCTGTAGAAATATCCGTCTGCGTCTACGTAAGGAGGGTGCTGCGCAACACCGTTAGCATCCGCTGTTGCTTTATCGGCAGCCGCCTTTGATGTTGCAAAATCAGACTCGCGCTGAGTCTCTGCTGCCACACGAGCCTTTTCCGCATCTACCCTTGATGTTTCAGCCTTAACACGACTGTTTTCCGCAGTCACACGACCGTTCTCCGCAGTTACTCTACCTTGCTCGGAATTGACGATGTTTTTATACGCTTCTATGAGGTCTGTGATAACAGGACTCATCGAAGTATAGAGTGCAAGCATACTCCATGTAGAGCCGTTATCGTAGCTCACTTCAATACCCTCATTTCCACCTCTGAGCTTAGGTGTTACACCCTCGGCTTTCACACCTGTAGATTCTCCACCTATCACCCAATTACCATCGCTGCTGATGGTAGGTTTCAAGCCTTCGCTCAGATAAGCTCTTACAAACTCAGCAGGAATTTTGACCTGCAAGCCGCTGGCTGTGTACACCCAAAAGAAGTCGGTACTCACCACTAGGCGTGAAGCTGTACTGAGCTGGCTGGCTATGTCATTGATTTTTATTTCTGTTGCCATAAAATTATTGATTTAAAGATTCATTGATTGCCTTGCTGACTGCTTCGATGAAACAAGGAGCGGTGGTTTTCTCCACCAGCCCCTTAATGATGTCGAGCTCTTCCTGCGAGTAGTCGGTTTCATCACTTCCGTTCCACATCTTGACGGCAAGAGCCTGTCCTGCCAATCCAAGACCTGCACCCTGCGAATAGATGATGTTCGCAATCTGCTTGCGTGCGTTCACTACCTGACACTGGCTCTTGTCGAGTGTCACGAATACTTCTAGATATTCTAACTTAACTTTCATACTCTTTGCTTTTTATTATATAACCTTTTTTTTATTCCATTAACCAGCGCTACATTCGGAAAACCACGTATCCCCATCAAATATGAGATGTATTTGCTCATCTTTTTTTGTACTTGTAAATTCTCCTGTTTTACCGCTCGAAGTACGATAACTAACTCCCGCAGGTGCTTTTATTGTAACATCGCCAGTTCCAGCTCTTATAACTGTAAAGACATCTCCTGTTTTAGCACCTGTTGCAGAAGTTGGCAAAGTTATCGTGATGCTAGATGAATTGTTGCAGCGGATACACATTCCTGACGCATAAATTGAAGCACTATTGCGCAAATCCATACTGTAATAAAGTGGGACAATAGGAATACGGAAACCAACGAATGTACCATTTACCATTACAATGCCAGGGTATTGAACACTAGAATTGGAAGCACCAACGTTAATGTGGATTCCAGCTTGAGTTGTAGAACTTTGAGTAACAATACCATAATTTACAACAGATAGAGCAAAGTTATAACTATCATAGGTAAAACTCTTTGCATCCAGAACCACCATGCGGGTAAAGCTATTTCTTTCCTCTCCAATAGCTAATCGTGCATTGCTACAGACAAGATTATTATCTTCCAGTTTGAAGCCGCCAATCTGTCCGCTCGTAGCCGTAATCTTACCCATAATATCCGCATCGGTCGTCTTAAATTTACCACCTCTAGTTATAGAAGTAGTAGCATTGCTGCCTTCAGTACCGCCTATCCAGAACGCATAATCTACATCATCCTTCACCCATCGGAACGAGCCAAAGATATTGTTACCTTCCATCAGGTTAAACTGCTGACCTTGGGCGAACTTCAGAACCGCATTCTTTGCCACGATAAGAGGAGAATACATCGGACCAGTATCACTCAGTTTCGTCCACAGCTTATTTTTGTCAGAGTCAACTGCTGATGGGTCGAATGAACTGCCCGTAGCCGTATGCGTAACGTTGCATTGATAGATAGACCAGCCATCGTTAGCATTGTTATCCTCAATATATATCAGGTCGATATACTTCTGTTCCTTGGTCAGGGCAGAATCATTATGATAAGTTGCACCGCTCTTCCATCCTTCGGAATTTCTGACGATGCAGCCGTTCTTGCCCATCTTTCCGGCTTCGGCAAAGTTGGCTACCACAACAGGCTGACTCCAATCGTCCTGAACGGAGTCAGTACCATGTTTTCCTGCACGAACAGACTCCCAAATGAACCTGTTTGTAGACGATACTGCTAGCCGTTTTGCCGTCCATCCTCCCTGCAAGATACCATTTGTACGGTAAGGCTTGGCTGGCACTGACGTATCGTTAGCGGTAGCGATATAGGCGCGCTCCATAACGATGGCTTCAGCCTGCATCGGCATCGCCTTGCTCCAGGTTATGTTGCCTACAGCATCTACGGTTCCGTCGGTACGCCATAAGCTCTCAGTAAGAGCTATCATCGATTGCCAGGCAAAGAGACCATAGTCGCCGTAGCTATCTGTGCCGCCATCCTTGAAATATCCGATAAAGAAATAATATTCTCCTGCATCAGGCATGGATAATTCAGCAACAAGACTCTGACCATCGCCGCTTACTACATAGGCATACTCTGATCTGTTGAGATATTCGCTATCTTCCTTTATCTGATTGCCATCACTATTGATGACCTCAGACGGCAGATAGAGACGAGAGATACATACCAGGTCCCAGTTGGTTTCAGAATAAGACTTCATCATCACTCTGAGATAGCTATCTCGGAAATGGTTAACAACTTTAATACGGCGTATGCACTTGCCGTTGTTGCCAAGAGAGGAAGGAGTCTTATAGAAAGTTTTCTTCTGCTTGATACCATCTAACAGAATTTCACTTTCTTCTGTTCCCCATGCGTTAGTACTGCTGTTGTACCGGTCGCTAATCTCATCTGTTGTAATCTTGCCACCCAGCACGATACTCTTACCCCCCGTAGTTGGAGCCGTCTTTGTCCAGCCACTGCCAATATCATCCTGCGCTTTATCATAGTCGGCAAGCGTTTTCGGGGTAGGAAGAACTGATGGTTCTGAAGCTGAAGACTGATAGCCTACGATGAGACCATCGCCATCCTTCGCCTTATAACCCTCACAGGAAACCACATCGTCCGTAGTACCATCAGTATAGGTTGTTCTGATAATCTTCCACAGCCAAGGATTGCTATCATTGAAATCTGTCGGCATAGTGGTAGAACCATTATTCCAGATTGTTGTAGCAGGAGGCGTAGGAGTTAAAGAACTATTTGTATAGAACTTCGTTTCCTGCTTAGAGATACTCTTAGGGAAGCGGTTGAAGAGCTTTGGCGTTGAGAACTCACCATCACTGCCAAGTTCTCCCCGCTTATAAGCCACGAAAACATATCTTTTATCCTCTGTTGGAGCCATCAGGTCATCCTGCCATCCATCAGTAAGTTTTCCGTTTGTTCGCTTAGGTGCAGAGAAATCATTATTGAGATAATTAGACTGATAATAGATATACTCATACCCGTCACCATCAGCACCCGTCACGTTTGGCACTATCTTCACAGTCACATAGTCTATATAGGTTGAGCCGTCAAGTGTACCTGTCACTTTGAAGACTATAGTCTGTGCAACCATGCCGAGATTAGCATCTTTTGCACACGATATAGAAGCCGTATTACCACTTATGGGATAAGACACATTAGTAGTATTTGCCCTGTCTCTAACAACTTGACTTACATTACAGTCCCTTCCGTCTACACGAAGGCTAAAATGAATATCCTCGCTGAACGCTGCCAGTGCCTTGCCATTGCTGTCTGTCGGAATAGTGACAATATCGTCCGTAGATGAAGCCTTAGGCGCATGCTTACCATCGGTAGCTATATAGCCGATAAGCTGTGCTGCGGAAGTAGTAGTAGTACCGTCCTTCCATGTTATCTTATCACGACTCCATATATATGTACCTTTAGGCGCATTTTCAGGATATTTACCACTCCAGCTATTGTCTGACGGCTTAGAATCAGCAGATAATGACGTACCATATTCCTCAGTTACCGATGCAAGGTCGGAACACTTACCAATGCAGTAGATGCCAGTGAAGGCTTCATCATTATTAGTATAGGTTACCTTGTCGGCACTCCATACATAATCATTTGCATGTGTCTCAATTACGACCTTAGACAGGGTATTATAAGTGAAGCTGCTAGGCTGCGAAGTCATGGATTTTGACAAGCCATACCATGTGTTTACACTTGTAATTCCTATGCCATCCTTCGCCTTATAACCCTCACAGGAAACCACATCGTCCGTAGTACCATCAGTATAGGTTGTTCTGATAATCTTCCACAGCCAAGGATTGCTATCATTGAAATCTGTCGGCATAGTGGTAGAACCATTATTCCAGATTGTTGTAGCAGGAGGCGTAGGAGTTAAAGAACTATTTGTATAGAACTTCGTTTCCTGCTTAGAGATACTCTTAGGGAAGCGGTTGAAGAGCTTTGGCGTTGAGAACTCGCCATCGCTACCAACTTCACCCTGCTTGTAGGCTACCCACACATATTGCTTATCCTTGGTAGGGAACATCGGGTCGTCCTGCCAGCCGGTAGTCAGCACACCGCCCGTTCTGCTTGGCTTCGCAATGGCAGACGCAGAGCTGGAAGCTGTAAGGTAATAGATATATTCATACCCGTCACCGTCCGCGCCAGTCACGTTAGGAACGACCTTTACCGTTACATAGTCAATATAGCTTGAACCATCAAGTGTGCCCGTCACCTTGAAGACAACGGTCTGCGAGGTAATACCGAGTTTAGCACCTTCTACACACGATATAGAAGCTGTATTACCGCTGATAGAGCAAGAAACATTACTGAGCGTAGAACTGTATTTTTGGATAGATGAAATATTACATTCATGCCCATCTACGAGAAGGCTAAAACCAACTTCCTCTCTGAATGCCAGAAGAGCATTGCCATTGCTGTCTGTCGGAATAGTGACAATATCATCGGAAGACTTTGCCTTAGGCGCATGCTTGCCGAAATGTGCATATTCCGCAGGTTCAGAGAACGCTCCCCAATGACCATTTGTCGACACTCGCTTGCATACCCATTCGTAAGGGTTGGCAGCAGTTACGCCCGTAGGATCATCCGTCCATCCGCTAGGAACAAATTCCTTATCCGTGCGCTGATATTCCGTGTTTGTCGCATAGTTGTCAGGTGTAGGGTTGGAAGGAGCTGTATCTTGCAACTTGAAGACATACTCAATACCCTTACCATCCTTACCGAAAGCAAGCACTGGCACAGATTCCTTGTCGAGCATGTTATTATTACTGTCATAGAGAGCGAAAGTAACCATCTTGTCGTCTGAGGTTACATCAACACCAGCACCAAGAGCCAAGTCTTTAGTAGCATTCTCGCTCTTTCCGTATTTCAACGACATTCCAGCAGGAAGGGCTGTCAGCTTGTATCGCTTGTCGTCTGACGATGTAGCATAGACATCGCAGCTTACGGAATTAACTGTCGTGTTTCCGTCCTTATCCACTACGATGCTGTCCGCAGAAGGTATCAGCTCATACACGACCGTATCAGATGATTTTAGGATAGTCAACTCCCTTGTATACTCGTAGTTAGCACCTGCGTATCTTCCAACAACCGTGATGTTCATCTTCGTAACCTGAGCAAGGGTATCGGCAGTAAGGTTATCAGCATCAATAGTAATCACCTTCGCCTTGCCCTCAATGCTCATTGAAGTTTTCAGACCAGCTACCTTAGAGATATTGAGCGAGGAAATCGCCCATGGCTCATTGTGATAAAGCAATGACACCTTGGTCTTGATAGGCAAGCCGATATACTTAGCTGTCTTGGTATTCCATGCCACCGATGCGCTCTCGTTACTGAGGTCGCACACCATAAATGGGAGCGTGTCATGCTGAATGCGGATAGGCATCTGCACCATCTTTGAGGTCTTGCCTTCCAACTCTACCACAATTGTTACCATTGCATCGGTTGCCTTTCGCATTGCATCATAGTCAAAGTTTGCATCGTCATTAGTTCCTGCCACTCCGTCCTTGATATTGCGTATTGCGGTGACAAAGATGGTAGAGTTCTGTACCATCACTTCGCAGTCCTCGCTTACGGCATGTACACGATAATGTCCTGCTGTCACGTCCTCAGTATTGCCATCCTCTTCGAGCAATATATCCATTCCCTTGCGCACGAATACAGCCGTAGAGATACGGTACTGTTTTGTAGTCTTCGCCTCGTCCTCAGTATAGAGACCATTAATGACGTTGCCCATATCATCTACCGTGATGACGCTTTGGTATTGCGAAAGACTTACATCGTAAGCCTTCGCCTCCTCACGCAAATCATCCAGCCCAGAAAGTCCTTGCAGGTAGTTGATGTTGCCGCCAAAGTAGATATTATCCTGAACGTAGATACCGTTACCTTCAGGTCGCACGATTGAGCCATCCTTCTTGACGAGTGCCAGACCGCCCAACCATCCATATCTTGCTACACGATTCTGCGGCTGCACTTCCCATGTTTTGACTCCATCCAATACCTCGATATAGCTGTTACCGCGAGACGAGAAATACATGCTGCTCTGACGCTTTTCATCTGTGAAGCTACCGTATTGGGCAAAGTCCATGTAAGCGCAAGGGTCAGGAGTCACGGAACTTTTCTTGCCGTACTGGAAGACGAATTTTCCCTTTTCGCTCGTGATGATATGACTCACGTAGAAATAGGTAGTGAAGAAGCCTTTGTGCTGAACAAAGTTGCAATCGTCCAACGCTCCTTCCTCTGTCTTGTCTGCTCCATGGGCGTTATCTATATCGGCATAGAGACCACGACAAATATCGCCCACTTGCAGAGAGCCGTAATCGTTCTCCTCAAGATGCAGGGTGATAGTACGATTCTCCACGTCCACGCTCTCTATTGTACCATATCCGTTCGTATTCCACTGCTCTGCTTTGGTTACGGAAATCTCATTGAAGACAAACTTAGGTGCTGATATAAACTGACGAGCATAGATGCTGTTTGCCTCTATATTGCCCTTCTCATCTATCTGAGCACCCTGACCGTAAAGACCAGAAGAGAAGTTGTTGGTAAGAAGACGGAAGAGGCTCAGAGTACCATCAGCCGACCATTTGCTGTTTCCGTCACCAATGTTCAATCCTTGCAAGAACTTCTGAACCTTCTCGAAGGTGATAGTGCCGTGGGCGGTGTCGTTGAACTGCTTAGAAATAAAATTATCACTTCCGTATTTAGCAATAAGGCTTCGTAGCTGAGAAACAGAATAACCACCCCCACTACCGTTACTTCCACCGCTCGCAATGATTGTCTGTACATCTTCTTTGAGCTGCGTTATAGTACCTTTTATTGCCTGATTACCTATTGTAATCGACTGGATAAAGTCGTAATCGATATTGGTCGATAGCTTCAATACTCTTGTCGCAAGCTCATATCCGTGTCCGTCCTTATATGTAACGCTCTGTCCGATTTGTAGTTGAGGGTTATCCATCAAGAATACATCAGAATATGATTTAACCTCATAGTTATTCAAATCAGAGAGTAATCGCACAATCCCCTCCTTCGCTTTCTCTAACAATCTATCTTGAGCATCCTCATAATAAATTGTATCAGCCATTGCGATATTATAGAGAACTGTGATATTACACTTTAAAGAAGGTTTGCTTTCACCACAAGGAATGAGCATTTCTGCTTCATTTGTAGGTATGATAACCTCATTATCCTCTTGATAGATGATTTCGTAATCACCAGCCAAAACAGAGAAATTATCCTTGCTAACATCGTCTGACGTGTGTGAAGATGATGCCTCCTTATGATAAGTAAGCTCAAAACCTACATAATCGCCGTTAGTGCCACGCCCTGCAAGTGGAGTAGAAAGCGCACCCGTATTAAAGTTTGCTTCAAACGAACAACCGATATTCTTTCCATAGATAAGCAAATTATCGGTAACTTCAAAATCATACCAATAATGAGTAATGCCACCATCTATAGTTGTATTGATAATCGTCTTTCCTTCTACTTTTTCTGTTGTAGGATAAGCCAATCTCATATACCATACAGTGAAGGTCTTATATTCCTTAATAGACCCATCAGCATTAGAGATAGGAATTTTATTATTATTCTCATCAAGCACATACTTAACTCGCCCACGTACATTATATACATAGGTATTAAGTGATGGGAAAATCTGAGAAAAATCAAGTACCTTTGTAAAGAGAGGTTCTTTCGTTTTATCCGCTCTAAGGTCAAGGGTTGAATACTTATCAATAGAGTAGGAGCGTTCTTTTCCGTCTATTGATATTGTACCATTGCCCTCATCTAATTGCAGACGTATATCACCAGATGATACATTCTCACCCTTGCTATTTACCTGAGTAATATTTCTTGTACCGCCGAAGATAGAGAAAGCGTTATAGTAGACTTCTTTGCTATTATTGATACTTGGTACACCTACATTCTTTCCAACCTCCAAAACGACAGGAGTTGCGCCGACTAAGACCTTACCGATGTAGATAATTTCATCATCATAGTCAATATGCCATTCGCAGTTATCCCCGATAGCATTTGTAATCGCCGTAAGCGCAGATATAAAGTCATTATCGCTGAATGATACATTGATTGTATTTGCCGTAACCTTCTGAAAAATGACTTTCCATCCGCATTCGCCAAACATTAAATCCTTGTTAAGGAAATCAGCTATCTTGCCACTAAGAACAGACGAAGTACCTACGAAAGACCATACATTTTGCTTTACCTCTATATTCTGTGAATTACGGGTATAGATAAAGAATGGGGTCTTCGATAGAATCATCTTCGGATGCTGGAACTGAGGAGTGTACTTCCAAGAGCATTCATCTGATTGAGTAGGTTCATACGATTCCAAGAGAAGGAACTTTCTAGTAACCTCTCTTACCTTATCTATCTTATATGTATAATTGATATACGCACCAGCAGGCAAAATAATCTTCTCGGCAGCGGAGAAAGACAGAGAAATGTAATCTGACTTAGACATTTCCTGTTCTCTCTTAGCCGCTGATGTTACTTCTGCTTGCATCAGCAATTTATCGTTAATATCATATATCTTAATCATAACTTAATTCTATCATTCGGGTTATACTCCGTTAATTTGAGTACAAATTTACCTCTTTTTAGACCGTAATCACCAAACTGCGAGCATTGCGTGTAAACAAGTTTAAAAACCCTCTTTAGGCGAGGAACTTTCAAGCAAAATTCACCCGAATAAGCTATCTTATCAAGGAAAGCCTCATACTTCTGTAAGTAATCTTCTTCTGAACTACCTTCAAGGAAGAAAGAGATACTTACTTCACGCTTATCTTTCTTTGCATACTTCGATGTAGCGATAACCGATTGTCCATGTTCCAATCGACTATCGTTAGTTACATAGCTTTTTACTGGGGCTGGGGTCAGCAGAGCTTCTCGCCAACCCCTTACCAATGTAATACCGAAAGTATCAAGGTCAATGTAAGCAGTATCCGCTTCATCGACCAATTTTATAAAAGCATCATTCTTCATAACTTAATACTTATCCTTCATTAATTTATACATACTTGCGATGTCTTCACGTATTAATATAATAGGGGCAGTATTCTTATTGATTGCTTCCAACTGCTGTAATCCTTGATACTGAATATCTCGCATTTCAGAAATATTATTATATGTCTGCTCAGCATAGATGCGCAAGAAAGAAACATCAACTGCGATAGCCTTACGAACCTCATTACCTTGCTCTTGGGCAATTTGCACCGCATAACCGATACCGATAAGGCTGCTTGCTTGGTCTGCGGTGATAGCTTCGATAGCCTTGCCCGTTGCCGTCTGCTGAGATTGCGCCTCCTTATACCCTGTTATTGCAGCAATATTATCTCTTATCTTTAAACCTTCATTAACGATGTTATCATACTCTTTTTTAAGTATATCCAAATCGTCATTGGAGAGCTGTCCTTGTTTCATCTTATCTGCCCATTTCTCATAAAGGGCTTTAAGTCTCTTGTTTGCAAGGTCATCAACGGCAAAGTTAAGCATAGACTTATTGAGCATCGTTGTGAAATCATTTGCGAAATCTTGCGCCGATTTACTCATATCCATAAGATTGCTAATAAAGTTGTCCTTTAACGAATCGAAGGTTGTCTGCGTAAGATTCTGATTGATTTTATCAGTCAGCTCTTCAAGCTTCTCGGCAAGGTCGGTATAGTTCTCCCAATATTCAGTTTTATCATATTTACCTTGGTCGGTCATATTCTTCCATACATCTTGGTTGTATGTGCGAATATCCTTCATCTGCTCTGGAGTGAGCTTATAAATATCCTCCAAGGAATTTACCTTATTTATCGTAGAATTAACATAACCACCTCTGACCGCTGATTGCTGTGCCAACGTGCGATTGATTGCCGCATAGTCCTGTGCTGACAGATTCCAATAATAAGCATTAGAATGATGCGAGCCATGGTAACCCATCTGTGCTTGAAGAATTTCCATACTCTGCTTATTGATTTGCTTCTGTGCATCATAGGCTTTCTGATAATTGCTGACGGCACTCATTCCCGAAGTCTTATCAATCGAACTCTTCAACTGCTCAATAGAGTATTGTAATCGTTCGTTTGATTCTGTAAGGAGATTCGTAGTCTCAGCAACCTCCTTCGCATTACTTCCATTGCCGATACCAAGAGCACTACCAAGCGATTTGATAGCCCCTATGCCGTTAATAGCTGCCCCGATATAGTTGCCCGTAGCAAAGTCTGATGCCGCTTGCGAACCCTTATTGAAGGCATTTGCACCACTTTTAAGCTTCTTTCCAAGGTCTGAATCACCGAAGCCGAGAGCATCAATCAATTCACTTGCTTCTTGTAGCTTCTTAGCAACGTTACTGATGCTTTCTGCCCATTCATTTGCAATCTCCTTAATTGACTTTCTTGCCTTATCTTGTGATATATTTGCATCCTCCTGTGCCTTCTTTACGTCCTTTGTTGCCTTACCAACCTTTACCTCAGAAACTGCGAGCTCATCAAAAAGTTTCTTTAATTTTTTAAGCTGTTCATTACTGAGGTTCATCTTATTCTCATTGAAGAGTGTGCTCTTATTCTGAGAGGTTATCTTATCGGTACTTACAGATACCCCCGTCTCCGCAAAGATTTTCTGTATAGCAATTTTCGTAGAAGACTGCTGCTCTTGTGCATTATATTGCTCAACTGTGGCTTTTCTTAAACGCTCTTGTGCGTCAGCAGCCTCTTGCAAGAGACGATTATATTCACGCACCTTCTCATTAGACCATCCCCATTTATCAGTCTGCTCAGAAATAGCATCATCAATCTTACCAATCTGTTCAGATACAACCTTCATATCATCAATATCAAGAGTACCTGAACCGAGAAGGTCTTTGAGCTTTTTTCTTAGGTCTTCGAGATAAGATTTGCTCAATCTTCCCATATCAGAGAAAACAGAATCCCAGTTGATAGAATCCTTGAAATCATTAAAGTTGAGCTTCTTTAGCTGCTCTTCAAGGTCAGTTTTCAACTTTGCTTCCTCGAAAATATTACCCTTTGCCCTTGCTTTTTTAATTTTCTCGTTATATTCCTCAACGATGGCGAGTTTCTGCTGTTCGAGGTTGCCATACTCCTTCAGGTATTCACGATATGATTGCAAATATTGTAATTGCATTTCTCTCTCATATTGCAACTGTTGAGTATTGAGAAGTGCTAATTTCGCATCAATAAGCTTTTGTTGCTCATTAGTTAGCTTTACATTTTTATCAAGCCCGCTAGCATAAAAACCTTCCTTTTTCTTATTTGCAGGATTCTTGCTATATTCTGCCTTTGCAATCTGAATATTCTTCTGACGCAAGGTTTCAGCTTCTTCTTCTATCTGATGTTTCTTTTTCTCAAAATCAAGCTTTCTCTGCTTTAACTCTTTTTCGTTAGCATCATGTTCCTTTGCAATACCTTCCTCTTGCTCGGTGACATAAAGTTCCCATTCGATTCTCTTATCATCGGCAAGTTGTTTTGCTTGCTGCTCAGCAAGCTGCTCACGATAGTTGCGTTGTTGGTCAGCAGACCTATCTTTTTGGGGTTTAGAGACATAACCATTTCCTCCAAGATTAATACCAGTATTAATAGGCTTATTCGATAAAGCAATCGTAGAATTTCTTTGGTTTCTCAATAATTCATTAAACATTTGAGGAGTAAACTCTGAGAAAGCAGAACGATTATTGTTATAGTATTGTAACATGAAATTACCTGCACTTTTAGCATAAGCGTTACCACTTGCATTACGCCATTTTCTTTGTGCATTCTTAAATCCCTGTTGATATGCTCTTTTAAGTCTATCTCTCTGCTGTCTATACAGATTCAAGCCATCCTCCTTGCTTATATTATATTGTTGCCTTGCCCCCATGTTAGCAACAGTGGATTCCTGAAAACCAGCCGCCCAACCACTTGTAACGGATTCGGTATATCGCATACCACGCTTTGCTCCTTTATGGTTATTATCGAAATTCTTTAAATAATTAAGCTCGTCTGCTGTTTTCTGAGCACCGCCTATAATCTTTGTAAAGAAATTAAGTATTCTTGTAAGGGTTGGTGTAAGGTTAGCATTAATCGCAGTAAGAAAACCATTCCATGAGTTTTGTAGCTTCGCAACATTGACAGAAGCTCTGGCATTAATATCATTCAGAAGTTCCTGTTTAGCAGCATTACTATCTATGCCCTTATTATACTTAGCAATAGCATCAGCATTCTTAATAAAGTACATAGCAATACTACGCTGACGAGCCATGAAGTTATTCTCAACGTGTTCTCCTCTTTCGTATGCATCTTTCAGATTTTGTAAGGCTGTAATCATTCCGACAACAGAAGGATTGTATTTATCTTGCATCTTACTCATACTCATAAGGAGCATAGAGAATTTCGACGCAGCCTTTTGAGCACCGCCAAACTGATTACTGGAATAACCGATAAGAGTAGCCATTTCTTTAAAAGAAACGCCATAAAGAGCGGCAGAAGAACCTGCACTTGATATAGCATCAGCCATTTCACCGAAGCTACTTGTTGAGTTATGAGCAGCAGTTGCAATCATGGCAGATGCTGCCGTAGCATCTTGCGCAGTCATGTGATATTCAGAAGCAAGATTTGAGAGGAATTTTGCTCCCTCTTCTGATGTTTTTCCAGCAAGTGCTCCGAACTCGTTTGATGTCTTAATCATAGTGGTAAGAGCCTCTGGTGAATCTCTTAGACTATCCCATACCTTTACGAACTGAGTTGCAGCAGCAGCCATATCAGAAACCGACTTAGCAGTTTCGTCTGATAATGAAAGTATATTCTGCCTTACCGCCTGTAAGTTGCTCTCATCAAGATAATGAGAGAGAGGTTGTAGAGCGTTTCTAAACTCTTCGGCACGGATAGTCAGCTCATAAATGCCTTTCCCTAAAGCACCAAGTGCTGCTCCCCATACACCGATTTTCCCAAAGAGTGAGAAGAGGGCAGAGAAATCACCTTTTAAAGCTCCACCAAGGACACTTTTAAATTTAGAGAAGATTCCACCTACTTTTTTTGTGGCATCTTCGGCAGACTTTGCAACCTCCTTGGTTTCCTCTTTTGTCTTTTTTGCTCCCTTTGCTGCATCCTCGTAAGAAGTACCAAGTTGTTTAAGCACATCACGTCCTTCTGATATATGCTTATTTAACTCCTTTTGTTCTTCAAGGTTCTTTTTAGCATTTTCTGTATCACCAGCACCTTTGTATGTAGCATACTCAGCTTTAAGCTGTTTAAGTTCTTGATAATCCAGTTTTAATGCCTCCGTTACTCCTTCAATGGTCGCTTTCTCACCATTAAAATATATATCAGAAGCATTCTTTGCCTCTTCTGTAGCCTGCTTTAAATTGTGGGTTGCATCGGTCTGCCCATTGATAGCTTGTTGAGCCTTAAAATGACTACTTTCAAGATTATCAAGACTTTGATTTAAAGAAGATAACTCGATACGATACTCTTTAATATTATCAGTAGCCTCCTTTACACCTTCGTTATACGCTTTTTGTGCTTCGGGTGTCGCAACTCCATTATTCGCATCTTGCGAATTTGCATAGATATCCGAGAGCTCCTTTATCTTTTGCTTTTCTTCTTCTATTTTCTGGACAAGAGATTCGCGCACAGCCAAGCCACTCTTCTTACTATTGATATATTCCTCTTCATCAGAGCGACCCTCCGCAAGGCGTTTTGCAACCGCATCAATCGCCTCTGCTTCCATCTGTGTTGTATATACGTAGTCTTTCGCTGATTCAGTAAGATGCAACTTAGCTTGTGTATTCTGCTGAGTTTTCTCCGTTTCTTCAGCAATCTTGGTTGAGTTTTCTCCATGTGCTACAGCTTCTGTTCCAACCGCAGCCGCCGCACCTACGTGAGCAGCCGCATTTGCACCAGTTGCTGCGGTTGATATAGAACGACCTGCATTCAACGTATCAATAGCAGCGTTAAGAGTACCAACATACTGCTGAGTACTACCGAATGTACTCAACATTGATGAATATTCACCGTTAAGTTTCTCTACTAAGTTCTGCTGAGACCTTAACTGTTCATTAATCTCATTCCACTTCTGTGAACCTTCGGTTGTTTCCGATAATTTCTTTTTGAGCTTATCAACGGTTGCTTCTGCGGTCTGAGCCTCTGATGCAAGCTTCTTTAGTGCCTCTGGAGTATCGGTAAGCGATTTATTAATCTCTTCGATACCTTGCTTTAAAGCCTGCACTGATTGTTTCGTCTTTTCACTATCAGAAGCCGAACTCTGAGCAATATCATTTAATGCCTTAGTCATCTTTGAGCTAACTTCATCAGTCTTTACTCCAAGTGAATTAAGGTCATTTATCAACTTATCAAAAGACTGCTGAATATCGGAAATATCCATCTGTCCGCTGATTCCAAGTATTTCATCTGCTGCTGCCATATTGTTTGCTTATTTATATGATTATTACATCATGCCCATAAAGAAATCATTAGCAGAAATTGACTTATCTATCTTATGATACTCTTTTTGTGGCTTCTTTTGCTGTCTGCTGCCTTTTCTCGGTTTATCCTTGGTATTTGTATTAATGGGCGGAATCGAGCGGTTAAGCAGAATAATATTAAGGTATGAGCGATTAAATACGACCTCCTCGTAACTCATACGAAAGTACTTCATTACTTCTCCGATTGTTGCCCACGGGGAGTCGTTTTCGGCTCCGTCATTATCTTCGTCTGAGTCAGGAAAGTTATAGAGGTTAAGAAAAAATTTGCATTGAAAGAACCACTTATAAACTTCACAAGCTCATTGAATGCCATGATATCAAGGTGCTTGCGTATATATCGCCCCCATATCTTGCGTGCCCACTTCTTGCGAAAGGCGCACACGATAAAAATCTCGCTCATTAAACGAGCTGTCTCAGAGTGCTCAAATAAGAGAGGGATAATATTTACCTTATCGCCTTCCTTCCATGTAGGTTCTTTGATAGAGCTACCGAACACACCCATTTCATATATCTGCATAAAGGTGAGAGGTTTCACTCTAAAGCGAAACTTACCGACTTTAATCTTTACAGATGCCTCGGCAATCGTTTTTGCTACCTTTTCCTTATCTGATGTTTTCATATTAAAATATGTTTTATAACATAAGCGGTGCGGCTTGGGAAAGTTCCCTTACCTCACCGCCTTTTGAAGTTTAATTTTTTAACTAAATAAAAATCTTAGAAATTAAGTATTCTTACTTACCATTTTAGGCACTGATATCCTTGGTAAGAATATTACGATGACCGCTCTTCTTGTCACCCTTTGCATCGAATACCGCCATCTGACGGAACTCAATGTTAAGATTAGGAAGTCCACTCTTACCGATAGAACCACTGCGAGTGATTGTAAGTTTCATCTTAGACCACTGGAAGGTACGAGAAGGAATATCATCCAAATCTTTTGTCACAATCTGTACAGCCTTGTAAATCTCGGTTTCTTGTGGAAGCTCATTCAACCAAGCATCCTTACCAGCAGCACCAGCATCCTTTGTATAACCAAGAAGCTTCGTGAAGTTATCTTCTGAGAAATCGTATGTCTGCAAGGTAAAGCCCTTTGTTGCTGCTGATGTGGTCAGCACTGCGTAAGGGTCTTCTGAATCCTCAACCTCTACATCCGATGTCTGTGCTGCCTGGTCATTGAAACTCAAGCTACCAGAAACGACAGCCTTAATTTTGTCGCTCCATGTTGTTGGATAGCCGCCATTTTCGACACAATCGGCAAAACTGAAGCTTTCCAAGCCATATACACCATTCTTTGCCATAGTTTTATTCTTTTAAATTATTATACGTTACATTAAATTTCATATTGACGTAATAAGTGTTATCATTATCACGAGTTGGGCGAGAGATAGAGTAGAAATCGAAGTAACAGCCACCGAGGTAAGTACCGTCACCAAACAGAGAAAGAATCTTTTCTGAGTAATTAGAAAGCTTCTTTATATCAGGTAAGTTCGATGAGGTCTTAGGGCAATGAATATTCAGATTCACTACACCCTCATTAATGGCATCACTATACACAAAGGGAAGATGATTGATGGCGATATAATCACCAATAGCCAACTTTTCGGGTATCTCATACTTAAAGATACGCCCTTCCTCTATGCCTATTCTCTCAACATTATCATTGAGATACTTATATAATGCCGTTACCGCTTTATCTCCGAGTATCATATCTAACTATCGCTTTTAATCATTTCAGCTACTTCTTCAAAAACCTTCTTCATTTCGTCACGAAGGAAATACTTGGTAAGATGTAATACATTGTAGCCTTTATCCTCTACATGTTTGCCGTAGTTCATGCCAGCCACAATAATGAGGGAGTACCCTTTGGGTGCTACCACACCTTCTTTCTGTGCATACTCACTGAGTGCAGCACTTACGCCTTCCTGTCCTCCTTCCGCTTCTTCTGCCTTTGGAATCTTACCAACTGCCGAGGTAATGAGTTGCCCATCAAGATAAAGAGCGAAAGAAATTGAGTTCTTTAAATTTGCAGTTCGGTCTTTATAACCTTTGTTTTCTTTAGAGTAGGTGACCGCTTCTTCGGCAAGTTGCATCAAACGCATATTGAGGTAACTGATAATCTGCTGCCTCTTTTCGTTCAACCTTTTCTGTAAGGCTTCACGACCTTTGATTTGTAATTCAACCTTTGCCATATTGCCGCCTATTAGAGCCAAATTCTAAGATAGCGTTTCTTTAAGGTTACGAAGCCTTTAACCTCCATTTCCTTATCAATCGTGCCATCTTTCTTGGTTATCCAAACCTTTTCGCCTTCCTTCGGTATGAGAGGGTATTTTGCTTTTGAGAGAGGAGCATAGATTTCGTGCGAATACACGTACTGCTGCCCGTCTGTCAGAGTGATAATCTTCGCCTGCGAATTAGGTAAAATAACGCACTTTCCAAAGGTTTGCCATTCTCCTTCGGGCTGTTCGATAGGATTTCCGTCCTCATCAAAGCCATCTTGTGGAGCACCTTTTACTTTAAGTATATCTTCAAAGTTCATACGCTATCTATTTGATTACCATACCTTCACACTCTGAACCCAATAATCATCAGAAGTACTATCAATAACAAGGTCAGCATCCAATCCAGCATCCTTCGCAATAGATTTAATCATTTTATCAATGAGATTCTTGTCGTTCTTGTAACTCTGAGAGATACCGCCAACATTCTCACTTGATAATGGATTCATCTTGTAGAGGATACGCATAGCCGCATAGGCTACGGGTTTCTTTACCGCTACAGAGTATTCATCAGCCACGGATGCCGTGATGCTAAACTTATCAGCAGCATCAATAAACATCTTCTCCAAAGTCTCATCTGAGGTAGAGAAAGGCTGAATCTCGCTTGCTATGGCTTCTGAAATTGTCATGCTAATCTTGTTATCTTATGAAGTTTCACTTATTAAATCAATATATCCATAACTGAGGGTCAGTGCATTAAGCACCAACCTTCAAGATAAAGAAGTCTTCGATACCATCGAATACTGGTTGCATCCACATTTCGTTGGTAAGGTGATAACCCTTCTTATCTCTCCAATAACCGATAAGGTTGTTATCGTATGTAGAGTAAGAAACGCCATCAACTGGGTCAATAGCCTCCAAGCACTCAGCGCACTTAGGTACAGCCACCTTATCGGCACACATCGCAACAACTCGGTTATCTGGGATAAGGTTAAAGACTGTCTTGTCAGGCAGCTCAACAAACTTATCTTCATCAATCTGAATTGTTGGCAAGAGGATAGAGCGCAGATAGATATTCATCTGGTCAACGCTAATCATCGGTGCAGTAGGATTGATGGTAATCTGACCGAGGTTCAAGCGGAAGGTGTCCTTAATCTCCTTTGCCTTACACATTGCGAAGAATGTGTTCTCAGACATACGAAGACGCAGAATCTTACGACCCTTCTTGCGAGCCTCGTCCTTCAACTTCTTAATATCCTCAATAGGGGTTGCACCTTCTGTGCCCCAATTAGTTGTTGCGTCGAGCTGCTTAACACCCAAATTAAAGGTGTAAGATACGTTAGCCTTAGAGTTATTGGTACGTGATACAGTCTGAGTACCCTTGAACAATCCCTCAAAATACAACATATCAATACGCTTATGAGGAGCGATAACCGCCAACTCAAAAGGTTTGAATGAGTACTTGATAAGCTCATCGTACTTAGCGTTGAGCTGTGACTGTGTATAACCGCCACGTCCCGACATATCATTATACTTACCCTCCAAGAGGTGCATCTGGTCAAGGTAATCGTTATCGAGCTCCCACTCATCGGCAATACGACCGATAGAGCCAGTAAGCTGACCCCAATCAGGCATGGTATGCAATGGACGCTCTGCGTTCTTAGCGACAACAGAACCAACCATAGCAGCAGCATAGGTAGCCATATTTGCCTGATATACCTTTGCAGCACAATACTCAACAGGCTTCAACTCGTTCTTCCACTCAGCCTTGTAGGTGGAAGTCTTCATGTATTCGTCAATGTAGGTCTGAAAAGACTTTGGGTCTTGCAGATTTTTCAAAATACTATTCATAATCTATAATCTCCACTTTTAAAGGTTACTGAATCTTGAACAATGCGATACCATTTGCTCTGATACCTTCCTTAATCTCATCATTGATAGGATAAGGGAGTGAATCTTCCTCTACCTCCATTACCTGTAAGGTAGGAGTAGCTGCGATAGAAGACTCTTGGTCTCTTACATCGAGAGTATCGTATGAGAAGCCAAGAAGTACGTCCTTGGTCTTATCGTAATCCGATACAATCGCATTTGCGGCAACTTCGTTAGCGAGTTCTGATACAGTTAATGTATCTACGCCATCGGAAGAAGTAATTGCCGAAATGGTCGCACCAGCAATCTTATCATTAACCTGGAATAAAGAACCACTAGCAATCTTTAAGGTTGTAGCAGCCTTGGCTGCTTTTTCTGTAACCTTTGCAGTCTTTACAACCTGCGCTTTACCACCAGTTACAAGTCTGAGAACTGTACCCTTCTCTACAAACTTTAAAGTAGCAGGAAGGTTGGCGCGGTCGAGGTCATAACCACCCTGTCGGCGAAGGCACTGCTCTTCAAGCCAAAGTGCTTCCTTGATATCCTCTGGCTTGGTTCTATGCAAAAAATAGCCTCTGTTTGACATAATTTTCTTCTTTTAAAGAGTTTAACATAATTCATTGATAATGCCTTACTCCTTTGGAGCATTACGCTCCGAGAAGCCTTGCATTTTTGTAATGAAATCATTCTGCTCGTCTTCGGGAGAGGTTGCCTTGGGTGCTTCAACAAAACTGCCGTTTGCTACAAGCGACTGCTTCAATGCAGTCCAATCATCGGCACATTGTTGTGCGAGAGTTTCAAGATTCTCTTCCTTGTCGAGCTGATAACGTGAACGGAACTGCTGCGGAACGTCCTTCAATTTTTCGCTCTTACCGAAAAGGTCATCAAGACGTGCTCTTTCTTCCTTTTCCTTGTATGGAGCAATGGCGGCGGCTACAGCTTCGCTAACTGCTTTCTGGGTACTCTTGGTAGCCTCGGCAATCATCTGCTGAACTTGCTCTTGCGTAAGCCCTGTTGGAGGTACTGGAGGGGTAGGAGGAACTGGTGGAGTAGGCTTATGGTTAGGGTCGTTAGGGTCAATCCATCCATCGAATTTCTTCGTTGTTTCGCTGACCGCACGATTGAATGATGATTGCATCATACCAACATAAGGTTCAACTGCCGTGATAGCACTCGTTACATCCTCATCCTTTGACTCATCTGTTAGACCACGACTTGCAACAATCAGGTCAACCAGCTTTGAAAGTTCATCCTTCTTCAAACCATACTTTGCAAATGATGTTTTGGCAGAAGTAAGCACTTTTTCTTTTATTGTCATAGTAATTCTGTTTTAAACGTTAATAAATAAATAATTTCCGATTGCAAAATTACTATTTCTATTAATAAAATAATAATAAATAATAGAAGCTGTGTAAACAAATGCTATTTTTGGCGATTTTCTTGCGGTCTAAGCGGTTTTCTTTTAATTTATGTATAATTATTAAGAAATAAAAATAAAAGGCAAGATAGCCAATATTCTTGGTTACTTTGCCTTGCGTTGTATCAAATCTATCTTTGCCTTAACCTTCTTCGGATTCCTAGCATCGTGATTACTCAATCTTACCACATGATACCCAAGCCGCCATATACCCGAAGAGCGGTTACCATCCTTGCGCTTTTGGTCTTTAGTAAAATGATAACCACCATCGAGCTCAATAATCGTTTTTATCTCGGGCAGATATATATCAGCGAAGTATAACTTTCTGCCCGTAACTATCGGTTGCTGTGGTATCACCTTATATCCTAACAGAGTGCAGATTTTCGCCGCAGCCTTCTCCGCATCGGTTGTATGTGAAAGGAGGTCGCAGCGAATTTGTCTGATAAGAGCCTTGCTTATCTTCATTGCTAATTTTGCTCTATGAGAGGTAAGTTGCCATGCTTCTTCAACTCCTCGTAAAGAAACAATCTTCCTTTCTGAGTCCATTTTGTGTGCATCACCGAGCCATTCGTTCCGTTTCGATGAACGATAGGTACAGTATCAGATTGCACATAACCATAAGGAAGGTACTTTGCGTACAATATCCACTGACCGCCAACCTTATGTTGAATGCCAAAATTACGAAGCAAGACATTGAACGCCTTTGCTGACTGACCGTAGTCCTGTGCAATTTGCGTTGTCGTTACAGTCTCATTGCTTGATAGAATCTTATCTACATAAGTTACCTTTGGTTGCATCTCGGATATAGCGCCGTTCAACTCTACGATTTCCTTTGAGCTTGCTTCAAGTTGTTTTTGTTGCTCTTCAATTTTTTGTTGCTGTTTTGCAGCCAACATCAGAGCCTCGGCAAATGACTGTGGCACTTGATATTGCTCACATTGTTTGATTTCTAGTTCTTCCCAACGAAGAATCAATTTCGCTCTTGCCTCGTCATTGAACTTAGTGGCGACATACAAGCACTCGGTTTTGTTTAGAATGTAGCAAGGGCGGTCTTGGTTGTTTGCGTCCTTGTATGAGCCGAGCGGAAATTTCCGTTGGGCTACTTTTTCCCAAGCAGCTTCCATGTTTCTGATAGCTTCAAGAACATCAGAATGCCGCTTACCTGTAACCTCGGCAATTTCAAGAGAGGTCATGGTTTCTTTCTTTATCAACTCTTTCATATCTTTACTATTTTTGATTGTTTAACATTTTTATCTCATCTTTTAGATAGAAGATTGCTTTGCTTAAATCCTGCACTCTCTGTTCACGCTCGGAAAGGTTCATTTCCTTCTTTCCCTTGCGCAAGAGATACTTGATAGCCGAGCCGCAGTTGAAATCAAGGTGGCGACAAATATCAATCGGCTCTATACCGCAGAGTTCCTTTAGCCAAGCGTAATGGTTAGGGTGATTAACCATTTCTTCCTTTTCCTTTGTAACGATAGTGCCGTTTTTTGCAATCTCTTCAAACTGAATAGGGATATTCTCTTTATATGGAGTATTGTTTTCGTCTGCTATAATATTGCATTCAACAGTAGATTTATCAACCTTAATTACCTTTAATTTAAGAGGATATATATTAATTACTGCATATTTTCCTCCTCCTATGTTATAACGATATATTGTTAACTTACATTCTTTACCTATTACCTCATGAGGTTCTATAGGCAAGGTAAATACCAGCCCTTGACGTATCTTCATTGATTCTATCATAACTCTTACTTTTTAAAAGGTTTATTAACTGCTGATTCCTGTAACAATGGATGCATACATCTTACAACCCTTGCTTCTGTATTATTTTTCTTCTGATACTCACATAGATTGCATTCAATAGCACCGACCTTATGTAGAGCGTGCGTATATCGACCACATTCACCGAAAGGGCAATCTGTTGCATATTCAATACCGCCGTGAATAAACTCACGTACCTCATATTTAACTGCCGTATTCGGCTTCTTTTCTTTCTTTTGGTATAACATATTATCTTATCTCAATTTTGATTTTATAAATCGACTTCTGCTTCAAGTTTTCCGTGCCATCAAGCAAAAGATGAACAATGATATCATCTACGGATTCGCTGATAGCTCTCTTCGTATATTCGTGATAACTGCCGTCTTCTTTTTCTTGATAGACGTTTACACAGCCAGAGCTTTCATCTGTGACAATAACCCCATTATCGGCGTACTCTAGCTTAAAATTAAGTTTTTCCATACAATTATTTTTTTTGTTCCATAAAATATTTTTGTTGTATTAACATCATTTTAGTAATCAGATTTTGCATCTTTTCGATGATGTATTTCGGTGTCTCCGAAGTTCTGATAAAGAAAGGATGCTTTCCTCTCTTATGCTTATTAAAGAATAACGTATCATCTTCACCCTCTATCTTTACAGCAATCATGTACTGACCGATGAAGAGGTGGGCACTTCCCTCTTTTCTCTTTCGAGGTGTGGTGTACTTGATGCCGTTTTCGTCTAAGAAAGACATCAGTTTCTTTAATTTTGTCTCATTTTTCATCTTGCATATCTCCTATAGTTTAGTTATCACTTAACATTTTCTCAACTTCATCATCGTATTCGTTTCTTTTGTACCAAGTAGTGAGGTCAAAGATTACTTCCGCATCCTTTCTAAAGCTCTTGTATAAGCTCATATAGTTTTTCTTTGTTTGTGCGTTAGCCTTTCTCGCCTCGTTGAAAAAGGCAAAGTAATTCTTAAAATATTCCGAATGTATTGTGATAATATCGGCATCTTCGCATTTTTGCATCATAAACAGCGTTGCTTCTACCATAACGACTGCCTTTGAAGCACAATAGATGTGATTCTTTTCTTTTGCGATAACTTCTCCGTTCTTAATGATGATAACCGAAAAATTACCTATTGCAAATTTTTCTTCGTAATCACAACTTACGTAGCACTCATATCCAACAAGTTCTTTTGCTGGTGTGAGGTAAGTATCGAGCCAATTTTTCTTTTTCTCCATTTTGTATCTCCTGTGTTATTATATAATCGGGTGGGGGCGTATGTGTGCCCGTTAGTTAATTATTTCTTGGGGCTGTCGCCCCTATAAGGGAATAAATTTAATTAAAGCCTTCATCCCTTATTTTATTATTTTTGATTTTACATAAACTACATTTTTTCCTCCTTTCTTCTCATACCATGACGAGATATTGATATAGCATCGTCCATCTGCATACGATAGATATTCGATTCAATGGAAAATGCACTTCTGTTTTTTGCGCTTATCACTATTACAGAACCTTCAAAATCTGTGATAGCCATATTATTGGTACATACCTTTGCATCGCATCTTACTTCCTTGATTCTTGTGCGCTTATTGATGATACCCTTGTTTACAAGCTGATTTGTAACTTTGAATGCTTGGTACATCGTACCATAGATAACATCTTTAATTCTGTCATAAGATAAACCTTTGTTATCGCTAAACTTCTTTCTCAACATACGACTTTCACGTTTGAGAGCCTTGCGAATAGTCTTCGCATTTCTCCCATTCGTCCCCTTATTGTGCGTATTGATTACGTCCTCTTGCATTCTAACTTGGTTCTCTACAACAATCCTTCTCAAAAGGTTTTTGATGGAAGGAAATGTTATCTTCGTTAAATCATTCTTGCGAAGCTTATAACTATATCCATCATTTGAATGTATACTACGTGCTATGAATCTCTTCTTTCCGTTTCTTTCTTCAAAACGGAAATACCCTATCTTACAACCATATTCAAGCAGTCTCTTTAATTTATTATTATCGATATGCAATAGCTTGGCGCAATGATTGTATGACACAAGGTTGAGGTCTGATGAGCGGAATAAGAGCTTAATTTTAAGAAGCAGACAGAAGGCATCTAAGCGATTCTTATCGCTCAGAGCAAACTTAGCTTCCTGTATTCCTATTCTTATTCTTTTCATCATTATATATATATTAATGTAAAAACCAAACAGATGAAAGGTGCTATCAATCATTCCGTTTGGTTTATATATCGAACCCTTTCACTTGTGTTGATTGGGCATATATGATTCTTTTCTATGCTCAGAAAATAGCACTTTCCGTTTACGCCGCAAAATTATAAAGAAAAAATGAGATATTCGCTTAAAATCTATTAAAAAATTAATAGATAGTATTAATAAATTAAAAATAGCTATTAGGAAATTTGGTAGTCTGAGAGAAAGTTATTAATTTTGCGGTATCAAAGTTAATAAAATAGCTTTTGATACATATAATTAATGTAGATATTATTAATAAATTAAAAATAGGAGATACGACAATGAAAACAGAGATTTTAAGCAAGCAGGTCTTGGATTACATCATCAATGATGTTGAGACAACCATTCATCGCTTGGGCATCAACGCTCAGCTTTCTGTAGAGATAAGAAAAGACTATAGAGGTGATGAGTATGAGAAGTTGGTAAGTACATCGTTTCAGACAATGCCAATGCTCTTTAAAGAGATTCACTTGGAAGGCAATATTGCAATAAGAGATAAGGTTGATGCACCTGATGATTTCTTGGAGGTTCATATTAATCTCGATTATTATTATCATACATTTGATAATGGTAGTAACGGTCATACTTTAGGTAGGATTATCTTCGAGGTTGATAAGCGTACCAATGAGAAGATGAGAGAGAACGGAAAGGAGAGCAATTATATTTCAATGATTGTTCGCAAGGTTCAGTCACTCGAAATCTAAGAAAGGTAACAGCAGGGCTAACCACCCTGCTACTAATATAGGAGATACGAGAATGAAAAAAGAAAAAGACATGATGAATCCATGTAATTGGAGAACCGAAGATATAAAGGATGCGGTACAGGCAGCAATGCTCGCCGCTAGTGGAATTATCTTAGCGTATGCTGCTATCTGGCTCGCTTACTAAGAAAGGAGGTAATATGGAGATAGTAACAACATTAGTTAAGTTCCGTTGTCGCAAGGATAAAATGATGGAGCAGTCAAGGAACGCTCAGATTTTTCTCTTTGAAGGCAAAGAAGGCAAGACCAAGGTGTTTGTACCGAAGTCAAAGTTAATCATAAAGGATGATGCTATTAGTGATAACTATAATCTGTGCATCATACCTAAATGGGTATTCCTCAGCACAAAGAACCTTTCGCAGAATGTTGAGTTTGTAGGAGAAACGCAACACATGGAAGTTCTTAATGATATTGAAGATTAATAGTATATATAGTAATAATTATTTTGTTTAACGTATTAAAAATAGGAGATACAACAATGAACACAATGGCAATGAATTTGATGGCACAGCCAAGAGTAGCAGATGTAGCGATTGCAAAGCAGCCAGAGTTAAAGAGTGATAATATGAATCAGTTCTTGGATTTTGAGACATCCAAGGTACAGATTCTAACAATCGACCAGCTTGAACGCACCGAGAAAGAGAATGATGTGTACGGAAAGCCTTTGAAAGGCATCTATCATTTTGACCTCATTCATAAGGTGGAAGACTTGTGCGAGAAGCACGGTTATAAGGCTGAGATTTACGACCTCTTTGCGGCGAATAACAAAGACCGCAATACTCCAGGTGTTACCCGTTTGCCTGAGAAGGAAGCTTTGATGGGTGATAGAGCTGTAGAGGCTCATATCCTTCGCCGAGTATTCTGTAATATTCGCTTGCGTGATTTTGATAAAGGTGAGGGCAATGATAAGATTACAACCAATATGGCGGTATCATTCCATCAGAAGGGTATTCAGTTAGGTATTGGTAGAAACGTAATTATATGCCATAATCAGTGCTTGCTTAATGCCGAGCATTATGGTGCTACCTACTCAGACATCAATAGCAGAAGAGGAGCTTTCAAGCTCGATGAGCTTCTTCAATGTGCTGATGCTTGGCTCGCTAATCTAAGAGGCATCATTGATGCCAATGATGAAATGATTGAGCGTATGAAGAATCGTGAGATTAAGGCACAGGAGATGTTTACCATCATCGGTATGCTGACCTCGCTCCGTGTTGCTGCTGAAACGAAATACAAAGGCATTCGCAATCTTCAAGTCATTCCTCTTAATCAGGCACAGATTGGTCGCTTGACTGAAAGAATGATGATTGCCTACTACGAGCGCAATATGGTTACCGCTTGGGATTTGTACAATGCGGCTACCGATATGTATAAGTCAACTCAGCTCGACCAGCCAATGATTCTTTCACAGAACTTGGCAATGAGTAGCTTCATTCAGAATACATTGATTCCAAACGCATAACTACATATAAGATTGAATATAGAAAAGTCGATAACAAGAGCCTTTAAGCCACCGTGAGGTGTCGGCTCTTTTTTCTTGGAAGAGTTAATTTAGGTTCTGATATATCTTACCGTGAGGTAATTAGTTATGTCAATTATTAGTTAGATAGATATTAATTATGGTTATTGTTTTTTGCCCTACGGCGGTAGGGCTTTTTATCCCAAGGAAAACCAATCGCACGGGTGTGCGTGGGCTGTATGGTAGTGATACCGATATTCTTATCATACCCTAAAGGAAAGAGGTGAATATATATAAGTTCATTTATTCTACTGTGTTAAAGAATATATGCGAAGATACTCCGTAATAAGCAGCTCTTAATAAGCGGAGGTTGGCGAGGGTTCGATTCCCTCTCTTGGGGCTATATTTTTTAAATTTATACAATATGACAGATTTTAATGGAAAATTAAACTTGCTGAAGCTCAAAAGAGCTGGCGTTATGCAAATACCAGGACGAACCGAAGTGCTTCGCTGCTTGGTTATCCCTATTGAAGAGAATAATATCTTCATCAGTACGGATGAAAATAATCGTCCGAAGGCTGCTTATCTCGACCTTACCGCTTGGGCGTTGAAGAACCCTAAGTATGAGGAAACTCACATGATTAAGCAGTCGTTGCCTAAAGAGGTTCGTGAGAAAATGACAGATGAGGAGAAGAAGGCGATGCCTATTCTAGGTGGCTTGAAACCTGCAAACTTTGAAGCCATGAATGGAGCATCTACTTGCGATGCTCCTTTTGCACAGGCACAGGATTTAAATGATTTACCCTTTTAGTATAAGGGCTTTCTTAGATATAGGATTTAAGTTAGTTTTAGATTATTAGAAATATGCGTAGCAGAACGAGTAATTGGTTTGAGGTAGGAATCCGCTACCAAAAGACCCAAGAAGATGGTTCAGAGAAATCTGTAACCGAAAAGTATGCGATTGATGCCTTATCCTTCACGGAAGGTGAGAGCGCAATCACAGAGGAAATGGCTGCTTATATCAGCGGCGAGTTTAAGGTTAAGTCGATGCAAGAGGCTTCATACAGAGAGGTATTCTTCTCTGATAAGGATGATGATGATTGCTGGTACAAGGCGAAATTGCAATTTATCATCATTGATGATAAGTCAAATAAGGAGAAGCGTAGCAACGTGACTTATCTCGTGCAAGCAAAGTCTATGCATCGAGCAATCAGTAACATTGATGAGGTGATGGGGAAGACCATGATAGACTACGAAATCATCGGTCTCAGCAAAACCAATGTTTACGATGTCTTCGAGCATAAGACAAAAGAGGAGAAGGAACAGAAGTCTAACGAGGAAAAGAAGGAGGAGTAAATTATGGCAAGACCTAAGAAAAATGGCGCAGAACAGCCTTTGAATTTAGATGGCAATAATATGCCTATGGAGAACGAGAACGCTCAGCAGAGCCAAGAAAATACGGCTCAGCAGCAAAGTGAGGAGCAAGTTGAGGAAAATGAGGAAGAGTATGAACTTCCTTTTGAAATAGAGGATGGAGTTCCTTCCCCTATTGACGATAATGGTTCGTTCATTATCTACGCTCCTACTGATATTGAAACCCGTAAAGGTCGAATCCCTGTAAGGATGGGTATTACTCTCAGAGAGGGCTATCGTGGCTTGATTGTTCCAATCGAAGCAAATGCTCTTTATGGCATTCCTACGGAATCAGATTATCGCCTACAGCACTCTGATGTAATTTCTACGCAGGTAGGCGAAGGAGAAATGGTAAAGCTCGTACTCTCAATCAATGATGAGACAATGATACAAGAGCAGACGAATTTCGGTTCTCGCTCTCGTAACCTCATTATTCCGAAGGGTGCTCCGCTTGCCGTTCTTATGATTTTTAAGCTGTGAAATATATAATTGCGGATGGAGGTCTATTATATAGTATCTCCTTCCGCTCTATTAAGTAACCATGACAGAAGTTGAACGTAAAATGCGCAGAAGCAAATACGGCAAGACCTACTATCAGAAGCATCGTGAGGCTTGTATCGAAAGAGCTAAAGCTTGGTACAACGCTCATAAAGAACATCGTAGGCTGTATATGCTTGCGTATAATGGTAAATAGTATTTTTATATGGATGAGTTGGATAAAATTAAAGAGTTGAATACTCAATATAAGCTTTTACGTAATAACGGAATGGTGGTAAAAGTAGACCTCGTAACCAATGTGGGAACTTATGTAGTAAAGAACCCTAACATTATTAGCAAGGTGCTTGACTTGCTTATCCGCGAATCGCAGAAGCAGATAGAAAGTGAGGTGAATACATGATAGGATTGAATGATAGACCAACAAGAGCAAAAAGGGTTGTTGTGGTTCAGTTAAAAGACAAAAAGCCAGAACCTTTCCTTACTTGCCCAAAGATTTATTTAAAGTATGATAAAGAGAAGATTGGCATCTGTCTTAATGCTTTATGGAATGCCCTTGCTAAAGATGGTTGCTACGAGAATAAGAAATGCAAAATCTCTTATCAGAATATCGAACAATTAAAAACATTGGCATGGGAGTAAGTAATAAAGGGTGTTGTGTACTAAAATATCCTCATTCTATAGATGATGGATTATTAGCTCTGTACGCACAGGGGCTTACGATACCCGAAATTAGCAAAAAGGTAGGCATACCTTATGAAACAGTACGGCGGCGACTAAAGGAGAATGGAGCTAAACCTGCATCACCACGATTTATCGCTAAGTATGGTGAAATCCGTTATTCAGGACATTGTCGCCACTGGAGCGAGGAGGAGGAGCAGAGATTCAAGGAATACTTTCCTTTCCATACAAATGAAGAGGTCTCCGAAGAGTTCTGTTGCAAGCTTAGGCAGGTAAGGAATAAGGCACGCCAACTTGGTTTATCTAAGGATAATGAATGGCTTCATTCTAAAAATATACACTCTTTAAAGATTGCTTACATTATGTCTAAATCAAGCAATAAAAGGGTGTTATTCAAGGAAGGTAACAACTATGGCTGTAGATTCAAAAAAGGCAATACTATCGGACATAGGTTTAAGAAAGGGTTTAGGTACGATAAAGAGTTTTGGGAGAAATACAGAAGGGGGGAAGTAGCTTTGCCTTGATTATATTTTTTCTTAGTATATAAAATAAATACATTATGAAATTTAATAAGGATTTGCCAGCAGATATGCAAGTAAAGACAATTATGCAAAACTTCGATAAGAAGCAAGCTGAATGCGATGCTCTCAAAAAGGAGAACGAAGAATTGAAAAAGAAGTTAGAGCAAAAGGATATTCTTTATCGTAATATGCTCAATCGCTTTAGTAATATGAGTACTCAGACAAATATTGACTATAAGGAAAGGTACGAACAGCTCAAAGCTGATAAAGCTGAGAGTGGTATGAGATATAGCCGAATCCTTAACGATTTATATAAGGCTTATGGAATGCTTGAATCCATCAATGGTATTATGAATAGCGCAAAAGAAAAGATAGAAATATTCTGCTCTGATAATATGATTGAAAACGATATTCGTTCCAAAGTTATTGAGCCTGTAACAGATAACACTTCCTCTTCTGTGAGCGTTAAAGAACAGAAGTTCGTGAGTTATGTCCGTGAGCTTATTACTAATTTCAAGGAAACAGGCTCTCTTCGAGGAATCTGCATGATTGCAAGAGAATATGGTGTTAGCTCATTGACAAAGGAGCAGTTCTTTCGTTACGGATTGAATAATGATAGTGTAACTGATGAGCATATCATCAGTGTATATGAAAAGGCTAAAAAACATTTATAACTATGACAGATATAACTATTAAACAGTATGACAATGGCTACTTCGAGGTCTTTCAAGGCAATAAAAGTAGCGGTGAACTTAGTTATGACGAAATGTTAGGACTGATAACGTCTCTTACCATGTCTGAACGCCGTCCTTGCTTGCAATGGATGAAGACCAAGGAGCAGCGTGATGCTGAAAAAATCGTTATTACTCAGATAGCGAAATATCCTATATTTGAAAATGCTAAAAAGAAGAATAAGAATGAAAGAAACAAAGTACAATAATGACGTGCCTTATGAGAGAGTGGTATTGCGAGTATTGCAAAATTACTCACAGATGCAAATCAAACTTTATCGCCTACAGAATAAGGTAAGAGAGCAGAGTGATAAACTTGTGTTCTGTAATAACGTTATCAATCAATTCAAAAAAGCTATCAATGAATTGAATAATGATGATTATAAGAAGGTCGTTGCTGAGCGTGATGAGCTTCTCAGAAAGAACAAAGAACTTTCTCGTCAGTTGAAGATTTACGAAGGTATGCGTAAGTACTTCAATAGCGAGGTATCAAAATTAGAAACTGATAAATAATATATCAATATGAAGAAGATTTTATCTTGGTGCGGTTCTCATACTGAGCTGCTATGTGCATTCTTTTTGTTGGGATGCTGTATCAATAGTGCGGTCAAAGATGGTTGGTCTGCGGCGATATTATTCTTGCCGTTTATTGCTATGTGGATATTTGTCTATCGCTTACAGAAAGAGATTTCCCGTCTTATTAAGAAGAATGAAGAGTTAAAAGAAACCAATAAACTGCTTGAAAAGGCTTACGAGGAAAAAAACTTGGCGTTTATCAGAGCTGATGATTTGAAGATGCTCTACATCTATAGGTATTTGTTGGCTCAAAATGACGTGGATTTATGTAAGCGAAAGATTAACTGTACGAAGTATCTTGAAAGAAGAGAATATTATGAACGTATGATTGAATTTTTCGTTAAGGATATTAAGGCTAAAGAAATGCAATAATGAAGTACGATGAGCTTTTAAAGAAGGAGAGCCAGATGAAAGGCAGAAGCAAACCACGGCACATTGAATCGCAGATTCAGATTCAGATGGTGAAGTGGTTTCGCTTGCAATACCCTCGCTATATCATTGCCGCCATCCCTAACGGAGGACAACGGAGTTCGCTTGAAGCAAAGATTATGAAGGGTGAGGGCGTTTTGGCTGGCTTCTCCGACCTTATTATTATAGCAAGAGAAAATGTCCTATTTATTGAAGTTAAAACTAAGGACGGGAATCAATCTGATTTGCAAGCCAAATTTCAGTCTGACGTTGAGCGATTAGGCTTTCAGTACAGCATTTGCCGCTCCTTGGATGAGTTTATCTTAACCATCGAAAAATGGTTAAAAGATAAGTTTTCTGTGTAAAAATATCGGATTTCTTTGGATTTGTATTAATAACTATTAAAATATTAATAAAAACACCGAAAGGATTTGTTAGTTTCAAAAGAAATTATTAATTTTGCGGTGTAAATAATTAATAAATGGTTTAACAATTAAAAGATACGACAATGGGAACAAAGACTATTACAATGAAGGAGGTCGCAAAAAGTCTTGCACTTTACAAGCTTAATAGCGCAGAAGCGTTTTATGAAGCAAATTTGCATTTTGCAAGAGGACTTTTCATTAATGACCTCTCAGAGTTTGATAAGGTATTGAAAGCAGAGTTTGAATCTTTTGGAATTAAATAAGGAGATACGACAATGATTACAATTATCAATAAATATACGGGCGAGGTTATTACTAAGTACTCAGGTGCTTTGGTAGGTGAATCTACAGAGGATTCCTTTATCGCCAACGCAAAGGGTTCGGGTACGTTTAGAGGACGTTGGAATGCTATCGTAGAGTATTTTATTCCTCTGAAAGGCTTGAATGCAACACAATGCCTTCTCAAAAGCCAATACGCAGTGAAGGAATGTATGAAGAAGAAATAATTAACGTTTAAATATAGGAGATACAATACAATGGGAAATGTAGTAAAATTTAATTTGTGTAGCAATGAAGATGTAAGAAAAGAAGTAGCCAATCACCCAGATTACAAGGTTCATTGGTTGGCTGGCTTCGCTTGGAAAGGTGCTTGCGGTGGCAGAGAGCTCAAACGTGAGGGTATGCGCAAGATTTGGCGACCTGGCGGTTCGTTTATGGGGACTTTCGATGATGAGCTGAATAAATGCTTGAATTGGGCTTGCGCTCAGGATATGGAGATAGACCACGATAAGAAGACAATCTTCATCAATGGTTTTAGTGAAAACGACATGTATTAAAACGTAGGCTTATGTTCATAGAATTTAAGAATTTAAACGTGGCATTTAGAAAAGAGTTCCCTTTAGCTATCGTGTACCTTGATAAGTGCGATGGTGAACGTTTTTTAAGGGAGCAAGGAATAGCGAAATCTGGTTCTTTTAGCAGCTTTATCTCGCTTATTGCAATCGTTGATAACGTACCGCAGAAAGCGAGCAATAAGATTATCTTTACTAATTATCGCATTCTTAATGAAGAAGAGGAGAAAGATGCCTTAGATACTCTTAAACGGAGTAATCTTACTATCAATGATAAAGGTTTTATTTCTTTCCTTGATTATAAGAAGATTTGCTTTGAGGTTGATGGAAATATCCTTCCTTATGAAGACTTTTGTAAATACGAATTACCTAAAGGTCAGGTATTTAAAACGGTCTTCGATAATGGTTATTCTTACTATGGCTCTCATCCTTTTAAGGGTGATGCTAAGAAATATGCCGACACAGCTATCAAGGTCGCTGAGAAGCTACGGTATCTTTGGTTCAGTTGGACTATGGGTTTCAGACTTAACAACCTTCTTAACGTAGATGTGGTTTACGGTAAAGACGAAAGTTATTCAGTGGTATCTAATACATAATGATTATGGAAGAGATTAAGGAAAAGAAGTTTATCATAGAAGCAGAGGGCGAAGTGCCCTTTGCTCAGCGCACGGGGGATGGTTACGAGTTATTCAATAACGAACGAACAATGAAGTTCTGTGCGAGAAGGCAACAGATACGGAATAATGAAACGGGTGAACAGAAATCTTGCTTTGCCGTTTTCTGCTTCGTTAAAGAGGATGATGGATGGGTGCAAGGTGATAACTATCATCAGACGGAAACCATCACCTCTTTTGTTAAGGATTTGAATATTTCTCCTTACTTCACAAAGGCTGTAGAAGAATATCGTAAACAGATGGATATTACAGAAGAATGGAAGGTTGAAAAATGGGAGCAGGAGAATTATTAATCGTTATAGGCGCAATAGTTATCGCATTCAGTAGCGTTACCGCTATTAGAGCGATAAGCGGAAAATTAGAAGGTGTGGTAACCATACAAGAGAAATTCTTGGTTACTATATTCTTATTCATCTTACTCATAATGGGTTGGGTGTTATTGTATAACGGAATATTAATAATTAATCTGTAATAAAATGGGAAAGAGATTAAGCTTAGAAGATAAAGCTAAAATAGCTAATGGCAATGAACGTCATTGTAGACAATGCAATCATCGTATTTGCCCAGATGGTTTGCTTGAAGTATGCTCGGAGGCTTTTATTCGAGGGTACAAAAAAGGCTATAAACAAAATCAGAAAGAACAGAAAGAACGTATTGATAAGATACTCCACCCTGTTACTGAGCCTTGTGGTAGTAACGCTATCTTTGTCTTTTTCAGAGACGTAAGAAGTGGTGAGTTACAACCTTATATTGAGGATATGAGAATGCCTGATGCAAAACGTTACCAAGATATAGGTTCAATAAGGTTTTCGCCAGAAAAAGACGAGCCGCAGAAACTACAGATTGCATGGTGTTATCCGAAGGATTTGGTTGAGCTTCTTGGATATGACAAGAAGTATGCCGATTTTGAGCGTATAGCTCTTTCTGAAGGCGCATTCTCTTATCCTCGTGAGGAATATGAGGAAAATCTGCAAAAGTACTCTGCTTTGCGCCATGAATACAAAAAATATTATCGTTATCGGAAATTTAAAAAATAGCTTTTTATGGATAAGAAAGATATTAGTCTAACAGTCACACTTGAACTCGGTGACGACCTTTGCGGTATGACTATAAAGGATAAGAATGATAAAGTGGTACAGTTCGAGGATTTGACACGTAGTGAGCAAATTAAGATTCTCAACTGCCTTAGTCAGAATTATAACTGCCTTGTGCGGTTTTTGAAAGAAAAGGAGGGGTAGAGTATGGAAACACCTATTTTATTAGACAATCACAATGATTGCAAGATTGATAAAGGAAGATATGTAGAAACCGATGTTTCGGGCTATAAGGTCGTTATCTATGTGCCGAGCGGTATTGATAACGAACAGATACAGAAAGCCCTTGATTACGCTTATTCTACTCTCTGTCAAAGCTGCTATATGGAGTTTATCTTGGCAGATAACTTCCTTCTTATTTCTAAGGAGGTCTTTGATAAAAAGAAGGTGTTTAAGTTCAATCTTAAAAAGCACTTTACCGATTGTCAGAAATCCGTCCGTGACACGATGAAGTTGTATGAGCGACACATGGATGAGGATTACTATAATGAGTATTCTACTTATCTGTGGGATTTGATTAAGGATAAGGTTGAGAAGTTGCGAAAGATGATTGAAGATAAGCTTCGTAATCTTCAATGCAAGTATAATCCTTATCTCTGTTCTTATGCTATCACCATTCAGAATCTCGTACAGCAGATTAACGATACTCATAAACACGTTATGGAGATTACGGAAAGGGAGTATGGGGTTGATATTGCTCCAAGCTACGAGAATCATCGGGCTAAGATGGCTTTCACGCAAGCGGATAATTGTCTGTACGACATCATGCACGATGAAGCCAAAAAGTTCCGTGATAATATTGTCAAAGATAAGAAGATTATCGCCGTATGGTCTGATATAACAAGGACTATCTACAATCCTATCAACGCAAAGAAGGCTCGTATTTCGGCTTTTTATAGTATGCCTAAAGAAACGCAAGCTCTCTATAATTTGCGTGAGGAGGATGGCTTCTGCGAACTCAAAGAAAGTACCAAAAAATTCAAGAAAGGAGCGTAATGTATGGATAGGGAAGATATGCGTAGGCTGATTTCGTATGGGAATGCTTGCTCTGAGTACACAAAAAAGAAGCTATCTGAGATAACTGTTGAAGAGTGTCTTGATTTTTGGCTCTTTATGGTATTAAATAAGCATAACTTTGCCCCACCAATTATATATTATAAGAGTTAGATTCTCATTTTATCTTAATATATAAGTTGTATCTCTTGGGAGCAGCGGTCTCGGCTGCTGCTCCCTTCTGAAAGTTTACACAGCATATATTGGTTCTATTGTAAGTAAGAGGAGAATTGATTATCTTTGCACAAAATAAAAATAATAATTTAAAATTCAAAGAATATGAGTAAGTCAAGCGGTGGTACTCGCACCATAAGCAGTAATAACGCTGCACAAAGCAGAACGCAGAGCGTTGCTAATGCAACGACAAATGAGAATAGCTCTAATGTAGCAAAAGAAGTCGATGTAAAGGCTTACAACGCCAACATTGAAAAGTTGAAGACGCAAGCTATAAAGGGCGGTCTTCCAAAGGTCGATGAAAATCGGACGATTAAAATCGGAGATAAAGAATGGGTCGTTAGCGTTTATGAGAGCGGTAAGAATCAGTATGTCGCTGATTTGAAAAGTAGTACTGACAATAAGAGTATGATGCACGTAGTGTATTATACAGGAAGCAAGACTCCTTACGGAGCACTTAAAAGACAAGATGCTGTAAAAGAGTTTCGCTCTACAATAGATTATATGTTCAACAACCTAAAGAAGAAGTAAATCATTGATTCTTAGCATGAAAACTATTAAATGCTATTAATATCAATTTATTTCTATTAAAACCAAAAATGGATAATCAGAATATGATGATAGAAGTAACAGTTGGTGATGATGCCACTCGGCGGTGTATCAGTCTGCTCAAAGAACTTATGGCGGTACAGGAAAAGGCTATGAAGTTTTTGGTATCTGAGGGTATTGATGATAGCTATGAGGGTACGATGATTGCCGAAGGTATCGGTAACGCCGTGAAAGCTTTTGGTGGCGTACTGCCAGAGGGTATCTATAATAATGTAGTCGGTATTGAGGTTTGATGTTATGCGTGAATAGGAGATACAGCTACTATAAGAAAGGCAGGGCACTATTTGCGCTCTGCCTTTTCTTTTTCTCTTTGCCTCCGTTCAGCCCTTGCGAGCCGAATCTCTTCATTAATCTCGTCCATCGTCATATTGACGTTATTCTTCCTTGCTTCTTCTATGAGAGCATTAAAGGTCTCCATAGCTTTCTTCTTTTCTTCTTCTGTCATAGTTTATATATTTTGACTAACACAAATATCCATATTTTCGGGATAGCTCTATTAATTCATTAGTATAAAATCCCATTTCTTCTATTACAGATTTGTCGTTAAGCCAATCTTTCTTTTTTAACTTACATAGCTTCTCATTTATCAAGCTTCGTGTGCGCATATACCACTCACGCAAAGCTTTTTGCTTTTCCACGTTTTGATAAAGCTCTTCGATTTCTTCGTCTGTAAAGAGGCGTTCTTCTTTTGTATCTGTAGCTTTATCTATATGCTTCTGTGCTCGCAGCTTCCTTTTATATACATCATCGAAGAAAAGACCAAATCTAGGATTCTCTTCGATTTCCGATAATTGTATAACCTGATGATATTTCCTAGCCTTATATAAGTTAATAGAAAGGCGATTCTCACAATATCCAGTATGATGTCCTTTGATGATTGCTAACTTAGCTTCTTTGTTGCAGTTTTCTACATCGCCCTTTTTTAAGTAACTAACCATCAAATTACAATGCTCAAAATAATCATTAGGATATTCTGCTTCAATCCGCTTACCCTCTTCTATAGCTTTATCATACTCCTTATCGAAGTTTAGATTACCAAGCAAACATGCTTTAGGTATTGAAGATTCAATGAATGCGTCTTTATAATTTTGTGAATCATTGATTTCAGAAGCATTGACCATACAGATGTCGCTCTTACCTCTAAGAAGATTTTGCAATTTCTGAAAGCAATCCTTAAATTTCATCGTTTTATGAATTTGATACCCTCTTTTATAACTATGCCTTTATAACTCTCAGGTACATTATTCCCAAAAATATTGTATAACTTTGCTTTCTTTTTAGAGAGAATAATATTGCTTATCCCGTTTGAAGGTTCTTTATACTCTTCAAGCTGTATTCGGTTCAATTCGCTGTTCAATGGCGTAATGAAATTCTTTACATACTCTTTTCCATCATTGGTATTAACATACTTTATTTCAATAATCCATTGGTTGGTTTTACTTTTATATATGCTTTCATTATCATCCATACATGTATAGCCAGAAACTAAATCCCATCCATATTGTAATCCGAAAGTATATTTCTCAAGATAATCAAGCTTTGTATGGTCGCTCGCTTTATATATACCGAAGGCATACATTCGTATAGGGATATTCTCTGTAATTGATATTGAGAACGCAAAAGCATCGTGATACCCACCTTCTCTATACTCTACATATCTCTCTATTTTTGTGGTTATTTTATCATTTAGGCTCTGTGCAAACAAAGACCCCATTGGTATAAATAACATAAACCATAATAGCATTTCTTTCTTCATTTTCTGTATCCCTATATTAATGTTTATAAATTGCACGATACCTATTTAAAACACGCTCTGCGGCGTTATCTTTTCTTTGCTTGGTATATACTAAGGCAAGGCGAAGATACCCCGTTCTACGCAAGCAACCGAGGTACATCAGCCGCTCGTAGCAATATGTGGCTCTGCTTGGTATTCCATCACGGAGGTAGCGTTGAGCCATTGTCGCCAACTCCTTTGGTGATGCGTCATAAATCTGTGTCATAACTCGTCTGATTTGATTATGAATGCAAAGATAGCAAAAAATCGGTTACTATATATTTATATTGTAATATTTATATTAAAAAAACCTTAATTCACATATCAATATATTAAAAGCTATTATAATATTAATAAAAATACTGAGGAAATTTGGCGATTTCAAAAGAAATTATTAATTTTGCGATGTAAATAATTAATAAATGGTTTAACAATTAAATTATAGGAGATACGACAATGAGACGATTTAAAGATTACGAAATAGCTTATAATAAATGCTATGAGCTTTTGCAAAAACTCATGGTATTGGTAAAAGAGGCAGATGGTTATATCACTATAGAGATAAGATTTACTTATATTGATAAATATCCAATACTTTCTGTTACATATTATGGTAATTATCTATACTCATTCCTTCCACAAGAGGATGGCACGTTTATCATTTCTATAGACAATAAAGTCTATACAATGGACGAAATTGAGGCAAAGATTAGAAAGAATTGTTTTTTAGACCAAAAGATATGAGTAAGCAAGAATTTCTAAGCAAGTGTTATAGCTGTGAGAAGTATGACACCTGCTACAACTCGAAGTTTAGCAGATTGGACTGTGATGTTTATCTGTTATATTTGAATACGAACAATTTTTAAAAGGAGATACAATTATGAATAGATACGCAGAATTAAAGAAGAAGCATCAGAAAGAACTTAATAGATTACCCATGAAAGCTGCTTTTGGTAAAGAGCAGTTTAAGAAAATGATGGAAGAGTGGGGGCTTACTACCAACGCCGAAGATATTAGTAAGATTGATATGCTCGTTGGTGGTTGCTATTGCTTAAAGAAAGATACCCATCTTTTCGAGGAGCACTTTCAGAGAACACAGAAAGAGCTTGAAGAGTTCTTAAAGGATGATGATAATCTTAAATCAGCATTCCAATATGAGTTCGCTAACCATGAATGCGGATATACATATACACCGCAAGATGCGCTTCCTCCGCTTAATCTTACCTATGAAGAGGTTGAGAAGAATGAGCGTTAAAATAAAGTCTTTAAAGAGGCTTGGTGTGAGTATTTAGATATATGCGAGTAAGATATGAGAGCATTTGACGTACTTTTAGCCTTACATCGCTTGGATATGCGACAGGGCAAGGATTATCTTGAAGCTCCAGAAAAGAATGATTTGGAGCTGAATATGATAGAAGGTAAGCTGAAACGGAATCATTGGTATTGGTGTGACTTCCATAAGCAGCCAATGCTCGGCGAGCCTTCGGTTATCCTTACTCTTGGCGGTGGGGATATTCAATATCTTTATGAAGTAGAAAAGTAAATAAATATAAATTATGTATCAGATAAATCTTGTAACATATAGCACAGAGGTGAACATAAAGAACGCTCGCCGCAAAGTAGCGAACCGAGAAAAAAGAATACTCGGAGGAAGGTTTGAAAGCGTGAAATTGGCAAGAAAAGCCTTGAAGGAGTTCTTTGAAAAGGATGGTTATCAGATAGGTAACGAGGTCGAGGAAAAGGGCAGTGAGACCTATGTTAAGACGTTATTTTTCGGCAACGTTATGATTGAAACGGAGTATAAAATAATCAAGTGTAATTAATCTATGGCTCGTTTCGCTCTCAGAAATCAGGAGAAGATAAAGCAAGCATTCGGGGAAGAAAGGTTGAATGAGCTTCTGAAAGCACTGAAGCTATATTCAGCCAAGTACCCGAAATGGTCATTGGACGCAATCATTGAAGAGGGTAAGCCTTATCCTTCTTTCGTTATTGATAAGGTTGCGGTATTATACGTAACTCGTCTGATGTATGACGTTTATCACGTTGCTTTAAAGGAGTTCTTATAAAGAAAAAGCACCGCCCTCGGAGATACGAAAGAGGACGATGCTAGATGTAAATAATTGTTTTGTTTAACGTTGTGAGTACATAGGAGATACGCACTCGATACAACAATTAATGCAAAAGTAATAAAAAATATTTGGTTATCTGAATATTTCTTCGTAAATTTGCGAATAATTAACATTAAAATAGGAGATACAGTTATGATAGGAGCAATTATAGGTGATATTGTAGGCTCTAAATATGAGTTTAATAACACATTTGATTATAACTTTAAACTATTTGACGAAGGTTGTAATTTTACAGATGACACCATCTGTACAATAGCCGTAGCCGATGCTATTCTTAGAAAAGGCGGTAATGAAAAGCCGAATGTCGGAGATTATGGTATATCGCTTCAATACTGGTGTCAGAAGTATATAAACCCAATGGGTGGGTATGGCGCAAGCTTCGCAAAATGGGTTCGTAGCTCTAATCCACAGCCTTATGATAGTTTTGGAAATGGAGCAGCTATGAGAGTTAGTCCTGTGGGTTGGGCATTCAAAGAAAATTCTGATATTATTCGTCAGGCAATGATGAGCGCAAAGGTTTCGCATAGCCATGTTGAGGGATTGATTGGTGCTACTGCGGTAGCAGATTGTGTACATGCTTTAAAAGCATATAAACACAAAGATTTGATTAGGGTAATAGCAAAACAATATTATGGCTCTGATTGGAATAAGAATCTTATTCCAAGAAGGAAATGGGCAGAAACTTGCCAAGAATGCGTTCCACTCGCCTTTATGATAGTCCTTAATAGTGGTAGCTTCGAGGATGCAATCAGATATGCTGTATCATACGGCGGTGATAGCGATACGATGGGAGCAATCGTTGGTTCAATCGCTCAGCCACTCTTTGGTATTCCACAAGAAATGAAGGAGAAAGCATTGAACTATCTCCCTTTGGATATGAAGAATGTAGTAACTAAATTTATTGATAGATATGGCGAATAAGGAAGATTTAATCAAGCACTGCCGATACTATAGAGGTGGTGAAAACCCAAATACCAACGAAAATATGGCTTGGTTTTGGGATATGGAAAGAGTGTATGTTAATAGCGAAGGAAAGTTTAAAGGTGAGGAAGAATATTATAAAAAAATCAATGGTAAGGAATATAAGGGGATTCCACATACATTGCTTATTATAATGTTCACTTCCTGGGCTAAAGCAGCCTACAATATTAAGGAAGAGATAGATAGCTTCTATAAGCTGATAGATGAATACCTCTTTATCCCAAACGACCATTTCTCAGAGGATAAAATTCCAAACGAACTATAACGAAAAAAGGTGCGCCGTAATGGTACACCTTTTTTTGTTTAATATCCGATATTGCTATCCTTTACATAAGATAAATCTCTTATTTCTTGCCCTATAACCTCGCAGTCTATGTAGGTCTTTCCACCTTCTTCATAAACCTTTGTTATTCGCATTCGTGTTCCTCTCTGAAAGAGTGTTTCGTGCTCGGAACTATATGTAGAGAAACGTCTTACTCCATCCCAACTTCTTTTATCACCACAACCGAAAGCAGAGAAAGGTTCTACGTAAGCAGCCTTTGTTCCTTTTGGTGCATATATGTTCATAATAACACTTCGAGTATTGAAGCCTTTTCCTTTTCGGCTACCAGTTGACATAAAACCACCTTCTTGCATTTCCATTCCAACAAGGTCTTGAAGGTTATTTGGCATAGAACCGCCAGCAAACTTAATTCGTGATTCAATAACTTTCATTCCATCATCACCTCTTGTAAACCACATATCGGTAGGAAGTTCGTTCTTTTCTATATAGCTTGTTATATTATTAACCTTCTCTATGAACCTTTCCTTCGTTTGGTAATTATCATATTTTCTTCCTTGTAATGGTTCATTTACATCGCAATAATGATGAGTGTATTCGTATGTAAAATCTTTTTCTTTTTCTGTTGCTGCTATCCATTGTTTGGATGCAGTATCTATGAGGGCTTTATCAGCTTTTGCACCATTACCCTTATCCCATACTGCGGCATCTTTCCTTGATTGAGAGAATTGGTCTGTATCAAATACAACATTCTTCGCATTTCGTTTTGCTTTCGCATTAATAAGCGTTTCTTTCTTTTGCTTAGCTTCATAAAGCAACTGCTCAGAAAGGGGCTTATCCTTTGCGAGCATGGCGTGTTCAAGGTCATAGATAAGCTTATGATATATCTTGCTCTGTGTCTTATAACCTTTTACGTCAGCATAAGCTTTATTGATATTTACCCAATCAATCGCCGTTTTTACCTCATCAAGCTTTTTGAGATATGCCGCTTGCGATACCTTCCATGTGGCATACTTCTGTTGAACCCCGTGCATATTACCGCCAAGGAAATCAACTGCCTCAAATTGCAATTTGCTAGCTTGCTTTTCAAGCGTCAAGCTTTGCCATTGAGCCAACTTCGATTCTACGGCATCATATACTCCGTGCAATTCATGTGACGTGAACTGCTTATGCCACTTATTGACATCAGGGATGAGAGCGGAAAGTGATAGTTCATCTTTTTTGATAGCAGAAATGGCGTTTGCGAGCGTTTTTGCTTCTTTCCTTGCCAATGTATAGTTAGCAGACTTTAATGCGCTTAGAACGGAAGAAACATCGGTTTCTCCGTAATTAGCAGCCACCTTCATAACATTCATTGCAACCTTGCGGTCAGTCCATGCAAGTTTAGTCTGATAACCTCGTTTGAATCTATCAAACAAAGAAGCTATCTCAGAAGCACTCTTTTTGTCCTTGATTGCGTAGCGGATAGCATAGTAGCGTTCAAAGAGGTCTTGGCTCTTTATATCCGTAACAGATTTACTACCGAGCAGATTATGAACCAAGCCATTGTAATAGTCACGTCTATGCTTATCCCATCGGCTCTGTATTTTATCTATCTGCTCCTTAGTTCTAAGGGCGTGGCGTTCCTTTGCCTTCGCAAGTATAAGCTCCTTAGAAGAAACCGCCTTTAACCCCAATTTCTTGCGGTCTGACGGGCTTAGAAGATGTGCCCAATACTTTGTGTTATCTTGTAAGTGCCAAGCCAATTTACCCCTCATTCCTGCCTTCACGATAGCTTCGGAGTTATCCTTGATGTACTGATTGTACTTTTCGGGCATAGTGAGCACGGCAAAAGGGGAAACGTAGTTGCTCATATCTTCGCCAGCCATCAAGCGTTTATAAAACTCCTTCTTCTCCTCGCCTTGTATGGTGATAGGGTCTGAGGTACAGATACATTGAGGATGCCAAGAAATCCATACGTAATCTTTCGGATATCGACCTTCGAGGTCATTACATATATCATCAATATTATGCTGTGGTGATACGTGAATATACTGACCGATAACGAATGGTTCGTTCTGCCATCGCTCATTTCTTGCCTTATGATATGCGGAATTTATCTCCGTTCTTGCTACTCTGAGAGCGTTCTTTCTCGCCGAGCGGTAAACACCCATGCCTACCTTCTCCAATGGCTCTTCAATGAAGCGCACCTTGCCGTCAATGATTCTACGTCTGCGCCAAGTCACCACATCTTTCTTCTTTCCGTTCTTCTGAACCTTGATAGTATGATAACGGCGATACATCATATCTGGGTCGTTGAGATACTTTCGTATGCTCTTGCCTACTTCCTCTGCTGATGAGCCTTTTTTGATTCCGTCCGCAATGATATTGCTCATAGCCATTTCAAACTCACTCTTCGTCTGTTGGCAGTAGTTCCAAACAATCTGAGCGAGATTCAATCCATTCTTTGTTTTCAAGCGATTTGAAATAAACGTGGCTGCGGCGGTATCTCGTGCGACCCTTATAGCTTTATCAGTAAGCACGGAATAACCGCCTATAACCATTTCATCGTGGTTATACGCCAACGCAACGCCATCGGTGATACCGCTCTTATAGCAAAGAAGGCTATTCTGATAGTAATCATTAAAGATGTCGTTCAAACGAGCCTTTAACTGCGGAAAGTTATCAAAGTTAAAAAGCGCATCATCTTCGAGCACATCTTCTCCATAGCCAAGAGAGGTGAGCTTCTTGACATAATCGCTGTATAATCTGCCCAACCGCTTATTATAAACGGCGAACAGATTATTCAGTTGTTCTTTTTGCTGTTTTGATGTGAGCTTCTTTGGCATAGTTTTTCTTCTTCCTATTCTTCATTGGAAACTGACTGACTTCCACTTGCGGCACTACCAAGTCCCGAAAGGGCTGCTTCCTGTGCCAACGCTTCTTCCTGTTCACTCTTCATTTCTTCCTCAACCTTATCAGGGTCATCATTAAGAGGGTTAAGCTCGATAGCACGGCGATTAGAGGTAGATTTTGCACCACCATTGGATGAAGTGATAAGTTGCAACATTTCAACATCATTCTTTGGTAGATATGGCTTGAAGACTGGCTCAAAGTCAATCTGCTCAGCAACACTCTGGTCGATACCCTTTACGTAAACTCCCGTATTACAGATGCCGTTAGCTACGATATTCGAACGGCGAGTGAACATTTCACCGAACATCTCTGTCTTTAAATCTGCTTTCATATAAGGAGCAGTAAACATCAAACGGATAGCCGCACCCGAGGTATTGCTACCCAAGGTCTTCATATTCTCAAAGCTGATGTCGGCTGTTGAGGTAAATGAATAGATAATATTGAAGAGATAAGCAATTTCACCCTTCACACTCTCAGGTGATTTATCCCAAGAAAGGACGTTCATACTTGCATCATTGCCACCTTGGAATACAGCACCTTGCTCACCCTTTTCTGCGAAGCCCTCCAAACGACCTTTGATAAAATACTTAGGCGTGCCGAAGTAGTCATTCGTATCACCCCAATTTGAGATACAAGTCTCCACTCTATCAATAGCCCATTGAACATCTTCCCACTCTGCTTGGTCTTGTCTGTAATAAACGACAGGGACTTTGGTAAAGCCATGCGGTAGGGCAGAGATAAGCTTCCATCCTGCGCCATCAATATTGGTGTACTGGTAGCACAATCTATCTGTATATACATCAAAATGTAGCTCAGATTTTCCAAGCTCATCATATACATAGTACTCACGGGCGAAGCCGTCCATGATATAAAAATCGTTGAAATGAGGGTAGAGTTTATCGCCGTTTGAAGGTGAAAGCAACTGAACTCGGATTTCACCTCTAAGCTTTCCTTCTGTGTCTGTTGGCATATACCATAACTCAGCGCACTCACATTCCTTGAAGAGGGTACGGGCAAGTCGCTTATCGAAGTACTTCATCTTATTATCGTGATAGCAATGCATGATGCCGTCATATAGCTTCTGCTGCTTATCGTTCATCTTCTTTATATCAACACCATGTGCCGTAGCTTTATAGGTAACGGCATTCATAAACAAGAAACCCACAGTAAGATTTACGATTGACTTCTGAGCAGGGATAGCGATTCTTACTGGCTCAACCTTCTTATCCTTGTAAATCGGTTTCTGTGTAATAGGGTTATACTGACCCGTAGGTACTTTGATTCGTTTCTTAGGACGGAAATCCTCATCAAAGATTTTATGCTTTGATGGATTCCATTGTTCTTCAAGCATACTCAGTGATGTCTTAAAGCCTTTCTTTCTTGCTGTCAATACCGAGCGGACTGTGTTCGCATCTTGTATTGCTACTATCTGTTCTATTGCTCTCATATATGAATATTTTTTGTTATAACAAGGCAAAGTTAGCAATAATATAACTTATATAGGTATAAAGAAGAAACCCTGTGTAAACAAAAGAAAAATGCCTATTTCGGCAATCTTCCAATATGCCAATGATTGCACTCACTACAAAGATATGCGGTGTAACCGAGCAGCCGCTTTTTCTTTATGTATCTTGCGGCTGCCTTCTCATTATCAAAGGATAATTTGGCTACTCCTCTGCTATTATAGTGGGAGCGTTTACGATGATGCTCCCTTGGTTGTTTATCATATATTCGTTTCATAAGCATTTCGATTTTAACCCATCAGACCGAGAATGTCGGCGGCTTGCATTCCGCTACCATAATCACCCAATAACTTCTCCATGACAACATATCGGCATGCATCGATGGCGTGATTATACATATCTATAGGCTCATTAAGCCACTTTCCTTCCTTGTCTTGGCGGTAGGTATAATTGTTAAATTCTCTTCGTACATTTGTAGAGCGTTTTGTTATATGAATTGTGTATTCTTGCATCTTCATAATACCAGCTTGAATAGAACCTGCGAACTTCTTTACAGGTTTTATATCAATACCAGCATTATAGATTTCATCAATCAGACGAGGGTCGGCACTCTCTGATATTACCTCAATATTTTTTTTATCCTCTTTCAATACTCTGATAATATCAGAAGCAAGCATTTCTGTCTGATAGCATATTTCATCTATATAGATAATCTTTCCGTAGATATACACATCAACAATCGCCGTAGGGTCATTGGAGTAACCGAAGTCAATACCTCTGTATCGGTGTCTGTGCGCTTGTATAGGAATATAATCATCAACAACTACATTCTTAAAAATCAAGCCCTCAACCATAGAGCGCAATCCTAACCCATAGATACACCAAAGGCTCGGATTCTTCCATTTAAGGCTCTCAATCTCAGCAATAACCTTTGGTTCGAGAAAAGGGTTATCCTTGTATGTGGATATAAACCAATAAGTGCTTTTCTCCTCATTTACCTGATTTATCCAATGGTCTTCTGAGAAGGAAGGGTTATAATCAAGGATAGAGAACTCCGTGGTACGCATCTGTAGCTGCTGCCATTCGATAAAAGAAAGCTCATTCGCCTCATTTACGAAAAGTATCTTACGCTTAGAACCACGCACCTTCTGCTCATTATCGGTGGAGAAGAACTCAATCCAAGAGCCGTTAGGGAAAGTATAAACGAACTCCGATTTATTCATGCACTTATCATCCCACCAACCAAAGTTGAGCATTATATCCTTGAAATCACGATAGACAGTTCGTTTGATGGAAGGCATACCAGCACGAATGATGGAAACGGTCGTTCCAGCATAATTGAAGCAAAACATACAAAGGAACTGCACAACGCTATACGTCTTGGCACTACGACTTGAGCCTTGAAGAGAGCAAGTTGTGAACCCTGCTTCCTTTGCTGCCTTTACCCTCATGTAGTTCTTTGCTAAATATACGTGCGGCATATTTCTATTATCCTTTATCTGCTCTTATTTCTTTATTTCATCAACTGTAACTAAGGTATCGTTGTGCGAACCGCCATGTGCTACGATAAGAATCTCTTTACATACCGCTCCGTTACATTTTCCTATTCCTTGTGTATTCCAACCACAAGAAATGCAAATACCTTCATTCTTTAATATTCTTGCAATCTCCTTCTTACATAAAGACCAATATTTGGCATTAGAGACATTTATCTCCAATTTCTCTTTACCAAAATCCTTATATAGCAAAGATGCTTGTGTAACACTATAAGGTGGGTCGTATAATACCATATCAGCAGAGTTAGATTTCTGCCCTTGAAGGAACTTTAATGCGTCAAGGTGATACTGAGTATCACAGTTCGGATTTAAGTCATTGCGAATTGTTCCGAGCTTGCAATCCTTTGCGAATGGGTCAATAATAACACCACCTTTATTGTATTTATCAAAAAGTTCTTTGATTGGCTTTATACCGAAAGTATCACCACTTGGCATAGCCCATTTCTTCTGTATTTCCATATATTTATTCTCCTATATTTTTATCTGGCTCAGCATCCTTCTTTTCTTTCTCTTTCTGAATCTCAGCGAGAATCTTCTGATACTCTTCATTATTGGTAACAACGTGTACTTGTAATGGGTCTTGCTTAATCTGCTCGCCCTTGCTTGTAAGGTCAATTCGCTGAATCTTTCCGTAGGCTCTATCAATAACTCTTTCGAGTACATCAAGTCCTTTCTTATCAAGTATTCCCTTGGCAATAATGCGTTGCATCATCGGGCGTGACTTATCAGACAATACCGCCTTCAATTCATCTTCGGGCAGGGTCGCGATATACAGAAAAGACTCTGCGATAATCTGAGAGGAAGGCACTTCGTAACCCTTCTCCTTCATTTCTTCGATGAACAATGACATCGTCTTAGGCTTTGGCGGTCTGCCCTTCGGGTTGCCAACTCCACCTTTTTTAAACTTACCTTTTTCAAGGTTTGCAAGCTGTTTTTTTCGCTTGCCTTCATCTCTTGATAATGGCATATTAATAACTTTTATTCCTAATTTATTCCCAACAATAGCTTTTATTTAAGAAAAGCACCTTTATTTTCTTCTTCCTTTGCTGCCATATCTTGGCACATTTTCAGTACATTGAAATACTCTTCGAGGTTATTGTTATAGAGCAGCTTTGCTATCTGCTGTACAAAAGATGGCTTACGTCCATCTTGTTGCAAGGTCACTATCTGATACGCTGGCATCATTAAGAACTGCTCCATGATTTCAACCTTTTCCTTAGAGGAAAGAAGCTTCTTGGTAGGAAGCAGAAAGCCCACTTCCTCCAAGATTTTTGTTTTAACTGATTTAACCTTCATACTTATCACCATTTACGAGGTTCATAAACTCAGCCCTCACTTGTGGGTCGTCTTTGAAAGCACCTTCAAGGTAAGAAGAGGTCATAATGCCCTTCTTCTTTGCGCCTCTGAACTCTTTGCAAGAATGATGCCCCTTCATAACGAGAGCAATACCAAGTGGTGGATATTCGCTACCAAGAGCCTCTTTCAGCATATCTACGATGTCATGTACCAATCGCTCCTGTATCTGTAAGCGAGCGGAGCAGTAATCAACTACACGACCAATCTTAGAGATACCGAGAATCTTTCCCTTTGGGTTCGGAATATATGCGAACCAATACTTGCCCCAAAACCAAACACAATGATGTTCGCAGTTTGAATGGAAATCGCCTTGGTCGATAACCATGTTATCATAGACGATACCATCCTTGCCGTTATCAAAGGTCGTAATCTTTGGTTTCTGTGATGGGTCGTAACCTCTGAATATCTCTTTCCACATTCTGATAATGCGGTCAGGTGTTCCCTTCAAACCCTCACGATTAGGGTCTTCGCCAATGTACTCCAAGAGTTCTTTGATATGATTCTCTGCTGTTTCTTTTGTAATCTTAGCCATATTATTTGTCTTTCCAATATTCTTTATAATCTTGTTTCTCCTCCTCATTTGGCTGACATACCTCATAAGAAGCACCGCATCGCATACAATGATAGAAGTCCACTACGGAATCATCATCCTCGCTGCGGTCACCTGATGAATCCCAACAAATCACCCCACCACAATAAAAGCAGATAGGACGATACTTTGTTGGGCTTTCTTTTTCCTTCTTATTCATAGGCAAAATGATTTACTTCACATTGAGAATCTTTTGCTGCTGTAAGGAAAGTCGCCACTTAGGGTTAGCCTCTACGAAAGCAACTGTCTGTTTCAGAATCTCAGTATTCTTCTTCGCATCGCCCGTATCACAAGGCTGAACGTAGTAGTAATCTGCATCAATACCACAATCGGTAATCTCGTGCTCACCATCAAAGACAACCTTCACTTCTGTAGCTATCTTTATGATAGGTTCTGCGCCCTTAACGAATAAGCACTTAGGAGAGCAAGTAACCCAGTTGATACCACCAGGAATCTTGTGCGTTCCGTTGGTCTCCATAGCAATATAGTAGCCACAATTTTGGAGAAGAATAGTAAGCTCCTCATCCACCTGTAATGTAGGCTCACCGCCCGTAAAGACAACGAACTTGCAATCAGGTGAGAGCAACTGAATCTTATTCAGAATATCAATAGCCCCCATTTCCTCATACTTCTTAAAGTCAGTATCACAGAAAGGGCACTTCAAGTTACAACCCGAGAAGCGGACGAAGATAGCCGCTCTGCCTGCATGTCTTCCCTCACCTTGGATAGAGTAGAAGATTTCATTTACCTTGTACTTAGCCATTAGAGTGCCTCCTTTCCGTCAATCTTATCATCGTCACAATAAACGGCGATATTGCCTTCACTCTCCTGTACCTGTGCCTTATAGCACTCTGGGAACTGAGCAACAATCCATTTGGCGATATTCTCAGCAGTAGGATTGAAAGGCAAAAGCTCGTTGAGGTTGCCGTGGTCGAGGTAGCCGTGAATCTTCTGCTTAATATGCTTGAAGTCCATCACCATACCATCTTTGTTAGGCTCTTTTGCCTTACAATAAACAGTAACTATCAAATTGTGCCCGTGAAGGTTAGCACACTTGCTTTCATAAGAGAGGGTCAGCTTATGTGAAACCGCAATCTCCATTCTTTTTGAAACGTAATACATAATTTTCCTTTCTTTTATTTTGTTATTTCAATTTTTATTCTTAATTTTGCGACCTGATAAAGGGTAGTCGGTAGCGAGGATGTCAGCAGCCCGACTTTTGTCTTGGGAGCACAGTATGGTGGCATCGCCTTATGCTCCTTGCTTTTTATTCATCGAAATGATGTTCGTATAATATCTTTTTACTGCTAATTACTACGACAGCTTTTACACCTTTAGTTTTCCATGCTTTATGCCTTGATTGATAAAGTTTCATTCCGTTTTCAATATCTTTGGTATGGAAAAGCGAATGCTTATCATATATCAACGCAATCTGTGCATGTTTATCATTTGCATGATTAATAGCAAGACGAACCGAGCTTTCAGCAGAAGAATTAATCTCTGTAGGTGTTTTCTGCTCATAGGTATATGTTGCCATTAAACCTTCTGCAAACTTATATTTCTTTGAACCATCCTTATTTATCTTTACATTGGTTGCATACATCGTATATTTATCGCCTTCGGGAGTAAGAGTAACGTTTATGCCATTATCTGCGATAGCTCTCGCCACTTCCAACTCTGCTTCGGCATCAGCAATTTTATCCGTATGATTATGTCCTTTCATAAAGATAGCGTGAGCACCTGTCTGTTCAGAGAAATACGACAAAGAAGCATCAACCAAGGAACTCGAAACGATTTGATTATATTCGTTCCGAGCCTTGTCTATCTGTCTTTGCTTTGGTGTAAGTAACCTTGTATTACCACTTGCCTTACTCATCCTCGTATTCAGTTGGGTCAGAGATACCAGCATCACGGAGAGCTTCCTTGCGTTCCATACAAGTACCACACTTACCGCAATGTTTCTCACCGCCCTTGTAGCAGCTCCAAGTTTCAGCGTAGTTGATACCAAGCTTCTTGCCGTGGCGAGCAACATCTGTCTTCGTAATATTGGTATAAGGAGCATCAATGGTAATTCCCTCGTAAGTACCATTCTTCATTGCCTCTGACATGGCATCAATAAAGCCCTTGCGGCAGTCTGGATAGATAGCATGGTCGCCGAAATGGTTAGCAATAAGCACCTTCTTCAATCCGTTACTCTCTGCGATACCGCAAGCGATAGAAAGCATGATGCCGTTACGGAAAGGAACTACAGTTGATTTCATGTTCTCATCATCGTAATTGCCTTCTGGGATAGCTTCTGCACCTTCGAGGAGAGAGGATTTGAAGTAGTCGTGAATAAAGTTGAGTGGAATAACAATATGCTTGATACCAAGTCGCTCACAATGCAACTTAGCAAAAGGAATCTCCTTCTGATTATGATTAGAGCCATAATCAAAAGAAATAGCAAGAGCAATGCTCTCTTTCTTTTCATACAGGAGAGTTACCGAGTCCATACCTCCTGATACAATAATCAATGAATCTTTCATAACTAATTAAAATTTAAATATTTATCTTTTATAATCTTGCACGGGCGTACTTCATAAAGCGTACCCACTCGCCGAAATTATGTGCAGCAACCAACTTTGAGCGAAGTTTCTTGCCCTCAGGTGCTTTGGTTTTATCCATAGTTCCGTTCTTGGCATTGAACTTATATATAGAACCGCTCATATTGCCATAAAGCCAAGCTGTAGAATCCACGGAATCAAAGTGATACGTATGCAATCCTCTGATATTTGTATATCCAAGAGCATGTATCTTGCAGCCATATTTATGTGCTGTCTTCACGAACCAAGGAAATAACTTTTCATATTTATTGATAGGTATTTCTTTGGTTACGATACCACCGATAGCAACATAAGGGTAATTCTTGCACATTTCAACGAAATACTCTTTCCCTCGTGACTTATGCCAAACGGGGATAGGCTTACGTCCACTTAATCTTTCGAGCTTTTCACGAAGTCTTTCAACCTCTCTGATACCAACAACGGAATCAATATCAAGCTCAAAGAAGTTCTTTACGTTCCACTTCTTAATGAATGCAGCATATCCTTCTACGTATTTATCGAAATCAACTACACCTGCTCCCGACATAAATGTGAAAGCACCACTATCTAATAGGAAATTCTGAAAATTGCCTATCAATCGAGGAAACTCTTTATTATTCTGTAGATAATAGTAAGTTTCCAATATATTTAATCCTTCCCAATCGGCATCCTTGCCGTTCTTTACTGGGTGTTCACCTGCTAAAAAAACTTCCATAGCCTTTTTATAAACATAGGGTCTGCTTAAAGTCCCTGCTATATATAATTCCATACTAACACTTTTCCAAAACTTACTAAGATTTCCAGTAAGCCCCCCTGCAAGATAGACTTCCATATCTCTATTATTTTATTTCCACACCTTCGTATTCGGAAACGGCAGACTTGATAATCTCCTTAATCTCATCTACCTTATCTTCCAACTCTTGTGGAATATGGACGGAGAGCTTAATATCTTTAACTTTGCTCTCAGTATTTTGAGCATCTTCGAATAGCTCATCAATATCGGTATCATCCTCATCGGTATTGAGAAAAGAGCAATCAACGCCCCAATTCTGCAAATCATCGGTTTCCCATTCACCATTGGCAAGCTCATCCCAATCCCAATTACCAGCTTGCACGTTATCCTTGATAGCATACTCCTTGATTTTCTGAATTGGGGTATCGGTCTTCAAGACGAAACAAGGCAGCTTATCGAAGTTCGTATTCCCACCGATGCGTAACTCGTTAGCCACTCTGAGGCGCATATTACCGCAGATGGTGACGTATGTACCATCCTCCAAGCCATAAACCATCAAAGGCTTGTACTCTAAGAACTCTGGGCTATCGGCGAGTGACTTGACGAGCTTGTCGTGCTCGCTCTCCTTTAAGTAGCGAGGGTTCTTTGGAACGCCATCAATCTGCCCCTCATTATAGAGGAGCTTTGTAATGTCAATCATTTCACGAAAACCCAGCTTTACAAGAAGCTCATCCTTTGCGATGGATGGGTTCTGTGAGATTCTCTTTTCTCTTGCCATAATTTTATTATTTAATAATTATTATTTGCAAAGTTACGGAGATTATTCGGGTTTTAATAGAAAATAATAGTTTGTGTGTAAACAAATAAAAAAGCTACCCAAAAATGAGTAGCCTTTGAAGTTATCATAAAAATATTATACCTCTTTATATATAAGAAAAGCAGCTACCTATCACAGGCGGCTGCTTATAGACTAATAACTAACTATTATTTTCATTTAACCAAATCTTATCTAATACATATTGTTATGACACTTCAAAACCTATATTCCACAATTTACGTTTTGCTGATGCAAAGATACAAAAGAAAGCGAGATACAGCAAATAAATGCCATATCTCGCATAAACAATCTTACTTTTCCTCAATCTGTTTAGAGACGTTATCTGTTCGGAAATCCTCAATCTGCTTGGAGAAAGGGGTGAGCTTATCGAGCTGTGCCTTAACAGAGAACTCTTCGCCGATGAAGGCAACACCTTCGTGAATCTTTTGCAAGGCGGCAAGCTGCTTCTTAGTAGTAACAACGGGGTTGATGTAAATGCAACCTCTATGGGTCTGGGCGAACCGCCGACACTCAGCACCACCGCCGTAGATAACGAATAATGGGTCTTTGCCCTCTGCCCAATCGCTTGCGATGGAATACTCAAAGGCGAGATTATTCAGTCTATCCGAATATCCACGGGTAGCGAAGGCACGCCATCCACGAGGTACGCCAATCATATTGAGGCGATAGAACTTCTGCGCCACGTTGAGGTCAACGAAGATACCGATACCCTTACCTTGCATACAACGGGCAATCCAACGTTTCTTGTAGATAGCCTGCAAGCCGAAAGATACGGGCATTTCATTATAAAGGGAGAAGTTCGGCTCAACGATAACGGCAGGGTGATGCTGCAATATCTTCTCAGGGTGCTCGTAGATAGCTGAGAAGCGGTAATCATCGGTATAGAAGTGCAAAGAGCCTTCGCCATTGAGGTTGAAGGTTCTCTTCTGTTCGCCGAAGCAAAGGAAGGGTGACTGACACTCCTTTGCTTGCATATCAATATCGAGTGTCGGAATCTCTAGGTCATTGTCCGTAGGGAAGAGCTGGTCGGGCAAGGTAAGCTCATAATCTGTTCTTTTCATTCTTTGTTACTTTTTAAGAGTTTAACGATTTGGTTATATATAGATAAGGTGTACTTATCCTTTGACTGAACGTATTGCATATACTTTCGTGCTTGGTTGATTACGTTTGCTCTGGTACGGCAGAGTAAGCGAGCCGAGCGGTCGGGATGAATGCAATAATCACGGCTTATGAGACAATATAGTCCTCTAAGGGTGTTGAGCTTGACGGTCTTCACAGCAGAGCAAAGTTCCATGAACGTAACCTTGCCTACCTCACATACCGCTTGCATGATGCGGTCGGAGAGTTCGTACTGCTGATATTGATTGTATATCATACGCTATTACTTATTATTTGGTTATTAATAGAAAATATAATGCAAAGTTATAAAAATCTATTAAAAAGCGAATAGAAACTATTAATTATTTTAAATTTATTAATAGAAAAGTTGGTTATTTGACAGATTTTTATTAATTTTGCGGTGTGTTTAAGAAAGAACACTATCACTTAGCGAGTTTATGGGGAACTTTCTAAAGTGTAAGAGTTTGGATTTACGTGAGCCGCAAGGCTACTAAATACGGAGCAGCAGAGAATCCCCATTTCTTTGCTGCTCTTGACTTTTTAAAGCATCTGTAAAATGGAGATACGCAGAAAGATATTGAACAATATGTATTGCAATCCCGAGTTAAGGAAAGCAATTGCATTTTCCCTTTTCATTAAGACAAGGGTCAAGTCTTCTGCCGTGCAAAGATGGAGCATCAATAAGCTTCACGAAATCACGGGAGTAAGTGCCTGTGCTGTCCGTAAGCGTATTGATACCTTGAAGGCTCTGGGCTTGGTTGAGTTCACGGGCAAGAATAATCGTTGCCTCGTTTTCAAATCTCTAAAAAGTCATACCTCTCACAGGAATATCCTCGTTCCTAATATCGAGTTTATTTCAAGGAATGATTCTAAAAAGAATGCCTATGCACAGAATGTAAAGTTCATAGAAGATACCTTATCTGCTATGCTTATCATTGATGTACAGAATCGAAAGAATTACGCTAAGCAAATGATTCAGCAGTCTCAGCACCCTAAAGGCTTAAAAGAGTTGAAGGCGGCTAAGAAGGTTTGTAATCGTTTTGGTTACAGCGATAAATTCAGAGAGAATGGTATATCATATAAGTATATAGCTAAGAAATTAAGCGTGAGCGTACAGAAAGCCTTTGATTTAGTAAAGTTTGCGGTCAAAAACGAGATTTTATGCAAATACAGAAACATAGAAAAGCGTTTTTTATCCTCTATTGACTATGTAAAGGATATGATACTCAATAATTATACTTATATCAAGGGAGGGGTTATCTGTAGGGTGTATGCCAATACCTATGAGGTAATGGAAGGCTCGCCTTCGGCTCGCTTCGCTTCTATCGTGGTATATAATTAGATTATAAAAAACTAAGATTTTGTTTAACGTTTAAATAATAGGAGATACAAAAATGTTATTTGAGAAAATTACTCGCAGATGTTTGCTTACTTTGGATGGGGGGGCAAAGATTCAAGCCGTCCTCACTATGCCGAAGCCGACTAAGCCCATTTTCCCCGAGGAAATGGAGCGTCAGTTCATTAATAGTTTTAATGAATCGCAGCCAAATGCGGTTCACAAGGTTATTAAGTGTTACATAATGAGAAATTAGTTATGGAAACAAAAGTAGAAGTAAAGACTATACCTTTGCATGGATTGTTCATCCATCGCAAGCAGGTTTGGCGTTCACTAGGTAAGATGAGAGCTGAAAGCCATTCTACGTCAGCGCAAAAGGTGTTTATGAATGAGCATAATACTGAGGTATCAACTGAGAATGCTGATTTCATTGATGGATTGAAAGTCACTCCTTATGATGGTGAGCTGCCAAGAATATTAAAATACGTTGGCAGTATAAGTTACTACCAGTATTGTTTAATGCAAAAGTCGATTTAATTATGGAAGATTTACCTATAGGCTCAGAAATCGTCTTGAAGGTGGTTGAAAGCGAGACAGAAGAATGTAATGGTTGCTTCTTTGACGAGATAAGCAGCAATATTTATGAAAATATCTGCAAAGATATTTGTTGTGCCGCAATCGATAGAAAAGACAAAAAGAATGTTCAATTTATAAGAGTAAAATAATATGGAAACAAAAATAAATATAGCGGAAATCCTAAAGGATAAGCCGCAAGGAACTAAGCTGTATTCCCGAATATGTGGAGCTGTAGAGCTTAAAAAAGTTATTGATGTTCGTAAAAAGAAATCTATTGTGGTGAAAGAACTTAATTCAAATAACCAACATAGATTTTGGCATGATGGCAATTTCTTTAGAGCAGGGCAATGTGTATTGCAACCTTCTGAGAATATGGCAAACTGGTCTAAATTCTTATGGAAAAAGGGCGATGTACTTCAAAATAACGACTATAATACACAAGTCATTTTTGATAGATTTACAAGTGATACTTATGAAATGATAAGATGTAAGTATTGGCTGAAAGTTGATAATGGTATTGAAAGGTTTATCATAGAAACGAATGTATTAACAAAAGATTACTTTAAGGTTAGTGAAGAATTGAGCCAGTGTTATATCAATAAAATAGAGAATAGATGTGGCGGTAAGTTAAACCTTGAAACTTTGGAAATTGAAAAGAAGACTAAGTTCGAGGATGGTGATATAGCTTTTGCCGACTATGGTAATAGACAATATGTATTTATAGTATCAGGCGAAACTGGTTTATCAGAAGGTTATAACTCATCTATTTATTTAGATTTAAGTAGTCCAACTTCGAGTATAGCATTCAGAACTAGTTTCTTTAAGAAAGACCTTTGTGAACTTCGCCTTGCCACAGAAGAAGAGAAAAAACAGCTCTTTGACGCTCTCGCAAAGAAAGGCAAGGCTTGGGATGCTGAGAAGAAACAGATTGTGGATTTGAAGCCAAAGTGCGAGTTTAAGCCATTTGATAAAGTGTTGGGGCGAAATGAGAAAGATGATGTATGGGAAGCTGAACTCTTTTCTCATTATAAAGAAGAATCTCAATATCCTTTCCGTTGTATCGGATTTAGTCGTAAGTATTGTATTCCTTACAACGAAGAGACAGCACATCTACTAGGAACGACTGATGATTGGAAAGGAGGTGAGCATGATTAAGACAGTTACTATGTACTCTGTCGTTTGTGACAGATGCGGAAAGCCCTTTATTGATGAATTTAATGGCATTGTGGCTTGGTTGGACGAAGGAACTGCAAAAGAGCAAGCAATGGAAAGCGAATGGGCAGAGATAGAAGATAAGCACTACTGCCCAGACTGCTATGAGTTTGACGAGGAACTTGATGAGTATGTTCCTAAAAAGAAAGGAGGCGAACAATGACTAGAGAAGAATTAAGATACAATTACGAAAAAGAAATCTGTGAGTTATGCTGCCGAGAGTATTATACTAGCAGAACACTCCCAGAATCACTTTGCGAAGGTCAGTTTTGTGAAGAGGCAGAAGATAGTTTCGCAGATAAACATAATATAAAATTGGAGGATTGAGTATGACAAGAGAAAAACTTTTAGAAAAGGCTAGAGAGTTCGAGAAAAAGAACAAAAGTTTCACTTGGAAGCCACATAATTTCCCAGAAGATATGACTGAGGAGAGCACTCTTGATGAGCTTGTATCAGAAGGAGATAATATGTATGATGCTTTGAAAGAAGCAGTTGAGCTAATAAGTGATTTGGCTGGTGAATTGGAATATAAAATAGCAGTGGAGGATTGATTATGAATCGTAAAGAAGCAGCAGAGTTATGGTCATTTATTAAGGCATTTGGCGAAGGGAAAGATATAGAAATACGTAGTAAAAATCCACATGCTCAACTTAATGGCTGGGTAAAGATGGATGAGTTTATCTTTGGTAATTTTGAGTATCGTATCAAGCCAGAGCCAAAGTACCGCCCATTCAAGGATGCAGAAGAGTGTTGGGCTGAAATGCTGAAGCATCATCCTTTTGGGTGGGTGAAGGATAAGGAAACACCAAAATTTTTAGTATGCAAGGCTCTTGGAAACCTTTTTTTCATAGGTATTGAAGATAAACCTTATAACTATAAGGAGGTATTAAGAGACTATACCTTTGCCGATGGCACTCCATTCGGTATAAAAGAGGAGGAATAGTTATGGTAATTTCAAGAAAGAAACAATTTAATTATGTTTTGAACCTTGATTATCCAATTATTGGTAATAAAGTTCAAAAAGATTTGGATGATACAGATAGTATTACCTTTTCTCGCTTTGCATCAAAAAAGGCAGTAGTAATGTGTGCTAATAGGTTAGAGCATATTTTGGCTAACAACCCAGATAACTTTGACCTTGATATAGAGTTAAGCAATTTGTATGAAACCTTGCGATTTGCAGAGAAGAATCTTAAAGTCGCAGGTGGAATAGAAGAATGGAATGGGAATACGGCATGGGTATGTGTTAATTCTTTCGGCATGGAACTTATGTTTGCATCTAAGCCTCATAAGGTTGATGATAGTTGGCGAGATAATAATGGATGCTGTAACTGCCTAGAACTTCCCAAAGGAACTATCAAGAAGCTCATCGGAAGAGAACTTACTTGGAGTGATGAGCCAGTCGAACTTAAAGAAGATTGATATGGAAGAATTATTAAAGGCATTATTGGATGTATATATTCCAGTATTAAATGCTAATTGCAAGAAAACGTTTGCATTCTTAGATGAATACGTTCCTCCACCCACAAGGAAGGAGAGACGTAAACGTGAAAGAGAACTTAAAAAGAAGTTCCCTCTCGATTTGAGTAAGTTTATAGAATCACATAGAACTTAAAGAAGAATAGTTATGAAAGAATATGTAATAACAGATGAGCTACGAGATAAAATCATCAAGTGGTTTAATAATATTGCCGAAGAAGCTGATGTTCTAACTACTGGTAACGTCTCACATAAAAAGGCAATGATTAAAGGAATGGCTGCACGCTCTGCTGAGTTTGTTGAGAAATATAGTGTTGGCATTGCTGATAGTGCAAATGATTTAAAAGAATAGTTATGGTTAAACCTTACAGAATCAAACATAAGGCTAGCGGATATTTCTACCAACGTTACAACGGAAGTAACCTTGGTAAGAAAGGCAAGGTGTATATGAATAATCAATCACCACTTACAATGTGTGATAATGAGAATTTTATACGTATTCAGATTCGTCACAACACTTTAGCTTATAAAGCATTGAGAGATATGCTTTCCAAATATGCTATAGGAAAAGATGATGAGTGTGAATGGCATAGTACATCTTACAGAGTTCCGAAAAATGAATTTGAAAAAGAAGAATTATAGCTTATGAAAATAGAAAATATCAAGTTCAAGGCTAAACGTCTTGATAACGGAGAATGGGTTGAAGGTTACTTTTATGGCGAATGTGGTAATACCTACATCATCGAAAATCGTCAAGAAGAAAGTATGTTGAACAGAAATATCACTTATGAAGTTAACCATTCTACCGTCTGTCAGTTCACAGGATTGAAAGACTGCAAAGGCAAAGAAATTTTTGAGCACGACCTAATACATTTCGTAGGTCATAAGCCTACAGGCGAAGTAATTTGGTCAGAAGAGGACTATGGTTTTATGGTAGCCAGCGTGAATGAACCTCTTTATTGGCTTTCAGATGTTCTGGAAATTGGTAAGATAGAAAGAGTTTGCAACAAATTCGATAAGAAGAAGTAGCGTATGAGAATACAAACCACATTGAATGATATGCTCAAAAAGCTTAGTTCGCATCACACATTTATCCCAGATTGGGTACATAATTGTGCAGAATGGGAAAATGATGATATTCTTATTGAAAAGGTTGAACAGAAAATAAGTAGCGTATGAAGAAAAAGATTTTAGACTTAGCCAAGTCAGCCGTTTGGTTTGTCTTGTGTTTGCTTGTAGGTGCATTGATTTTTGAGGGTGTCCGCTCTTTGGCTAATAGCAATGAACCTGCAAAGAAGATAGGTACGTCAGTATTCACAGAGAAAGGGCATGATTATCTGATTGTGGACACGAAACACGGAGTTTGTGTTATCCATGCCGAGAGCTGCCCTTGTCATTTAGATACCTTGGGTATCTATGTGGTTGATAACAAAGATACAACTTATGTGATTAAAAAGAAGTAGCGTATGAAGGTTAGATTAGCTAAGAAGATAACAAGGGTTTTAAATGAAGCCCCTAAAGATTTAAAACCATCTTTAAGAAATAGTTATTGGTTTAAAAAATTAGACCAATCATTAAATCATTTTTATTGTGAAATATTTTGTGAAGAGTGGAAGAAGTGTAGGTTTCACAACAGATTTGACCATCGCATCATAAAGGCAATAAGTTTGATAAAAAGAAATAGCGTATGGAAAAGAAAGTATTGACCCTCACCATCAGCAAGCAATGGTTCGATAAAATCGTATCAGGTGAGAAGACAGAGGAGTATCGGGAGATTAAGGGATATTGGGTAAAACGCCTTTTCCTATTATGGAATGAAGATACTTGTACCAACGAAAAGATACCCCCTCATTGCGTAAAAAACTGGGATAGTATTAGCCCGAAAATGGCAAACTATTGCATCAATAGTCCATATTACATGGCTATTCCTTACACTCACGTCCTATTCATCAACGGATACCGAAAGGATAGTCCACGTATCGAAAAGGAGATTGAGAGTATCACCATCGGCAAACCTAAGAAAGGCTTATGCCCCGACAAGTGGCTTGATACTGAGTTTTTTATCATTAAATTTAAGTGATATGAAAGTAAAGAATTTACCAAAGAAGATTTACCTCAACATCTGTAGTAACGAAGATGAGGTAGATTACAATGAGCTGAACGGGGTAACGTTCAGTACAGAAAAGATTGGTGTTACCGATTGTGATACGGAAAACGTTCCTTATGTGAATGCTGCATCATTATGGCACGACCTAAAAGAAGATAAGCCACCATTAAGAAAGTGGGTGATGTTCCGATATAGTGGAGGTGGCGTGAATCCTACGGCTCTTCACTACGGAGCGATGAGTGATGGTGTATGGCTAGTCACTAGAGGAGATGGAACGCAACGTATTGAAGCTCTGTATGAGTGCTACGATAAGATAGAGTGGCTTGATTTTGATGAACTAAAATAGTATGGCGTATGACTAGTATTAGAAAATACAAGAAGTGGTGGAAGTCCTTCATGAAAAGAGGATGGTATGATGTTCGATTCCCCAAAAGGCTCAAAACTATACGTCAGTCCAATAGGTTTCATATTTACATTTGGCATAGCCGTGATACAAGTATGTATCTCACTCTAACGATATTCACAAAGTCAAGAAGAAAGCGAGGTGGGCATGAAGGTTAGGTTAGCTAAGAAGCAAATGAAGAAGGCTCGTCCGTATTGGGAAAATCAAGGTTACAGGTTTAGGCGCAAGGCTAAGATAATCCGATATTCCGTAAAGTCTTTGCTTGGAGATTATAGCACCAAATGGATAGACTACTGTTTTGTAAATATAGATGGTAGGATTCAGAATTATTTTCCTATCCGAATAGAAGCAAGAAGAAAAAGAGGTAAGAAATAGTCATTATATATTACAAGCAAGGGTAGGGCAAAAGCTCTACCCTTGCTTATTATATAGAACGTAATCAATGACCTTTCGGTTGGCTTCATCAATCAGTTGTTGGTCTTTGCGCACATATATAGAAGTTATTCTGTGGCTACTCTTATGCCCAAGACAGTCAGCGATAACGTCCATACTGATACCAATCTCATAAGCAATGGTGGCAAAAGTATGCCTTGCCCAATACGTACTGACTTCGGGAATACCGATGCTGCTGCAAATCTTAGATAGCATTTTGTTGATTGATACATCGTAATAGCGATAAGAGCTCTTTCTATCGAATACGCTTAGAAGGTGTTCTTTACCCCTATATTTTTCGATAATTTCGAGAGCTTCTGGTTCTATCTTTACATTATATAATGTACCCGTCTTTGCTCGTCTATAGGTTATTCTTCCGTTTTCAATCTTCACTATCCTAGAGAGGTCAATTAGATTAATGCCCATGAGATAGAAGATAAGGAAGAAAATATCCCTATGCCTAGCACGAAGCGGAGTAAGCTTCGCATCATGCAGCTTTCTTAGTTCCTCAACCGTCAATGAGCGTTTCTTAGTCTCTTCCATTTTTATTGAATACATATTGAATACGTATTCCTTCAATAGCCCTTTCTTTCTTGCGAAGTTTAGAACCGCCCGAATACCCCTTAACCTTACAGCAATGGTATTCTTTGTATTCTTATCCTTTTTCAAAGATTCAACAAATCCATCAAGCCATTCAATATCTATATCCTCCAACCTTAAAGATTCATAGTCGCAATAGTTGCTAATTTTGCTTGCAGTTGTTGTATAGACCAACTTTGTGCCTTCATTATCCTTGGTCGCAAGGAAAGCATCCATCTGAGTTTTGAAAAGATGATTCTTATATTCTTGCTCATCCTCATCATTGGATAAATAAAGCGAAAGCTTCTTGTTTGAGAAGTAGCGCAGTTTGCCTTCTTCTTGCAACTGCACTATCTTATCATTGAGAAGGGAAAGCCTTTTCATCAGCTTCATATTGATTACTCGCTGCTCGGGCAATCCCTTCACCTTTTCATTCTTGGCATCCCATTCATCTTCTTTCAGCTCGTAGCCAGTCGGAATATAAATGGCACTATCTTTTCTTGCGACCTTGAATTTGAGCGGAAACTTACCGCTATTCAATCGCCGTCTTTTATCTAGCTTGATTGATACCTTAATCATAAGTTCGTATCTCCTTTTTTATTTGCACGGAATTTGCACGTTTTGGTGTAAAATCCGATACTTATTGTTACTTTCTGAGAATCCTTTATCTTCTCTTTTAGTGCAAAATTACTTATTTTTTGCCGTTTTATGTACTATTTTTCGAGTTTTTTAATCAATTAACATGAATTATGCACATATTCTAACAATATGCAGTATGTTCTTTCTTTTGCACTGATATTCAAATACTTATGCTTTTCGTTTTAGTCGGTTTGCACGGAATTTGCACGTTTTACGTTTTTTAACGTTACTTTATGGTGATACAACAGCGCACTCTGTACCATCCTCTAATATCAGAAACATCAACAGTGAAGTCTGCAAAATTAGGGTTTACGGAGCGGCATATAACCTTCGTATCATCACCCTTTGCTTGGAATACATTCTTAATGATAGCACCATTGACGGTATCTAGGACATAAGTGTTGCCCCATTCGATGAAAGCTTTCTCATTTATCTTCTGCACAAGCACCTTGCTTCCGCTTGGGTACTCAGGCGACATACTATCGCCCGTAACTGTGATTGCCATCGAAATATTCTCAATAGGAGAAATCATCATTTCGCAATCGTGTTGCTTTATCTGATACTCAAAATTATTTGGAGTGCCACCTTGCGCAGCAACAGGAAGAAGCGGTACTTTATAGAACTTGCCTTCCTCTTGTAGCTTATCGGTGTTGGTCATAAAACCCTCACCAGTCTCTAGCCAATCGGCATTAATGTCAGGGAATACCTCCGAGACGGCTCTTTTTGTTTTTAATGATAATTTATCTGTATTGTAGAAATGACTGATGCTCACACCAATCTTCTCCTGGAATTGAGCCATTGACATTCCCTTATGCTCAGCTACCTTTTTTGCTCTTTCCAATAGTGTACTCATACGTTTTATATTAATTATTATTAAAATACTAATAGAAAATAATAGTTTCTCGAATTTTTTTATTAATTTTGCGGTGTAATTACAAAGCACCGATATATTTCGGTTGCAAAGATAGTGATTTTATATTAATTTCTATATAAATTTTTAGTTAAATATGGTTATTAAATCTCAAAAAGAGAAAGAAAGCTTAGTAGTTCAATCTGTAGAGAACTACATGAAGCAGGGTTTCAAGAAGTCTGAGGCTGTGCGGCGTACAATGAGTGACTTCAAATATGCGTGTGAGGCTAGCATCTATGGGATTCTCAAACGCAATAAAGAGAAAGGAGGCAACGATGATAAACGAACCGCCTGATGTGAAGCCAAAAGGCAGATATTCTATAAAGGAGACTGCTGAAAAGCTTGGTGTTAGTGTGACAACTATCTACCGATATATTAAAGGTGGATTCCTTAGCCGAACAATAAGACCAAATGGGCAAGTAGCCATCGCAGGGTCAGAGATTACTCGATTTTGGGGTGGCGAGTATATATAATATATAATAAGGTGTAAATATGGAAAAGGAGATACAAGAAGCAATCACATTATTAGAATCCCAAGGTTATGAGATTACTCCACCGCAATCTATCTCTGTCATAAATGAAGAGTTTGAAAAATGGTGGAAGATGTATGGTAAGTGTGTCGGCAAGCAGAAATGCTTAAAAAAGTGGATGCACATGACTAAGAAGGATAGAGCCGCTTGCATGGCTGCTACGCCACGATATGTTGCATCAATCACTCAGAAAGTATATCAAAAACACCCTCTTACCTATCTTAATTCCCGTGCTTGGGAGGATGAAATATATTCTGAGTATGACGAAGTACAGCAACAACAGCAGCGAACAGAGCTTAATTTCGCAAGAACAGCAGCAGCGGTCTTTAACGCCGATTAATATTGAGGATTGGACAAAAGCCCATTATCCTTTGATAAGTGAACGTAAAAAGCCTATTCTTTCTTTAGCTTCCGCAATCGAAGATACAAATTCTTTGATTGATATAGATAAGATATATGAAGAAGGTCTTGCGTTACAATGGGTGAAAGCCCAATTATTAGACACTTTTAGACTTCTTGGTGCTGGTAACTCAGTGAATAGTCTTCAAGTTGTCTTTATGGCAAGACGCATTAGAAATATCTATTATTATCTATCACCAAGCGAACTTACCTATTTTTTTGAATCATTAATAGGTGGGGGCTACGGAAAGATATATGTGGGTAATACTATCAATCCTCAGAACCTTATGGAGGCATTACAGAAGTTCGATTCCGAAAGAGCACAGATGTTATCACAGATGGAATCCGATGCTAATAAGGAGCGAAAAAAGAACGTAAAGGCTGATATTGATACCGTTAATGCTATCTGTAATAAGATACGCAAGGAATTGACTATTAAGCTTATGGGTTCTAGGGCTGGAAATGAATACAAATCGTTTAACGTTAATAAAAACAACAATGAAAATTGAAATCAAATCAATGACTTTACAGAACTTCAAGAAGATTCGGAGTCAAGAAATTAATTTTAGCCACAATATGGTTATTAGTGGCGCAAATAAGGTAGGTAAGACAACTATCTATGATGCCTATCTTTGGGCAATCTTCGGCGTTATCAGCAAGAAGAATGCTACCGTACAACCTCTTGATATTAATAATGATGTTATTCATCATCTTGAAACCTCTGTCACTGTAGTACTTAACTATAATGATGAGCGAGAGGTTAAGGTACAGCGTATCCTTACTGAGAATTGGGATAATAAGGGTACAGCAGATGAAAAGTTGCAAAGTACTACACAAGAGCGACTTATTAATGATGTTCCTCTTTCACAGAAAGATTTTAACGCCAAGCTCGAAGAACTTTGTTCGCTCAAAAGATGGCTCGTTCTGTCTAACATCAATATCTTTATGTCTTATAAGGTTGATGACCGCAGAAAAATGCTTATGTCGTTGGCTGGCAAAATCAATGAAGAAGAATTGATGAAGCCTTATCCTATGGTGTATAAGGGCGTAATTGAAGAGAAGAAAGAACTCTCTGATATGCTTACACAGCAGAAGGCAACAAAGAAGAAAGCGGAAGAGGAGTTGGATTTGATACCTGCAAAGGTTCAGGCACAAGAGGCTCTTAGAGTTGATGCCGATTTTACTGCTCTCAAAGCACAGAAGGCTAAGATTGATGCTGATATTGCTGCTATAGATGCGGCATTGGAGGGAACAACTGAGAAAGACCCTGCTATGGAAGAGTACCTCAATAAGTTGCAAGCGCATAACGTAAAGGTTGCGAAAGCACAGAAGGTATGGCAAGATGCTAAGATTAAGGCGATTGATGAGCTTACGAAGAAGATTTCTACGGCTTCAACGAAAATCAATGACGCTAAATCTGCATATAATACAAATATGGAGACTAATACAAAATACAAGGTTTCCTTAGCAGAGGTCACCATTAATTTCAATAACAAGATTAAAGAGTGGAATGATGCTAACGAAAAGAAATTTAACCATAAGCAAACAGATGTTTGTCCAGTTTGTGGTCGTCCTTATACGGACGAAATGAAGGAAAAGGAGTATGATAACGCCGTTGCCGAGTTCAATAAGAATAAGTCTGATGAACTTACGAAAATACAGAATGAGGCTGCTCAGATTAAGCAACAGATGAATGTCCTCAAAGGTAATATTAATACCTATGAGCAGATTACCAAGGCACAAGATGAGGATAAGGTAAAGAATGCCCAATCGGAGTACCAGAAGTTAATTAACGAGCGTACAGAGAAGCAGAATCAAACTTGGGAAGCTGCTGCGGAAAAGGTGGTCTTTGATAAAGACCTCGCCGATATTGAAGCAATTAAGCCTGTTGTGAAGGTTGATGCTACAATCGAAGAGAATAAGGAGAAAAAGAAGACCCTTGTTTCTCAACGTGACGAATTAGTTAACAAAATCGCATGTGAGGAGACCAACAAGCGTATTGATACAGAGAAAGAAAAGCTCAATAATCGCTCTGTTGCGTTATCTCAGATTATTGCTGATTGTGGTGAAGTTATTAGCCAAATCAAAGCTTACAAGAAGGCAAAGATTAATCTTGTTGAGCAAAAGGTAAATTCATACTTCTCACTCATTCGTTGGAAGTTCTATCAGCAGAATAAGACCAATGACGATGAGAAGGAAATCTGTACCGCTATTGATAAGGATGGTATTGACTACGATAATACGAATGATGGAACTGTTATTGATATGGGCGTTGATATTATCAGCGGTATATCTAAGGCTTCAAATATCTTCGTACCTTTGTTCGTTGACCGCAAGGAATCAGCAGAACACATCGTGCCCGTTGAACAGCAGATTATCTACTTGCAATGTATCTACGGTCAACCTTTGGAGATTAAATCACTTTAATAACTTTATAAAATATAAATTATGGCAGAAAATGGTATCGTGGTTTCACAGCCACAAGTTAGCGGACTTAATATGTTCGCAAATCAAGACAGTTTTAATACTGGTTATAAAATGGCGCAGATTTTGTCTGCGTCCACAATTATTCCTGATACATTTAAAGGGAACGTAGGTAATGTAATGATTGCTATTGATTTAGCGCAGCGCATTCACACAAATCCACTTATGATTATGCAAAATATGTCGGTAATTTATGGCATGCCTTCTTTCTCCGCTAAATTCCTTATTGCTTGTATCAATGCAAGTGGATTGTTCGCAACACCTCTTCGCTATGAATTTGTTAGTGAGCAAGGAAAAGACGATTGGGGCTGCTATGCTTATGCAATAGATAAGCAAGGCGAAGTGCTTAAAGGCTCTACTGTCACCATTCGCCAAGCAAAAATAAAAGGGTGGTATGATAAAAAAGGTAGCAACTGGCAAGCTGACCCAGAGCAGATGCTTCGTTATCGTGCTGCTACAAGATTTCAGAACGCCTATTGCCCAGAGATTACTTGCGGTCTTGCTGTTAAGGAAGACTTGGAGGATGGCGATTATACTGAGATTACCGCTAATAACGTTGAACAGCTTTCTGCCGAAGAGAAGCTCGCACAAGCTCAGCAGCAAGAGGAACAGCAAGCCAATACTCAGTCGCTCGATATGAATAACGGCGAGAATAAGGAAGAAAATAAGGCTGCTAATAATTCCTCAAGCGAAGAGCAGAAAACCGCTCAGACCGAAGAAAATGCGGCTCAAACAAAGCCTAAGGCAGAACCGATGGGTAAGCAGGAAATGCCTGATATGTTTAAGCAGCAGTAAAATGACGGATAGGAGAGAGAGGAATCTCTCTCCTATATATAATAAGGTATAGAATATGCAATTAGTTACATTAGGTAGTGGAAGCTCTGGTAATGGGTATATCCTACAGAGTGATGATGAAGCACTTATCATAGAATGCGGAATGCCCTTAAAAGATGCCATAGAAGTACTTGGAGGAAATCTTAAAAAGGTTGTCGGTTGCTTGATTACTCATAGTCACGGAGACCACGCAGGGTTTATTCGTCAGTATGCACGACCTTTCAATATCTTTGCAACCAAAGGTACTTTGGAAGAAAAGAAGATAAAGGAAGATGATTTTCATTACAATGTCATACCGATGCTTAAAGAGTTTCGTATTGGTAACTTCGTTATAAAGGCTTTCGATACTGTTCACGACACCAAAGAACCTTGCGGCTTTATCATTTATCATCCCGATATGGGAGATATGCTTTTTCTCACGGATAGCCATCATATCAAATATAAGCTATCTTTTCCGCTTGACTATATCCTCATAGAATGCAATCACATGGATTCATTAGTTGATAAGAGTGTGAGAGAGGGCATTATTCCTAAGAAGGTTGGTATTAGAGCGAAAGCTACTCACATGAGCTTGGAAAGATGTCTGAACTGCTTAAAAGAGAATAAATTAGAAAAAACGAAAGCGATAGTGCTTATTCACATGAGTGCAAACAACGGCGATGCCGTATTATTCTCTTCTGAGGTAGCGAAAGCCACGGGCAAGGCGGTTCACGTTGCGAAGAAAGGATTCTCATTGGAGCTAATGAAATGAAAACTCTTGAAGAAATGTCGTATATACACATAATAGAGCAACTACGAGAGGAGGTTAGAAAGCTCACAGACGAAAATAAGTTGTTGTATGAATCAATAAAACGTTATTTGCATGAAAAAAGAAAATGAAGAGCCATATTGCGGTAATTGTATTTCATTTACAGATGAAGATGCTCTAGGTGGAGGTTTTTGCTGTGATAAAGAAGAAGGTACAGTTTGTTGGGATTGGTGTAATAAACATAAATACAGATAATTATGGTAATAGAAGGAAAACAAGTTAAAGAATGGGTAGAACGTGCCTATAACAATGCCGTAAAACACGGATGGCACGAAGAGAAGAAGCCTACAGCACACTGGGTTATGATGATTAGCACAGAGGTTACGGAAGCCGTTCAAGCTGACCGCAAGGGGCGTTGGATGGATGACCTTGATAAAAGTGGGCTTGATTGCGTTATCGCTAACGACCACCACGGAGGTTTGGTTGAAAAATTCTACGGCGAACATATTGAGGGAACTGTTGAGAGTGAATTGGCAGACATCTGCATTCGTTTATTTGACCTTATGGGGTTGAAAAACGTAAAATGTAGAACAGAATATACAACCGATGAAGAAAATGTAGAACTCTGTGAAACAAGAGATTTTACAGTTAATGCATTCTTCATTTCAAGAGGTATATTAAATTTTGCTACCCCGAATAACTCTTTGCTCAGTAAAGCTTATATTAATGAAATAATCGAAGCTTATTTTAATGATATAATCGTTGCTACCTTTGAATGGGCAGAATCACTAGGTATCGACCTTGTACAGCACATTAATCTAAAGATGCGCTATAATGAGACCCGTGAGTATCATCACGGAGGAAAGAAATACTAAAAAAAATAAGGCGGCTGCTCTTCACGAGTAACCGCCTTTGTTATCCTAACAATCTTATAACCAAAAAAACTAAAACCTATAAGTATCTGTAACTATTGAAAATGTCTTATCTTTTTCTATTTTTATATATTGCCAAGAATATCATACCTACTATGAAGAGAAGCACGAATGCCGCCGTAACCTTACCTAATCGGTAGAATGTAGCATCTATTTTATTCATCGGCTTCTCTATATACACAGGGTATGGAACAGAATCTTGTTTAGCTTTATCTAAGGAATCGATTTTGAGTCGATACTTGCTTAGACTATCCTTATATGATTTATAGTAAGAAATACTATCTCTGAGCTTCTGTACGAATACCTCTGTATAGTTATGGCTCTCGTAGTGATATTTGGCTTGTCTGAGAATATTACCATCTTTATCAACCATTGTAGAAGTGCTATCTCTAATATGGTTTGTTTCAGACTTGCTATTTTCTTTTAGCTCACTTTGAGTTCTCTGATAGAGTTCAAAGGTCGCTGAAAGTCTAGCATTAAATATCGAATCCCAATGTGATTGCTTATCGCTGATATAAGTCTGTCGGGTAACCACCTTTGGGGTAGCCGTACACCCGATAACTATCTGCGTCATAAGAAACAGAAGCATTGAAATTGACAAACAATAAAACAAATCTTTAACCCATTTCATAAGCTTATATATTAAAGGCTTTCAAAGCTCTCTTCCAGTATTTGGTTACGCTCGTCAAGCCATTAGTTCCTCCATTAATTTTCTTTCTTACGGCAATAATATCATTCTTGTCAGCTACGGCATTCAATCCTCTTATCAGCCAATACCACATACCGCTCTTTACTGCTCCTCTCGGTTGTTCCAAGAGCTTTGGCTCTTCCACAACATTACCTTTGCAGTACTTTGAGTTCGTGTAGGCTTGATAATTCGCCCTTCCTGTTAAATGCAAGAAGCCACGACCTTTATATCTGTAGCCGTCACCCTTTTGAGTATTGCCCAACATCTTTGCGAGCCTACCAACCTCATACTTATGGCAATAGTCAGCATTACCAATTTCTCGCATGTGTACCAACTCTGCGGTTTCGTGAGCCACTTGCGCAAGGAAATGTGCCATGCGAAGTGGAGTATTGATATTAAAAGCATCTGCGTAATCGTTGATATAAGGAAGATATATATCAATCCTTTCTCCAGCATTCGGCATGATGGCTTTCATTTGTTCTTTTGTTACTTTCATTTTTTATCCTCCGTTGCTTTAAATCCTTCTTCTAAGGCATCACCAACACCTTCACTCTTTGATTTAGCAAGAGCTATGATAAAGGCTTTAATGAAGCCCTTTATTGTTTTCTTTTCTACCGCTACGCCACGAACAAATAAGAAATGTCCTACTATGCTCGGAATCTCTATTCTTACCGCAATAAATGCAGTAACAACCCATCCACCCCAAATATAATCAATATCAATCTGCGGCAATAAAGCTCTACCAAGAGATACACCTACCATTATATAGATAAGGTAGTCCACAAATTTATTTACAGTTCTGCGCCTTGCCCGTGATGCTCTGAACTCATATCTATCAGCAAGGAGAGGGCTCTTGCTTTCTAAAGCATTTTTATGTCGAAGGCTACTTTCTTCACAACCAAAGCGATAGTCAGCAATGATAAGTAGAACGATAGCAATGAGCATCCATCGGGTATCGAGTAACATACAACTCAACTCATCCCCGAATAGCATCATCCCTGCCGCTCTTGTACCCGTATTTCCTACTTGTCCTACCATATTTTGTTTTTGATGCAAAGATAGCTTTTAAAATCGAAAGACAAAAGAAAATAGATAATCGGGTGTAAACAAATAAAGAGGAACTTACCAAAAGCTCCTCTTTACAAATGATTCAAACAGTATATCTACTTCAAAAAGTATTCTCTTATATTATATACGCCATCCTTATCTTTCAGTAGGTCAAGGGCTAATTTGTAGGCGTATTCTACAAGTTCTTCCTCATTTATATCAGAAAGAGATTTCTCGCCCTTTATTATGGCAATGGTCTCTCCGTGGTCGCTTATTACTTGATTCATGGCTATATATAGCGCATAATCATTGTAATATGGTTTATCCTCCATGCATAAGCCCAACTTCTCCATTTCGTCCAACCATCCTTGCATATTCCAAGTTGCTTCGGGATTCATCTTACCGATAATATCCAAAGCCTCATTCTTGGTGAGATAGTTCTTCCATTTGATGGCGCAGAGCTTATCAAGATACTCTTGCGCCAACTCTGGGTGCTTCGATGCCATATCCTTCATCATGCAGCGCATCGTATCTCCAAATACGTGCATATACTTTACGTTTGTTGATGAAGCCATCATTCCATACAGCTCATCAAACTTACTCATAATCTCTTTTGCTTCCATATCTTCTTATATTTATGATTATTACTCTGCTGTTACCAGACTTCTCAACTCTTCAAAGTCATCCTTGGTGAAGCTAATACTCTTCTTGCTACCAAAGAGGATAGTCGTTATGATGTTGTCTGGTAAATCAATAGACAAAACACCGCCATCAATGCGACCTTTGATAAAACCAAGGTCAAACTCATAGTTGCTTATATTCTCTAACATCTGCATGAGGTCTGAGAATATGGTATCAGCATCTATGTTTCCGTCCTCATCGGCAATGAATAGGGTAGCGTTGTCAATGCTCTTGCCCCAACTATCCTTGTGTTTTGCGATGATGTTATGTGAAGCTCGCTTCATATACACGGAAGGGATAGCCAATGCAGGGTTTTCTTTAACCATGTCGCTAATTCTTGCGTCTGCCCACAAATCAAGCGATGTAAGCAGTTTCTCTTTCAGCTCGGTTACATTCATTTCTTAGTTCCTCCTTTCTTTGTTCCTTGTACCATAGCGAGATACTCTTGCCAGGTCTTATCGCTATGATTAGTCATATAATCATTGAGCATAGCAGATTTCTGTTCTTCTGCTTGCGCTACTTCTTTTCTTAGTCGTTGCATCAAAGATAAGTGCTTCTTCAATGCTTCCTGTCCTTGCTGAGTACTCTCAATGCGAGGACGTATGATACGCAATTCCTCATCTTGCACTAGCTTAGACACATATTGCAAGCTGTCAACGTATTCCTGATTCTGCATCAAGTACTGACGTTGTGCGCCTGTCAGATTGTCTTCAATTTTGTCTATCTCATCCCAAAGTGGGGTGGCGGATTGCTGCGCTTGCATATTGATAGATGCTCGCTTCTGCTGTATTGCTTCGTACATCTTCTGTAGCTCGGCATCCATCATCTGCGGCTGCTGCTGATTTGTACCCATATCCAATAATGGGCTGTTACCAAAATTCATCATAATCAATATCTTTAAGTTGGTGATATATTATAGAGAGGTGAGAGGGCATCACCTACGAGAGATAGATACCCCTCACCAACTCATTTCTTTTTCTTGGGCTTAACAACCTTGCTACGCACCAGTGCTGGGCGTTGTGGTGGTTGTAGTGCCGCAGTTGCAGCCGCTGTAACTACCGAATCCCTGGAGTACTGGAGTGTTCGGGAGCATCAACTGCCCTCGCAAGCAATTGCAGGTCTTCTCGTTCACGTAAGCCATCATCAGCTTCTCCTTGTAAGGAGTGAGGGCTTCCATAACGGCTACCTTCTTGTCAAGGTCGCAATACTTTGCTTGCAACGCATCGTACTGGTCTCTCTGATTCTTGTACAGACCGAAGTCAGCATCTACCTGCGACTTGTAAAGACCGAACTCAGCCTGCATTGCTCGGCGGTTCTCAGCGTTGATAGCATCTACCTGCGACTTGTAAAGACCGAATTTCTCAGCGATGTCAGTCTCACGCATAGCGTAGAACTTGTTAGCGGTGTCGAGCTTCAAACCGAACATATCAGTAAGCAGCTTCACCTCATCAGCGCATTCCTTCTCCATTACCTGCAAGGCGGTTGGCTGATTTGAGCTTGAGTTAGCTCCGTAAGTGTTGATGTTTACGTTCTCAGGCATATTGCTGCCGAGTGAACCAAATACGCTGCGGTTGTTACCGCCAAGCAACCAAGCACCAGCACCGAGTGCTGTGCCGATGATACCAAGGGTAAGACCAGCATTGCCTGTTGCCTTAGAAGCATAATCATCGTGCTTCTTTCCCTCTTCGTAGATTTTCTTCTCTACGACCTTTGCATCTGTCATTTCCATGATACAATCTTTTTAAGTTATCCTTATATTAACTAACACTATTGTAACGTTACGGATGCAAAGGTACGAAGAAAAGGGGAGAGCTAATATAACTCTATCACACTTTCTTTTATTGCTTGATTATCAGTGATTTAAGGTGATAGGAGGTAATATCATAAATAACAAAAAAAGAGAGGCAATCACTTACCTCTCTTACTCTTAATGAAGTGCAGAATATCCCACTTCTTCCAATATCGGGTGTGCCCACGCTTCTTGCATTCTCCGTTCGGGATGTCACCCCTAGCGACCATCCTGTTAAGGGTGGCATCAGAAACGTGTAGTTTCTCCTTGACTTCCTCTGTGCTCATCATCGGGTTGAGCATATCGGGGATGATGTCACACAATCTATCCAAATCATCATCGCTCATTCCGCAAGCGGTGACCTTCTCACCATTTCTCTGCTGCTCGTCTGCCTTGAAACAAGCATCAGCCAATGACTTTAAAGCTGTTCCTAGTATCTTATAATTTAGTATCTTTCCCATCACGCACAGATTTTACGTCCTAACTTACTTCGACTGATAAACAAATCCACAAAAGAGTACAGATAGAATATTGCCGTCACTACCATTACGGTAAAGCAGGAATCTATCATATCATTAGTGGTGTACCAACTCCAGTGTACGATATGCGCAGCGTTCACTCCAAAAAAGTAGAAAAACGGAATGCGGTATCTCCAACATAAGAAAAAGAACCTACTTGCTAATATCAAAACCATAGGCAGAACATACACCATAAAGTAGATGAATAAATAGCAGGGAAAATTCTCATTGTTTGTTATGAACATTTCACGAGGATGCTGTGAAAAATCCCACATTCCGTATGCGTGAAAGAGCATAAGCGTGATAGGAACGTACTTGCAGAACCAGCGGAAGAACTTCAAAATCCTCCTTGAATATCTGTTACCATGTCTCATCAGCAAATTCATCACCTCGCTGACGTCCTTGTCTTGCAACCACTTTAATAGGTTTTCTTTATCTTCTTTGTTCATAAGCTTATTTTTTTAGACCATTGTTTCGTTGATTTTTTAAGTTTATGTTGCAAAGATACACATCTTTTAAGAAAAGAACTTGAATTTTGATTGATTTTTGTGTTAAATTTTATAAAAAGTAACAATCCGTAAGTTTATTGCTACTTTCTCGTTACCTCTTTCTCATTTTTCGGTAACGGAAGCATTATGCTTTCAGATTAATTTTGTATCTTTGCGGCAGAAATTAAAACATTAAGATTATGGATATTAAAAGATTTGATACTTATAGAGGTGTAGCCGTGGACAAAAACGGGACGAAGGGTGATGTTGCCGTGGGGCTTGTTGATGTCAAGTATGTATGGAAGCCAAGTGAAGGCACTGAAGCTTATGAGTTGTATAAGCGGATAGAGAAGGGTGAGGTGATAGGGGTTGTCTTCTATTACACAAGGGAGATTTCCGGAATGGATGCTATCATCCAAGCTGCACTGGTAACAACGGCTGATTTCGAGAGGATGATAACTACAACGAAGGGTTGCCGTTTTGTGGGGAATAAGATATATGGCTTGCCGATGGGTAATGAGGTGTTTTCGCTGGAGGGTGCTCATCTAAGCAAGTTAGGTATGTGTTAATAACAAGAAACACCATAATGCCAAGTAAGCGTTATGGTGCTTCGTTCGTCTCCATTACAATTTCTCCGTCTCTCATATAAACCTCAACCTCATATCCTTTATCAAGAAGCAGGCTGATTTCCTTCTCGGTCGGGATTCTCTCTAGTATTCTTCTTTCTATCTGGCTCATAGTAATTATCCATTAGAAAATCGAAATCCTTGCTGTTGTGTTTCTTTAGCTTCTTTCGATTAATTATATCTCTCTTGTATTTATTCTTGATACAGACACATTCATAATGACCTTTAATATAAAGGTGTTTATAGAATCTTAAATCCATTTCCAGTATAATGCCCTTTCTGACATCATAGCTATCACAATGTTCCATCAACCCTAGATAGCTGTTGATAGAACAAACATAGTGCTGTAATTCTTCTATTGTATATCTATCTGGCAACGTATTCATGTGATGCACCAGTTGCTTAAAGTTACTCACCATACGGTTGCTTGCGTAAATCCTATCTCGCTTCACTACCATACCTGTGAACTTGATACCCTTATATACGGATTGCAGTTCTATCTTTCTCGGATGCAAGGTAACGCCTATATTGGCAAGGTATTCCCTTATCTTAGGGATAGAAGTTAACAACACCCGTTTATCTTGATGTATCAAGAAGAAATCATCCACGTATCTTCCGTGGTGATAGATATGTAAAATTATCTCAAGCATCCAATCAAAATCATTGAGCCAGAAGTTTGCATCATGCTGACTTGTAAGGTTGCCGATGGGGAGACCGTGGTTTTTCTCTGATCCTCGCAAAGTTTTGCCTTTCGGTACTTTTGCCATAGTCTCTTCGGAAGAGCGTTTGATGCAGTTCTTTGTCGGGTCATTCATTATCGTGATACGAGACAAATAGCGCAGGTCTTCTATATCATCTCCTTTGTAATTATCTAAAACGAACGCATCCACTTTGTCTGCAAGCTCTTCTCTGGGAATGCTCATAAAGAAACCTTTCATATCGCATTTCAGATACCAACAGGGCTTGGTGAAGTTTTCAGAGCATTCTTTGATATCTGCTGCAAGCTGCCTTACTCCATAGAGCTGACCCTTGCCGCAGCGACAATTATATGTTCTATCGCTAAAAACTCCTTCGAATAGCGGTTCTAATCGTAGGGCAATATAATGATGAACAACTCTATCACGAAAATTAGCGGCAAAAACCTCTCTATAAACAGGTCGGGAGACAACAAAGGTAATGGATGGCATCGGCTCGTAAGTCCTGGAATTTATCCTTTCTACCAAGTCCGTTATATTCTCGAATAGGTATGTTTCAAACCTTATCGCATCTGGTGATGATGATTTACCTTTGCTGCAGTCTTCGTAGGCTGCTATAATACATTCTGCCTTTACCATTACTATTATCTCCATAACTCTCCTAACTAGTGCTGTAACAGGACGAACTCGATTTGAATTGTCAACCTTACCGTTGTTGTTCCGATTGCCATTGTCAAAGTTCAGATTCCACGCATTCGTGCCCGAAGCCTCAACACACGACCAGTAATTCGTCCGCTATTTTCTCGCTCTTTATTATACATCTTAGCTGCTTCGCTACACCGCACAAATGATGATGCGACTTGACAGCAGCGAGACCATTATTTATGGAGAATCACATTCTATAATAAGCCTTAACCTAATTATACTCTAGCTTTATTCAAAGCAGGACTAACCTTTCTTTGAATTTCCCCAAGCTGTAGCCTGCCTACCGATGATGGTTGTCAGCCTGCAAATATCAGCCGCTTGCTTCTCTGAGAATAATTTCCTCTTGAAGCAAAGGCGAAGGACAGCTTTGAGGAGTTCGAATTTTACTCGGAATCCCATCATATACTGATGTCGGTTATCCGCATACATATTCGCTAGCTGAATGTACTCGAAAAGTTCAAGAGCAACGCTTGTCATTTTCTCGCCTAAATCGTAACGATACATTCTCGGAAAACCAACCTTCATAGCCGTGAGTTTATCGACTAACTCGAAAGTATCCTTGTATATCTGTAAATCCTTCGCTAATGCCATAGATATTCTAGCTTATTGCCACTAATTATTCGTGATATTGTTATTATTTATGTGTCCGTAATTCCTCACCTCCCAATCTTGCTAGACCGACCTGCGGTCGGAAAGAGGTAAAGAGATGAAGAGATAAAATGATTAAAATGCTGTAACAGGACGAACTCGAAATGAATTGTCAACCTTACCGTAGCCGCCCCGATTGCCAAGGTCAAAGCCCAGAGACCACGCATTCGTGCCCGAAGTCTCAACACACGACCAGTAATTCGTCCGCTGGAGCAAATCAGCACTCTGCTTACCTGCGTTCTTGATACGCTGCAAGGCAAGATTGATGGTCTCGAAATGAGAACGGATAATTTCAAGCTCGCCAGTCGCAGGGAGATACCACGATTTAGCAGGAATGCTTACGTCTCCTCCTGGGTCACCAGTATGTGATTTCGAGTAGTTGTAGCAGTAAGCTACTGCGTATGTCTGAGGGGAATCGTTCTTGTAATAACTGCTCACCATAATAGCGGCTGTTCTAGTTTCGCCATCGAGGAGACTCCAATCGCTTGATGTCTGATATCCAACGGAACTGGCATTCTTTACGCTTCCCCATTTCATTGCGGCACTAGGCTCTACAAGAGCAATTCCGATACGTGTGCTGCCGTGCTGAACTACGACCGCATCGGCATCTGCCTTACTGATACCGATACTGGTAGTCTGCCACGCTTCGCATCGCATATACGAACCCCAAGTTTCCTTTTGAATCTTGCCGATATACACGCCATCCTGCAAGGAACGGAGATTCTGCTCCAGATAAGCCTTCATACTTGCTGCACTAGCATTTGTGACCGCTTGTCCGTTAGCAGACAGCCAGTCGCTGATTTTTCTTGTCTTTATAGCCATAATATTATGTATTTAAAATGATATTATTACTTATTTTCCTTATCTGCCGCTATCAGCAATGCGGCATTCACTGCATCGATGAAGCAGGGGGCGGTGGTGCGTTCAACGAGTTCCTTGATGATTTTTACCTCGTCATCGGTGTACTCTGTGTCATCACTTCCGTTCCACATCTTCACGGCAAGAGCCTGTCCTGCCAATCCAAGCCCTGCTCCTTGCGAGTAGATGATGTTCGCAATCTGCTTGCGAGCGTTAACTACCTGACACTGGTTCTTGTCGAGTGTCATAAATACTTCCAAATGTTCTAATTCTATCTTCATATCTAATTAATTTTAACTTGTTACATAACATACAATCCACTGACCACCGTTATACCATAACCAACTTACTTGTCCTCTTGTATCCGAATACCAGGTTGTTGCTGTTTTGAAATTACGAGAATCATAGATACTTTTATTCGCTGAAAGTGTCACCCTACCTCCTTGCTGAATGACCGTGTAGCATTGACCAAGTTTTGGGGAGGATGGCAGCGTTAGCGTTATTGCTGACGTATTGTCGCACGCCACCGTGTGATTATACTCAGTAAGAGTGTAGTTTGATGTAATCCTCACGAAAGATGGTCTAAGACCTGCCACATCTCCATCACGTATGGCGATTGCGTGATTATTCAAGCCGCCCGTTGCAGATAATTGTAGAGCCGTTGCTGTGCTACTCGATTTACCCATGACGGATATGTTCGCAGCCGTTTGGCTTACGTCTGCTCCATACTGGAAATTCAGAGACACTTGCAAAGATCCGTTACCCCAAGATGCAACACCATTGGTAGTTTCGGTATTGCCAAAAAAGAACCGTGCGCCATTACCAGGACTTCCTGTAGATGCAAGTATGCCTTGCGAGTTCAAAGAGATGCTTGATGGTGCGCTAAAATCTGCAACTCCTCCGTAGTTAGCAAAAAAGTCGTAGTAACCACCTTGCAACTCCCTTATCGTGAAAGACCCGATAGTTCCAGCCGTAGCCTTTATTGCGCCACCACGTGTCACTGCGAAAGAAGCTGATTTCCCATCCTTGCCACCGAGCCAAAGAGCGTAATCATTATCATCATCAACAACTCTAAACGAACCGAACATCGCACCACCCGTCGGATTATACAGATTAATCTGATTACTTCCGAGCATATTGATGGTTGCGTTCTTAGCAAGGAGAAGATGAGTTGCTATTGATTTATAATTGCTCATCTCTGCCCAATGTCCATCGGTCAAACTAGGCGAAGAAGTAGCGTTGTTATACGTTTTAGTACATTGATACCACTTACCTTCAACACACACAACATCAACGTATGCTTCTGCACCCGAACCAGACAGATATTTGTAACTTCCCGATTCAAATCCGTCATGCTCACGCATCAGAGCACCTTTTGTTCCTCTCGTTGCTACGGAGTAAGAAGGGTCACTACTGCTCCCGTTTGTGTACTTAAAGATGGTGCGTGTCCATAAGTAAGGATTTGCATCCGTAATATTCGGAACGCTCGTACTCCAAGTACCTTTAGGTGGAGTAGTGCCACTGCTTCCTATCTGATAGGTCACCTCAGTACTCTTAATTCCGTTGCCTGTTGCACCAGTTGCGCCCTTGATGTAAGACCAATCATACTTTGTCCAATCCTCGGAATCGGTCGCAGTTTTATCAACCAGTACTCCAACGTAGGCGTAATCGCCACCGTCGGCACTCGTTGTAAAGCCCGTACCCTTTGAATCCTTCATCCAAGCAATGTGAGTATAATACTGCACTGCTGGTGATCCTGGTTCACCTTGAATCTTTCCTACATTCTCAAAACCTCTTGCGTGAGTGGAGTCAGTCTTAGATGTGCCAGTATAAACCCATAGATAGCCACCGATGATATATCCGTCACCCAAGGTGTTGCCAGAAGTAGGCAGCTCGGATGTACTGTTCTTCGAACCTTTAATCGTCACGGAAGTGCCATCCTTGCCGTCCTTACCAATGTACGTATAGGTGATATTCTCCGTTGTCTTATTATTGCTCCAAGTATAAGTAGTCCTCGTCCAAAGGAATTTGCCCTTATTGGCTGCTGCACTCGCATCGGGCGCAGTTGAAGTCCACTTCTTGGCTTCGCTTACACTTGATGTAATAGCATAATCGACAACCGTCTTGGTAACGTAGGGGGTATCACCGCTTTCGCCCTTTTCACCTCTCATAGAGAAGGAAATAGAGCCAGTCGCTTCTGCTAATTTCCTTACCATAGGCTATGCTATTTAGTTCCTGTTATAGAATATACCGCACCCTTATAGGCTCTGATACCAGCTTCGGTAATCGTGAACGTATTGCCCGATTTGGTGATCGCGGAATTGATAGGCACACCTGCATTGGAGTAGAGAGACATCGAGAACGTTACTCCAGTCTCGTTTGCAGTTGAACCTCTCTTGCGCATATACGGCTTATACACAATCTTGCCGCCTGAGTTCTGAATGAAGTTCTCTGCTACAGGGTTGTCGTTGCCGTCCGTAGGGTTCGGATAAATAATGTACTCGTCTGATACGTCATTGATAGTCTGTGTATCGGAAGCGTAGAAGTCGTTACCCTTATACGCTTCACACTTAACGATGATGGAAGAATCCACGTCCGTCTCGTTGATTGTGAATGTAGCGGAAGTGCTATTCTGCTTGAGCACCCATCCGCCGTTAGCATCTGGCAGATACCACTTGAACGTATAGCCAGTAGATGTAACCATATTACCATCCGTAACCTGTGCCTTGACAGTGCAAGTTCCGCCCTTCTCGGTAATGGTAAAGAGATTCTTGTCTGACGTGGCGATAATGTTCACTCGCTTAGAATCAGTCACGCCCTCGGCTATGTAAACTGGGTACATAGCTTGTAGCGTAACGCTCGTATTGGACATTGATACGCTGACCTTACAGATGATGTTGAACGAATCGCCACCATTAATATTAATAAGGTTCTTATTGACCGTGAGCGTTGGATTTCCACTCGCATCAGAGCCTTCTGTAAAATGCCCTGTCACACCTCCGAATGCGGTAGTGGATACGTGGGAAGCATTGAATGCGAGCGTTACACCTGACACTATCCAAGTCGGAGTGCCTTTAGAAAGGTCAAACGAGTTGCCTGCACCCTGTTCTGCTGAATATGCCTGCATTACCAACTTCGGCTTGGTCGCACCGCTCGCTTCGAAATTTGGCACAACATTGGATGGTGACGCTGGGTTGCCATCATAATTCTGATATATATCACCAGTATTACATTGCAGGATTGGGTGCAACGTAGTACCATTAGATGTGACAACAATCTGTCCAGTTACCGTAGCTTTACTCATCGCTTACCTCGCTTTCTTCTTTAGTGTCTGTATTCTCGGAAGACGGGTTACCGCCACCCGAACCGATATAGTCATTGTTTCTTGTATCGCCCTCGCCGCCAAACTCGACTGGAGTGTAGCAGGAGGCAGGAGTATCGGTAGTTCCCTTGATTTCCGCAAGGGCATCGCTCTCAGCCACCAGTGAGCCGCCAACATTGGCTACTCTCTCATTGAGGTTCACGCCATCAACGCCATTCAGCTCGCTTTGGTAGAGCAAGCAGTTTCCATCGCTTGTCATTGTCAGCGGAACTCCGCTTCTGATAATTTTCTCAGCAACCAGCTTCGTAACCTTAACGTAGTATTTCATAATTCTTTATTTTTAGAAGTTAGACATCATCATCCGTTATTCTCATCAATCTCCCTTGATATGATATAGTTTCCGTTCTCATCTACAAGGGCATTTCCGTTCTCATCAACAATCAGCTCGTAAGCCCCTCGGTCTTCGATGGTGAGACGGATGCTTTTTTTCGCTTCGAAAGGACATTGGAACGTTTCGCCATAACCTAACACCTCCACACTCTCAGTCATTGTGGTAACGCCGTTATTCGTACTCTTGCCGTATGTAACCTTCTGCCACTTAGCTCTCAGTACTTTCTCCCATACCGATGGTTCGATAACTCCATTGTTGTCGCTGACTACTGCTTGGCAGACAACAGACGTGGCATCTTCGTTGAGACCGAATCCATCACCGATAAACTGAGCCGTAAGCGGCGGAATAGTTCTGTTGATGTACGTAACCTTCCGTGCATCAGCTTCCCTAGGGGAAGAAGGAACGCTGCCGCTATAGATATAGCACGCTCTTAACTCATACCCTATACCTTCGCCTATCATATCGCAGTCGATGGTAATAGAAGAAATCTGTCCGTTCGTGCCCTTTGTCATTGCGGTGATCTCATAGTTCTCGGCATCATCAACAGAATTGATAAGCTGCTTAGTTCCGTTATCCAAGATACGATACCACCAAATCTTCGTCTTGCTGTCCGCTGTCTTATCCTTAGCTCCAACCATAATCTTTGCGGTAAGAGTTCTAGATGCAGCGTGCTTGATAGGATTCCATAGCACTGTAGGAGGACTATCCAGCATAATCTCAGCCCGAGCATTCGTACAGTCTTCAAGATAGAGAGCCTTATTAGCCACGAACGTGTACTTATATCCGCAAACTGGGTCTTTCCAGTTTCCTTCAAACCGCATTGTCCGAGGCTTTCCTAGAACGGAGTTCTGCTTGATATAGAGAGTTCCCTTATCCGTTCCTTCCCTCACGGCTTCATATCCCGCCTTCACACTTGCATTCTCACTTGTGGCAACGACAACGATTCCGCTAGATGTTACCTCAGACCACTTAAATGAATCCAACTGACTGTTGCAGTTTTGCGTTTCCCCTGGATTATCTGGGTCGATAAGATAGCAGGCTGGGAACATCGTACAAGGGCGAATAGAGAAGTCGGGAGAGAATGAGCCTTCGATACCATCATACTGCTGTCTGTTGATGATATTTCCAACTATTTCTATGCTGACGGACTGAGAGTAAGCAGTAGGCTGTATCTCCATCATCTTGTCAACGCTAACCGCTAATTCTTTAGCCATATTCTATTTATTTTAAAGTTCAACATTAATCAGAAACTAACACTCACATCCTCGGAATACATCGTTTCACCATCCTTGATTTCGGCATTACATCGGAATGTCACACTACCTATCTTGAATGCTGCACCGCCGAGGTCTTCATAGGTCAAATCAACAGATAGACCGCAATTCGCATGAGAGAGTGCCCATTTGTTGTCTGCCGTTGGGTCTCCGCTGTCTCTAGTCCATACCACATTGACCATAGAGTCGGTCACGTCTTGGTTGTAGAGCCTTCCGACTACTGATAGAGTAGTGAATACCTTCCAAGAGCCATCAGCGTTCGTTGCCATCAAGTCGTTGAGACGGAAGTTCCACAGCTTCGATGATAGCATTTCGAGCGTGAAGTAAGGATTGCCCTCAACGAATGCCCAAGCCGTAGATGAGTATGTCGGCGGCTTTGTTGTCTTGTCTTCGAGACACTGCCATTTGCATCCGAGATAATAGACGGTATCAATCGTTCGGTCGCCATTGCGGTAAGGGTTATCGCCTTGCGCCACAGCCAAGCTCCATACACCTCTGTCTCTTGTCGTGTAGATTGGATTTCCTTGATAATCTATCTGTTGGAATGATGCAGCCATCATCCACTTAGCATAGAAAGCTCCGTCACGCTTATTGGCGGTAGGGAAGTCCTGAAAGAGGAACGACAGCGCATCTGGCAGCTTGCCCATCGCAAGAGAGTAGTTCGTCTTGTCTATGATAGGCTTAGTAACGTGGTCGAGCCATACGAGTAAGCCCTCGGATGATGATATGTACCAGCAGCTCTGTCTATCCTCATCCACCGAATTTCCCCATCGTATCAATCTTGCCAGCTCACAAGGTGGATAGTTTTTCTTGCTAGGACATTCGTTGTCGGGGTAGCATACAACCGTGATGGTATTCGTTACGGTGTTAACCGATAACACTCGCAGCCACATATCGTAGTACTTACCGCTCTCTGCCAAGGTATTGATGGAAGCTAATACTACATCGTTCTCCTTGAATGCCGTGAAGTCGTTATCCCACCGCTTCTGAATCTTCAAGTCGTAGGTTACGTTGCCGCCTTCCGTTGTCGCAGGAATCTCCACTACCGACTCAACCATTCCACTCTCGGTGAAGACGAAATTGCTTTCCATCGCCGTCTGTCGGTTCACGATGAGTTCCTTTGCGATGATAGAGCTTCGAGATGTGATACTTTCAAACTCGGCATTACCCAGCTCGTCAATCCTTCCGCCCGTGCCGAAAAGCATTCCCTGAATGAACTCTCCGAAGGTTGCACCTTTCTTGAACTGGGATAAGTCTTCTGCTGTCAACCCTTGCAAGAACTTCTGAATCTTTTCCCAGGTGATAATGCCCTTTGCGGTATCATCGTTTATCTTTGAGATGAAGTGCTTGCTTCCCTCTGTTGCGACCTGATTCTTAACCTGTGTAGTTGTCAATCCTGCTCCAGTTCCTCCATTTCCGCTTTGGAGTGATGAAATCTGCTGCTGAATCTTCTGAATGGTTCCAACCTCCTTGTCCTCGCGAAGTGTTATGTCGTATGTCGGAATCTTGCCATCTTCTTCCTTGATCGTGAGCTGGTCGATAGAGATGATTCCTTCGATATTGAGGTCTGTATCATTGAAGTTCATCAGGTCGCCGGCCTTCAGTGTATCGTGCAGACTCTTGATAGTTCCGGTTTCGTCTGCCTGCGCCAGATCGTGCTGTCTTGCCATGAAAAGCTCATCAACCTTAGGCTGATAGACATATCTTGTGTAGTCATTCTTATCAAGGAGAGCAATAGCATACTTAAGGAGCTTCAATGATGCGGCATTCACATACGAATCAGGAAGAGTGATTCCGGTAAGAACGAAATGGTCGCCATTCTTGATCGGGTAGTCCTTGTATGGGAACCACAGCTCAAGAGCATCATCCTTGCTCCTCTCAATAGTAAGTCTCCATCTACCATCAACCTTGGTTGAGGATGCCACTTTGAATGTTCGTCCGCCGCACATACCATCCTTCATAGAGATAGAGAAGTCATCATCCTTAAGGTCGTTGATATCGAAGTCGATAGCCTTATTGAGGTATATATCAACATTCTTTACTGTTTCGTTGTCACCAAACCTTCCGTCGTCATTAGGAGCAACACCCTCATCAATCTCATCCACACGCACGCCACCGATTTCCATTTCCTCGATAGTAGGGTAGATTTCAATAACTCCATTCGTCTTATCATCAGTATCAAAGAACTGCGATGCCGAACGGAGCCCAATCTCCTCTATATTGAGAGAATCGATGTATGGTCTATATGGATCAGTAGAGAATCTATGCAGTTTCCCGGTTGGATTCACATACTTCTTTTCCTGTTCAGTAAGCGAGTCGTAGAAATCACTCAGCGATACGTGAGGGAATCCAGGCAGCATAAGCCTGTTGATGGACATATTATTCGGAAGATTCTTTGCGTACTCCTTCATTGATGAAGGAACGGCCTTCTTATTGAGACCGGACGTAATGTACATCTTGGTGTTCCCTGCCTTAACCTGCGAAATGAATGCGTCGAGTTTCTCCTTTGATTCCTCGTCTCCGCTATCTACCTGTCCTCCCTTTAACTCGGAGTAGAACCTGCATTTGCCAGAGCTGCCAGACTGTGTTACATAACCGGTAATTGTAGTCTGAAAATCGAACGTTACCTGAAGGACCCATCCGTTAGACTGCTCCTGAGATTCACCGGAAACGACGTATTTTCTCTTATTCTTGAAATATGTCTCTATATAATCGAGGTCCAGTTCAAGTTCAACATTCGTGCTAGCTGTAACCACTTTCGTGATATTCGCCACGTACTTGACACCGAGGTCCGCATAGTAATGAGAAGGGAGATTCTTCTCCGAACCATAAGCTCTCAGTCTCGTAATGACACTCTGATCAGAATCTGCGTTCTGCACAATCTCGTAGAGTCCATTTCCGATACCATAAGAGAAGATATGCCCTGCCTCAATTCCTGTAGTACCGACATAGATGTTTCTTCCTCTGACTATGAAGTTTATGTCCCACTTCTCGTTCACAAGCGCAAGGGCCTGCCAACAGGTTTGTGAGTCCACTGTAATAGACATCGATTCGATGACGTTATCTTCGGTTTTCTCTCCATAAACCGACAACCACTCGCTTGCGAGGGCTCCACGCTGAACGGAACGGTCCTTGTTTCGGGAGTAAATCTTCCAAAGACCTGCACCAATCTGCTCGTCGAGGTTCGCCTGGATCCTGTCGAGCAAATCGTCCAAAGTCTGTACGAAGAATGGAAATTTCGGTAGGGAAGTGTAGTGAAGTTCGTTGTCGTTCAATACCACATCGAGGAATTCAGCTCTAGCAAGCTCATCCTGCAATGCGTTGAACTTCACGCTGTCATATACGAAGCCCTCTCCGTATGTGTCGGGTCTGGCCTGCTTATCCTTGCCCGGCTCGTAGTTGAGCTCAAAACGCTCGCCACGATAGACAATATAGTCGCCTATCTGAAAGTTGATAGGCACTTCATGCTTCAAATTGATAGTCACGAAGCACTCACCCATCCAAGAATCGGAGTATTCCAATCCATGAACGGTTATCTGCTCTCCGTTAACGTCTGTCAGCTTCGAGCCATCCTTATGATAAATATTCCAAGTACTCATGTGCCTGTGTTATCCTAAATTTGAAATTCTGCCCTGCACATCCATAATTGGCTTGATGTCAGTAACAGGGTCGTTAATTTTGAAAGTAATAGAGAGGACTAGCAAGTCCTCGTTGCCCGGGTATCTGTACAGGTCCGGATCAATGCTCTTCAGTCTCACATGCTGCCTTCCTATCTTGTTGAAGTCGCAGTACATCTTCATCATGCCAGACTTGCGGAGATAGTCGATGAAAGCCTTACACTTCTCGTTTGCGCCGAAGGCATTACCCTTGAACAGAAACTTGACCTTGTTCTCGTATGCCGCCATATAGAGGCCATCCTTGCCAATATACTCGTCATCACCATGCTCATCGTGCCATTCCCTCTTTATTGGTTCCTTGACGGCATCGCAAGGCTTGAACGGACTCTCGCTAACGTACATACCGAAGTCGGCGATGGAGTCCTTCACCTCGTTCCCATCGCCTTCCTTCTGCATGTATATCCTGAAATAATCTTTCATACCTAAAATCAACTATTTGTAATTGCAAATATACAAAATAATACATAAAAATGCAAGTAATATGCGTATAAATATGCGTTAATTGAACTTAAAGTCGTGTCTATCCCTGATATTGACTGGTCCGGTAGCTTTCACGACTGTTCCTCCGTATTGGTAGACGAAGCACTTTGCGGTATCTTCGCATTCAACATGAAGCTCTGCACCATCTAACAGATTGATAAACACCCTGGAGAATCCCTTAACCTTCAGGTAAAGTGAAGAATTGTGCCTTACGTATATCTCTCCACTGTCCATCCAGTCATAGTTGATGTTTGCTACACACTCTCCATTGAGGATGACAATCTTTGGGTTTTGCAGGTCAACGTTCTCGTCAACATACACACCATGATCATGAATGACATCACCAAAGTACTTCTTCATATCCTTGGTTGAAGGCCAGTTCTTTCCGATACAGAAGTCAATACCCTTAACAAACTTCTCGACCATCTCATGCTTGGATGAGTTGTCGTGCCACTCGGCGGTCCACTGAGCGCAAAGACCCAGTGAAACCGCCTCGTTCTTCATTCTGTCTGATAAATTTCTTTTTTCAAACATAATTATTTCATTTTTAAAGATTTCGTACCATTGATAACTCTGTTGAAGTTATCGTTATACTCAATGAAAATTTTCTCGATTCTCTCTGCTGCATCTGCATTGCGCAAGGTATTCCGAGCAATAAGGTTAAGCTGAGTCAACTGAGACTTTGCAATCTCGCTCATCTCTGGAAGGAATTTACCCTGCATTTCCCTAATTACAGAGACATCAAGTCTAACCGCGTTAAGATAGGATGCGAGAAGGCCGATTTCTTCCTCATTAATGCCCTTAATCGAATTGGTCATAGAGGAACTTCCGTTTTCTCTCAAATCAAGTCCCTTTTCCTTTAGAGCATCGAAGATACCGGTTAACTGAGGAACTACATTTTCGCCAACTTGGTAGAGCTTGTCTGCGAAATCATTCATGTCAGTCTCATCAAGTTTACCCTTTTCATCAAGGATTCCCGTAAGCCATTCGAGAGGTTTTTCAAGTGCTTTCTCCATGATTTTCTGAGATACAATATTCTTCGTAACTTCGCGAACCATTTCCTTGACCTTATTCTTGTAAGCCTCAACCGCATCTTCCCCCTTAGTCCATGCGCTCACAACAGTATCAGTCAGCTGATTTCCCCAGCTCTTCATATCGATAGAGTAAACGTCTTTCAGGAAGTCCTGAGCGAACGTCTTAATCTGCAACTGCATCTCCTTGATTTGCTGATCGTAGTCGGCAATCTTATCCTTGTCCGTCTTTTTCTTATCCTCCTCAGCTTGTCTCTGCTTTTTCAACTCGTCTTCCTGAGCGTAGAGTAGGGCGAGCTGATCTGCGTATGCGGAAGGATTCGTCTCTGTCTTCATCACAGCATCATAGGTCTCCTTGCTGTAGTGACTCAAGTTCTTGCCACCGAAGAAATCCTTGCCCGTATCAGTCTTAGAAAAAGCATCCCAAGCCTTATAGTCATTCTTGACATCGTTGAGCTTTTTATTCGTATCTGAAGATCTCTCGTAAGAATAGATTCCACCGAGCGTCTTTTCGATAACAGAACTGATATTGCTAGATAGGTTCTTCAATTCATTCAGCTGTCTCTCTGCAAGCTTTATCTGTCTGTCGAGCTTGGCATCATGAGCCTTTGCAAACGCCTTGATAGGTGAGGTAAATATGCCGGTGACACCGGCAAGGATTCCACCAACGTTGCCGGACTCTGCGCTTGTTACCACCTTTGACAGTGAACTTGACATGCCGGAGAATGTCTCGAAGAAGGCAGAAGCGTCCTGCCATCCGTCAGACTCGGTATCAACGCCGAGAAGAGAAGCTGTTTCCTTGATGTCATTGAACGCTTCGAACATTCCCTGTACATTCTGGTCGATAATGCTTACTACGTTAGCAAACTTATCAAGAGATTCTTTCGCCTTTGTTCCATCCTTAAACAGAATCTCAGCAGCCTTCATCATAGCCTTTCCACTGGCAATCATACTATCACCACGCTTGACGAAGTTTTCGTCCCCCATTTTGAGGCCAAGTTCACGAACCTTCTTTCCTTCAGCAATTTTACTTGCTGCGATGGTCATCTGCTCGCTGGCATCAGAAATCTTCTGCTCAGCCATTCCCTTTAGACCTCCATTGAGGAAAGTCTTCTTTGGACTCGTCAGCTTCGACAACTGCTCATCAAGCTGCTTGATTTCCTTGGAGTACTCTCTCGCATCGATAGCTCCGTTTTGCAGAGCCTCGTTGATATTCTGCCTGATTCTAGTCCCGATAGCCTGAGCCTTATCCATACCGAGAGAAACGATAGCTCCGTAGAAATTGAGATAATCAGAAGAGTTCTTGAACTTGTCAAGTTTAACCTGACCAATCTCCTTGTCTCTCTGAATCTCATATCTTGCCTTGATACCAGGATCATTCGTCTTGCTGATAAGATCGTTGTATCTTTCCCTTATCTTCAAGATTTTATCCTCGTAATCTTCCGTCTTCTCGATGATGTCGGCAGCATCCTGCAAAATCTTGATATAGTTGTTTCGAAGAAGGTCAACTATCTTCTTCCACGCCTCATATTCACCTGGTCCTTTAAGAGTTTCCTTTGCAACACCATCGGACATCGACATCGCATTCTCTCTCTGGAAGTCCTTCCCGAATTTGTTGTTATACTCGACTATGAGCTCCTTTGCTTTGTCATCGATATATCCAGGGTTGTTGAATGCAGCACTGGAGAAATTCTTATCACCCGTCTTACTGAGCAACTCTTTGTACAAGTCCCATTGGCTTGACAACCTGTTCAATAATTCCGTGAAGTCAGCTGCCTTTCTCTCGTACTCCTTCTTGTCCTTCTCGTCGAAGAGCCACTCTGCAACCTCACGATAGATGGAAGTTTGGAACTTCTTTCTCTCGGTAGTGTTTATACTGAATCCTTCAAGGAGAGAATGGACAGCCTTCTGATAGTCGTCAAGATTAAGACCGGTAACCTCTGGGAAGAGATTGTAAGTCTTCTTCTTTGCCTCTTCATCAGACATTATGCTCTTGTACTTCTGGTACATTTGTCTTGCAGACTTCAAGCTACTGAGTCGTTCTTGTAGGCGTTTAAGTTCTGCGTCTTCTTCGCGACCATTCTTGTTTTTGTCTTTTCCAAAGTTACCTGTAACCTTGTTCTTCCCAAGGTCGTCAGAGATGTAACCTGCATCGGCAATAGCTTTCCATAAGTCATACTTATGTTTAGCATTCTTGTACTCAGAAGAATTCTTGCTTACTTTTCCATTGACTATCGTGTCAAGCTCATTTCTCGCAGTTTTGAGCTCCTTACGAATATTCTCGCCTGTAGTCTCGAAAGACTGATCTTGTACTTGCCTTAACGCATTATCAACCTCTCTCGTCCAAAACTTACCTTTCTTTTTACTTCCAGTGAAAGTCCCGTTCTTGTGAAGTCTTTGTCTTATGATCTCAGAGAAAGGTGTGTTTACGCCAGAGTTGTACGAAGGCTTACCTTGCTTTCCGTTACCACTGTCGCCTGGCCAAAAGTCCATATCCATGAGCTTACTGATAGCCGAATGAAAATAATACAAGATGGTTTTACTTGTAATATTTGCCTTCTGAGCCATCTTATCCATCATACTGGCGAATATCTCAGGGTTTCGTTTTGCCCACGTGCGGAATTGATCTTGAGACAATCCGAGCTGTTTTCTGACTGACTCAAGTCCTCTCGGCACGTCGTCATACATTATTTCAGACACATCATCGCTAGAATCCTTCGCTCTTTCCGCAAGTTCCTTTAACCAGTTTTCTGTCTCCTTGCTTCCATTTGCAAACTTGTCGACAAATTTTTCCCAATCATCTCCGCCAATAGCCGCAAGCATCCTAATCTGTTCAGTAAGTGGCAGACCCTTTATTTGATTTGCTAGCTCTTCGTTGTTTTCCATCAAAGACCGGATGAAATCCTCCATTTTTGCCTTTGTACTAGAGTCGAGCTCGTCGAACATCACCTGGAACTTAGACAGAGATTCTTGCGCCTGCTCCACATTCTTTGCAATATCATCGTTCGTGAGTCCATTCAACCACTGTAACCATTGTGGAGTATCAGCTCCGATCATATCGAATAGGTTGTCGCTAACAAGACCTGTTGCTGAAGTTGCGTTATTCGTTATAACTCCATATTTATCAGCTAAGCCATCATTTGCTTTTTTTGCATCCTCAATTTTTTCTTTGAGTATGTCGTATTGTTTTGACAGGCTTCCTGCGCTTTCAACCTGCTGCTTGATAGAATCCGTGTAGTCATCTGAACTTTTCAGAATCTCCTTCATCGAGTCAACTTGCGAAGAAAGGTTGGATGCATCTTTTGGACCTAATCCAGACAGAAATTCTCCGTAACTTTTGGATTTCTGCTTAGCTCCGTCAATCAACGTCTTTTCTTCTTCCTTTACTCGACTTGACCATTGATTGTACCCCATCAACAATGAAGTGATAGCCGTAATGCCTATCCCCCACCAGCCACCGATGGCGTTGAAAAATCCTCCAATCTTTGAAGTTGTCATGCTCCAAACGGCAGACATTCTGCCTCCATTCAAGATGATTTGCTCTTGTTTGGCGGTTATTTGTCCCATCAATGCGAGCTGCCTAATTATCTCCTTTGAAACCAAGCCTTCCTTGACTGCTCGTTGCATCTGCAATACGGACATTCTTCCTTCGAGTGCAGCCCTATTGTAGCTCGCGACAAGCGATTGCTTTTCCGACAGAATAGCAGCTTTCTTGAATACATTCTGCTGGGCAATCTTCTGCGTAATCTCACCTTCCACAACAAGTTGCTGCTGTTCGATAGCATAAGACCTTAACTGGGCATTCATCTGCTGAGTATAACTCTTAGCAAGTGATCCAATACCCATCTTAGAATAAGCCATACCGCCGAGCTTCCTTGCAGCAAACACCGCTCCGAATGAAAGAAGGGCAGGAGACAGCTTGTCCAAAGCTAACACAAGGTCGGTTACTCTATTTATGATGAACGAGAAAGTACCTCCGACGATATTCTTGCCTTCTGCGAACTTTCCTAGCATAATATCCCAGGCATCAATGAGCTTGTTCCAGCGACCAAGTAATGTCTCTGATAAGACGAACTGCATATTGTAGAACTGACCGCCTTCATCCGTCATCTTCCAAAGCACTTTCTGGACATCCTCAAAGCTTACTTGTCTAGCAGTAATCATCTTCTTGACATCTGCCTGGGTATAATTGTTCCTTCCGTTCTTTCCTTCTGAATTGTAAAGCTCCGTAATTCTCTGTAAGAGTGGAAGTCCAGCGTAAGCAAACTGGCGTAATTCCTTACCGTCAAGCCAAGAACGGGCCTTAACCTGACCATAAGCCAATCCAAGTCTCTCGAAAGATACACCAAGACCAGATGCGATATCAGCGAGACGCTTTGTGGTATCATACAAGTCATTCGCCTCAACTCCAAATGCAGCCAGCTGCTTGACATCTCGGTTCAGCTCTCCAAACTTGAATGGAGACTGCAATGCAAGCTGCTGAGTCTGGGCGAAGAGCTCATCAGCCTTCTGTACATCACCGAGGATAGAACGCAACGCTACATGCTGCTGAACAATCTCGCCGCCAGTCTGAACGATTGAATTAAAGAACTGCTGCGCGCCAAAGACAATACCTCCCTGTAAGAAGAGAGACCTGATGTCTCCGACTATGGATTGCATCTTCTTCGCTTCAGCGTTTGCTCCGGCGAATGCTGCTGCAAGGTCGTTTCGTGCCTTTGCAGCCGTTCTCGTTATCTCTTCTTGATGTTTTCGCTCAAGGTTTATCGCTTCCTGTTTTTGATCAATTACAGTTCGCATACTGTTTATCAGTGGAGCATATTCGCTTGTTCCTCTGCCTATAGAGAATAAATCTTTGATAGAATAACTACCAAGATTATTCATCGCACTGCGCAATGTATTAAGCTCTTTCGTAATTTGCGAGAATGCCTGTTGAAGTTGCATTAACTCTTGCGTACTTAATACATTCTTTCCACTTCCAAATAAACCTTGGATCTGTTGTCTTTGTGCTTCAAGCTCCTTAGCTCTATCACGTACAAGGGATTCTGCCTGTTTCCTAGATACAGAAATTGCTTCTCTTCTAGCCTGGTTAGTTCGCTCCGTCGCTTCTCTTAGCCTATTTTCGGCAGCAATCATTTCTTCATTACGGCGTACGATAGCATTTCGCAACTCAGCGAGTTCTCTTTCCCTGACAACTAACTCCTGTGCAGCCTGCGCTTCATTTTTCATCGCAACAAAGTTACCGTGCTCGGTTGACTGTCTGTCTCGCTCCAAAATCGCGGATTTCAGTTGCTGCATTTCCCTGTAACGCTCATTAAGTTCCTGCGCCTGTTTCGATTCGTTAACAAGCGTCACGAAAGCCCCTTGAGCATCCATTTCCTTGTCGCGTCTTAAGATATCTTCTTTTAACTTGGCAAGCTCATTGTATCTATTTGTTAAATCAAGTGCAGCCTGCGCTTCATTTTTCATCGCAACAAAGTTACCGTGCTCGGATTGTTCCTTGTCTCTACGAAGAATGTCTGCTTTTAGTTCCGATAACTCCTTCAGTCTTTTGCTGAGATTTGCAGTTTCCAGAGCCTGAATGCCCATTTGGGCCGCTATATTTTTAAAATCCTCAGCGATTTCTTTGCTATTCTCTCTATTAAAGTTCTTAAATAACTTCTCAGCAGACTTTCTTCCGGACTCAGTTTTTAGATCCAACTCCGAAAGTGCTTCTGAAATTTCTTTCAGTTTTGACCTAACATTGCTGTCTTTAATGTTTAAGTCAAACCACAAGTCACCTAAATTTCCACCTGCCATATCCTGAATATTTTAAAATTAGAGTTTATTGTTTAAGTAACCGACAAGATTTATTTTCTCGCCGACAAGACTTCCTTCTTTCTTCTTTTTCTCCATCCACCTGTCGTAGAGGTCATCCATCTCCTTCTTGGTATGCTTCTTCGGACCGCCTTCCTTCTTGGTCTTAGGATAGACGACAAGAGGCTGGTCTGCAACCATGAGGTCAATCTGCGCCGATGAATAGCCCCACCAGTAGTCGTAGGCCGCGATGAAGTACTTACGCTGAAAGAGAAAACCGAACTTCTCCGCTAGTGAGAAGGCTGCTCCCCAGCTGGTTCTGCTTGGATAGCTTTTGCTTCGCTCCTCGTCATCGTCATCATCACGTCCGTCATCCCGGTCGCTAATATGGTAGCCAGTGAGAATGCGTTCGATGGAATTTTTTTTTTAGAAACATCGAGAACTCTCAGAACCTCGGTCACATCCACATCCTTGATGTAGTAGAGCCAGCGCCAGTAGATCCAATACAGGAATCGTATCTTCCAGATGTTGTTGAGGAGAATGCAGACGCAAATCTTGACGTTGCGCTTCCATTCGTTCTTCTCCTTTGCCCTGATGTGGGAACACCTGCTCATGGTTCCCTTGCGAAGCCAGCCGAGCTTGTGCTTCTTTCCACGGAACACGAACTCGGTAGGCTCGTCGTGCAGTACGCTGTCGAGCAACTCCTGTAAGTCCACCGAAGGCTGCTCAATTTTCTTTTCTTCTGCCATGATTGTATGCTATTAAATGAAGAAGGGCGGCACGGCTGTTGATTAGCCTGCCGCCCAACGGTTTGTTATCCTGAATCTAATTACCTAAAGAAGCCTTACACGTCGCCAGTTGTTGTGCCCTTAGTAAGCCAAGCGATACTGCGCTTACCTGCACCCTCGATAGAACCAGAGAACTTGAATGCAACCGGCTCTGTACCTGAGTTGTCCCACTGCAAGGTAGCGTAGAGAGCGATATTGGTGATAACCATGAGGTTCTCCTTCTCGTCGTCAACGATAACGATAGTGCCCTTGATCTTGAACTTCTTAGGCTCTACAGCGATACCTGTAAAGCCGGTAGTAGCGTCGAGGGTAGCGTCACCTGTACCCTTCAGAGTAACCTTGGTCAGCTCTGTGATAGCATCCTCGCCGAACATAATTGTCAGCAAGTCCTTTGCCTTTGAAGGAACAACGAACTCTACATTGAAGTCGCCGAGCTCTGCGGTAGTTGCCCAGTCACCAGCAAGACCGATAACCTTGTAGTGGTTGATGGTTGGGTCATCCATAGTCGCCTTCAGCGAGTCAACAGTAACCGGAAGCTCGACCTCTGGAGTGATGTCAACTGTAGCATTGCTCAAATCGGTAATAGCCTTTGAGTAGAGCAGAGTCTTAGGACCATTGAAAATGTCCTTCATCTTGTCAATAGTTGTCATAGCCATAATCTAAAATATTTTAAATTGTTATACCTGAATACTTATCTAGTACGTAACCTTCCCTGTATGATTGTCACGGAAAAACCTGCGCCGTCGTCAGCCTGGATAGCAACGTTCGGTCTAGTAACGATGATGTTGTCTGTTGAAATCGGGAATCTTTCGAGGACCGCCTTGACTTTCTTATTCATTTCCGCAGGACTGAAACCATTCGGATTCGCCGAGGAGGCCTTATCTCTTACATACACCTCTATCTGGATAGTGGTAGTATAGTAGTTGTAGGAGCCATCGTAGTTCATCTCGTTGTTCCTGATAGTGTACGGAGCACTTACGACGATGTAGCTACCTATTTTGGTATCCACAGCCTTAGGACGATTCCTGGGATACACCTTGTCGCATATACCCTTTACGGCGTTTCCTAAGTCGAAATATATCTGCTTGATATCTACCATAGCTTACAGTTTGTTAAAAGTTGAACTATTGGCGTACACTACGCAGGCATCGAACATATCCGGAAGAGACTCGTATGTGTTGTAAACTGTCTCGAAAATGCGGTTCTCCTTATCGAATACTGCATATTCAACAGGACATATCGCAACGAGCGCCCAGTCCTTTCCTGATGATTTGACTTTTCCGATACGTCCGTATATAAGGTTAGGACCCCATTGGTGACCACCACCGACTTTACCGGTATAGCCTTTGTTTTCACCTCCGTCGTAGTAGAACGGGAGATTATATTTTTCTCCCTCCGCCAGGGTTACTCTCGTTGGTGCTTTTTCACCCTTCGAAGCACGCACCATGTAAATGAGCTTTCCTTTGTAATACACTGCTGCATAGAACGAAGTATATGCGTTACCGGTGATGTTGTAAAACGTCCTGTTCTCTTTGAAATAGTTGACGGTTCTGTGAGCAAGTTCCTGCATAATCGCAAGCATCTTGTCATACGCCAGCTTTTCGACTCTTGGTTTAATCTGATGCTCGAACTGCGCTCCAAGAGACAGACGCTTTCCGCTAAAGTATTTTGCCATAACCTAAACCCTAGTGAGATTCCAGTAAACGACAGTCCTGTTATTATCCGGTTCGCAGTCCTTGACCATACCTACCTCGGTGTTGTTACCGACAGTGGAGTAGATGGTGTCGCCGTCAAGAGGACATCTGTCAGCATCCCATTCGTCATATCTGACCGGAATCGATGCCTTCCTCTTGTTCTGGTCGACGTTCTTGTCTCCCTCTGTAGTAGTATCGGTGTAGCTGCGGCCTTCGCCATAGTAGAGAGTGATTTCCTTGTCTTCGCCAACTGGAGCATCATCATCGGCAAACGGGTCATCAGGGTCGGCTTTTCCGACGACCTTCCTCACGATCTTGATGATGTGAGGGTATCTTGGGTTTCTGATGTTTTCCTTTTCCATACGCCTTATTTGATGATGTGAGGGAGTGGTTCTCCCCAAGGAGAATAATTCGCCCTCTTTACTCCGTGGGAGGTCACCCGGAAGGTGGATTTCTTCTTGAGCATCGAATCAGGCTCCAGCTCCGCATAGATAGCGTTAGCCTCTGCCTTCATCTCGCTTCTGTCGTTGTCCGACATGTCGTAGCCACCTCCCGAATGAGTCCATCCGTTATCGGAATCGGAGGTGTTGTTCACCTTGCTCGGACCAAGAACAAACCATTTCAGCATGTCGGCATAGGCAAGTCTCACCTTGTCCTTGTCGCAGGCTTCGAGGTCGATGCCATTTTCAAGCTCCCTGTCGTGCATGATGCCAAGCAGAGCCTTCATCGGCATCTCGAACTTCACCTTATTAATAAGGTAGTCGTTCACAGTGTAAATGTTCATCTCCGAATCCATAGTCATACAATCTTGTTACGTTAAAGAATTAACCCTTCTTGGTAATGTCGATAATCCAACGGTAAGGAGAATCGAGCATGGCAGGAACAGAAGCGAGGAACAAGTCTGTCTTGAACTCCTGGAACATACCGTTCGCTGTGACCATGTTACGAAGCAAACCGAGGCGGTTGTTGGTCTGTGCCCAAGCAACATCCACGAGCTTGTTACCGAGAGTGTCGAAAATTCGCTTATCGAGAATTTCCTTGCGCATGAAACGCAAAGGCTTGCCAGCAGGGCGAAGAACGACTGTTCCGTCTGCCCAACCACGAATCTCGGTAACTGTACCATCGAAGCGCTTGTTGTGCTCAACCTCATCAACAATCTCGATAGGAGAAAGACCGTTGAGGTCAACAACAGACTTCAAGAACATTGCGTTGTTTGGACCGTAGTTCTGCAAAACTGCCACAAAGTTAGCGTTCGCCCAGCTCTTGTACAACTCAGCAATCTGCTTGTTCTTCAAGAACACGTTATTGTAGTCGTTCTTGGTCATCTGCCATACGAGAGGTACGCTGCGGTACTCAATATGGCTGTTGCGCCAATCCTCCTCAAATTTACGCATCTGCTCAAGCAAGTCGCAATTTGCATCGTTCCACGCAAGCGCACCCGCCTTTTTGAAGTTCTCCTTTGGAACCTTTGCGTCATACAGAGACTCCTGGATACCACGACCAATCTTGTCGTAGTCGATGAAACCGGTCGAACTCAACTTGGCTGACATGTAGGTCATAGTCATGTCGAGTGAGTCGTACAATACCTGTACCTTGTCGAGGTAAGCATCAACCAGGTCAGCGTCGTTGCCGAACTCATCCTGGAGAAGCTTCATCTTGTGGTAACGCTCTGTCGCAGTCTCACGGAAGCCGTCAGCAGCGAAGTCTGGGATTGAAGCGGTGTACCACTCAATACCCTCGTGGTCGTTCTGATAGCCCTCGCCGAGAGGAGCACGGAGGTTCATCAAGGTTGCAGGGTTCAATGTACGTGTGCGAACCTTGAAGGTTGCATCACCATTGTTAGATGTAGGGGTGAGATTTGGATCAATGTCACCCTGTGTCAGATACCAGCCGTTGTTACAGCGAAGTACGCCGTCACGATTGACGAACTTCTGAAGGTAAGTGTTGTTACCCTTACCAGTGAAGAACTTCGCGAGCTGCTCGACACCAATATCAATTTTTGCCATAATCCTGAATCAATCTTTTTACGTTATACAATAGGTTAAATATGCCAGAACTCTGGGTAGAGTGACTTGTTCATCGCCTTGACAGCAGGAGGAACAGGACCCATACGGTCAAGCCACATAACGCAGTCTGGATTCAACATACAGAAGTTGATGTTTGTACGAGGCTTGTGGTACTTGTCGCCGCCGGCATCGAAATAAGGGAAGTCATTGTCGTTCGGAGCAAAGCAGTTAGGGTTGGTTACCATAGGCAGCACGCTCGCGCCTGCCTTCTCTGCCTCAACCAGCACGTCGCCAGCGCTCAATGTTCCAAGCGTCTCCGAGAGGGTCAGCTTCCATACGTCGCCAGCCGATGTGTCGGTAGTTGCCTCCACGGCGGTCACGGTCACACCCTTTGCCTTTGTCTTGAAGTCCTTCTGACCGACCATGATGGTGTCGCCAGGGAACGGAATGTGAACGAAGCCGTTACGAACGATGTAGATGTCTGTGTCTGTAGCCGCAGTAGTAGCCTTTGCTACACCGTATGCCTTCAGAATCTTAATGGTAGCACCAGGACCTTCGTTGCCTGCTGTAAAGCCAAGGTCGTGCTCGATCAAGTCACCGGCATAAATCTTAGCCTGACCCTTGAATGGGTTGACAAGCTTACCACCAATAGGTGGGTGAACGAAGGCATTCTTGATGAGTGCCTCAAGGCCTGCAAACACGTATCGGGTTCCACCGACCTTACCTTCTGTCTGAACAATGGTTGCACCGTGGTTCAGCATACCACGAGTACCCATCTGTTCCATGTAGGAAATAGAAGTGTTGTCCATAATCTTTTTACCTTTTTTAAATTGTTATCCTGAAATTACTTCTTGTCTTCACCGCCGCCATATCTCTTCTTGCGACGCTCGGCAACCTCATCCATGAACTTGTCGTCGTCAGTAGAGCTTCCGCCACCAGATGATCGCTGTCCCTTTGCAGGAATACCGTTTTCACCGGTAGCCTCCTTGTACTCTGCGGTGTAGATCTTCTCAGCCTTAGAAACCAGGTCGTCGATGTCGGCATCTTCGTCCGGAATCTCCAGCTTTGCGATTGCAGCATTGAGGAAGTAGTTCTTCATTTCAAGGTTTGCCTTGTCGAACTTATCCTTCAAACCTGCCTTTACTGACTCGATGGTCGCCTTCCTTGCAGCCTTCTTGTCCCTTTCTGCGTTAGCTTCCTTGAGGGCTTTGATTTCTTTGAGAAGCTCATTGTACTTGTCGTCAGAACCGGTTTTACCCTCCTCTTCCTCCTTGCGCTTGCGCTCCTCTTCCTCTTCCTTCTTCTTGCGCTCAGCTTCCTCCTTGCTCTTCTTAATCTCGTCAGAGACATTCTTGTGCAGGTTTCCGTCCATGCGCTTAAGGCGGTTTGCTAACTTGGTAACCAACTTGGCATTTGCAGCCTCATCGTCACCGAAATCTTCCAAAACATCATCAAGTTCTTCATTGATGGTCTTCTGGCTTAAAGATGTAAACTTAGAAGTGTCCTCCTTCTCGTTTACTAATTTCAAAAGTTCCTCTTTATCCATTTTTTATATATAAATATGTATGAATTCAACACAAGAGTTCTTCTCTCTGGAATGTAGCATTGCTACTACCTGTTTCTTAGAAAACAGCCTCGTAAATGAGGTCTTACATTCTCTCCGCAGGCGTTATGTCGGAATTCCCTGCCGACAATATTCTAATTCCTTCTGTCAGTATGTTTTTTGCAGCATTTTCATCTCTGTCGAGAATTGTCCCGCATTCTGGACACCTCCACATTCTGTCAGAAAGCTTTAAATCTTTATATACAGCCCCACATACTCCGCACATTTTCGACGAAGGGAAGTATCTATCAACTTTAACTACTGTCGATCCATTCCATTCCGCCTTGTATTCGAGCATCCTCTCGAAGTCTCCCCAACTCGCATCAGCAATGAGTCTCGATAGTTTGCGGTTCATGATTAACCCTTTTATAGAAAGGTCTTCTGTGCAAATTGTGCCATACTTGCGTACGAGCAACGTTGATAGCTTATGTAACTTATCGTTCCTTCTGTTGCATATATTTTTATAAGCCATAGCAACCTTCTTTCTTTGTCTGTTCCACGATTTGCTGCCTTTTGTTTTTCTACTAAGACCTCGTTGCAACTTAGAAAGCCTCTTCAGTCCATCTTTCAGAAAGCTATTAGCGTCAACCTTTATAGAATCTGATGTAACGATAAAGTTCTTTAGGCCTAAATCTATACCTATAGCCTCGTTGTTTTTCCGAGATAAGGCTGATTCTGTCCTGAACACTATCGCCGCATAGTATTCTCCGCATCGGTCCATCATTATAGTGGCATAAATTGGTGCATCAGACGTAAGACTGTATCCTCTAAACTTTATTCCGGATTTAAGTTTTGGAATCTTCAACTTTCGTCCGGATATGGAAATCCTATCAGTAGTAAAGCTATTGAAGCTTTTCTTTGATCTAAATCCAGGATATCTAGCTTTTTTTGCAAAGAACATCTCGAACGACCTTTGCAAATCTATTATAGCATATGATGGAACCCTAGACCCAATATCATTTAACCAGCTGTATTCGTCTTTCTTTTTAAGAGATACAATTTCCTTGCACATCATGGAAAACCCGCAGTTCTTTCCTTCCTCTTTGTGCAATTTTGTTTTTAGAGACAACAGGTAATTGTATACAAATCTAGCACACCCGAAACTTTTAGCGAAGAACTGCTCTTGCTCTTTGTTTGGGTACAGCTTAACCTTGTATGTTTTAAAAATCACCATAATCTCTTTCTTTTTCCCTTCTGGAAGTGATCCTTTCACTTTAGAAGTGTATAAATATACATTTTTATACTGCAAATATACGAATATTTATGCAATAATACGAAAATATTCTGTATTTTTGCGTATAAAATTGTATTTTTATGCAGAAAGATATTTATTCAGGATTAAAATTGGATAACGGGGAGCCAGTATATACGCAAGAGTATATCCAGTCTCTACGAGACACCGACAAGAAGCATCCCGACAAGCTGAAGATTATAGCTCAGCGTGGCGGACAGGAGCGTATGCTGTCTATAGACGCTGATATTAAGATAGTTGGCGGCTCGCGAGGTGGCTCAAAGTCCTTCTCTTCTCTCATGGAAGTTCTGAAGGATATTAAAAATCCAGATTTTCATGCAACGATTCTTCGTAACGAAAAAGACGACTTACAGTCCTTAGTGACAGACTCTTATAAATTGTTCTCCCAATTTGGAACTTACAATAAGTCACAAAATGACATGACCTGGAACTTCGATAACGGAGGATGGCTTAAATTCTCGTACTATGCTGGAGCCTATCAGGACTTCAAGACACGATTCCAGGGACGACAGTATGCCTATGTCTGTATCGACGAGGGAACCCAGTGCCCATACAAGAAATTCAAGTATCTCTTGACCAACAACCGAAACGCAGCGCATATCAGAAACCGCTTCTGGATTACCTGTAACCCTGATCCGGAATCTTGGGTACGAAAGTTCATCGACTGGTGGGTTGACGAGAACGGATACATCATACCGGAGCGAGACGGAGTTATCCGCTACTGCTTCATGGATGGAGACACGCCGGATTCAATCTACTGGGGTAACACAAGAGAAGAGGTATACGAGCAGTGTAAGGGCATCATCGATAGCCTTTGGAAGGACAGCTACGAGGAACTTGGATACACAAAGCTCGAAATGTTCATCAAGTCGGCGACATTCATCCGTGCAGATGTATCAGAGAACATCAAGCTTATCTCTACCGATGCGTCATATATCGCCAACCTTGCCCAACAGGACGAAGAGCAGCGTATGCGAGACCTGGAAGCTAACTGGAACTGGAAAGCTGCCGGAGATGACATGATCAAGATGGAAGACCTTGATGAAATCTACGACAATGCAGAACAGATAGGAGATGGAAAGCGCAGAGCCTCTGCCGATATCGCATTCACCGGCGGCGATAACTTCGTAATGTGGCTTTGGGAAGGATGGCATTGTAAAGACTTGGTTGTGCTGAGGCTGGACCCTAAGACGCTCGTTTCTGTAGTTGAGGCAAAGCTGAGAGAGTGGGGCGTTGAGGAATGCAACTTCACTTACGATATGCAGGGTATCGGTCAGTACTTTAAGGGATTCTTCAAGGATGCCGTCCCATTCAACAACCAGGCAGCACCTATCGCAAGGAATCATCAGGAAGAAGAAGGAATCAAATACCTATATAAGGATTTGAAGTCTCAGTGCGCATGGTTATTCTATAAGATGATAAAAGAGAAGAAGATTTCCATCGACTCGGCCCTGCTTGAAAGAAAGTATTCAGGAAACGGATTTGACAAGGTTCCTCTCAGACAGATTCTTCAGAAGGAGCGTAAGATGCTCAGACGTGACGAGAATAGCGATGATAGGGGATTCAAGCTATTACCTAAGAAGATTGCCAAGAAATATGTCGGGCACTCGCCTGACTTCTTTGAATCTTGGTTCTACGTAATGATATTCAGTTTAACAAAAAAGAAAAATAAAAAGGTAAAAGGATTATGGATGCTATCAAGGTAACAAATTTCAGAAAGATTCTGGTAAAGAAGCCTTTCTTTGAACTCACGCCAAAGGGGTACATGACCCACGATGGCTATTGCAGGAACGAGGTGTCCGACAATGAAGACCCTCAGATGCCGCAAGATACATTGTACAGAGTGATTAAGACTCAGAAGGACTTCCTTCGTGAGTTCTATCCTACGTCCCACAAAATCTTCGACAAGGATCTCTACCCTGACATCTGGAGAAAGAACCCGGAAGACGGGAAATGGTATGTCCAGGAGATTCAAAGAACGGCATTTGCTTTCCAGCAAGTTATTCTTACGAAGCACGTTCTCCACATGACAGGTAACGATATTCAGTTTGAGCTTGCCGGTGATCCTGAGATGAAGAAACAGGAAGAGTATATTAATCTCCTTGCCAAGTTCAAGAAGGGATGGTATATGCACGATATGGAGATTCGTCACTATGAGGCTGTAAGTTCGTACATGAAGGTTGCTGAGGCTGCTGTAGTCGGATTCTTCGATAAAAACAAGAAATTCGGTACTCGCACATTGGCTTTCGATAGAGGAGACACATTGTATCCTCAGTTCGACCCTCTTACTGGTGAACTCGTTGTGTTTGCTCGCAAGTATTACGACTTCGACGAGGAAGGCAATGAAAAGATTGAATGGGTAGAGGTGTGGGATGACAAGAAATTCTACCGCTTCAAGAAGCAAGTTAACGAAGGCAAGGTCAAGGAGACTATCAAGAGAATTGCCAAGATATTCGGAATCGACGACTACACTTGCGTTGAAGAGAAAGCTCACGGCTTCCCATTTATCCCTGTTGCATACGTAAGAAACGATGACGGTCCATGCTGGTCTGTTGTACAGAAGAACATCGAGGACTACGAGGAAGCTTTCTCTTATCTCTGCGAGAACAACAAGGCTTACGCCTTCCCTATAATGAAGCTGAAGGGCGATGGTGACGACATTACCGTTGTTGGAGATACAGACGGATCGGCTAAGATGATTCAGATTACCGATACGAATGGTGATGCAGACTTCATTAACGGAACAGACGCTTCTGATGCTTTCGCAACTCAGCTCAACAAGTCTTACGACCTCATCTATGAGCTTTCTTTCACAGTAAAGCCACCTGAATTGAAATCGGGCGACCTTCCTGGTGTTGCCATCAAGCTGCTCTATTCTCCTGCTATCGAGGTTGCTGAGAACGATGCTAAGAAGATGCATCCGTTCCTGGATCAGCTGGTACGAATCTCCAAGTATGGTATCGGAGTTGAAGAAAACTGCATGGCCACTATGACCGGTCTTCCTATTCACGCCTGGGTTGAAATTTATGTTCATCAGAACAAATCTGAGATTATCACAAACTTGGCAACGGCTGTTCAGAACAACTTCCTCTCAAAGCAGACTGCATCTGAGCGTTGCCCAGACTTCCCGGTTAACGATGAATACGACCGTATCATGCGTGAGAAGAAAGAGGAAGACCAGCAGGACCTCCTTATGGATATGCAACGTGCGGATAACGAGACCGAGAATGCTATCGAGGAACAGAAGGCAACGGCGAGGATTCAGAATGGAGGCAGCGGAAACGTACGTACTGGTCGTGGCGCTGGCAGGCCGAACAAAAGCGGTACAGACTGGGATGAGAACGGCAACTGGCCGGGACGTAACAACTGGAAGACCGTAAAGAAGTAAGCTTATGGATGAGTTAAAACGTTCTGTCGATTACAGCAGGAAGCGCTTGCAGGCAATCCGAAACTGCGAGGACCATGTTGCAGATATTCTCTGGAAATCGACACAGAAAATAATTGCCGCAAGTAAGCGATACAGAGGTGCGGGCAGGCTCACAAACGAGTCAGCCCTGCTCTCTTACGCCAAGAATATTACTGCTGATGCAGAGGAGAGTATCAACAGCTACATCTCTGCTTATTCTAAGGCTTCATGCAAGATTCTCGGGATTGACAGCGAGAACATCGAATCGTTTCTCGTCAGCGACATCTACGGAAAGACGACATCTGAAAGAAACGCTGTCTATCTCGGAAACTTTGCTGAAGATATTGTAAGGATGATCAAGGCAGGAACCTTGATGGGGTATTCTGACCAGCAGCTCCTATCATCCATCCGAACCGGCTACAAGGACCCATATCACACATCAGTCATCACCAAAGCGAAGAGAAAGGACATTAACATCGATGTTCCTTCTTACGGAAAGGGCTACTACAAGAACGCCTATCAGAACATCGTAAGAAACGCTTCTCAGGTGATTGCTTTAGCGTGGGGACAGGCAGAGCAGGAGTATGGGCAGGAGCATAAGGCTATCGGATTCTATGTCAAGAGAGGAAGCAGCTATCCTTGTGATATCTGTCAAAGCGAAGCCGATGCCGGCATCCATTCTTTCAAAGACCCATATCCACCGTTCCACGTTTCGTGTTGTTGTTACACTTTATTTGCATTCAAGGATAATAAAAAGAAATGATATGATAAATTCTGAATTAAATTTTACTTTAGAAGAGATTCTTCCGAAATTCCCTAAAGAATTCCAGGAGAAGATAAAGCACTCTGTTGAGCTGCTGAGAAAGGCGGAGAAGCTTGCACTGGCATACTCGCCTAACGAAGGCTTCTATCTATCGTTCAGTTCAGGCAAGGATAGTCAGTGTCTTTATCACATTGCCAAGATTGCAGGCGTGAAGTTCAAGGCTCACATGGGGCTTACGTCCGTCGATCCACCAGAAGTAATCAAGTTCTGCCGCAAGCACTATCCGGACGTAGATATGATAAAGCCGAAAATCAGCATCTATAACCAGGCCCGTAAGGAAGGCATGCTTCCGACAAGACTGATACGATGGTGCTGTCGAGTCTATAAAGAAGGTATCGGCGCAGGCAATGTTGTCCTCATCGGAATCCGTCACGCAGAAAGCAGACAGCGTTCGGGTAGGAGTGAGGTCGAGATTACCAACCATAAGTACAGCGGCTATCTTGAAGGTCTTGACGAGTTCCGTGATAAAAGGAACAGTCAGAAGCGTGGCCGTCCAACCCGGTGGGGCATCCACGAGATTAACATCACCAATGCCAGTGATGAGCGTACCATCGGCTGCATCAGAGGCTACGAATCGCTCTTAATCTCTCCAATCATAGAGTGGACAGATGATGATGTATGGCTATTCTTGAACACACTCGGTATTAAGCATTGCAAGCTGTACGACGAGGGCTACTATAGGATTGGCTGCCTGTGCTGCCCTATGCACAACTATAAGCAGAAACTCGCCGACTGCAAACGCTATCCGCATATCTATAATAGTTGGATTAAGGCCATCAAGGATATCCAGGCTAGCGGAAGGATGATAGACGAAGGATTGTCGCCTGAAGAGGTGTTCGACTATTGGATATACGGCAAGTCTATCAATGTATGGAGAGAACACCGCAGGCAGCAAATGTTGAACTTTTAAATATCAAGATTATGATTGAAGAAACAAAAGGATACACGTTATCCGTCGATACGTACAAGAAGGCGAAGGCTCTTAAGATGAAAGATCCTCGCTATTACATCTATGCCAGTCTCCGTGGTTCTGGCATGTCCGTCCGTGACAGCTGGGCCATCGCATTTCAGGGAGAAGGAATAGGCGTTTGGGAGAAATCTTTCCTCGAAAACGAGATGAACTTGCTTGAAGCCCAAGAGTCTGTTCAGATGAGAATCGCAGAGGTGCAGGGCAAGAAAGCAAAGAACGAGAATAGCGATGAACTCACCCAGGAGGAACTTATTAAGGCTACCTCGAAGGAAGAGATTCTGAGAAACCTCGTTATCGCTCAGCGCAAGCAGAAGTTTGGCTCTCCAGAGTGGCAAAAGACGACAGCCATGATAGCAGACTATTCTAAAATTAAGCAGGACGAGATTGATACGGAAAACAATGTGATTCATTATTTCATCCCTCTGTCTATGCCTCGATGCTGTGAGGACTGCATTATCTTCAAAAATGGCCAGGCGACATTCCAAAAGAAGAAGAAATAGTTAAATTCGTGTTAAAGTAACTTTGTTTTACTAGAATTTCTGCAAAACCAAGTACCTTTGCAGGCAGATATACGTTCACAGATTCGTTCTGCTGTTCGTAATTCTGTTTAATTGGTTACGAGGGGTGGTGTCTTCACAGATACCACCCCTCACTTTTATATTATGAAAGTAGAAGAAAAATATAAACTCAATCAGGGATACTTCTCTCCGGTGATGAGTTCAAGTGCAATTCGCACCTGATCTTCAAGCATATCGTCGTTAAACGTAGGAAGAACTCCGTATGATGGCAGTTTCTTCGTCTCTGCGGCCTCCAAAATGAACTGAAGTGCCTGTACTAGGGAAGTATGGTCTTGAACGACCTCAAGCAACTTATCGCTCATCCTTGCCTCCTTCCTTCTTAATCTGCTCTGCCATCTCAAGAATAGTCTCGGCGTGCTTATCTCGGTCGATGACTTCCTGCACGGCCTCATCGCTTTCCTTGCGAAGCTGCTCTTCAGTCTTGCCCTTGTCGGCAGCAGCATTCAGTCTCGCAGACTCACGGGCAAGGTATTCGTCACGAAGCTTCAACTTACCTGCCGTGTATTCTGCATCGCCAGGCAACGATGTATCCGCATACATAAGCTGGGCAAATGCCTCTATGATGTTTCCATCATCCTTGGAGAACTCATAATGGTCTCCTACAGCTACAGGAACACACTCATCGATTGCAGCATACATAGATGTACCGATAGAGTATTCAATTCCCCATGTGCCGGCAATGTTCGCAATCTTAACGAAGGGCAGCGATCCTCTCTGTAAATGCTTCTTGATCTCAGCATGGATATCCTCTCTGAGTGAAGCAACTTCTTTCTTAGACAAGCTCTTGCTGAACTTCAGTACCGTGAAGTGTCTTGTCTTGATAGTCTTTCCAAATGGTAATGCCATGATAACAATATTTTAAAGTTCAACTTTTATTTCCTTATACTCGAAATCCCTGCAAGTAGGACTCTCATCCGAAGTAAAATGATTCTCGGTAGGGTGGTTACAAGCTCCATTCTTGAAGAAGAAACAATCCTTGCAAGTGTATACAAGCGGAATAATGTCTCCGCAAGCATCATCGTCAGGATTTGCGTATGTATATAAGTCTTTTCCCATGCAATAGGGGAACTCTGAATCTTCATAATTCAACAATACGCAATCCTTGCAAGTGTTTTTAGTCTGTTCCATGCTCCAATAATTTTATTTCGTCTTGGATATAAAACACCGTCTTACGCAAGTCCTCGATGCGCTTCTCAGTCTTGGTCTTGTTGCCATCCACCTTATCCTTGCGCAGGAGATACTTTATAGCGTTCCCTGTATTGAAGTCAAGATGCCTGCAAATATCCAAAGGCTCAACACCGCACAAATCCTTCAGCCACGCGTAATGACTCGGATGAGAAACTTGCTCTGTCTTTTTGTTTACAAATTCGTTTGCAAAGACGGAAACCTTCGCTAATTTACACATATCAACGTCACGTGATACATACGCACCTACAGCCAATTCAATCTCACATCTTCCATTCACCATATCAACAACCTTAATAGTAAAGGAATCATATATATTATTAGGGTCTATCTGATGGATGAACGAATTATCTGTTATATCATTCAAATCGACCTTTCTAATCTGCAAGACAGAGCCTACATTAATATCTTCTATTCTAATCATAAGCTATTTATTTTTTGTTATTCATCATCATACGAAAAGCTCTGTCGCCCATAAGATCTTGTTGGTTATGAAAAAGGACAATACAGAAATTGCCATGTTCTTTTGTGTGAACCGTATGCAATCCACAATCCTTAATAAAACCATCCTCACCAATGCAAGAATCTAACAACTCGCGAATTGCGCTATTGTAGCTTGGTTGAACTATAATAACGCCACCCGTTTCTCGAAGTTCTTCAAGCTTCTTCCACTGAGCTTCGATATTTCCATCTCCGTAGAACAAATCGTAACCATAAGGTTCAACAATTTCTCTATCAATGCACATTACTATAGGAATCTCAATTACTATAATCGGTTTCATAAGCTATTCCTCCTATATTAAACCCCAAAATAAAACCAAAGCACACCAGCAACCTTCATTTCTTCTTTAGAAAGAAATTCAAAACAATCAAGGTTATAATCCTTACTGACACAAACCCTAATTCGAGGTGCAAATTGTTTTTGTTTCACAGCGATTGTATATGATGATTCGTTGGGGAAAACTGAATTTACATCCTCAACAACCGCGCACATAACCCTGCCATCTTTTCTGACTTCCGCATAACTTTCTATTTCCTGCTTTAGCTTTCCGTCAGAATTATTTAGAAAAAACTCTTTTGGCGCAAGGCAAATGTCACCAAGTTTTAATTTCTCGTTTTTATCCATAAGCTATTCTCCTTTTGTATGCACGTAGCCACAGATGCCGACGTACATGATGTATTTTAAGTATTTAAACATTTTTCCAAAAATCTACTATATGGAGGAAAACTCTCCGCAAACAACAAATCCAAACCAAGAATGTCCTTATGGTTTTTCTTCACTTCTTCTTTGCTAATTAGTTTCATCATTCTCAATCTCAATAAAATCTCCGATTCCCAAACGAGCCTTGTTGATGCAAGAAGCAATCCAACCAATCAGGTAGGCAGAAGGCTCGTCTCCGTGCTCCATACCAATAGCTTCCTCGATGGCATCGCAGGCGTGAGAAGCCTCGTGGCAGCAATAATCCATCGACATATCCTTCGAGCATTGAAACGAGACTAGAACACCACGTCTGTTGTCGCTCTTTCTGACAGTATCTGGATACGTAACGCCGCCGTAATCTCTATCGGGAGCATTGCACCCGTCAAAACTGGAATCTATCAGCTCTTTCAAGTCTTTACCGATGTGTACCCAAAGTTTCAAAGGGTAGATTCCGTTTCCGTATTCGTAATATCCTTTCTTCTTCATAATTCACGAATCAGTTTAGTTATACGTTTGTATTCCTTAAGAATTGGAGCATCGAACCATTTCGTTTCAACAATATATGTTCTGTCTTGTTTTATAACTCCAACAAGTTGAGGATTACCCCATATTCCGTACAAATCTATGCGATACGCTCCCTTGTCTGTAGCAACAAGATAATAAGTCTCTGTTCTGATTCTGTCTTTATTGCCAGACGTTTCTACGATTTTGTCAACAGAGTACACCGTAATAGTGTCATACAACTCACGATTGTCTTCTTGAAATCTCTGATTTCTGCTACATGATGCCAATAGAGACACCACTGCAATTAATGCAACTAATAAAAACTTTTTCATATTCTCAACTATTTCTGTTTTGATACAATCTCGATGGCAGACAATAATGTCTTCTCGCTGATACCTTTTTCACTACCAACACCATCTTTCTCTATTCTTTCAAGAGATTTCTCAATAGAGCAAAAATCATCCTGAGAATTACTTATAAAACCATCAAGTTCTTCACTTACACTACTGATACAATCGTTGTTTTTTTTAACAATAGCTTCAAGACGACCGAAACACTTGTCGATATAATCCTTCAACCTTTCTTCGTGCTCTATGATAGTTGCAGAGTTTGAGATTTTCCAATCCCCCCAGTAATTATCTACGCGTGCGTAATAATCACCTTTTTCATCGCTGTGTTTTTTGCCAGATACGACTCTTAACGCAACGAAATTTTCTCCATCCATTACCGCATAGACACCATCTCCAAATGGATATAGTTCGGCTTTTTCAATATCCGACCTACTTACATTTTCTCTGTAAGCGACCTTTCCTAAAATATTAACTCTAATCTCCATATTCTCAATTATTTATTATGTAACCTACCAATATGCCACTTTGAACAAACCTTGCATAAGTAAGGATGCCAGCCAAGTGCCTTTAACTTCGGATTTTGATTCAGAAACTCCCAAGCATCATCCTCAGTCTCGTATGCAACCTTCGCCTTCCATGAATGAACCTTCTTAGTCCAATGCTCAGGGTTCGGCTTAAACGGAGGTACTTTATTAGGATTGTGATGTCTTCTCATAGGCACTTGAATGAAACACTATTCAACGTCCTGTTCACCGCAATCTCCCTCTCGTTACACATGGTCCTCATGCATTCCAGGGCATCCTCGCGGACAGCAGTCATAATCTCGCTCATCGAAGCGGTGGCCGGAACAATATTCCCGTCAGCCTTCTTCTTCGTGATACAGGAGATAATCTCCTTGATATATTCCTTGTCTATCATAGAAATCTGTTTTAATGGTGGCCGCCGACCGTGGAAGGGACTCGAACCTCCCGTCTGCCAGGACTTATGCCAGAAGGCATGTCCCACCGTCTTGCGGCCACCGGTTTCTTTAATCATCGGGCTGAATGAAGCTCTCAGGCTGCTTGATGTCCTCCTCACCACGCAATTTGTTCTTCACGTCATTGATGAGAAGCTCCTGCTTCAGGTCAATCATCTGCGCGCCGTACACCTGATACGTCATTCCGCCCTGTGACCTCTTCTTGAAGAAGCCGTACTTGTCGCTCATATCACGACCGAACTTCTGAATCGTAGGGATATCCTTCTCCTCGACATCGTTGGCCTTGCAGAACTCGACGAACCTCTCGTACATCTCCTTGGCAAGCATGCACTCCGAAATCTCGCCCCTCGCCTCCCGACTGCACCTCATATCATACGCCCTTATCCAGGCATAGATAGGATTGCTTCCGAGAAGAGAGATAAGCAGCTGTCTCCTGCTACCCTCAGCTGCCGGGAACCTGTACTTCCTGCTCCTCAGCTCCATCGCGCCACGGAATATCCAGTTGAACACTCCGCTCAGCTCCTCACGGATGATCTTGCTCGCCAGCTCCGGGTCCTGCCTCTCCTTTGGAACGGTCACGTCGAAGCTCACGTACTGCAAGCGCCTGATGAATCCGAGCGAGGCATCGTCCGGGAACGGAAGCTCGTTGAGGTTGAAGATGAGGTAGGGGATTGAGTTCCCCTCCAGGATATCCCTGCCCAGTTTTCTCATCGGGACTGGCTCTCCGCTCACGAGCCTCTTGAACATTCCGGTATTTTTCCTTCCGAACTTCTTCGGGTCGGAATCGGAAGACCAATTGAAGATGGCGTTCCTTATAGGATACCTTCCCCTCATTCCCTCGTCACCGTCAGCAGTGAGGTCGGCGTAGTCCATCTTGCTTATCCTGTCCTTTCCGAATATGTTGCAGGCAACGTCGAAGATGACGCTCTTTCCGTTAGCACCAGTACCGATAAGCAGGAGGCAAAGTTCAATCTTCGAAGATTCCTTTCCCTCGTACGGATTGTATGCAGTACCTCTCTGTATGAGTCCAAGTCCGAGGAACATCTGGAGGATCATCCTCGATGTTCTGTCAGGGAGCACCTCGTGTATGAAGTTCATCCATCTGTCACACCTCGCCTTCGGATTGTAGTCATAGGGATGGTAGTACGTAACATGGTAGTCGGGAGAGAACGGCATCACGTTCGGATACTTCAGCCCGCTTCCGAAGTCAACCACTCCGTTGGCGAATGCAACGATATCAAAGGTAGGTCTCAGTATGTTGTAGCACTCTATCACCTCCATGAATGACTTGTTCATCACCGTGCTGATTCCAAGCATCGGAGCCATAGCCAGGTCGAGAAGCAAGAGCTGGTAAGCCTGCTCCAGGACTATCTTCGGAACTGCTTCATATATCTTACCGTTGAACATGTAGTACGAACCACCATAGTACTTCACCGGAGCCTTCTTCGCCAAACGTCTCATTGACCTGATGAAATTAGACTTCAGCTTGTTGTACTTCTCAGAGTTCGCCTTACCCCAGTCCTGACAACGGAGCTCTTCGAAGCCGTACTCGTCATGCCTCGAAAGGTCCAGCAGCTGAGCGTGCAATGTGTCTATAGCAATTCCATTTTCCATTTATGTACAATAATAATATTAATTTTCCGTTATTGTGTAGGATTATCCCCGATAAACAGGGACTTTCTGACGGATAACACGTGTCAGCTCGTCCTTACAACATGCCGACTATAAAATATCGACAATACAAAGATACGGAAAATATCCTGTAGATATGCTATAACCCTAGTAAATAAAGGGTATAAATATACATTTAGGATATACATAGAATGAATATTAGGTATACATTTATGGTTTTGCCCACCAATATAGGAGTTAATGTTGCCAAATGTTAAAAATAGATAAGTGCATGAATATGCATAAATATACTTTCTGAAGGCGAAGTAAGTTTACTTTACAAGAAGGTTGAAAAATCGGAAGAAAAAATTTTTAGATGAGGTAACTACCGCGCTGATTTATGGCTATATAGGGGGTGTGGGGGTCTGTTTTGAAAAGATAGGACAAAGTATGTTAGTTTACACTATATAAAACATCAAAATATCGCTTTTTTTTGACAATTCAAAATTGTTGGTTTATATTATCCTAAAATTCTTGTAACCCCCTAATACACAGCAATTTAGCTTGTATTTTATTTCCATACCTTTGTATATTATTTCATTCTTATTTTACTAGCATAAACTAACATAAAATCCCTATAGTGTACAATACACACTAACTAACTTACTAATTATCAGTCAGTTATGTAATTTTGCGTATTTTCTAGAATTTACCCCTATTTTGTTATATGTTATTACCTTATAAATGCTATATAACATATTATTTGTTGTATGTATTTATCATTTTTGATATGTTATAAAACATATATTTTGTTATATATTATTTTTGTAATACGTTTCTGTAATAGTAAAACAGAAAACAATCCAAAGAAAGATAACTACAAAGATAAGATAAAAAACAATATTATATAATATTAAACTAGTTAGTGCACCGATATTGTACCCACAATATGGGAAAAGCGTACAAAGATAGAAGACTATATTTTGTAATACGTATTACATTATTTTGCTTTTGATGATATATATAGCCAAATTTGCTTTTTAAGGGGGTTTAATCTCCATACCTTATTACTAGTAAGGAACACTACTAAGAAGCCCTTAAACGGCAAATAAAGAGCATTTTAGTCATATGCCATATTAGAAGACTATAAAGCGCAAGTGTACCTAAATACAAGTAAGTTACAAAAGTGTTAAAAAAGCATAAACTAACAAATATTTTCGGAATTATTTACAAGAGTTTAAAAGATTGTTTGTACCTTTGCAGCAGCTATTGAAAGATAGCCTAAAACTACATATAGGGGTATATGTAGCCGTGCGAGTCGGAACGACATATTGAAACGATTCATATAATTAATGCCCGATTGCAAGGGGTTTAAATAAGTGCTAGAAATTATTATGAAGACAAATGAGCAAATCGAGAGTGCAATCATTTCTAAGTTTGCTAATGATGTTTTAGGTGTTTCAGCAATTAAGGAAGAACACGTTAACAATCAGTTGGCAGTTGTAGACAGTGAGTTGGCAGTTGCAGCAGCAAAGAAAGCAGCAGCAGCGGCGGCTTATAAATCAGCTGAAAATGAGTATCTTTTACGCACAAATTTGGGAGATATACAGACAAATATCCTTCAGAGAGCATTTAAGGAGTTTGCAGAGCTTAAGGGAGATTTTGATTTTCTCGTATGGGTCGCAAAAAATCATAAACTCCAATTAGTTTCTGATATTTGCACAGACACAGAAACTCGATTGATGAGTTTCTTAAACAATACATATGCCGCATATATCAGCGGGAAAAATGCTGCAAGAAAAGCAGCGAGCGAGAAAAAAGCAGCGAAAGCAGCAGCAAAAGCGAGACTTGAAAACGCTGATACCAGTGTACTTTCTGATAGCGAGTTTGAAAAAATGGTCGCAAAAATGAGAGCAGACCGTGAAAAAGCAAAGAAAGCAGCAACAAAGTAACAATAAATAAGGTAGTGGGATTTTTCCACTACCTTATTTATTCGTACCTATATTCTAGAAAGATTTTTCTAGAATATTTTTTTTGAGATTTTATTTTCAGAATATTTTTTTTAGATTTATTTTTCAGAATTGTTTCAATATAAATTTTTCCCTACATTATTTTTCAATACCTTTTCGTGGTATGTAGGATAAACACAATTTTTAATTGTGGCTAAAATTGGAAACGTAACTTGTAAGCTAGATTTTCAAGCGGAAAATCTAACGAAACATACGAAATATTTTTTAGGCGGCACAACTGGGGCGGTCATCCTAAGACGTACCAACTACCGGCGGCGAGCGGTGTCTCTCCGTGATACGTGAAACAGAATATAAGAGACTGAGATTTCTGTGGAGCGTATCACCGGAGCGGACACAGGGAGCACAGGCACAGGAGCGAGGCGGTTAAACGACTTTGCGAGGATTGAAGGCTAACCGACGGCAAGGGTACGGATGGAGACAGAACGAAAGTTGTGCGATACGGGCGCAGTGTGATTATAAGGCGTACCGGGAGAAACTATGAAAAATCATAATTCATATTCTATCCCGTTGGCTGCGGGTTAAGGGATACGAGATATCCTGAAAGGCTGCGTGTTGGATGGCACGTGGAGTGGTTTCCGTTGCAGGGATTTTCCTGCACATCATATTCGCCCAGAGTTTTAAAAGTGTGGGCTGGCGAATATAAAACACACTTTCTGAAAGCGGTTGCTTGTCATCCGTGCGAGATTTATCTCCTCAGAAATAAACAAGCTGCTGGCAGAAGCATAAAATCTGTAGGGTGTGAGCCACGTAGTTAAGACGATAAAGATAAAACGTGGTGCAAAGATGCACATCCTGGCTAACGGGGCGGGGAGAAATCTCCGCTCTACAATTACAAACCATTTAAACATATAGATTATGATACAGAATTTTGATTGCAGAGGACAGAGAATGATGGAGAGAATTATTGCAGACAGACAGACCATCTACAATCGTGTAGAGTTTATCTCGTGGCACAATAATACTCTAGCTCTGTTTCTAGCCTAAAATCCGTAGCCAGTACGATAATTGTCGTGTGTGGCTACGGAACAATTACCAATAAAATTAGAATTATGAAAGCAAGACAGATTATTTATTCAAGTACGATAATTGTGCTTGGATTTATTCAGAGTGTGCCGGCATTAATCATGCTAGCAAGTACGAATATTATCGTAATTCTGCTTGGAATATTTTGGGGTATTCTGCTTGGAATATTCTGGGGAAGTACGAAAAATGGCAAGTGGTATTTCCGCGAGCTGTGGCGATCCACACTCCGCTTGGAAAATTTCATGCTTGGAAATATAGGATGAGATTGGAAAGTACGAAAATTGTGCTTGGAAACATTTAGCTAAATTCTGCTTGGAGAAATCCAGGCAGTACGATAATTACAAACCATTAAACATTTTAGAATTATGTTCAAGACAATAACAAAAGAGTTAAGCAAAAATGAGGTCATTGACCTCTTGCGTGGAATGGATGCACAGGAAGTTGAGGACAATTTCTCTGTACGCCGTATTCTGATTGATACACAGGCGTGCGATGTATTTGGCGGAGATCCTGAGGATTCTTATCCTCTCATCCCTGGTACGTACATGGCAGTGTATTACAAGGACTTTCTAGATGACCCGTATCCGTTCTTCGATAAAATATGTGCAAACCTTATCGATGATGCTGACAAATGCCAGTCTCTCCAGAATGGCGATGGCATTATTCTTATTTTAATGCTCAACAAGTACGGGTAGCCAAAAATGTGCTCAGGCATTTTCCTGGGCATACTATGTAGAACCATTAAACAAATTGAATTATGCAAGACAGAAAATCACAAAAGAACTTCGAACGTGCATTGCTCCACGAGATGGAGAAAATTAAAATTGCTGCACGACAGTTGCACAACAACAATACCAGAGGCTACAGAGATTATCGTAGCAAGGAGGCTATCTCCAAAAGTTTCTCGGAGATAGCGGTGCTGTGCATGGGCTAAAATGTGCGTGGCATTTGTCACGCATACTATTCACCAATATTTTAAGATTATGAAGAAATTAGAAAATCCCAAGTGGGAAGAGTGCAGAAATTATCTGCGCAGTAAGATTCTGCCTAGATTGCAGGAGATGCAGCGTGACTTGTTTGGTAACGAGAAGCTGATCTTCGAGATAAGCGTGGGCAAAAAAGGAGAATATATTTCCGTGTATATAAATGTTTCCGCCGATGATGCCCTTTATCTAAATCTGTCCTGCGTAGATAGCCGTGAGGAAATTGATTCCGAGTTAGCTGATCTCACGGATTTCATCAAGGAGCACGCAGCCTGAAAACTGAGGGAGTTATTTCTCCCTCTCCTACAAACCAAAAATATTAGAATTATGAGTAAATGGGTACAATTTTATCACAAGATCAATAAATTTGATCTTGTGAACATGAGATTTACGGATGATTTCAGTATCGTGGAAATGGTGGGCATGGATTCTGTCATGCGTATCGACGGAAGATGGAATATGCCATCCATACGTGCTGCGATACAGAAGAAAATCGAGAGGATGAAGAATTTCGATAATTTTGACCCCTGTGCATTCTCCATTCTCACCGGCAGTTCTATCCTGAATGCTTCAGAAAGTCCGGTGTACAATCTCTAGCCAGAACCGGGCAGTACGATAATGTGCTGCCTACTATTAACCAAAACAGAATAAATTATGAACACATTTAACACAAAGGAAGATGGTACGCATTTGTACCGGTTCTATTACGTAGAGCCTATCATTGACATCTACGCTTACGACTTGGAGCAAGCAATGGAGCGTTATCTCGTGTATTGTCAAAAGAATGAGTTGTACGGATTGTACGATTACGAGGCTGACGACGATGATGAAATGCGCTGCTACACAGACCCAACAATGGAGGATCCTGATTGTTATCCTGCGTATATACGCATTGACTACCTATCTGTTAAGGAAATTGAGGCGTGCGTTGATGCCGGAGGTCATCCGTTTCAGGGAGGTTGGAAAAAGATAGCCTAATCAAATGTAGTCCTCCTATAGGGCTACACTTCTATTATTAACCAAATCAAAATTAGAATTATGACAGACGGAGACAGAAGGTTCCTTGCCAGGCTCGTAGCGAGCCACAAGGCAGTTATCAGCGAGGAATGTGCGAGAAAGAAGCTCGACAAGAGCGAGTATTACAAACGTGCCTCTCGTGTGGACAAGAAAGCTCAGGCGATTGAGCGTGCGTACATGCGTCCTAGAAGATTTTAGCCAAACATTCTGTGCAGTCTATCTGCACAGAAACCATGTTTAACCAAAAATACAATAGATATGGAGTATATTAAGAGGATAGAGAACAATACGCGCGTTGACGTGTATTTCGATGGAGAAAAGTACGTATTCATTAACGCATTCCACGGATGTGTGGCAGTTGCGAGAAGAGAAGGACTCGTTGAGTTCATTAATGGCGGATACGAGGCTCACGTCAAGTTCAAGGTCGAGAAAACGAGATGCACCATCAGTAAGAGAACTATAGATGGCGCCATCTATAAGATGGAGAACAGATACATGAGCACTGTCGTTGAGTATGAATGGAAGGAGGTTGACAGAGATGACTTGCCTTATGCCGTGAGCGTGAAAGTAGAGGAGCGATAAACCAAAAAATCCTGCGTGGAGACACGTAGGAGCTATTATTAACTAAATATTCAAAGGATATGAAAGAAAGTATTGAGGCTATGCTGTGGGATTTCATTGTTGATAACAATATCGCCACAGAGGACGAGGTTAGACTTGTCACGGACATAAATGGCTGGAACGAGGAAGCGATGACAGACATTATTTATGCCAGGACAGGTCTCCGTAGTTATGAGCAGTGTGTGGACGATGGCTATTCCGGCACAGATGAACTGGATAGTTATTATTGCCTCGACGAGGAGGAAGACGATGAAGAAGAGGAAGAGGATGAAGATGAAGAAGAGTAGTATTTGCCTAAAAAGGTGCGCCCATGTCTGAGCGTGCCTTCTATTGTTTAACCAAGATAAATTATTTGAATTATGGCGAATAAATATCAGATCACAAACCAGAAGCAGCTTCGTGAAGCATTCTGGCAGTTTTGCGACGAGTGTGGTATCGACTACACAGGTAAGAAGACAAAGTTCAACCTAGACTTGAACATAATGTTCAACGATTGGAAGGACGGATTGCAGAAAGATGGTGTGATAAGCGACAAGCTTTGTTTCAGAGCTTGTCTGTATTAAGCCAAACCAATCCTCACTCTCACGGGTGGGGATTTCTATTAACCAAACAGATTGAAATATGAAGAAAATTGAGATTACGAGAGCTGGCATGGGCGAGAAATGCCCATACCCGAAGTTCAGCAAATTACTAGCAAAAGGCTACATAATGTGCCATCGCTGCAAGTATTGTGATGAAATTATCAGTGAGACAGAAATAATGTGTGACTATAATTAATCTATATATTATGAGTGAATTAGAGAAAATCCTGAATGACGATTTACTGAAGTGTGAAGTAATGAAGACAGAAGAGAATGCAGCAAGGCGTGTATCTCTTATCAAGTGGACGCACGACAATACATTCTCTTTCGCTGAAGTACGCAAGGATACCGGCAAGCTGGAAGTTACAGACATCCAGGCTCTCAGTGAGCTTGATGCGTACAGACAATTCTACAGGAAATATGGCGAAATAGCCATAATTAGCTAAAACTCCCCACATCATCGTGGGGAACCATTATTAACCAATTAAAAATTAGAATATGGCAAAGAAAGTTTATGCTCTCTATCGCACAGACAAATGGCATACATACGTAAGTCGCGAATTACTTGTTGTAGCAGGTAGTATCAGAAGATGTTGTAAGGTAGCCAAGGAAGATGGAGCGACAAAAGAGCAGATTGAGGATTTGCGCGGTTACCGCCATCAATCCCAGTGTACCAACGAAACCGATTACGAGTACGACATTGATACGTACACGCTCAATGAGAGTTTAATCAGCTAAAATCCCTCTTCGGAGGGAACCATTATGAACCATTAAACAGATGAATTATGGAAAAGAATATTGTAGAAGTTGTTATGAATAACAAGGGTGAAGCTATCGAGAAAGTAGCCGATTATATCGGTGTTGAAAGCTTCGCCAAGGTAATTGAGGGCCTCTATCGTGAGTGTCTGGAGGAATTCGATGACGCAGAAGATCTGGAAGAATACATTGCAGATGTGCTCAGTGAGAATATCCAGTCACTTGCATGGGAGTTTACTCACAAGGTAAACAGAGAGATGAAGAAATATCTCCATCTTAACGACCAGCGCATGGATGGTAATTTTGCCAATCTGTACAACGATTATCCTAGACACGTTACAGGTACGTTCTGGGCGACTGACTACGATGGCAACGATTACTACGATTTGTATCCTGCCATGGTAGCCAGACTTGATGCCGCAGAAGGCAGCGAGCAGGCTAGCAAGGACAGAGAGTATCTAGAGGAATGGTATTTCAAGGCGTTCGGCACGTACAACACCAAGTACAATTTCAGCAATTACCTCGAAGAAATTCACTCTATGATGGAGGAGGATTATGAGGAAGTCTAAAAGTATCCCCTAGCATGGGGATATTCAATGTTTAACCATTTAAATGAGATTAGATTATGAATTACGAATTTGCAAAGAAGGAAATCGGTGATTACAGAATCACTGTTTATCAGGACGAAGATGCTGAATGTCCTTGTTCTGCTTGGGATTTGGCTGGTGTGTACCTTTGGGATTATTCCGGTTGTGGTCGTGGCAGATTAAGTGATGCCTGCAACTGGGAAGAATTGTTCGGGAAAAACGACACCAGCAACCACAGCTTGGAGGATGCTCTTCGTGAGCTTGTCTATAAGTATGTTCCACAGAATCGTCTTGTGAAATATCTGAAGAGCAACAAGCACAGCTCTGCTAAATTATCGTATAACAGAAGCTCTCGTATATGGGAACTTGATTGTTATGACAGCAGAGCAATGGGTTATACTTCAGAGGAATTTACTCCAGACGAAATCAACAACTACGACATGAGAGCAGAGATGATTGAGCCTATGAATAGCGAGGAATTAATTGAGCTGCTTCACGATATAGCTTACGATATAGTCGTGTACGAGTGGTCCTCTACAGGATACTGCCAGGGTGACTACGTAAAAGGAGTTGCCTATTGCGACAAGGAGCGTTTCAAGAAGATGGTAGATGAAAATACCAAGGACTGGAAGAATCGTGTTATCACTTTGTTCGAGGATGAAGTCAAGAACATCGGTATGTGGATGTGGGGTGACGTGAAATGGTATATTCTCGAAAAGAAACGTCCATACACAAAATTGTACGAAGACGGAGAAACTTCAGAATCCTACGAGTGGGAGCAGGTTGATTCTTGTAGCGGAGAGTACTACGATGACGCTGATGACCTTATCGAGGAGGTTATCAAGGAACACGGCTTACAGCCGAAAGATGCAGCCTAACCAAGGGGAGCTTGCATGCTCCTCTTCCATTAACCAATCAAATAAGAATTATGGGAAAGATTACAATTTCGAAGAAGGGAAACAGAACCTTCTATCGTGTGAACAGAAGAATCGTGTGCGATCGTGACGAGCACAAGTATTGTATGGGCAAGCCATCATCAGGCAGCACCCATCTTGAATTCGATGCCTTGTCCGAGAACATTGCACACGAGAGATGTATCGAGATTTGTGAGCGTAGAATCTATGCGGAGATGAAGTATCAGAATCCGGTCGCATACAACGCACACAGAGCATTGAACGCATTAGCCTAAAAACGGAGGGAGCAATCCCTCTGACATTATTAACCAAATTATTAAAGATTATGAAGAGATATTATGTATCAGTCACAGAGACTTTAAACAAGGTAGTGAGTGTTGATGCCGAGAGCGAGAAAGAGGCGCTTGAACAAGTACAAACAGCCTACAATGATTCTGTCATCGTTCTAGATTCCAGCAATTTTGTAAACGAAGAAATAGAGCTTGATTCTAATCAGGAGTTATATGCTGACAACGAAAAAGAGCAGGGAGGAGATGTTTATCAGCACATCGACTAGCCAAACGGGGAGAGTAATCTCCCTACCAATAACCAAAATATTAAGAGTATGACAAAGAATGAGATTAAAGAGCTTACAGACATCATCATGAAAGCAGACGTTTACAGTTTGTCGCACGGAGGTCGCATAGACAAATCCAAGAAGTACAGCTACCTGTTTAGAAATGATACAGGTCCACGGCATTACGAGTTCTCGGTTGATGCTGATACCGTGGAAGAGGCGAAAAAGTCAGCATTGTACAAATTTATCGCCAAATTCAGAGCGATGGAGCCAAAGAAGAATTGGCCGAAGAAGGTTCTTGATGAACCTGGCTTAAAAAGTCAGAATCGCCTGATAGAGCGCAAGATGATGCAAATTGCAAAGCCATTCAAGAAATCCAAGTTCAGCGAAGGCTTCTGGTTTGTAATTTCTCCACAAGGAGAGTACGTGATGAAAACGACAATGCTTTCTGCCATTGAGTACGCAGAGAGCATTGGAAAGAAGCGAAAAGATGTGTGGGCAATAAGTGTGTAACCAAACAGAGAGGCGATTGCCTCTCACCAATAACCAAAAGATTACAGGTATGATTACAGACATCCAAGAGAAGATTTGCTTCAAATGCAAGTACGGAATTTATAGAAAAAGTCCTGTCAGTCAAGAGTACGACGTTATTACGTGCAGGCGAAACCGTTCTGCCGATAAGTGCTATAACGGAGTATATGGCGATTACGAGTTTATCTAGCTAAAAAGCGCAGCTAAGGACTGCGCACAATAACCAAAAAAAAAAGAAGAATTATGAATGAAGACAGAATCCTAGAGATGTTCTTTGAGAAAGCCAGATGGCAGTATGCCATTGAGAAAGGCTTATTCAAGGACATGAACAAAGCAGTAATGTATCAGCTGACAGAGCCAAAGGCTCGTCTAGCTATGTATCAGAGGATCAAGAGCGGCAATTACAAGATAATGCCGCCTCATACAGCAAAGATTCCGAAAGACAACGGAGATTTCCGTACGGTCTATGTGAATGAGGCTGTGGACAGAATACTCCTGAGCATAGCAAACGACCTCCTGTTCGAGCTGATGCCAGAGATGGTGCATCCACGCTGCACGTCGTACCAGAAAGGTATCGGCTGCGGTCGTGTGGTGCAGGAAGTGTCTCGGATAATATACTCGGCAGAGGGAAAAATCATCGGGTGGAAAGGTGACTTCTCTAAGTACTTTGATTCTGTGCCTATTCGGTTCATCGACTGGGCATTTGACAAGGTAGAGGAGAAGTACGGAAAGTCTGCACTGATAGATGTCATTCGTGACTACTATCATACAGACATATATTTCGATGAAGACAATAACCTCTGCGAGAAGTATCAGTCCCTCAAGCAGGGATGCTCTGTTGCAGCATGGCTGGCTGATGTTATTCTCTTCCATCTTGACGACAAGCTGTCTAAGCTTAACGGATATTACGTCCGCTATTCAGATGATACGCTGTTTGTCGGTGAAGACTATGAGAAAGCCATGGATATTATGAAGAGCGAACTGGAGATGATGCAGATGACGCTCAATCCGAAGAAGGTTGAGTATCTTGACGCTAATCACTGGTTCAAGTTCCTCGGATATTCCATCAAGGGTCACAATATCTCTCTGTCGTCCACACGTATCAAGACCTTTCAGAAGGAAATTGAGAAAAGGACTATAAAGAAGCGTGACACTACGATGACGAAAGCTATCAATGCAGTAAACAGATATCTCTACAAGGGGTACTGCGATTATTCCTGGGCTACTCAGGTTCTTCCGGTCATTAACGTGAAAGAAGACATCGACAAACTCAACACCTTCGTTATGGACTGCATCCGTGCGGTCAAGACAGGCAAGAGAAAGGTCGGTGGTCTCGGATACGTAAAGACTCAGGCTATCGGTTGTATAGACCGAGGTCGTGGCAGGAACGTGAAAGCCAACAGGAGTAAGACAGAGAGCGAAATCAAGGGGTATCTATCGATAGGTTGTGCTCAGAATGCCTTGCGAACGAGCAGGGCAGCGTACAACACATTGGTGAATACCCTGTAGATGAGCACCTAGCGCAAGGAACTGCCGGGATGAAGAAGAATGTTTTAAACATCCGGTCTCGAAGATCGCGGGCCTATCTCCGAATCAGAGATGGTCCTGCGATCCTCTCCACCAGGATATTATCATGCTGATATAGCTATGCGCAGTATCTTCTGACCGGCAGACTCTGTAACCGAGTACACGGACGTGAGAGAAGGACGGACAGATTTAGGCTAGCGCCTCTATAACGGGATTTGTCGACGATGCGTCCAAGTTCGCAAGTTTGCAACTTGAGACGGATTGTCGACGAATTCGCGCACAAGGCGTAGCTCATCAACGAAGTACAGAAATGTGCCAGTCCGTATGACTTCCACCGGTGGCGCACACCACCACTCCCTGATGGATGGCAATGTTTAATACCACAGGTTCTCTTAACCAGAGTAGTTAATCCAGTGAGTCCTGGATTAACTATTCTGGCGAATCCTGTGCTGAAATCAGAATCATAAAGCATTATGCCGAGCCATCGGTCAGGGAATTACCCTAGCACGAGGGTAGTCTTCAGAGGAGAGTGAATTTATGAGTGATGTTTCCATGCCGCCGGCCTCCCCGGAACACTGTCCGGGTACTCCGGCGGCTTACAACATCCCTCAGATCAAGATGCTACAGCTACGTGCCACGCTCTCAGATGAAGACAACGTTATTGCCAAACGAGGTACACGAGGAGGAATTCTTTATGTCGCGATCTCTGTATCAACGCGATAAGGCTGGTGATACCAGCAATCTCGCGTATTGCAAGACCCCTCAATCGTCAAGATAGAGGTAGGCAACAGACCTATGAGTGTACCTGCAAACAACCAAAAGTGAATTGCATCACGACGCATAGCCAAGAGTAGAACAGATTCAGTTGCATGTAATGTGACAACGGGACACAACCTGGCGGTTGCCCGGTACGCGTCCCGTTCTTATACATGCAATAATCAAGACGATACAGGAATGCAACACTCTACTGAGGCTATGCTATAGCTATTGCGAGCCGAATGGTGCGCAAGGAGAATCGATTGTAAATACAGTATTCAGCATCCTGAGAATCACTGGATTATATCCAGGAGTCTCAGGACTATAATACTGTATATATCAAAAGCATACAGTTACGCAACAGATTCTCTGAGCGCACTCCTATCAACCAATACTTTTTAGAATTATGAGAAGAAAAAAGAAAGATGTGATCAAGTCAATACTTAAGCAGTTGCAGGAGATTCAGATGGAGTATGCTTACGACAAGACTTTACGAGTAGGCATATTTACCGGAAGTACACGAAACGATATCGTAATAGAGATATCAAGGTGCGATGACACTAGTTCGTATTGCCAGTACGTGATCGAAGGAAGGGAATTTGTATTCTCTTTAAGAAAGTCGTGTTCCGACAATGAGTTTACCCTGTTTGAGGTGCGTTCCTATATATCAGCACTCAAGGGAAGCTAAAAACGGCGTAGCAATTCTACGCCTTCATATTAACCAATATATTAGAATTATGGAGAAAATAACATTCAATCAGCTGAAAGAGGATTACTTCAACGATGACGTATGTATGGCCGAAGTTCTTGCGAGTACACCTGCTACAGGCCTGACTATCGAACAAGCATTCTACCTATATATACGAGCAAAGAATTGGAGTGATAAAGATGAGTTTGAGCTCTATAGCGATGGAGATTATTACGACTTGGTTGATGAAGCCAAAAATATGGAGCTGTAATGCTCCATTCCTATAAACCAATATTTAGAATTATGACATACGACGAGATTATCAATGAAGTTGAGAATGGTGCTAAGTTCACCATCAACTTCCAGAAGAGAACATGTAGAGTGAATGGCAAGGTAGTAATGTCCGAGGAAGACAAGCCGAAGGACACGCCTTACCTTACACCTGAGGTAGTGTGTGTTGGCATCGAGCAGAGATATGCGGTATACAAGCACTCTGTGCCGTCAGAACGCTCTGAATCACATCGCCGCTACTACTTCAAGGCTTTGCCTGAGAAAGAACTCTCTGACGAAGATATGATGTATGGTGAGCGACGTGAGGTGGCTAGATGCAAGCTGGAGCTGTACGTACTGATTCAGCTCCTCAGAGGCAATCTCTGGTGGGACATGTCGTGGGGAACGTGGTTCTGGTGTTCAAAGAACGACAAGGACCTGATTATCCTCAGAGACTGGATTGAGCCAAACAAGGGTGGGGCGTAGCCTCATCCACAAGAGTTAAGTAAATTTTTAATAACCAATTTAAATTATTTGAATTATGAAGCAGATTGTAACAATCACTGGTGAGAACTTGAACATCGTAACTAGCAATGTAGAGGCTACTGGCAAGAAGACCAAGGCGCAGATGCGTATCGAAGCTCTTAAGGCAGCAGGTGTTGACGTAAGTAAGTACTTCCCTCTCGGTGATGACCAGCTTATCAAGATCGAGAATGGTGCAGCTGTTCCTGTTGATATGGACGATGCGACCATCGATGCGGTAGGCAAGAAGATTGTCGAGGGTGGATACGTAAGCAACTGGAAGCTGTTCCGTCGTTGGGTGATGAGCCAGATGTTCCATATGCTCCGAACGATGGACGGATGGAACTGGTCATTCAACCAGGTATTGCAGCGCAAGGGCTACGAGTACCAGTGGCGCATGTTGGAAAATGAGCTCTACGCTCAGATGAAGATGTGCGACCACAAAGACTACGAGAATGTCGGTGCGAGAAACAGATGGTTCGGAGGCTTTGTCGCTAGCGATATGGCTTATGACTATATCAAGAAGCTCCGCAAGTACGTGGATGACAACCTCATCTACAAAGTCAAGAAAGACGCGCACGGAAACGTCAAGAAGACATACAAGCATACCTGCAAGGGTAATCCTTACGTACGTCTTCAGAACGAGGACATTTTTGTCGCAGACTTAGAGAAGAAGGTATATGCTCCTCTCGGTAATCTTGCGCGCAAGATGTACGACAGCAACACCTACGCAGAAGTATACGATGCCGTTCACGAGTTCAACAAGAGCCGCAAGCATCTCGCATGGGAAACCAAGCAATCAGATGCTTTCATCAATGCCTACAAAGGTTCTGGTTCCTACTACACAATGAGAAACCTCATTATGTTCCACGGAGCCAGATTCTGGAAAAACGGACGAAAGATGTCAGAAGCCAACTCGTTGAAGGAGCTTGAGTATAAAGCAAAGCTCTATGATGAGCAGGGCTGGAGAATGCTCGGTGTCCTCAAGCAGCTCATTTTAAATAACGATATTGACATCCAGGGCAAGATTAACGAGTGGCATAAGGATAAGGTCGAGAAGGTAATCGCCAGTAAGTAGTAAGGTTCGCCGCCTGTAGCATGGTGGCCCGGCAAAGATGTTTTACTATAGCTTCTGCAACGAAGGATCTCCTCCAGTGCATTCACTGGAGGTAATCCTTCGAGCTAAAGCTCTCCGATCGAACTTTTATAGTAAGGCGCCAGCCGGGAGCCATTCTAGCCCAAAAAGTCGGTTACTGATTCGGTAACCGATTCTATGTCTAACCAAAAATGAAGAATTATGAAAGAGATTAAAGAGAAGATTGATGTGAATTCCCTTGTTCCTGCACCTCTAGATAACAAAAATGTTATGCTTGACTGGTGGAAAGAGAATATGTTCGATGACGAGAACTATTCATCCAATGGAAATGTGTATCTCGGATTCATCGCCGGACTCCCCGTGATGGCAACCATCAAGGAAAATGTCGTCACGGCAAAATGTATTCCTCAGATATTGCGAACTTGCGAAGACCTCGATTTATTCGCCAGTACAATCGTAAAGAATCTTACAGGAAACGCATTTGAGATGATCCACTCATCCATATTCCCGAGATTCAAGCAGTACATCGATGAACAGAGGGAAGGTCAGAAACTCATCATCTCGTTTGAACTTGATGACAACGAGGCTATCATGACTTTCAACTGGAATGTCCTAAAAGACGTAGATTAGCCAAACATGTCAGTCGTTAACAGCGGCTGACTCCTTATCATAACTAGATTTTGTTTAAATGGTTCAAGCCGGTCTGTCGTGAGACACGCCGGTTTTTTGTTCCCCAAGTTTAACCAATTAAAATTTTGAATTATGGCAACAGCAAGAAGAGGTACAAGAATGCTCAAAGCTTCCGACATCATGAAGAGAAAGGGCATTGTCCAGAAACAGATGGACATGAACAAGTTCAACGAGGTTATAGAGAATTTCTTTATGACCCATGAGCCTAAGGATACGATTCTCCTTACGCCGAAGAGATTCATCGAGATGGATAACCCGCCAGAGGGTGACTTCATTGACTATCTCGATGTCAGCGTGTGGGAGAAGAAATGCGATGATCCGGATGACCAGTTCGACTTCATCGACTATCAGTTCATGAAGAAGAACGGGATGCTCCGTCCTATCCTTATGGTGAACGAGCCGTTCATCGGCAATGCCGCCGGGTGGCTGAGAGATTATTGTGGATTCACTGTTAAAAGCAGAACACGAAAGAAGAAAAAAGAGTATATCGTGTCTCTGCCGGTGTAAAGCCAGACAAGGCGTGGAACATTATCGTTTCACGCTCCTATTATTAACCAATTAAAATTAAAAATATGAATGATTTTTTAAAATTAGCAGAGGATTTAGGATGGAGTTATAATGTTGACGATACACCTAACGAAAGAGGTGAGGTTTGCGTCGAGTTAGAGAAGTATTCCCCACAAGGCCAAGATTTCATCGCCACAATTTGGTTCGAGAATGGCAATAAGTCTGACTTCATGGATAAGTTGTACCAATATTATAGCGACTTCGATCCTGACGAGGAAGCCAGCAAATGGATTGGCGAGGATGGACATGGTGTTAACGGCGCGCCATACAAATTATCGGATATTTTGCAAGATATGGAGGATTGCAAGGATATGCTACTAGATTTATGGCACGAGTATTTTTACGATGAGTACCCAGGAAATCGTCCAAATGAGACCGACGAAGGGAAGCGACTCGCAGGAGAAATCGAGGAGAAATCCGGAAAGCATTACCACTCGTGCTCTCTACAGAATTATCCGAGCGGTAAGTACGGTGTTATCATTGATGGCTGCCAGAAGTTTCTATCGGAATGCAAGGAAGAGACATTAGCCTATATGAAAGGCGTGCTTACGGGCCTTGATATCGAAAGAAAAGACTAAGCCAAACAAGCCTGCCGGAAACGGCGGGCATCAAGTTAAACCAAAATGTTAAGATTATGGATAAAAAAGAATTGAAAGACAAGATTGACGAGTTGCGTTCAACTGCAAAGATGGAGCTTGCATGCACCATCCGTGAGATCATGAGAGAGCACAATGTGCAGAAGAAAGAACTTGGCTGGCCTGTAGTTGTCAACAATAGCAGTCTTGTAGATATCGTAGAGGTAGGTAGTGGTGATACCGACATCCCGGTTTTCGTCATAAATGTCGGTGTTGGCTACTACAAAGAGCCTCACAAGGTAAGTGCATTGGACGATAGCGTATCGGTCGAGCTACTCGCTGATATTGCGACCGGGTTGAACAACGAACTGAGTGGATACGTCAACACTTATGTGGCAAAGTACAGATTCCTCTATGAAGACGGAACTACTGCTGACATGGATGAGCCTTATGTATTCCTTGCAGAATCAGAAAGAGATGCCGAAGATAAGGCAGATGACTATGCGAGCGTATGGAACGAATGGAATGATGATACGATAGAACTCGTATCAGTCGAGAAACAGACCGCTTCGGAAGGTTAAATTAGCGTTAAAAACGGCAAAGATGATGGTTTATATTATAAACTTTTAGTATCTTTGCCACTAGTAACCAAAATATTAGAATTATGACAGAAGAATTAAGAATCAAGACAAGAGACTGGGAACGACTGTTAAGCCCTGTTCAGCAGGAGAAGTACAAGCTCGCTATCAAGCAGGGCTGGTTCTCTGACTATCACAGCAACGCATGGAGGCACAACACCTTCTACGGAGCTTATATCTGGAAGTATCCGAAGTTCATCAAGGTCGTGAGAATGTTCGATGAGCTGTTGGGCCACAAGCCATTGTGGGAAGACATCACTGACGACAACCTCCGTGACCTCTTTGAGAAGATTAAGGAGAACTACGCTCCAAACTCCGCAAAGACCGTATGCGCCACCATCAAGGCGGTGATACGTGAGAACGATGCGACGAAGGAGATTAACAGCCCTACGTTCGGAAAGATACTCAGAACGAAGGCTGTTCCTGTCCAGTCTGTCTATCTCTCAGATGAGGAGATAAACAGAATCATCAATTACAATCCAAGAGGACAGACGAAGAGATATGTTCAGCGTATGTTCCTCATGGAATGCCTCTGTGGAGCACGATACAGTGATTGTCAGAGGATAACTCCTGAAAACATTGATGACACCGGACACTTCCTGGTGTATGTAGCACAGAAGACCAAGACAGAGGTAAGGGTTCCTCTTCACAAGAAGCTCCGTCCGTTCCTGGTATGCGGCACTGGCGTTGAACCACTTCCTGGAGAAATCAGCGAGATGACCTTCAACCGAACTCTTCGTGACATCTGCCGTGAATGCGGAATAGATGCGAACACGAAGGTATTCAAGGCCGGAAAGGAGGAGACCGGAAAGAAGTACCGCTTCATCTCCTCACACACCGGCAGGCGTTCGTTCGCCACGAATCTCTCCAAAAAAGGCGTACCGCTAGAACAAATTGCCGTCATGATGGGTCATCTATCAAACGGCAAACCTAACATTCAGATGACGATGCGCTACATTGTCGGAAAGACGGAAATCGACAGCAACACCCTCAAGCTATTCGGAGTCTATGACAAAGACGACGAGCCCGATGAGGAACTAAGCCAAACTGGAGGTGGCCAATAGCCATCTCCTGCTATTATTAACTAATATGAGGAATAATGAAAAGAGAAGAAGAACGAGCATACAGAGAAAGACTCGAAAATATGAGCAGAGGTCAGCTGGTTGGAGAGAACGTTAAACTTAAAAAGCGACTCGGCAAGCTCTCTGGCATCTGCGACGTAGAAGATACGTACAGAGCGATGATAGAACAGGGACAGGCAGAGCGCAAGGCTGAAAAACTTGAAAAGGAAGTGTCTTGCGTATCCGAAATCATCAAGAAGGAGCTCATTAGAAGAAAGGTGCGCTTCGAACCTTGGCTTTCGGCTACCCAGCTCACAAATTTACTGATAGATAGTATTAACCAATAAATTATAGAATTATGTTAGCAGGAATTTCAGAGAATTTGATGGAAGAAGGAAAGAAGCAGTGTGAGGAGAAATTCAAGCAGGAGCTTCTTGATGTTTGGAAGGATGCGGCTGAGTACAGGATCAAGACGTACGACGATTTCGCTAACGAGCTTCGGATGCTCAACGAGCGTTATGTTGATGAGATGGAAGACTTTGAGGAGTTCCCTTCAGACATCGTTTTGGAGAGCGAGTATGACAGCATCGAGAAGTTCAAGGAGAAGATGAGCTTGCAGGTATATGCCCTGGGTCATCTTGATTCTATCTATGGAATCAAATGCGAGGTTCCGCTTGATACCGACAAGCTTGCGATTCCATTCCAGGTAATCTTTAGCGGTAACTAGCCAAAACCGGGGAGTAGCAATACTCCCTGCCAAAGATACTTTCCATATTAAATGGGGCTGCGCTATCGGCCATACGGGCGAATTAGACAATTAATGTTTCGTTCTCTCTTGCCCGTGAGGGTAGGAGGGGATTTTTAAAACGGCCCCGATTAGCCAAAAATAGGGAGCTTCGGCTCCTGCGATTAATAACCAAGCCCTACGCATCACGGTGAAGCGAAAAGAATATGGAGAATATATTAGAAAAGACGGTGAAGGAAAATGGAAATATCGACTTAAACGAATTAAGTTGGAAGCAGGTCGTTGCACTCCTGAACGCCTGGGATTCCAGCTTCGCAAGAAATGAGAACACGTCGTTCTCGGAGATGGTGAAGCGATGCTATAAATCACGTCCATGGCACGAGAATGCGAATATTATCTATTTGCATCGAGATAACAAGAAAACTACCATCCTCCCTCACGCCTGTTACAACCTCGACGAAGCAGAGGAAAATATGATATTTAATTTGCTCAAAAAGCAATTAAAGTAAATCTCTACGGATGCAGTAGAACGAAAAAGCCCCGACCTAAGCCGGGGCTACCACAGACCATTACAGTCTGACATCTACGATAGTAGAAATTTGCTCTTTATGAGCGTTTAAATCCACAATTCCGAAGAATTGACCGTCAACGGAAGTTTATTTTTATTTCAATTCCATAAAGGTTCGATTAAAGTCTTCCGAAGACATGTGCAAAGATAGTGGATTTATTTCAGAAAACAATATTTCTTCAACATCAATTAACGAATTTAACTTATATGTACAAAGTCATAAGTACAGAATATCATTTTTATCCTCATGTCGTGCTAGAATTGCAGGATACCGCCACCAAAGAGACAAAGTGGTGGTGCTACGCTGACTTTCATGACGAGGACCTATGCAAGGAGCTTGGGGTGAAGGACCTTACCGGTTGTACCCTTGACAAACAGCCAAGTCACGGGACCTGGATATCCAAGGAGGATATAGGGCATCTGTAATCGCAGGTTCTCATACAACTAGCCGCTTATCATTTCACAGATAGGCGGCTATTTTATTAAAAGTCACCAGTAGAAACACATCAAAAAACGCACTTTTTCCTTAAAAAGGGTTAATGTAAATATTTGATACTTTAATGAATGACACGAATTCCTGTTTTTACTTCAACCGAAATACATAGCCAAATCAGTACTTTCGAGAGCTTTGTTTTTACTTTTTACTTGAATGAGCGGATTTTTGGCACAAATCAGGCATTTGGAGGGTAAGAATAATCGCCGTATATTTGCATCAGCTTATCAGAAATCGCTCGCTGATAAATTGAATATGCTTTATCTTAGTGGCTTTTGCCACTCCATGATATACCCTATCCAATACTCGGAGAGCGACTGAGTAGAGGATAGGGTAATTTCTTTTATCCTATTCCTCGAAGTCAAGGTGGAAGAGACGGCTAAATACACCACGCACACCAAGACTTTAAATGTAAGTGGGACTCATGACAAAAGTGCAGGGTTTAATCGCAGAAGGCACGAGAAGGGTGGATGCTACAATCCGAAAGCTGCGACGCTGAAGCACGTGTAGTTCGTGCAGAGGTCGAATGAAGGGTCAATATACTGGGTCCATGCCATTCGAGGAATCCCTCACCTACAAGTTTTTCTTGTGGGTAAGGGGGATTCTCTCAATCAGCTATCTGCAACCTGTTCCATATTCTTTAAATAATGTAAGTATAAATTTAAATAAAATATTATATCATGGATAAAGATAAAGAAAATAATATTATTATACCCACGCGCGAGGAGTTTGAGGACTTCTGCTCACTGAAGCTTGGGTATAATGACAGAGAGTTCACATCAGAATTGTGGAAAACCTGCCAAAAAGTTGGTTGGAGGAAGAAAAACGGCGACCCTCCAAAGAGCTGGCAGATACTGGTTATATGCTATAATGGCATCGTGCTTCCAAAATTCGGTCGCAAACCATACAAACGAGCATCAGTATCAGAAAAAAGAGGAGAAGAAGAGGAGTTCCCGGATAACGGCATGCACTATATCGCCTATACTGATGGCAGCTGTGACAACAACTCATTCAGAAAGGCAGGTGGATCTGCTTACGTCTTAATCAAGGATGGAGAAGTCGTTAGAGTCAAGAATCACGGTCAGCTCAACACTACGAACAATCGCATGGAGCTGCTTGCCATAATTTCTGCGGTCAATGCCTGCCCGGACGGCGCTTGTGTTGATGTTTATGCTGATAGCAAATATAGCATACTGACCCTGGAGAAGACGTACAAGCCGGACACAAATGGTGACCTATGGGAGCTCTACCAAAAGCATTCTCGCCACGTTGCCGGAGTTCGCTTGCATTGGGTTAAAGGCCACAACGGCGACCATTATAATGAGATGGCAGACGAAATGGCGTACGGAGCGTATTGCGAGATTTGCGACAAATATGGAATAAAGAAAAGTAACAGACACTAATCTTCTATCCCATATTTCTTATGGGTATATAGGTGTTATATACATAAACAAAATATTGAGATTATGAACAAGAAACTAAGATTGCTGGTGACTGCAAAGTGTCACAACAAGTGTCCAATGTGCTGCAACAACCAGTTCGACTTTGAGAAAATCCCGGTAGTTGACAGACTGGACTACGAAGAGATTAGTATCACTGGTGGAGAACCGCTGCTGCCGGATTGCAACGGAAAAACAATGTGGCTTGCTCACGGAATCAGAAACGTATTCCGTACGCTCGGAATCCCAGCACCAAGACTTTTCCTCTATACGGCATGGGTTGATTACAGGACACTCCGCAATCGCAGCTATGACTTCGACGGAATCTGTCTCACGCTCCACAGCAAGCCCGATGTGGTAAAGTTCATTGAAATGAACGATGTGATGCTAAGACATAAGAAATACAGATGGAACGACAATGGGTTCAATCCTGACTGCTCCCTCCGTCTCAACCTCTTCTCAGATATGAAGGCTCTTCTCCCTAAGGACATTGACCTGTCTATGTGGAAAGTGAAGGACATGGAGTGGGTGAAGGATTGCCCGGTTCCGGATGGCGAGGACTTCCGAAGAATCAAGGATCTGTTCTAGACTATAATTAAAAAATAGATACAATGAAGAAAATCAAATGGAAAATCGCCGCATTCGTGGCGTGGGTTGTAATAACCCTCATGGTCGTAGATGTCGGACTCAGGGGAGTGAGCAAGGCAGACACGACAACGAACATCGTAAGCGTGGCCATCCTCCTGTTATGGATTCTCGCTTCCATCGCAACGGATTGTTTAACATTTAAAAATAAAAAAGATGAAAAAGATTAAATTCGTGTTCATGTTGTCGCTGATTCTTTCAGCGTTGTGTTTAACTTCTTGCAGCGAGCGTATCGACGCAGGTTCCGAGGGTATCCTGGTGAACCTCTATGGCACTGACAAGGGTGTTGATGACGTTAGCCTCGTTACCGGCCGCGTGTGGTACAACCCATTCACTGAGGAGGTCTATGAGTACCCAACGTTCGTTCAGACTATCGACTACCCTGCGTTTACCATCAACGCCAAGGATGGCTCCGAATTCACTGTGGACCCTACCGTGTCACTGAAGATGGTTGACGGCAATGCTCCGAGAGTTTTCAAGAAGTACCGCAAGGAACTGAAAGATATCGTGAACGGAACTTTGTTCAACTATGTCAAGGATGCGTTCCGTATTCAGCTCAACAAGTACACAACTGATCAGATTGTCAGCAACAGGGACCTGGTTGAACGTGCCATCGAGACGCAGCTCAGTAAGGCTCTTGCCAAAGAGCATTTCCATCTTGAGCAGCTGACTTCCGGCTTGAAGTATCCGAGTTCCATCGTGGAGGCCGTTAATCAGAAAAACAAGGCTATCCAGGAGGCACAGAGAGCACTCAACGAGGTTGCGGTCAAGAAGGCAGAGGCGGAAAAGATGCTCGTGCAGGCACGTGCAGAACGTGAGGCCAATGAGCTCAAGACAGCTTCCCTTACTCCTGCTATCTTGAAAAAGATGTGGATTGAGAAATGGGATGGCAAGCTCCCGGTTTACGGGAACGTTCCTCAGATGATGATGACAACCAAGTAAATCACCGCATCCCCACGTCATTTCCCGATGGCGTGGGGATTTTCCTTGTTAACCGTTCAGATAGTCGATGACTTTTCTGTTCGCCTCGTCTATCTTCTTATTGTCGAACTGAATATAAAGGTCGGTGGTGGATGAATCCCATTCACTATGACCCAGAGCCTTGCCGATAACTTCCTTCGGAATATCAATGCTCGCCGCTATGGTGGCCCAGCTTCTTCTGGCAGTGTACCATATTATATCCTTGTGAAGTGGCTTAATTTCCTTCTTGATCAAGGCGCCACGCTTGTTCTTCTTCATTTCTGTTGGTCCGATTCTCTTCAGGTAATCTCCTAGCGTTCTTCTGAAGCTTGATTCCTTTGTTCCGTCATCCAGGATGCACAGAAGATGATTCTTTCCCTTATACTTCTTAATGATTTCCATCGCTTCCGGCTCAACCTTGATGTCGTAGAGCCTGCCTGTCTTGTTGCGCTTGTACTGGATGCGCCCTTTCTTGATGCAGTCAGCAGGAAGTTCGAGCAGGTCGGAGAGGTTGATGCCTATCAGATAGAACCCGAGCATGAACAAGTCACGGTACTTCTCCATGAAAGGCTCTACCGGAAAGTCACGATACTCCCTCATCTCCTCGGCACTCAGATACAGGTACTGCTGACGCTCCGTCTTGATAGAGAACTTGCGGAATGGATATTTGGTAGTAATCTCGTTGTCTATGGCCCAGTTGAATACCGTACGTATGTTTCTTAGGTCGATGGCGATTCCACCGCTCATGCGTCCTTTCAGAAGCTCATGCGCCTGGAATCTTTCGAGCCAGTCTCTGTCTATATTGTCGAAGTCTGCATGCTCATCGAAGGATTCAATCCTCTTCCTTGTTCTTAGAAATATCTCCTTGGTGCTATCCTTAGCCTTGGTCTTGATGAACTCATCGATGTAGTAGAGGATATTCTTCTCTACCGATGCTGCCCTTCCGCTGATGATAGCCTTGATTTCATCCTTCATCCTTGCTGCCGGAAGTTCGCCATTCATATAGATATATTCCTCCACGGACGCAAACAGCCTTGCCAGCATTGCCGTCTTGGCTCTTGCGTTCGGAACACTCTTCGGGAAGATCATCCCGCTAAACTTGACCGTACTCGTGATTCCGGTATAGACCTGGAATCTCTTTCCGTTGTAACTTATGATGAAGAAAACCTTCAGTGACTTTCCTTCAACGTATGTCTTGATGCTATTCATACTTACTCACAGATTTTACTCACAACTCAATTTTACTCACATATTACTCACAAAACTACTCACATTGGCGTACATTATGCACGTTTTTGCACCTATTTTGTGGGTGAAAATGATGGATTTTACTATGTTTTTAATGGTGAAAAATGATGTAAGTGACTGATTATCAGTATTTGAGCGAGATACGGGAGTCGAACCCGCCTCACAGGCTTGGGAAGACTCTCTAACATCTTAGTAACTCGCTGTTTCTAAGTATTTTTGCTGCAATCAGTGATTACCCACTCACATATTACTCACAAAAATTATATTATTGTCACAACATAAATCCCTGTGCAAACTCTTTCTGCGTAGAATTTGTTCTTCCTAAGCTCGTCAACAAGTTTTCTGACGCAAGAGCTTTCTGTTTCTATTAAGGCAAAGCCTAAGCCGATATACCCAATCTTTTCTGTTGCTATTCTAGAGTTTACAAGTTTGTTTACGGCCTCGTCACCTTGGTACATAAAGTATCCGTAGAAGTCTGCGTCTGGTCTTATGTCATCAAATTGTTTCCCGATGATTATTAACTTGGAACTCGCTTCCGATTCTTCGAAAAAGCGCGCTACATCTTCGCAAGCTCTTGCTAGATCAAATCTATTGTAGATTTTTCCGTCAAGGATTTCTTTAGCTGTTTTCATATATCACTACTTATTTCAATTTTCTTGTTTTCTTTTTCTTCGTAGTTTGAGAAGTATTGCACCTGCATCTCATGCTTGATGTTGTCTATGCTTAGATATATAGACCTCTTCGAGCCTTTGGATGGGTTGTAGTGCCACATATACATATCAACTCCTTCCCATTTCATGTCCCCGTTTTCCCCTTTAGGGTACTTCTGTTTGTATTGCTTGAGAAGTGTGAAGTATGCATCCTCTAGTTCGCTTTGCGTTCTTTTCTCGAATACAAACTTTACTTGCGTGATTGAGTCATTGCTAGTGTCATAGTGCACTTCTTCTCTTACATTATTGAAACCAGCAAACTTAACCTTGAACTTCTTTACTCCAGAAACCGTTTCGTATGGTCTGTATCCCTTGGTCGCAAGGAATGCAGTGTATTTCTTGCTGGTCGTAGTTATGTCTCTTCCCATTACAACTTGCGAATAAGATGTATAGGAGAACAACGCTGCTGTCAATATCATTAATATTCTCTTCATAATTTATATTTTTATTAATTATATTGCCTTTAATGACCCAAGAACCTTGAACACCTTGATTATTGCTTCCTTCGGTATCTCCTGATCCTCGAACTCCTCGTTGTATGCGTGGAGGGTGAAGTGAGCATCGTCCGAACCCTTGCGGACAATCTTGACCGTTCGCAGGTCGTTCGTAGTCATTATGGCGTACACCTCGTTCATCGGAAGGAAGCTCTGCCAGTCATCTACGGCTTTCAATGCGATGATGTCACCGTTGCTGATGATCGGCTTCATGCTGTCTCCAGACGCACGGCACCAGAAATCCGCCTTCTCGTAGCCAGGAATTGAGATGAACTTCGTTGGTACGTTCGGGGTGTCGTTATACATCTCGTCGTAACCAAGGGCGAACTCAACGTCGTAGAAAGGGACACCAAGTACAGATTGCATAGTCTCTTTCCCATTAAGCGGTTCGCCTACGTACTTATCCCCGGCTCCAGTTTCAAGCCAGTCCTTGTTGACCCCGATGGAATCACATATAAGCCTGTAATCCCTAGACGTGATAGGAACCTTCCCGTTTAGCTTTCGACTCAGATTAGAGGAGTTCATTCCAACTTTCAGAGCAAAAGCATTACTCGTCAGCCCGCTATCAGCAATTACGGATTTGATTCTTGTAATGATGTCGTCCATAATTTCTTAATTTTAGTTTTAAATATGTAACTAAAACCGAGAAAAGTGTTAAATACTGTATAATGTCCTACATTTCTTGCGTTTTAATTTGCGTATGTCGGACAATTATTGTACTTTTGCACTCGTGATTCGGTTAAAGCAACAAAGCAATACCGACACAAACGGAGGGCAAAGCGACCGAAAGTGCGCTATCTTACATTCACACTGCAAAGATACAAACTTTTTCGCTTCCCTCCAAATATAATATGTTAAAATTAAAGCAAGCAAGATGAAAAAGTTGACAAAGACGGACATTTTGAACATTAAGCCTGGAAAATTCGAGGTTTTTGTTCTCGATTCGGCGAAAGCTCTACTGTCTGGTCGTCAATACGCTTATCAGATTGGTAATACAGAGCCGCCTGATGGCGTAGCGAGATACAGAACCAAGGCGAACTTCAAGAATCGTACATTGGTAGTGGAGGCTGTTCCTTCTGTGTAGAATTAATAAGTATATAGTGTATGGAAGAAATTATAAAACTCGGAAGAACCGATACAATGACATCTCTCGAAATTGCAGAGATAACCGGGAAAAAGCATGCTCATGTTATGCGTGATATTCGCTCATTGATAGAGCAGGGAGTTAACGGATCCAACTTTGGATTGGTTAATTATAAAGATAAAAAAGGAGAAGTGAGGCCGATGTTCGAGTTAACACCAAAGGGTTGCTTGATTTTAGCGAGCGGCTATGATGCTTTGCTCCGTGAGAAAATAATAAATAAGCTTGAAGAACTTGAGAAGAATCACAGGGGGCAGTATCAGGTACCTCAGTCTTTCTCCGAGGCCCTTATGCTTGCAGCAAAGCAGCAGGAGAAGATAGAACAACAACAGCTTGCTCTCGAATCGAAGAACAAAGAGATTGTACAGCTCTCGGCCACAATCACCGAGATGCAGCCAAAGGTTAGTTATGTTGATACAATCCTTTCGTGCAAGGAGACCGTTACGACGACACAGATTGCTCAGGACTACGGTCAATCAGCAAAAGCGTTCAATATCTTACTGAGAAACTTCGGCGTTCAGCATAAAGTTGGCGGTCAGTGGATTCTCTACGCAAAGTATCTCCCTTGTGGCTATGTTCAGTCAGAAACAGTTTCTATCACTCATCGTGATGGTAGTGCAGGCTCAGTTATGCACACAAAGTGGACTCAGAAAGGAAGATTATTCTTGTATAATGAGTTAAAGAAACACGAAATTCTTCCATTAATTGAGAAATAGCCTATGCCACGCAAGAAAGTATCGGTAGAGCCTGTCGAAAAGATATGGCTCTCCACAAAAGAGTTCGCCAAGTATATTGGTATGAGTACAGGATACATACACGACTTGAGAAGGAGCGGACAGATTCATCATTATATGATAGGTAACACCGCATTCTTCAAAAAGTCTGATGTTGATGAGCTAATTGAAGGACACAAGGTATGTTGATGTCCAAGGATAGAATACTTTAACATATTTCACATATGTTTGAATTTGCCCGTGAGGGTTCTGTTTCTTTAATGAAAAAACTCATTGTTAGTTGGGTATTGTTAGCTTAGTTCACAGCGGTGAATGATGGAGCGGATTTTTAATTGGTTAGTCCGCTCCAAATTGGCTGAGTAGCTCAGTTGGATAGAGCATCGTTTTCCTAAAACGAGGGTCGAAGGGTCCGAGTCCCTCCTCAGTCACACTCTCTTACTAATTCCGTTTCGTGTGTATCTCAAACGGTGCAAAGATAAGCCCACGACCTTATAAAGTAGGTAGTTCGGGCAGCTACAATCTTGCATCGGGAGAGGTTCGGAAAGGATTGGAGAAGTAGTTCTTTGACATATTGGACATATAGCGCATTATAGCGTTAGTGTACGTGTAAGATAGTACGGGTAGAGCGGATTTAATTATCTCAGGTCGGGAACCTATAGCGAAGATGCCCAGAAGGAACGCACGTAGCACGGAAGACCAGTTAGACATGATTTACTCTTTCATAAATTTCCCATCCGCCGAACTGCCACGGAACGAAGAATTGTCGTGGTAAGCGGAGGATCAATGAGAAGAAGATGTAAATCTCTGGCCGAAGGTGCCTGGACCTATAACCCCGGCACCGGAGAGTCAAAGAACCCTATGGCCATGCAAGTCCACCATCGAGAATGGTTGGCGTTGGCAAGCCTCTTATATTATATATAAGGTGTAGAATACACAGACTTGAGGTTCTTGCTAATTCAGATCAAAGAGATGATTGGTGTAATGGAAGCACGGCGACAACTAGATGATACCGATTTCTTATCGTCGTTGGTGGGGGTTCGAGTCCCTCTTCATCTCCCATAGATTATACTTTTGGATTTAGTTGGAGGCATAATGTGCCTCTACGCTGTTTTTATTCAGTGTGTTGCTTGTCTGTGAAGACAGACTGCACAATACGGATCTGTAGCTCAACGGTAGAGCGCCGGGGACATCATCCGGAGACAGGAACGTCCGACTCGTCCCAGATCCACGAAGAATGAAAATTGTGAGTATAATTTTAGTTTAAAATGCGTTCTGGTTAACTCTCCTGGCGAGGAGGTGATCGTATTTTTATTATTTAGATTTATTTTTAGTTTCGTGCGCTCTGTACGTGAGTATCGGGCGCCTTAAAATAGCCTATTGTGCGTAGTTGATATATATTCAGGTGGCGTAGCTCAGTAGCAGAGCGCCAGGGGAAGGCCCTTGGAGGTCGATGGTGCGAGTCCATCCGCCACTCCAAAAGATACTTTTCATTTTTCCTAAATTTTAATTAAAACGTTGAAACTAGCCCAGTAGCTCAACTGGATAGAGCCGTGGAATCAGCCGCGAGGTTGGGAGTTCGAGTCTCCCCTGGGTTTACTATAAGTTTGTTCATGGAAGGTTTATTTGTTTTATATTATCTTAGGGTCTGAAGGCGTTCAGCAATAAATGATTCAATTATTCCATAAATACTCCTCCCGCTTGTGAAAGTAGGAGGATTGCTTCGTTAGCTCAGCTGGTTAGAGCTGTAGTCACCATATTGGACTGCGTAAGTCGCAGGTTCGAGTCCTGCACGAGGCACGGCAATGTATATGTCATAAGTTTTTTAGTTTTTAAGTTTTTAATGGTACAAGAAGGGAGTGAGGTCGTCAATTCGGCCTCCTCCCGATTGTTTTGAGTTGGAAACAATATGAAGGTAAAAAAGACAATAAGAATCCGCAAGGAGAACATCAGGGAGCTCAAGAAGCTAGAATGCGTCGAGAGTATTGAACAGAATGGAAGGGACATTCTCGTTCACCTGAATCCCGAGTACACGGAAGGAAAGCAGGAGGCTGTCAGAGACGAGTATCTCGAACAATGGGGCAGCGGTAAGTGGCAGCGCTTCGGAGAGGCTGCGTTCAATCATCTCTACAAGAATCCTGCAAAGGAGGCGGGTGCGGCATGGGACGAGTAGGGTCAAAGAAGTATTACGCTCCAGATGGGAACGAATACGATTCCAGGGAAGAGTACCTGTACTTGCAGGCCATCCTCGATGATCCTGGCATAAGCTGCATCCACAGACAGGTAACCATAACGGCAATCAATCCGGTATGGATGCTGAAACCGAAGCAGCTCAAGACTAAGGTCAAGTACGAGAGAAGGTCTCTGCTTTACGGTCACAACTATACCGCCGACTTCGTTTACCGGGAAGGAGACAAGGTTGTGATATGCGATGTCAAGAGCCTCTACACATCAAAGCTCAGGGAGTTCTCGATAACTACAAAGGCTGTCGTGGCAAGACTTATCGCCCACAACAGGAAACGTCACAACGGCGAATCCGTCGTGATATTCCGAAAGGCTATCAAGATAAAGAAGAATGAGTGGAAAATCGTTGATTATCCACCGTCCGACTGCTATATTATATAATAAGGTGTAAAAATGAAAAAATATTCTGTTGTTGTATATCTATTCTTAATGCTGATCATTGTCGTGGCGGCGGAGATAATCAATCTCTGCTGCCACTTGGTGTTCGGCAAGAAACCAATCAAAAAGTTTCAACTATGAGCATCATTATCAATAGTTTTCTGCTGACGGTACTTATGTTCGCAGCAGGTGCGTTTATCACAAAATCCCTTGGTTGGGATAAAGAAGACTAGTAGTTTAATTATAAATATTTTAAATTATGGACAAAGACAAAATTATCGTCAGTGTAGTAATTGACAAGCAGGCTCTTATTGACAGAGCATTCGACATCTCGAAGAATCCTTCTGAGTTTGACGAAATCAAGAAGGTTATCGATGGCAAGAACCAGTTTACTCGTGATATCGACGAGATTGATGATGAAGGCAAGAAGGAGAATAATACGAACCTCTTCGCCAACATCGCATTGGACATCATTCTCAGTGATAACCAGGAACTGGCAATCACCAAGCGCCTCAATTCGCTTGAGGACAAGAAGAACTCTTTCCTCGCTAAGATGAAGAAGCTCGATGAACTCCAGAAGAAAGTAAAAAACGGAGAGATGCTTGGCGTTGAAGGTCTCCGTGAGTTATTGAAAGTAATGGAGGAGGGCAAGTAATGGGTGTAGTATCAAAGTACGGAAACCTGTATGATGTCAAGAAGAACATCATCTGCCACGCTCCTGTCACTTCTTCACATTTCGAAAGTGTTTTGAAGAAGGACAATGTGCTTCCTATGATGAATGGCGTAACAACACCAAAGTTGTTCGGAATTCACGCAGTGAAGAAATTCAAGCGTGGACGCTGGCGTCGAGTATTAACACATTAATTCATATAACAATGAGAACAAGAACAGCATCTTGGTTCGAAACCAAGATTAAGTATCAGAAATGTATGGAAGACGGCTCTGAGAAGGCCGTTACCGAGTCGTACATCGTGGAGGCTCTGTCTTGCACAGAGGCAGAAGCATCTATCATCAAGGAGATGGCTCTTTATAGTCACGGGGAGACCAAGGTTCCTAGTACAAAGAAAGCCAACTTTAATGAGATTTTCTTCTCGGACAAGGACGATGATGACAAGTGGTTCTCGGCAAAGCTCCAGTTTATCACCATCGATGAGAAGACTGATAAGGAGAAGCGTAGCAACGTCAACTACCTCGTTCAGTCTAAGTCGTTGGCTCGTGCCTTGCGTTATATCGACGAGGTGATGGGCAAGACCATGATTGATTACGATGTCGTAGGCCTCAACGAGACAAAGTTGATGGATGTCTTCGAACATAAGTCAGCTTCATCTCCGGAAAACAAAGAGAATCAGAATGAGTAGAATTAACGAAATCATCGCATCTATGCCGCCGGGCGAAGCTGCTGCCGTGGTCCATCTGAGAGAGGTTCATTCCTGCCTGATGGAACTCGACACAAATCACGCTAGAGCTCTGGCGGCTAGAGCTATCTTCCTAGACTATATAGAGGGTACGGGAAGAAAGCTCGGTAAGATTCCACGATACTACGAAAGGGTTACTCCTAAGGGAGAAAAGGTTAACGTGGAAACTTACTTCTGTTACATTAATAGAGTACATTAATTTTTAATTCTATACAAATGGATATAGAGCAGTTAAACAAAACGCCTCATAATCAGATTTGCGATTTGGCAAGAGACAGATTTATCGAGGTGTACAATCAGAAGTTCGGAGAGGGCGGAGAAGTATTCTTTGAAGAACAGAAGGCATTCTTCAACGAAGAGCTTCTCAATGGATCGTTCAAGGGCCATCTTGAAAAGGCTCCGTCATTGAATATTCACGATGCCTTCATGAACTTGGCAATTAACGGATTGTCTCTCGAAAAGGGAACCACGACACTCTGTTACCTTATGGGTTACAGCAACTATGACAAGAATACCCGACAAACGACTTATACGGCCAAGATCACCTATACTGGATATGGAGAGATTCTTCTTCGCCAGCGTGCCGGCCAGATTATCCGTTGCGATAATCCTGTCGTAGTTTACGATTGTGACGATTTCCGTTTCGGCGAACGTGACGGTCATAAGTACGTTGATTACACAAAGACCTATCCTCGACCCGGAAATTCACTTATCGTTGCTTGTTATGTGAAGATTATCCTTCCGAACAATGCCTACGATTATTTTGTTCTTGACCGTGAAGGTATCGACCGCCTCCGTACGTATTCCGAGAAGTTTGGTGGTAAAGACCATAAGGCAAACGCTCTTTACGGAGGAAACTATGTCGGCAACGATGGCAGAACGTATTTCAGGGATATTGATACAGGCTTCCTTATCTCTAAGACATGCAAGCATGCGTTCAAGGGCTATCCTAAACTGAAGGTTGGTCTTGGTGCTCTGTTGCAGGCCGACATCGACATACAGACTCAGCAGAAGCCGAGTCAGGAAGCCTTTGGTGCCGGAAATACCGCACCGGAAGATAAAGGTGTTAAGGTAAAGGTCGATAGTGAATCACCATTTTAAAATTGTTATACATGACAGAAATTACCGAATTACAGTTGGTGCAGCAGCAGACCAATAATGTCACGAGACAGATTGCGACGCTTAAGTCTGACACCGAAAAAGCCGTACAGGCGAACAAGAAATCGTATGAAGCGTGTGTGCAGGCCGGTCAGTCGCTGCTTAATGATATCGAGGCTTCCGGAATGAACGATGCTCTCGACGAGCAGGCTGCTGAATACGTGAAGAGAGCAAAGCTGACCGAAAAGTCAATGACGGAGAACCGAAAGAAAGTCACCCAGGTGTTCGATATCGTTCGCAAGGGTTTCACCATGATGGAGAACCTTATCTCGGTCAAGAATACGGACTCCGTTGTCTATAAGATTCAGGAGAAGCGCAACGAGTATGCAGCATACAAGCTTGAACAGCAGCGTAAGGCTGAGCAGGAACGCCTGCGCCAGGAGCGCATCAAGGAGGCCAAGATTAAGTTGAAGACTGATACGATTGATATCTTGAACAATCTTCTTACAGAGTCTTCGTCATCCGCCATCAATTCTCTCAATGATACGTTCACACTTCTTACTCTCGACAACAAGGATGAGGTCAAGAAGCGTATCACCGAGTTTTCTGATGTTCTTGATCTAGGACATCTCTTTGTCGCAAACAAGCCTTCCTATTCTTCTGAGGTTGACGAGAATGATGCAAAGGATATTATGAATGGAGCCTACAAGGAGGTTTCCGCTTCTCTTCTTGCATCTTATAAGCAGACCGTCAATGCTACGCGTGATGAGCTTCTTATGAAGTTTGATTCCAAGGTTTCTGAGCTTCTTGAAATCGAGAGAGCCGAAGAGGAGCGCAAACGTAAGGAGGAGGAAGCTCGCAAGGCTGAGGAAGAGCATAAGCGCAAGGCTGAGGAGGCTGCAAGAGCTGCCGAAGAGGAGCGCAAGAAGCAGGAGGAAATTCAGCGTGTCAAGGATGAGGAAGAGCGTAAGCGCAAGGAGGCAGAGCTGAAAGCTGCTGAGGCAGAACGCAAGGCCAAGGAGGCAGAGCTGAAGGCTGCCGAGGAAGAGCGTAAGCGTAAAGAGGCGGAAGCTGCCGCTGCTGAGGCTGAACGCAAGGCCAAGGAAGAGGCTATCCGTAAGGCTGATGAAGCAGCGAAGGAAGAGCAGCAGAGAAAGCTTGCAGCTGAGCAGGAGAAGCGTGATGCAGAGAATGCAGCCCAGCACGCTACTGCACAGGCTCAGTCGCTCTTTGCCCAGACCTCGGTTGGAGAAACCGGCAAGCAGAAAATCAAGGTAACAAAACGTCTTGTTGTTACAGACAAGAATGCCTGGCTCGACATCATCCAGCAGTGGTGGACGATTGAAGGCTCAAAGATGGCTCCTGATAAGCTTGCTTCTAAGTTGGAATTTATGCGTAAGGCTTGCGAGAAACACGCAAACAGCGAAGAAGAGTACATCGTTTCTCCTTATATTAAATATGAGGATGAGGTAACAGCTAAGTAATATGTCGGAACAACCGTTTGATCCTTATTATTCTCGTGGTGAGGTCTCCAATTCAGACCTCACTGCGTTGAAGTTTGCCCTGAACCCGCAGCTCAACTTCGTAAAGGAAGAGGACAAGAGAAAGGCTTTCCATCTCGGAACTCTCGTTGACGCTCTCGTTACCGAACCGGAAAAGTGTAATCATTACTCCATGACGGTCGATGACGAGAAATATACGGAGAAGGATTGGAAATGGGGGCTAGACCGGCTTGCTGTTCTGAAGAAACAGGCAACGAAGGATAGATTCCTTGATTTCGTCCTGAAGAATGCGGTCGGTCAGAAAACATTCATCAATCCGCACATGAAGATGGAATACCAGGGCTTCGAGTTCGAGCTTCCGGTACGCTGCAAGTTCGACTGGTGGCTCGGCGAGTTCGGCGGTGATTTGAAGACCACCGCAGCTACATCACAGGAGCAATTTGAGGCTCAGATCGATTTCGTCGATTGGGATAGGAGCCGTGCATGGTACATGGACCTTACGCACAGCATAGACCCAAGATACGGAAACCAGGACTTTATCTTTGCGGTCTCCAAGACCAAGAAGAAAGTATTCTATAAGAAGATTGAACGTGGTGACGAGTTGTATATGCGTGGTAGGGAGAAGGCTCTTGAATGGGCTTTCCGCATGTGGTGTTTATTATAATTTATTATTATGTCAGATAAACCGAAATTATACGATTATCAAGAAGAAGGTGTGCGCATGGAGCTTGCCATGAAGCGCTGTATCAATGGCGATGACATGGGAACCGGTAAGACGGTTCAGTCTATCGTCGCCATTGAACGTGCAAAGGCAACCCCCTGCCTTGTTGTTTGCCCTGCCGCACTTAAGGTTAATTGGGAACGAGAGATAAAGAAGTTTACGAACCTCCGACCTCTCATTCTTACCGATTCCGTCAATGCGACATACGGATATCATCTTACTAAGATGAACCTGTATGATGTAGTGATATGCAATTACGAGTCGCTTGCAAAATACTTCGTCGTAAGCCTCGGTCCGAAACCGTTACGGCTGAAAAACTTCCTGTTTCGTGATGAACTGAAGATTATCAAGTCTGTGATTATCGACGAGTCTGCAAGAGTCAAGGATCCATCAACAAGGCAGTCTAAAATTATCATGGGATTGTGCCAGGGTAAGGAGTATATCTATGAGCTTACAGGTACGCCCGTTGTCAATCACGCAACAGACCTGGCCTGCCAGCTTGCTATCCTCGGTCGTCTGAACGACGAGTTCGGAGGGTTTGGCGAGTTCTGTAACAGGTACGGTGAGAATGAGAATCTTGAAGAACTTAACCGGAAGATACACGAAACGTGCTATTTCCGCAGGGAAAAGAAAGATGTTCTCAAGGATTTGCCGGATCTGACCAGAACGACCATCAGCGTTGCCCTCGACCCGGAAACGCAGGAAGAGTACGATATCTGCCAGAAAGACCTGCTTACGTTCCTTCTCGAATATAGGAGTTGTTCCGAGGAAGAGGCTAGGAAAAAGCTGAGAATGAAGGCTCTTGTCAGATTTATGAACCTTCGCTCGATATCCGGGCGAGGGAAGATGAAGGCGACTATAGAGTTTCTCCATGACACCGAAGAGCAGATAATCGTGTTTGCCGAGCATCGTGATGTCGTTAGTGCAATCAAGAAAGAGTTCCCGGATGAGGTTTGCACCGTAACCGGTTCCGATAGCCAGCAGCAGAAGCAGTGGGCTATTGATTCTTTTCAGGCTAGGAAAAAGAGAATCATCATCTGCTCCATCAAGGCAGCCGGCGTAGGTCTTACGCTTACGGCTTCTTCCAATGTGGTGTTCGTCGAGCTCCCATGGACGATGGCGGACTTATCGCAGTGCGAATGCCGAGCCTATCGTAACGGACAGAAGAATGCGGTTACATCGTGGATTCTTATGGGTGCAAATACCATCGATGGCTATCTTTATAGCTTGATTATGCAGAAAGGCTCAATAGCATCAAAGGTTACGGGCGAACAGGACTCCGCTATCAAGGATGCAGCTTATTTTGACGAGCTGGCCGATTTGGTTTTAAAAAATTCTTTAAACAAAAAATAAATGGAAATTCAAGGAAAAGTAACAAACATCTTACCGATGCGCTCTGGCGTATCTGCAAGAGGAGAATGGAAATCGCAGGAATTCGTGATCACCACAGAGGAACAATATCCGAAAATGGTTTGCTTCCAGGTCTTTGGAGAGGATAGAATCAACAGCTTTGCTCTCCAGATCGGAGAGCCCGTAAAGGTTAGTTTCGATATCTCTGCACACGAATATCAGGGGCGATTTTTTAATTCTATCAACGCATGGAAAGTCGAGAAGCTCATGCCGATTGCGCAGAATCCTCCTCTTAACCCTCAACAGAACGTCAATGCTCCGGCAGGCGGATATGTTCCACCACAGACAGGTGGATATGTTCCACCACAGGCAGTCGGCAATGCAATGTTTGGCGGTGGCACACCTCCAGGTAATTCTCCGAATCCCATCCAGGCCGGACAGCAGGCGCAACAACAGGGTGGCGGGGGCCTTCCCTTTTAATAGGGGAGTCGAGCTAATCAAACAAACATTCAACGCTTATGTGGTTTAACCTGAAAAATGTGTTTGAACTTGAAACGTTTAGGACAAAAGTAGCCGAATTGGAGAACAAAGGCGCGATGGTAGAGCTGAAAGAGAAACGTGGACGTTCTTTGAGACAGAATGCCTATCTTCATTTGCTCCTATCTGCATTCGGTCTCCAATACGGCTACACTCTAGACGAAGTTAAGACGCATTTCTATAAGCTGGTAGTGAACAAAGATATATTCCTCAGAGAAGGGATTGATAAATTTACAGGAGAATGCTATAAGTATCTCCGTTCTTCTGCCGACCTTACGAAAGACGAAATGAGCAAATCTATTTCTGATTTCAAATCGTGGGCAAAAGAAGAAGCCGGATTTGATTTTCCTGATTCTGATGAATATATCGCACTACTTCATATTCAACATGATGTAGAAAGACAACAAAATTACATACAATAGCTTATGATGTTACCAACTAATATACGTCAGAAGTCTAGCGAATTGTTTCCTAATGACGCAGAGAAACAGAGAATATTTCTTATGGGAGCCGCATTCTCGTTAGGCAAAGATTTATCCGACTTTGAAGAAGAAGAAGGGCAACAGGAAGAGATTTACCCTTGCCAGGAAGCTCTCGATATGTGGCTTGCTTACAAGAAAGAGAAACGGCAGAAATATCAACCTCGTGGACTCGCGGCTCTTAAAAAGAAGCTTTTAAAGATGTCGAACGGAAATCCAGAATACGCAAAGGTTATCGTTGAGCATTCTATGGGAAACAACTATTCCGGGTTGTACGCTCCGAAAAATAATAGCATAAATAGTTATGAACAGCAGCAACGAACTTTCAACAAGATCAACTCAATCCTTGCCGGATGAGTACAAAAAGGCAATCGAGGAATTTGGCGCGCAATACGCTTTGTTCTTGAATAAATACCCGACTCTTCAAAAGAGAATCAGCAGCGTTCCTACGGTGTATGACTCTGTAAAGAACGGCGGACTTTCGTTTGTGGAAATCGACAAGTATTTCAAGGAAGGAGCAAGCGAATGGTGGATCAAAACAATGGTTATTGACCTGTTTATGGTTATAGGTGCATTCGATGCTACTACTCCTTATCAGTTCAAGGCGATTGCACAGCGTATCAGGCAGGAATATTACCATGTATCTCCAGGAGAGCTTACACGATTCTTCTATGAATTTTCCATGGGTGAGTACGGTGAGATTTATGTCGGCAGGACTGTAAATCCACAGAAGTTATTCATCGCTCTCGAAAGGTATATGTGTAAGGTGTACGAGAAGAGAGCCGAGATTGAGAGTCAAAAGAATGTATTACGTCAGAAGAAAGCGGACGAAGAAGCTAGGAGAAACGCCGTGTCTTATGAAGAGTACTGCCGACTGACAGGTATTGATATTAAGAAATCTCCTCTTGAGGTTTTGAGCAAGAAGCTTGAAAGAGAATCAAAACGTGACAAAGATGGCGGACGTAAGTAAAATGGCAGAGGAATGGCTCAGTGAGCACCCTGATGCGACAAAGAAAGAAATATGGTTGGCTGGTTATTGGCGATCAACCGATAACTGGTGCAACCGAACCAAGTAATTTTTAGAATTATGACACAGAAAGAACGTATCGAGAACGCGACCACGAAGCAAGCGGTAGTTTTCATCTGGATCTACTCCTGGGTTATTGTGAGAAACCTAGGAAGAGCAATCAACAAGGCAGTTCACAAGCTGCCATGGTTGTTCATCGTGATAACGGTAGTAATCTCATTCATCGTTAGCTTCATCTTTATCTCTAAGGCTAGAGCAGAACGAGATAGCTACAATCAGAAACTGGTCCACGCAACACAGCAGCTTGACAGCTTCTATGCTGCATACGGAAACATTAAATCAAAGTAATTATGAAGAGATACAAACATACAATAGTGATGGTCTTCTGCATCAGCTGTGCGTTGGCCGTAGAGAGGGAGGTGTAACATGCAGACAGGATGGAACCCGAATTTCTCTAGACCGGTGTTAGCTAGAATTCCGGTCAAAGTACCTACCGAAGAGCAGGTGAATCGCTTCTATATGCTCTTCTATTCTATGGTCGGCGGTTTCGCCTCAATCGTTCAGACACAAATCACCGACACATACAACCTCATCAAGGAGAACAAGAAAATCTTCCGCTTCGAGGCTAAGAAGAGAATCACGGAAGCAAAGGAGTGCTCAGACGAACTCATCGATGCCTTCATGCACTATATGAAGGAATGCGGAATGTCCCAACTCTGGATGGATATGACTGATAACATCGAGGATGACTTGAAGCTTGACGTACAGAAATGCTTCTATGCCATCGATAACCAGTTCCTTAAGCATCACGTCAAAGAGCATAAGATGTACACAATGCTCCTGATGTCGGAACTGATGAGCAGTATGCTTGTAAGCTCAGTAGAACGCTTTTCCGAGATGATGGATAAGTACAACGGTATCCAACGCCGTAAAATCGCAGAACGCTTCACGAATCCTATCCGGGGAGTTTATGCTCGTATGCGCAATGCTATGGAAATTCTCTACCCGGTCAAGGTTGATGATGAAGTATTCTCCGAATGCCCGGACAAGTTCAACCTCGGCTTCGAGATTATCGGTCAGAAGGTACTCGACTGGAAACGAGCCGAGAACGCCCTAGCAAATGCCTGTATACTCAACGGCTTCAACCTTAATGCTGACGGCGAATTCCTGGAGAATGAGCAGGATAACACCGGCACACCTTGGAACGAGACCCAGACGAGAGCCTTGACTGTCGCTTATTCGAACACCTCTAACAAACAGATTGCCAGGATCCTCGGCAGAAGCGTTTACGAGGTTACAAAGCAAGCTAAGAAACTCGGATTGAAGAAATCTGAGGAGTATATTAGAGAGACTAGAATAGCTAACTTAAAACGTAAGAAAAATGAAAAAGATTCCAAAACTTTACACAAAGAACAGTAAAGGTCGCTATCAAGAATACAAGATTCCTGACCTTGATATATCGAAGACTTTCTATAGAAAGATAAATGGGAAGTATGAGCCTACGAATATGCTCTTGTATGACTCCATAGAAGAGGGCGTATGGGTAGTTACCCGACAGTCTTCAATAACTAACATTATTCGTGCAGATTATCTTCGTGAGAGCTTCCATCTTGACAAGGCTGCCGACATTGAGCGTTTCCCTCTGTCTAAGATGGGGCACATCAAGAAGGTTGCAGAACGTATCATTGATGAGCTGAGACTTGGTAATACAGACACTAGAGTTATGACAAACGATGAGCTTGTAAAGTTGGTTGTCGGGCTTGTTTATAAATACAACGAGGAGGTGTAACTATGGAAGATTTACCTATAGGCTCAGAAATCGTCTTGAAGGTGGTTGAAACCGAGAAAGAAGAATGCAATGGCTGCTTTTTCGATGAGATAAGTAGCAATATCTATGAGAATGTTTGCGGTGATTTTGTCTGTAGCGCAAAATCTAGAAAAGACGGAAAGAATGTTCAATTCAAAAGAGCAAAGTGATATGGAGACAAAGATAAATGTAGCGACTATCCTAAAAGATAAGACGCAAGGAACTAAGTTGTACGACTTATTATACAATATAGACGTAGAGCTAGATACTATCAGTACTACAGATACTGAAACAGTAGTTTGGTGTACAAATAAGACTGATAATAATACTACTTGCCATCGTGGCTATTCCGAATTTGGTACTGTAAGAGGATGTCCTGATGGTTTACGGATTCTCCTTCCTTCAAAGGAAATGCGTGACTGGAGCAAGTTTGCCTGGAAGAAGGGAGACGTGTTGGTTAATAAAGATGGGGATGTATATATTATATTTGAAAGATTTTCCGATGATACATATTGCTCTTTCGTAGGGAAATATTATCTTTGGAAAGAGAATAATGATACAGAACATTTTTATAAAAATGAACGATTGCTAACTTCTGATTTCCAAAAAGCAGGTAAAGATGCTGCTCAGACCTACATCAGCACCATCGAAGAGCGTTTGGGCGGAAAGCTGAATCGTGAAACCTTGGAGATTGAGAAGACTCAGCCAGAGTTCAAGGATGGGGATATAGTTATATCTAAATCAGACGTTATAGTTCTTGTTAAAAGAATTAGTTTTAGTAAAAAGGTATATTTTCATGCTTATATGTCTAATGGGAATGCATATATCCAAGTAACAGAACACGAGTATTATGGTCATACATACGAAATTAAAGGACTTGCCACAGAATCTGAGAAGCAGCAGCTCTTTGATGCCCTTGCAAAGGAGGGCAAGGCTTGGGATGCCGTAAAGAAAGAAGTTGTTGATTTGAAGCAAAAGGCTAAACTAAAACCTTTCGATAAGGTATTGGTTAGAGATAGTAAATCAGATAATTGGCGTGCAAATTTGTTTGGTTATATAGGCAAAGATGGATATTATCGTTGCGTTTATGCTAATTGGGTATATTGCATTCCTTATGCTGGTAATGAGCATTTGTTAGGTACAACTAAAGACGTGGAGGGTTAGATATGAAATATTCGGAAATACAAACAAAAGCTTTATTTGATACAGCATCTGAGTTGTTTTTTAATAAAGTAAGAAGATGTGGTGAAGATTACGACCATAGAGGTGCATGCTCCAATTCTGTTCGTAAAGCACATATACGAAATCTCGCAAGAGAGGCAGCGGAAGAAGCTAGGATTTTTATTGAAGAAGTTTCAAAGGAAGGAGGTAATCAATGAAAACATTTGTATTTGATGTAATGCTCAACGGAAGATTCGTCTGCACTTTAAAGTACAAATATTGTGCACTCTTCCCGATAGACTTTGAAGATTTAGAGAAGTTCGTCCTCAAAAAGAGACAAACTTTGAAAGGTAAGGATTTTAGAATTGCATTTTAATTGAATAATAATATGAAAGTATTTAAGCTACTTCTTGTAAGTATTACATACTTATTGATCGGAGTGTTGGAATTGTACGGCTACTTTCAGTTCAAGACAGACGCCATTGGTCTGTTCGCATTCATCACTCTTTTGGGTTTTATAGTAACCTTTATGTCAGAACTAGATAGTAATTAAAAAGTAAAGTGTATGGTACAGAAATTTATTATTGGTGATGTTGTTAAGTATAAAAACAGAATACATAAAATTATAGATATACTTGCATCAAACGGTTATGAATTATCTTATGTAAGGCATCCAGTAAGCCCAGTATGATTATCTGGAGTTCCTCTCACTCCAGAGATTCTAGAGAAGAATGGCTGGAAAAAAGGAAAATACGGAAGTGATTTTTCTTTATCAGAAGCATTTATGGGAGGTGATGAAGATAACTATACCTGTTTTCAACTTTATTATCAAAATAAGAAGGATGGTTGGGTTATAGATATGCGTGGAGAGCCATTAAAATTTGAGATCCATTATATCCATGAACTCCAGCACCTGCTCTTCGGTTTTGGAATTAATCACGAAATGGAGGTGTAGGTATGAGTGTAGCAACACAAGTAAATCACCATTGCCCTTTCTATGGAAGAAAATGTTACGAATGTGGCTATCGAAATAGTAAAGGGAATGATTGTCAGATAATAACTCATCAAAACAGAAAGATTTGATATTTAACCGCCTTCGGGCATAAATTTAAGAACATGATACAGAATATAATAAAAAAGGTGCTACGTAAGTGGCTAAAGAAGACAGTCTATAGTATAGATTCACCAATAACCAATAACATAGCACGATTTGAGTGGGTTTACAATTCACCTCTTCATCAGTGGAGAGATAGAATCTGGGTTGTCAATCATTGCCATTTCAAACAAAAAGAAGGGTATGATAAATGTCTAAAAGAGTATATTTACAAGTAACTCTTTTCTATCAAATCTTTTAAATCATCAAGTTTAACTTTAGTTGCAAAAGTTTCACCTGTTGAAAGTTTGATACAGCAAACATCGTCTTCTTCATAGAATTTAACGATGTGGTCAGGATTGATAACACACATGTATGTGCAATCTTCTGACATTAATTTAATTAAATGCTTCATATCGTTTTTATTTTTAAAATTAAGCGGTACAAAGATAATAATATTTTTTGAGAAGCAAGCAAACAAAATGATATTTTTAAAATTAAGCACTTTATTTTATCATCGCTTGCTTCTCATTTAACCATCCCTTATGGGATATAAAATATAAGTAATATGGAAGAAAGAATGTTTTTAGTAATAGTTAAAGGCGAAATTAATGAGTCTGAAATGTCATTGAAAAGAGCTATTAGTGAAGCTATTGAGTGTGAGGCTAAAGAATATGACGAGTCACCTCTTTATGGTTGTGATGTTTCTGTAAAGGAGGTCGAAGATTAACTAACCACCATCTCCTGTAAAAGGGAGAGGGTAAAAAGAAGAGAATATGGCACTTAAATGTAAGACTTGCATATACAGAAAGAAGGATATGAAGAAGTTTCTATTCTATTGCAAGAAAAGACATATAAGAGTTGGAGAACGAAGAAAGTCTTGTAAGTTGTATGAACCAAAGTAAAAAGGCGGTAGTTGCAGCTACCGCCTACAAATAGAAGACTAGGACTAGTCCTCAACCCAGAAGGCAAGCATTCTGCCATTCTTAGGATAAATAACCTTTCCGTTTCTTACAACGTAAGGACGAAAGATTAAGTGTCTTCCGTTTGTTTTTGAATTGTCCATCATAACAAAAACTATTAAGTTCGCTACCATAGGATAGCTGCAATACCGCAAAACCTCTACAAACTGCGGTACACGAAAAAGCCCCTATGCTGCAACAAAGGGGCTTTGTAAATCTGTTGCCATAACTGCTTTTAGTTGTTTTTGTGCAAGAGGTTTACCTTAATAGAGTTTGAAACTCTGAACAATTCGGATGCAAAGTTAGTCATTTATATGATAATATAAACAATAACAACGTTAATGAATTTTAAATATGGTCTAATTTAGACTACTCTAAAATAATATATAAATTTATAGTTAATTATGGACAGAAATCAAGCTAAAGAATTTTATCCTATCTTGCAAGCTTTCGCAGAAGGTAAAGTAATAGAGACAAGAACTGACCCAAATGTTGTTGGTAAAGGCTGGCAAGATATGAATGATTGGACGGAAATGAAAGAGATTGAGTACTGGAATAATATTGAATATCGTATCAAGCCAGATAGTAAGGCGGAAGCAAAGTACCGCCCTTTTGCCAACGCAGAAGAGTGTTGGGCTGAAATGTCGAAACACTCTCCGTTTGGGTGGGTGAAGGATAAGCAAGATGGGCATCGTGCTTTAATTACAGCAGTAGATGATGATACGTGTGGAATGTCATTGAATGGAAATGCTGCATGGTCTTTATCTGCAATTATGGATTTATTTACCTTTGTCGATGGTACTCCTTTCGGCGTAAAAGTGGAGAATAGCATATGAAGAAACAAATAATCTTAGACGAACAAGATATTAAAGAGTTCCACGAGGATGCGGAGCATCTACGTTGGCTATACAATAGAATGGTGTGTGAGCATAGCGAAAATGAAAGCTTTGATTACATGCGCCGCTTCGTCAAAATATTCAATAAGTTAAAACAATTATAGATTATGAAGATTAGGTTGGCAAAGAAGATAATGAAGTACAAGTCAATAGTCGATGAGTACAATAACGGCGATGGCTCTAAGTGCGATGGCATAAAAGAATCATATTGGTTAAAGCGAATGTTCGACCATATCAATGGAGTGTATGATGAAACATTTGACACTCCTGCTCATATCCCTTTCAAAGACCACCGCATCACCAAGGCGATAAGTTTAACAAGTAAAAAAAATAATAAGTATGAATATACCAAGTAAGATTTATATTCGTAAGGTTCATTTGGAGAGCCTTGCAGAGAATGATTGTCAGTTAGGTGCTAATATTCCAGTTGGAAAGAAGCCTTTCCCGATGGAAGAATATAAATGCGTTGAGTACACCAACATCTCAGACGTATGGCATGATGCCATAGTTGAAAAGCAACCCCAGAAGGTATGTGGTAACAACCCAGTGTTAGTTGTTGGTCTTCGAAAAGGCAGAATATCTTACAGGTATCTTTGGACTGATATGGAGGATTGCTGGGAAGATCTAGACTTGCTCACTCCACCAACAAAGAAGGTGTATGACAAGGTTCTGTGGTCATACCTCAAAGATATTGTGCCATTCTTAAATAATGAAGAACTATGAGCAAGGAAACATTCGACTTCTCGGAGGCTCTGAGAAGAATGAAGGAAGGGAAGAATGTTAGACGTAAAAATAGCGAATACATCTTTGCTATATGCGGAGGCGGCTGTTTCCCTCAAACAATATCATACAGAACGTGTGTCTCTAATATGTTATCTTTAGGTGTTGCAGCTATACCTACAGAATATATTCTGGCAACCGACTGGGAGGAGGTGTAAGGATGAAAAAGAAAGTATTGACCCTCACCGTCAGCAAGCAGTGGTTCGATATGATTGTGGCTGGCGAAAAGACAGAAGAATACAGAGCTATCAAATCGTATTGGATTAAACGTCTGACTACTAACTGTGAAGTAGCTTATGATGTGGCGGCAGAAACATATTGCGGAAAGGTGCTTTATCACCCTTATACCCACGTCCTCTTCATCAACGGTTACCGAAAGGATAGTCCACGAATTGAGAAAGAGATTGAGAGTATCATCATCGGTAAGCCTAAGAAAGGCTTATGCCCCGACAAGTGGCTTGATACTGAGTTTTTTATCATTAAATTCAAATAGCGTATGACAATAAAGAATTTTTTTAATGCGTATCGTGGAGAGCCTGTTCTTTATAAAGGTAAAGATATTGGCGCATACGTTGCAGGGTATGTAGAAGAAAAGTATATCATCCTTGGGTTCTATGATGACAAAGGATGTATTCTCGCTTTTAATACAGATGTGAATGTAGATGAAGTGTATGAATCATACCGATTCGCAAAGTTGAAGTATTTGGAAGTGATAAAACATCAGTAATATGGAAAAAGAAGAAAAATGTTGTGGTAACTGTCTTTGGATGGGACGCGAAGACATCTTAGGCAATGGATGGTGCTACAAAAAAGATTGCGAAACATCTTGTGATAAGGTTTGCAAGAAACATGAATTTTAAACTTTAAATATTAAAATGGGAAATAAGAATTTAACATTAGACGAGTATCAGCAGTTAGCTCTAGAGACTGCTACTTATCCTAACCCTATCATTTATCCTACATTAGGATTGACAGGTGAAGCTGGTGAAGTTTCTGATAAGGTTAAGAAAGTGTTGCGTGACAACGATTCTGTTTTTACAGATGAAAAGAAGTTGGAAATTGCTAAAGAGATTGGTGATGTACTATGGTTTTGCGCAACACTTTCTCGCGATATTGGATTCAAACTTAGTGATATAGGAAAGATGAATTACGAAAAACTCCATTCTCGCCAGTTGAGGGGGAAATTACACGGAAGTGGTGATAACCGATAGCCTATGAACGTACTTACAGACGAACAGAAAAATTACATAAAGGAGCATCCGTGTGAGTCGCCAAGCAAATTGGCAAAATCATTCGGATGCACCGTGCAGACCATCTATTGGTGGCTGCATAAGGTACACGGAGACTCCTTTATCCGAAGGAAGAAGGAAGCGAAGGATGTGAGGAATCAGGCTATTCGCAATCTCTATCCAGATCTTTCTGCCACAGAGGTAGGGAAGATTCTCGGTATAACAAAGGCATCGGTCAACAACCTGGCGAGGAGGCTTGGGGTCAAGCATACAGATGAGACCACAAAACGAATACAGAAGGAGAGTGCTGCTCGTACACGTACCGATGAGGCTAACAGAAAGAGACAGGAAACACTGAGAAAGGTTCTTGCCGTTGAGAAGCTGAGAGCTGCCAGCGGTTTGCCGCAGAAGACAAAGCGTAAGTTTAAGACAGTTTCCGGCAAGTGTATGAATGCCAGAAATTATCTTTGCAGAAAGTATAACTACTTTTACGACAAGGATTATGGAGAGTTGCTTACCCTGTTCTTTGACAGCAAAACAAGAATGCTGACCGACGAACAGAAGAAATACTACGAAACGGAGTATAGTATTAAGTTCCTGCAAGCTGAAGAAGATTGAATTTCTGTGCATTATCTATAGTTTAGGGGTGGCCACACATCGCGTGCGGTCACCCCTTTTTGTTTGTAAATCAACTAATAACCAAATAAAAACATTAGAAAAAAACTAAGAACGTTTGTGCAGCTTTGATTTCCAGTATATCCAACCTAAAAATGCGAGAATGCCTATAAAAAGACAAACTGAAGCTATCTTACCTATGCTCAAGAAAGCTTTATCGATCTTTGATAGTTGTTTCTCGACATATACTTTATCTTTCGATATTTTACTTATCACTGAGATTAAGGAGTCACACTTGCTATGATATATCGCAGCACTATCCTTGTATTCCTTAAGGCTCGAAATACTATCTCTCAGTATCTGTACATCTTCCTGTGATATCTCGTGAAATTCGTAGTGAAATCTGTCTTCGCCGACTTTGTTTCCGTTCGCATCGTATTTCGAAGCTGTACTATCCCTTATATGAGTCTTCTCTTTCGTTGTAGACTTCACCGATTCCTTGTGAGATACTTTATATGATTCCAGTTCCTTAATAAGCCTTGCGTTAAAGAGTGAATCCCACTTAGCCTCGTTACGTTTATCAGTGATGTATGTCTGTTTTTCTATCACTCGCTCTTTCGCCTTACATCTACAGAACATTGATAGAATCAGCATTGCTACTGCAATGGCGATTACAACTCTTGTTATCTTATCAATCAGTTTCATAAGCAAGCGAATTAATTCTGTTCAGCCAACCATTCTTGAACTTTCTGTTCTGAGGCCTTGTCTGACAGATACGGTCAATGAAATCTTTTCTTTCCTGCTTGATGGTGTCGAACAGATCTCTACCATCTCTTGCGTTAATGGCGGCGATTGTCTTCGAGCCAACAATACCATCGGCAGACACACCGAGCACCCTCTGAGGAATCTTGATACCATAAGAACCACTGCACCAAAGCCAATCCACGAGGATGTTTGCAACATTCTGATCCTTGATATTGTCAGCCTCCCACTTATCCCAGTAGAACTTCTTGAAGATTACACCCCATTGCACCCTGGTCATACGCTTTAAATCGTTAACCGTCTTCTTGCTGCCGAATACTGAGCGGTACGTAGCGAGAGTCACGCCCATATTGGTAGCTCCACCCAAATCATCCTTATCATAAACGAAGCCACCTTCCCACTTGAGAATGAAAGGCTCCAAAATCTTACTGTTTGCCATTTTTGTTTTCCTCCTCTTTTTTATCAAACTCATTGTTGAGTCTGTCAATAATCGGCTTCCAGTAGCTAGGCAGCGCCTTTGCGAACTCGAATCTCAGAATATAGTAAATAACCCGGAATGAGATGTTCTTAGGGTACGCCTTGATGAGATTTTTAAACGCATTGCATATATACACATAGCAGAATATATACGTAAGCATCTTGATCACAAATAAAGCTTCCGTACCATCGTTGCAACCTAACATGATGCCGTAGATCACATAAACAATGGATACATAGAGAAGCATTTCAAGAATTGCGTTCTTGAACTTTGATGCAGAAAAGTTCTTGCATCGTACAACACTCACGCCGTCAGCTCGCATACCGCAGAAGATATTGAAGCCGAAAGCAATAACCAACGCCAAGACGAATCCTTCCGTCGGCGTGGCAAAGGCAAGTATAGCTGAAAATATGGTTACACCTATCTGCCGAATCTGTGATGAATCTAATAAATCTGTCATAATCTGTTATCCTGAATAATTAATAAAAATAAAGTTTCGGTCTTTTGATGCAAAGATAGCAAAAAAAACCGAAACTTCATTCAGAATAACGAAAAAATCAGATATTCAGATCATAATATGGCTTTCCGCCGTTTTCCAGGAAAGAAACGCATTCGTCGAAAATCTTTCTCTCGAAATCAAGCGTGTTGATTTTCGGGAACCACTTCTTAATCTTTCCGGCGTTGCGTTTTACCATTTCACCCCAAAGAACGCACCAGTCTTCGAGATTGATGTTGTCGTTCTTAACCTCATGCCAATAATCCTTGGCAACGTCTTTAGTGTGAAGCTGCTCAATGAGACAAAGGTGCATATCTGCCATTTCTTCGTCATAATGACACGCGCCAATCTCTCCCTTGACCTGCTTCATCATATCAAGCATTACGTTGTCATTCATTCCAACTTCGCAACAATCTGCCATGATCGTAACACAGTTCTTGATAGACTGCATGTCATTGCTAGCTATAATGTCTTCGAATACCTTTTTCATAACCGTATGTTTTTAGTGTTACTTCAGAAAATAATCTCTGATGTCGTATACGCCATCCTTGTCCTTCAGGAGATCAAGTGCGAGGCTATGTGCATACTTAACCAGATGCTCAGTGCCAATGTCCTTTACGTCATCCTTTCCGAGTATCTTGGCAATAGTGCATCCATGGTCGCTTACAACCTGATTCATAGCAACGTAAAGAGAATAGTCGTTATAGTAAGGCTTCTCCTCTGTCGCAAGCCCTAGACCAGTCATAGCATTGAGCCATGTCTGCATATCCCAAGTGGCAGGTGGATTCATTCCGTTTACAATCTCAGAAGCCTCCTTCTTGGTGAGATAGTTCTTCCACTTGATAGCGCACAGCTTATCAAGATACTCTTGCGCCAACTCTGGGTGCTTTGCTGCCATATCCTTCATCATGCAACGCATCGTGTTTCCGAATACGTGCATATACTTCACATTGGTTGATGAAGCCATCATTCCATACAGCTCATCAAACTTGCTCATAATGTCTTTTGTTTCCATATCTTATATATTTTAACCTATTATCAAATCTTTCAACTCTACAAAGTCCTCCTCTGTGAAGTTGATGCTTCGCTTGCTTCCAAAGAGGATAGCAGTGGCAATTCCATCTGGCAGGTCAATAGACACAACTCCTTTGTCGATATGTCCGTGAATAAAACCCACATCGAATTTGTAATCTTCCACGGATTTTAGCATCTGCATGAGGTCTGAGAATATTGTATCGGCATCAATATTGCCTTCCTCATCGGCAATAAATAGGGTAGCGTTGTCAATGCTCTTGCCCCAACTATCCTTGTGCTTGGCGATAATGTTGTGTGAAGCTCGCTTCATGTACACGGAAGGAATAGCTAGTGCTGGGTTTTCCTTCACCATATCACTTATTCTAGCATCTGCCCACAAATCAAGCGATGTAAGCAGTTTCTCTTTCAGTTCTGTTACGTTCATTTCTTAGTTTCTCCTTTCTTTGTCTTGTTGTACCAAGCGAGATACTCTTGCCAAGTCTTGTCGCTGTGGTTAGTCATATAATCGTTGAGCATAGCAGATTTATGTTCCTCTGCTTGCGCTACTTCTTTTCTCAATCGTTGCATCAAAGACAGATGTTTCTTCAATGCCTCCTGTCCTTGCTGAGTACTCTCAATGCGAGGGCGTATAATGCGTAATTCCTCGTCTTGCACTAACTTAGACACATATTGCAAGCTATTGACGTATTCCTGATTCTGCATCAAATACTGCCTTTGCGCCCCTGTAAGATTGTCTTCAATTTTGTCTATCTCATCCCATAAAGGGGTGGAAGACTGCTGCGCTTGCATATTGATAGATGCTCGCTTCTGCTGTATTGCCTCATACATCTTCTGTAGTTCGGCATCCATCATCTGCGGCTGCTGCTGACTTGTGCCCATATCAAGCAAAGGGCTGTTTCCAAAATTCATCATAATCAATATCTTTAAGTTGGTGATATATTATAGAGAGGTAAGAGGGCATCCACCAACGAGGGCAAACACCCCTCACCAACTCATTTTTTCTTAGTCCGTCTAGCCGACTTCCTTACTGCTCTGTTACGCTCCTGTAGTGGGAGTTGAAGGAGCGGTGCAATTACAGCCGTAACTGCCGTAACCAGTAACTACTGGCGTAGAAGGGAGCACAAGCTGACCATCTATCTTGCGGCAACACTTCTCGTTCACGTAAGCCATCATAAGCTTCTCCTTGTAAGGAGTGAGGGCTTCCATAACGGCTACCTTCTTGTCAAGGTCGCAATACTTTGCTTGCAACGCATCGTACTGGTCTCTCTGATTCTTGTACAGACCGAAGTCAGCATCTACCTGCGACTTGTAAAGACCGAACTCAGCCTGCATTGCTCGGCGGTTCTCAGCGTTGATAGCATCTACCTGCGACTTGTAAAGACCGAATTTCTCAGCGATGTCAGTCTCACGCATAGCGTAGAACTTGTTAGCGGTGTCGAGCTTCAAACCGAACATATCAGTAAGCAGCTTCACCTCATCAGCGCATTCCTTCTCCATTACCTGCAAGGCGGTTGGCTGATTTGAGCTTGAGTTAGCTCCGTAAGTGTTGATGTTTACGTTCTCAGGCATATTGCTGCCGAGTGAACCAAATACGCTGCGGTTGTTACCGCCAAGCAACCAAGCACCAGCACCGAGTGCTGTTCCGATAATCACTAACTTTCGATAAGGTACGCAACCACCTTACCCGTTCTCTAATGAACTGCTGTATGTTACCATACAGATAAGACTATATCTTTATCTCTCACGAGATACTCTCCATTTCCACTCGCTTGAGTGTACTCCCTTTCGGGATAGTCGTTGAACCTTATTGTGCATATTTCCATTTGTAACCTTTGCATGTAATGTAATGCCTACCAGATGGAGATACATAACCTCTACATACCTTTACAATTTCGGAGTTTAATTTTGAATTACCTAGACTTTCTCCAGCTTCTAAAGCGGAATTAAACCTTTTCAAAACTTCTCCACTTGCCGCATCTATCTGCAAAACAGGCTTACTATTTGCTGTAGATATAGCATTTTTAGCTTTATTCGTATGCTTTTTGTTGAAAAAAGGATTTTTGCTTCCTTTTCTTTCTTTGGCACACTTACTCAGTATAGCTTTTTGCTTATCGGATAGATGTTTACCATACATAGGTGCTCTCTCTCCAGTTCTATTCTTGGCTAACTCACTAAGGTAAGCCCTCATGTCTTCTGAATGCTTTTTTCCTTTAAAAGGATTGTTATGACTTTTATAGTAATCTTTGAGGTGATTTATCATATTTTCTTTAGATTTTCCTTCTAATGTATGACCCCTAACACCTTCTCCGCCTAAAGTCATATTATACCCATTTCTGTAAGAATCATACTTCTTTATGAAATACGATTCTTTTTCATTAAGAACGGGAATAGCATCCTCTTTAGAATCAAAATCATCCGAGAAAAGCACTTCGTACTTAAAATTATGTACTCCATATTTGCGTATAGCATTATCAAAGCGAGTTCCGCTGTAGCAACAGTTATTGAAAAAACATCTTCTTCTATGTTTCTCATCTGTTGTCTGACCTACATAGGACTTTCCCGATGGGGATTCGTACCTATAAATTATACCTTTTACCATACTGCAAAGTTACAAAAAATATTTCAAAGAACGCACAATCTTGGCTGCTGATTGTCCTGTTTTTCAAGGAGTTCCCAGCAATTAAGAGAGTTTATACTGAGCATTATTTTTGTTTACCCAGTGTCAAGCCAGCATTACCTGTTGCCTTAGAAGCATAATCATCGTGCTTCTTTCCCTCTTCGTAGATTTTC
>ERZ1034768.2-NODE-2-length-170164-cov-11.707105_pt1 | contig 170164 bp, 136 predicted proteins | sample MGYA00520691_ERZ1034768 | MGnify/ENA primary metagenome ERZ1034768 (study PRJEB33766, sample SAMN09781704) | gut metagenome | biome: gut microbiome | host: Homo sapiens | place: Madagascar | study: EMG produced TPA metagenomics assembly of the PRJNA485056 data set...
GAGGTGAGCTGGGGTTTGGATGCGAAATGGGACACACTTTTTTGCCTATAACCCGAGTCGTATGCGCGACCTTGCTTGCGGTGGGCGCACGCGTTGGCGACAGGCGATGTGAGCCGATGCCAAACGGGTTATAATGGGGAGCTGATTTTCGTTTAGGGAAGCAGGCAATGACGGGGCAGTTCTCACAAAGGTCATCAGTAGGGGCAAGTCGCGCAACGCGCGCGGCTTTCATGCCTGCGCTCGCTGTCGTTCCGGTGGCGCTTTTGGTGTCCATCGCCCTCTTGTTGATTCCGGCCTCGGCCGAACGCGCCTATGCCGCGCCGTACGAGTACTCCCATGTCAGCATCAACGCTCAGGTGCAAACCGACGCCAGTGTGCGCGTGGTTGAGCATCGCGTTCTTTCGTTTTCGGGCGACTGCGATCAGTATCAGCAGGAGTACCACGGCCTGCAGAAAAACCAGCAGCTGGTCATCAACGGCGTCCGTATTGCCCCCGTCGACGAACTGGGAAACGTTGTGGGCGACTGGCAGCGTCTTTCGCCTGTGGCATTTCAGTCGGAATGGCGACGCACCATGTCGTCTGACAAGCTTGCCGAGCTAACCCAATCCGGCTCGTATGCGTACGACATGACCAAGCACATCACGCATATGTACTTCCCCGCGCATGCCGGCGACAACATCGTCGTCGAGTTCGACTACTCCGTAGTCAACGGCGCTCTGGCTTATAAGGATGTGGCCGACGTCAGCATCAAATACGTTGGCGATTCGTTCCAAGCCGACTCACACGACGTGACTTTCATCATCACGCTTCCTGTGCTTGAGTCGGTTCAGGCGGTGCCGGGGAAGAACGTTTACGCATGGGGCCACGGCCCCGAAAACGGAACGTTCGAGAATCAGGGCGCGGCGGTAGTGTACATGGATGAGTTCGTGAAGGCGGGGCAGTATGCCGAAGCTCACGTCGTGTTTCCGTCGAACTGGCTTAGGAACATTTCGGGAAGCGATTCGCGCCTGCACCGCGACGAGATGCATCTGAATTGGATCCTTAACAACGAAGAGGGCTGGCAGGACCGATTCCGCTACGGTGCTATCACCGACGACCGCGTCAGCATCGTTTTGGTCGCCGTTGCCCTGCTCGCGTTGTTCGCATCCCTTGCTGCGTGCTTGCGATTCAGGAGCGAGCCGCAATCCCTGGTTGATGCCATTGCCGAAGAATCGGTTTCGCGCGGTCGCGATTTGCTGCGCGGGATGCATCCTGCGGTTGCCGTTCGTCTGAGGGAAGGCGGCAGGCAAACCGATCGGGAGTTCGCCCTGACCATTGCGAGCTTGTGCGATCGCGGGGTTCTGAGGGTTTCGAGTGCTGCGGCTCAAGGTGTTGCAGCAGAAGGCGAAGCTGCTGATAAGGGCTCTATCAAGATCAGCCGCGCTTCGTTCGACCACCTTGATGACGAAGCCGATCAGGCAGCTATGGCCATCTTCGATGCGGTTGCCAACGGCCAAGGCGATGTTGTTTTGCCGCTTGCAGCTCATGCCGCGATTGATGGCCCTGCGTTCCTTGAGGCTGTTCGCGCGTGGGAGACCGCTGTCTCGCGCGATTTCAACGCTCAAGAGTTCGTCGACCTCTCTGGTGCCGCTTGGAGTAAGCGCCTTCGCCGCTTCGGCGTCGTGCTCGTCTTCCTTGCACTTGTCGCACTTGTGGCTACTACCTGCATCCTTGCCGCAGCGCTGCTTGTCGTTGCGTCCTTTGCCGTATTCGTCGCTTCTGCCGAGACTAAGCGCTTCACGCAGAAGACCGTTGACGACCTTGCGCTTTTCAATGCGTACGCCGATGCGCTTGTTGAGAAAGACGAGTTTGATCAGCGAGAGATTCTGGATTCAAGCGTGTTGGGCTTAAGCGTGAACTGTGATGGATCTTGTAACCCCGACGCGGTTGCGGACGTCGTCGAGCGCGCGATCCCGTCGTTCTTCAAGCTTGCTCATCGCAGGCAAAGCCGAATTGCCGCTGCACTTCGCGATATGCCCGGTCGCTTCAAAAAGAATAAGTCGAAACGATAAAATGCCGTTTCAAGCTGGTGGCTTTCACGCCGCGGGGCTTAGAATGGACGGAACCGCTGTTTCAGCTGATTAAAGAATCACCGAATAAGGAGAGCCATATGGCCGAAGAGAAGAGCAACGTCGTTCTTATCGGGATGCCCGGTGCGGGCAAGTCCACGTTGGGCATCGTTCTGGCCAAGATCATGGCCCTGAAATTCGTCGATGCCGACCTGGTTATTCAGGAGCAGATGGACAAAACCCTGCAGACCATCATCGACGCGATGGGTCCCGACGGTTTCATTCAGGTTGAGAACGAGATTTTGTCCGATCTTGAAGCCGAGGAAACCGTTATTGCAACCGGCGGCAGCGCTATTTATTCGGATGAGGCAATGAAGCATCTCTCCGATATCGGCGTCATTGTTTATCTTGAGATCTCTTACGACTCGTTGAAGGGTCGTTTGGGCGACCTGCAGGAGCGCGGTGTCGTCCTGAAGGGCGGCATGGGAATGAGCTTGCGCGAGCTGTACGACGAGCGCAAGCCGCTGTACGAGAAGTACGCTGACATCGTCGTGAACGTCGACGACCTCAACATCACCGCTGCAGCCCGCAAGGTTGCCTGCGCGCTGGATCATTGCGAGGCTTTGGCATACTAAACGAAGCGCTGCCGCGCGTTTCGAAATGGGAGGATCACATGAAGATAACCATGATGGGAACCGGCCACGCAATGGTGACCGAGAACTATAACACGTGCTTTACCATGCAGAACACCATAGAACCCGCCGCGGCAAACGCGCCCGAAGGACAGCTGCCTCCGGTTTTCCTGGCCGATGGCGGTGGCGGCAACACCATTCTTCGCAATCTGAAGCGCGCGGGCATCAAGCCTTCGCAGATCCACGACGTGTTCGTTAGCCATCATCACATCGACCACATGACGGGAATTCTTTGGGTGGTTCGTGCCATTACCAGTGAGATGTGGCGCGGTTCATACGAGGGTGAAGCGCGTATTTACTCGCACTCCGAGCTTTCCAAGCTGATGGAGGATCTTTGCAAAACGGTTTTGGATAAACGCCAGGCATGCTTCATCGGCGACAAGCTGAAGTTTGTTCCCGTGGAAGACGGCGACACTGCCGAGATCATCGGTCATCCGGTGACGTTCTTCGACTTGGGTCCCGAAAGCAAAGTTCGCCAGTTCGGTTTCCAGATGATGCTTGAGGATGGTCGCAAGATCTCGATGTTCGGCGACGAGACATGCCATCCTGCGGGCGAGCCCTACCTGCAGGGCAGCTTCCTGGCATTCCACGAGGCGTTCTGCCTTGATGCCGAGGAGGCCATTTACCATCCGTATCAGATCGGCCACAGCACGGTGAAAACGGCGTGCGAACTTGCGGAGGCTGCAGGCGTGCAGAACTTGGTTCTGTATCACACCGAGGAAAGTCACGGCGCCGATCGTCAGCGTCTGTATATGGAAGAGGGTTCACATTACTTCACGGGCACGCTGCGTGTTCCCAACGATCTGGAGTCGTTCGAGATCTAGAAGCAAGGGCGTGTTTCTGCGTATTATTCAATCAAAGCCTTAGGCAGTTCAAATTCAGCTGTCTAAGGCTTTTCTGTTTATAAGTATTGGCTGCGTGGACAATACGGGCCTGAGTGTGGAGCGGTGAGTTTACACGAGCGATTCGGGCCTGGTGTTGGGCAGAAGGCTTACACCAGCGATTCAAGCTGGATGATGTAGCGCCGGGTAAGGTCTGATTGTTCGGCGTCCTTCTTCACCACATAGCCGATGATGTTCGGCTCTGCGTCAGAGATGGGGATGGAGATGGAATCGTCCATCGGCACTTTTTCGCCAGCCTCGCGTAAGGGGGCGCAGTAGGTGAAGCAGCCTGAACCGCTTGCGAAGTCGGCAACGGCTTCCTGCATGGGGGCGAAGAATCGATTGAACAAGGCATCCGAATTGTCGTCAAGGTCAGATGATGCAATGCGGATATCCTGATGCTGTTTCATACGGAAGTAGATGTAGTGCTCAAGATCAAACGTCGGGTACAGCGCCAGCTGCGACATGGTGACTGAACTGCGGCTTGCCAGCGGCGAGCCTTTGGAAGCGAACGCGTAGGTTTTGGTTTCAAGGATAGGGTGGAACTCGAGATCGTTTATGGCAATGATCTCGGTCAGGGCGCTGCGGTTGGTATGAGAAAGCTGAAGGATGCCGATGTCCTTGCGACCTTCGGCGACGTCTTCGATGATCTGTGGCGCATTTTCGATGCCGAGGAAGAATAAGTCGTTGCTTTCAGGCGAAGCCGCTGCAGTTGCCTTGATTGCTTGGAAGCCAACGCCGACGGGGACGGTAGAGATACGTAACGATTCGGATTCGTCGGGATGATCAGCAAAGGCTTCGTCAAGCTGGTCCATGGCGAAGACCACCTTACGAGCGAATTCCAAGAAACGTCCGCCGTCCGACGTTGCATGGGCGCCTTTTCTGCTGCCTTCGAACAGGGGAAAGCCGAGCTTCTCTTCGGCTTGGGAGAGAACGCGCGCAAGCGTTCCCTTCGAAACGTCGAGCTGACGTGCGGCTTCGGAAATAGAACCCGCCGATTCGATGGCAAGGAAGTAGCGAAGTTGTTGAACGGTAAGACCGAGCGATTCCGACATGTTTCGACCTTGTTTGATTTCTGCCAAACACCGTTGGGATGAAGAGCAGGCGGTGTATGACGTTTGGTTGATGCGCGATTGATTCTAGCAGAAACGTACGCACAAAGCGCACGAAACCAATTAAACGTTCAGATATAGGAAACTCTTATGGGCATCTTCACCACCTTTGTTCAAGAGGCGAGTATGATGAAATCATCGTACGAAAGTATGTAATCGATGTTTAATCGTATGCAAAAGGCGTACGAGACATCGAGGGAGAAAAGGGAGGGAAATATGCTTCGATCGAAGGGCCTGACAGACAAGATGCTGCTTCTGGGCATCGACGGCATGGATCCGCGTTTTGCGCGCGTCCTGGTCGATGAGGGCAAGATGCCCAACTTGAAGAAGCTGATGGAGAAGGGAGCCTGCCGCGAGGATCTTCGCATGCTGGGTGCCAACCCCACCATCACGCCGCCGATGTGGGCAACGCTTGCCACGGGCGCATACCCCATGACGCACGGCATCATGGACTACAACCTGTCTGCCGAAAACGACAAGGACGTCACCATCGGCGCATTCAGCTCGCGCTTCCTGAAGGCCGAGCCTTTGTGGAACGTCACTGCTGAAGAGGGCAAGAAGACGCTGGTCATGCATTGGCCCGGCGGCTCGTTCCCTCCGACCACCGATTCCGAGAACCTCACCGTTATCGACGGTTCTTCGCCCGGAGCTTGCTGCGCATGGTCCAGCGTCCGCGACCTCGACATGGTCTACGTGGCCAGCACCAAGTGCCCCAAGCCCAACTACCTGCCCATGGCAACCCTGACCTCCGAGCTTGAGGGCGACGAGCCCCTGAAGTTCCTGTACCCGCCCGTGCATGATGGCATGCCCATGTCCTCCGGTGGCGTCACCTCCGAGGCCAAGGAGCGCCTGAAGGGTTACCAGAAGTGGTACAAGGAGTTCATCGACGTTCCCGGCTACAAGCCCGATTCTTCGTTCGTCGTTGACAACGTCCTCTACGAAGAGGGCAAGGGCCTTATGTGGAACGTCGCCGACTTCCCGACCGGCGTTTCCTTCTCGCCCGTGTGGCCTGCGCACGACTGGGGTTTCGATGTTCCGGCCGACGCAAAGGAATTCCTGATCATCACTTTCTATGGCAAGGTTCAGCGCTTCGGCCTTATCACCAAGGGCGAGTCCGGCGTTTACGACACCGTCGCCATCTACAAGGACAAGCAGACTGCTGAGCCCGTTACCGTTCTGACCGAGGATGCTGGCCTGGTTGGCGTTTACGACGAGGTTCCTTCCAAGGAAGGCCCCGAGCCCGTGTACCGCAACATGCGCCTGCTCAAGATCGGCGAGGACGGCAACTACGTTCGTATTTGGGCTTCCCGCGGCATGAGCTGCACCGACGACTCTGTGTTCTTCCCGAAGGAGAACTTTGCTGAGATCGTCAAGCGCTTCGGTCCTCCGCAACCCACCAGCCAGATGTCCGGCAACGACGCCGATCTCATCTTGAAGTGCAACAACGAGCAGTGGATCAAGGCCGCCGAGTGGCAGTCCAACGTCATCCACTACTTCATCGAGGAAAAGGGCACCGAGGTCGTCTTCAGCCACTTCCACAACATCGACCTGCAGAGCCACAACTACATGAAGTATATGAAGAACCGCGAGACCTCTCGTTACGACGAGTCTGAGGTCCGCAAGTTCGCTGAGGCCACCTACAAGGTCACCGACGACTATCTGGGAAGCTTCATGCATCTCATCGACGAGGGCTGGACGCTGGCTATCTTCTCTGACCATGCACTCATTTCCTGCGAGGTTGAGGCTGTGGCCATGGGTGACAACACCGGCGTTTCGCTGGAGCCGCTGCACAAGATGGGCTACACCGTCCTTAAGACCGACGAGAACGGCAAGGAGCTGCCCGAGGTCGACTGGACCAAGACCAAGGCAATCATGACCCGCTCCAACTCGATCTACATCAACGTCAAGGGCCGCGACCCGCACGGCATCGTCGATCCCGCCGACAAGTACGAGCTCGAGGAGCAGATCATCACCGATCTGTACGGCTACAAGCACCCCAAGACTGGTCATCGCATCTTCGACTTGGCTGTCCACAACAAGGAAGCCGTTCTGTTCGGTTTGGGTGGCCCGATGGGTTCCGATATCGTGTTCTTCGTCAACGAGAACTACGCCGAGGACCATGGTGCCGGTTTGTCCACCGCTGTCGGTCATAACGACACCTCACTCGGCCCCATCTTCTGCGTTGCCGGCCCCGGCATCAAGGAAGGCTATCGCACCGACATGTATATCCGCGAGGTCGACTTGGCACCTACGGCCGCCGTCCTTCTGGGCGTCGACTTCCCGGCTCAGTGCGAGGGTTCGCCTGCGTACGACATCTTCACCGAGCGCGTCTAAATAACGTCGCCGTTCTCGGTGGGTGAGCCCATAGAACTAGGCAGCGGACGCGAGTTCGTAGGAACAAGCGGGCCGCGTTGCCCTAAGGGCTTTATCTAGGAATAAACAGGTGAAGCGTCTGAAATGGCGCTTCACCTGGGATTTCGACTTCAAATCACCATTTCATATTCTGATGAAACAGAGCGAAATAACGCACTGTTTAGATTAGTGCGCTCTTTCGCCTCGATCGAATGGATTCAATAGCATGGATGCAACTAAAAAATCGCCCGCGCTGATTCATTACATCATCGTCGCGGCATTCTGTCTGTTCTTCCGTTTTGTGCCGGGCTTTGCGGGCATCACCCCGCTCGGCATGGCCATCTTGGGCTGCTTCATCGGTGCAGTCTACGGTTGGATCACCATTGATATGCTCTGGCCCAGCCTTATGGGCCTGTTCGGCATGGGCCTTACCTCCATCGGCATGGAGAAGGTCGCTGCAACGTGCTTCGGATCGCTGCCTGTTCTCGGCTTGATCCTTTGCATGGGTGTTGTTGGCGTTGCCATGAAAACCGGCGCTTTCGACTGGCTGGTCACCTTGCTTCTGGGCAACAAAGCCATGCAGGGCAAGCCTTGGTTCACCATCTGGTTGGTTATGCTCATTGCTTGGCCGTTCGGCGCGTTCAACCCCATCATCATGATGGTTGTCTTCGGCGCCTTCATCACCAGCATCCTGAAAGCATGCGGTGTTAAGCATAATGACAAGCTTGCCGTGTTCTGGTACCTTGGCTGCGCTTTCTCCCTGATGTTTGGTCAGATCCTGCTGCCGTTCATGGGCACCGGCCTTACGTTCTACTACAGCTTCATGACCATGTTCCCGAACCTCAGCATGCAGTTCGTGCCCTACATCGTGTTCATGATTCTCATGGGCGTCGCAATGATCTCTGTGTACGTTTTTCTCATCATGAAGATCATCTTCCGCGTTGACGCTGCTCCCGTTGCCAAGTACTGCAACGAGTGCGAGACCCCGAAGTGCAGCCGCGACCAGAAGATCGCTCTTATCTTGTTCGTTGCCTTCCTGGCTATTGTTATTGCAAGTTCCTTGAACTTCGGTCCGGTTTCCGACTTCCTGAAGAAGTTCGGCCTGCTCGGCAGCTGCCTTTCTGTTGCTCTGTTCGTCCCGATTATCAAGTCCGAGAACGGTGGACCGTTGGCCAGCCTCGAAGAGATGTACACCATGTGCAACTGGGGCCAGGTCTTCATGATGGGTCTGATCATGGTTTTCTCCACCTATCTGGGTGGTCAGGATACCGGCATCACCAGCGCCATGGCTATGCTGTTCATGCCATTCATGGGTATGTCTCCGTGGGTTTTCATCGTTATCGCTCTTGTCATCTCGGTCGTTCTCACCAACGTTGCGAACAACATGCTCATCGGCGTTATGGTCATGCCCTTCCTTGTTAATTTCGCAACCCAGGCTGGCATCAGCCCGACGATGATCATCGTCCTTCTGTGGATCATGGTTCAGTTCGCTCTGGCAACCCCTGCTGCTTCGCCGGTTACCGCCGTTGCGATGACTCAGGAGATGGCTGACGCTCAGACCATGACCAAGGCAGCCTTGAAGATCCTCCCTATCATGATCGTCATTGGTCTTGTTGTGGGCGTTGCGATCTCGCAGCTGGTCTTCGGCCTGCTTGGCTAGTAAGCTTTCTCCTTGCAAGTAGAAACCCTCCCCGAGTATTTGCTTGCAGCTCTATAGAGGCAGGAGGAACCTCCCGTCCGCCTGCTCAGAAACCCGTCCTTGCATTGCGAGGACGGGTTTTCTATTTTGGCGAAGTCGTGCTCAGATAAATGCTTTGCTGCGTTGGAATCTTTCGTCGATCTTGCCGTTCCCTAACGCGAAGTAAACGGTTGCCCAGCACGGAAGAAAAGCCACTTGATGCTTGTCGCAAGCACGGCGTAATCTATTTCTAAAGACGGTTTGCCGTGCTCAATGCCCGCGGCTGAAAGGAATCGAGAAAGGCTTGGTTATGGATAAGAAGGAAGAGCTTCTAGATAAATACCAGCACGCAATCATGCTGCATTTTTTCGCAATGGGAAAGCACCGAGGTCTCGTCGGTCGAGCGGGTCGTCCAGTTGACAATCCTTCCAGTGGTCAGGGTCGCGTGCTGGCGTGTCTCAAGCTTAAGGACGGCATCGGCGTCAAAGACCTTGCGCAGATCCTTGGCATGAGCGCCTCGTCTCTCAACGATCTTCTGATGAAAATGGAGTACGGCGGGTTCATTGAGCGCCGCCCGGTTTCCGATGGCGATACAATCTCGCAGGTGTTCCTAACCGATAAGGGCAAAGGCGTGAACCAGAACGATCCTGCGGCGGCAGCTGACCATGCTTCGGTCGACGTCGACCCGCTTGAGGGTTTCTCTGACGAGGAGCTTGAGATCATGGGAGGTTATCTCGATCGTATGATTGCGAACCTCGAGTCGAACGTCGGCATCGAAGAGATCGAAGACCTGCATCGCAAGCACGAGGAGCGCAAGGAATACCTTCATAGGCAGTTCGGTGGTGCCGAGGAAGTGTTTGCCAAGGTTGCGAATGGGCTTTCGTCGGGCCTTCATGCCGGATACGACCTTTACGCAAGCGTCATCCATGACGACAAGAAAGAGACCAAGAACGGCGGTGACCTTCTATGAGCGATACCTTCGCTGGCGATTTCGAAAGCGAGCTGATCCTTGCTGAAGAGAAGGGCTTTTCTGCCGCGCTTGAGGCGAAGTCCGTTCAGGGTCAATTGCTGAAAGCGGAGGTGCGTGCGCCCCTGGCGGCAAGGAACTGCCCTGGTATCGAGCTGATCGGACACACCATTCGCACGCTAGTATTCTCGACCGACTTGTACATCATCCGCAACAGCAACGCCGATGCGGTTTTGGCTGCGGCTCCCTTCACCTGCCAGCCCTCCATCACGCAGGCGCTGTTGCAGATTTCCGGCAGGCCGGTGCTGGCGGGTGTTACCGGTGCCACCACGTCGGGCCCTCGTTCGGTGATTCTGGCAATGGAGTCGGAGTCGCAGGGCGTAAGCGCCGTCATCGCGAACATGTCCGCCGACCCCGAGCTTATCAGCAGCATGGCGCGTATGATCGACATCCCCATCGTTGCCACGGTTGGTACGTTCGATGAAACGGTTGCCCTGAAAATCGCCGCAGGCGCGCGAATCATCAACGTCGCCGCTGGCAGGAAGACCGCCGAGGTTGTGGCGAAGGTGCGCGAGGCGTTCCCCGAGATCCCGATCATCGCGACAGCCGGCCCCACCGAGGAGACGGCGCAGGCCGCAATTGATGCGGGTGCCGATGCTCTTTCGTGGACGCCGCCCAGCAGCCAAGAGCTCGAGCGCGAAACCATGCGTAAGAACAGGGAGGCTGTGGGGTTATAGGCCGCGGCCACGAGTTCCTCTGAACGAGTGGGCCGCGCAGCCCAAGGGTTTAGGTCGCGGCCGCTACTCAGACTGTTGTTTTTTATCGAGCGGATCTCGCGATCCGCTCGATTTCTTTTATATAGGCTTCTTGAATAGGCGTGAGCACATCATTCTTCTCGACTATGTATCCAAAGCGAAATGAATCAGCGGTGGCGATGGGGACGGCTGCTATTCCCATCGCATCCATTCTTTTAGGTTGGACGTTGCACCAAGTTGTAAAGCCCTTGAAGGGAGCGATTCCGCGAATCAAGTCGTGAAGAGCGACCGATGCGTCGTATACGGGAATTCCATTATGCATTTCGGCCGGCCCTTGTTCAGGCCAGTCGTCGGGTGAGCTGAGATCAAAGTATTGGCCAAACTGATATTCGGGGTAAACCTGCAGATCTTCGGGTGAGATCAGATCTCGTTCCGCCAAAGGGTGGTCGGTTGGCATTAGGGCGTGAGGCTGAAATTCTCGCATCTTCTTAAAACGCAATCCCGAATCGGAGACGCTTTTCAGAATTGACGCCTCAGTTGCGTTTCGCATGCTTATAAGCCCCATATCGGCCGACCCCGAGGAAACCATGCGAATGATAACGCTTGTTGGCTCGATGTCGTACGAACAAGAGAAGGCGGAGAACTGGGGGAGCCGAGCAAGATCGCCCAGCGCCCATTGCGCGAACCCGAAGTTTTGCCCAACAACAACGAAATCAAGGTTGGCGTCGGCTTCGTTACCGAATTTGGTTTCTATTAGGTCCATGCTTTGCACAGCACGTCGGGCGTATCCAAGAAACTCGATCCCTCGACTTGTCGGAGTTGCGCCTTTTCTCCCACGGTGAAAAACCTTGAACCCTATATGGTCCTCAACTTGCGTGATCGCGATTGAAAGCGTGGCTTGAGAAACGCGCAAGTCTTTTGCCGCTTCGGTGAGCGAACCTTTTTCAGCGGCTTTCATTACGTAACGTAATTGTTGTGCGGTCAGTTTCATTTCGCTTTTCTTTTCGTTTTTCGAAGTTGCTCTCTTGCAAATGAGCTCATTTTTGGAGTTGCCTAAGTTGGGTTCCCATCATTAAAACATGCAATGTGAACTGGCTTTATCTTTGTTTCAAGCGCTCTTATCATGATCCGCATCTTAGGATTTCCTAAATGAAAAAGCAATCTATTAGGAATCTAAAACGACGGATTAGAAAGAGGGAAGGAAATGGAAGAGACGGCGAAGAAATCCGATGCTAAGTATTATGTCCATTCCGTCATCGGCTTGATTCTGATGTTCGGCATACCGCTGATTCCGCCAGTTGAACCCATCACGCACATCGGCATGCAGATTGGCGGTATTTTTATCGGCTTGGTGTATCTGTGGTCGACAGTTGGGCTGTTCTGGCCAAGTCTTTTGGGCATCGTTGCTTTTGCATTTACCGATTACATCGACATGAACGGTATGTTTGCGTGCTTTTCGGCGTACTTGCCCATGCTCATGCTGTTCTGCATGATTTTCTTTGGAGCAATTGGAGATTGCGGACTGACTCGCTATATCGCTCATTGGTTTCTGAAGCGCAAGATCATCAACGGGCGGCCCTCGGTGTTCAACTTCTTGTTCTTCATGGCGGTGTTCGCTGTGTCCGCCATCGTTGACCCGTTGATGGCGATGCTTGTTCTTTGGCCGACCATGTACATCATTTTCGAAGAGGTTGGCTATCAGAAAACTGACACGTATTGCAAGATCATGCTCGTGGCTTCTTTCGTGGCCGTTACTCTTGGTCAAAGCACGCTGCCTTTCTTCGGTGGCCAGTTGGTCATCTTGGGCGCATTCGAGGTAGCCAGCGGGATTCCCACGAACTACATGGCTTACATCGTGTTTAACGTTGTTACCAGCATTGCGATCCTTGCGGTTGTCACCCTTGTCATCAAGTTCGTTCTTCGTCCCGACATGAGTAAGATGGCTGCGATTTCGGTCGAGCAGATCAATAAGGAAGAACTGCCGCCGATGAATGTCCAGCAGAAAGCCTACGTGTTCGTGACCGTCCTGTTTTTCATCTTTGCTCTAGGTCCTTCGGTTTTGCCTGCGGATTGGGCTATCACCCAGTTCATGAACGACATCAACCTGGTTGGCTTTACCATTCTCGCGCTGGGAGTTCTTGCTCTTATCAAGGTGGACGGAAAGCCGATTTTGGAGCCAGTTCGCATTTGCAAAGAGTACGTGATGTGGGATCTTTACCTTCTGGTGGTCGTGTGCGTGTTCCTTGCCGGCAGCTTGATGGCTCCCGAAACGGGTCTGCGCGAGTGGCTTGTTGGCGTGTTGACACCCGTCTTCAGTGTTGGCGGACCGCTGTTCTTCGGCGTAGTTCTTATCGTGATAGGCGCTTTGGTCACTAATGTCGCGAACAATGCCATTACCGGTGCCATCCTTATGCAGATTATTGTGGCGATGGGTCCTGTCGTCGGCGTCCAGAACCAGGCTGCTCTCGCCATGACGGTGTGCCTGGCAACATTTATGGCCATTCTCACTCCTGCGGGCTCGCCTTATGCGGCGGTTTTCCATTCGAACAAGGACAAGATCTCGTCTGGCGAGATCTTGAAGTATGGCAGCATCATGATGGTCGCTGGTTTGCTTGTGTATATCGTTATCGGAGTGCCACTGGCTAACTTGATGTTCTAAATGTTCTAGAAGGAACGGTCGTGTCCATTTGGGCACGGCCGTTCCTTCTTTGTGGGGGACGATTGTAAATCGATCACCTCTTGTTGACCGTCTGCCTCCATGTACACTGTTTCGTGTGAACAACAACGAATGGAGGCAAACATGCTCGACGTCAATGGCGAGGCGAAACTGAAGGAGTACGCCGAGAGGGAGTTCCCCAAGCAGGTGCTGAAGGTTTCGGAAAACGTCTATCACGTGTTGGGATATGGTCACAGCAGCTCAATTGTCGTCATTGCCGACGAATCGGTCATTTTGATTGACTCATTGAACTCGCTTGATACTGGTCGGAAGCTGAAAGAAGTAGTTGCAGAGCTTACGGACAAGCCTGTCAAGACGATCATTTTCACGCATTCGCATCCCGATCATCGTGGCGGCAGCGGCGTGTTCCGCGACACGGTGGAGGAAGTCATCGCGTTCGCGCCGGTTAACGAGCCGTTGGGTCGCAGCAATACGATCATGCAAGGGCTTAACGTCCGTTCGGCGCACCAGTTCGGGTTCAGCTTAAGCGATGATGAATTGATCACGCAGGGCATTGGCATTCGCGAAGACGGAAGCGGCTACGACCCTCTGCCGATTACCACGCTTTACGATCAAGATGAGGTTGAGTGCGTGATCGATGGTCGTGCGCTGAAGATGGTGCGTGCGCCAGGTGAAACCGACGATCAGATTTTCGTATGGCTTGAGGATGAAAGGGCCCTTTGCTGCGCCGATAACTATTACGCTTGCTGGCCCAACCTGTACGCACTGCGCGGCGGCAGCTACCGCGACGTTGCGGCTTGGGTGGATTCGCTTGGCATGATGCTTACGTACGATGCAGAGTACTTGCTGCCGGGGCACACCCGTCCGATCGTCGGCGCTGAAAACGTCAGGGAAGTGCTGGGTAATTATCGTGCTGCGATAGAGACGGTGCTTGTGCAGACGCTTGACTGCCTGAACAAGGGCTTCAGTCTGGATGAAGCGGTTGCTGCGGTAAAGCTGCCTGAAGATCTGGCGGCGCTCCCTTATTTGGGCGAACATTATGGCAGCGTTGAGTGGTCGGTACGTGCCATCTACCAGGGTTATGCTGGCTGGTTCGATGGTCAGGTTGCCAACATACATCCATTGTCGCTGTCGGAACGCGCGGGGGAGCTTGTTCCTGCTTTGGGCGGGGTTTCGAAAGTGACGGAACTGATCGAGACGGCACAAGCAGAAGGAAAGTGGCAATGGGCACTGGAATTGTGCGAGATGGTGCTGTGCGTTGAGGACGACAAAAGGGTTCGCGAATTGAAGATCAAGTCGCTGTATGGTTTGGCAAAGTTGGAGACCAGCGCGAACGGCAGGCATTACTACTTGGTGACCGCCCACAAAATGGAAGCATAGGTAAGAAAGAGAAAAGCCGCTCTGATGAGCGGCTTTTAAAATTTAGTGGTGCGGGTGAAAGGACTTGAACCTTCATGGGGTTGCCCCCATACGGACCTGAACCGTACGCGTCTGCCAATTCCGCCACACCCGCATGTGCTATCTGACGATAACGAATTGGTATGTTACCGCAGCTTCCTGATTCATGCAAGAGAAATTATTTGATCGCGCATACTTTTTGCAAGGTCTCGTATTTCGCAGGTTCAGAGCGTCGATTGATTTGCGATATCATTTCAGGGAACGCGCTGGTTCTGATGGCTTGCATCGCGCAACGCAACTGCATGCAATGCCGGTCCATCCGCGTTTCGCCCTATCTGAAACGCGCACTGATCGAACTTGAACGAAGGGGCAGGCCGCATGGCCAAAGGCAAGCTCATACTCGACCGATATCGCCTGCTTGGCGAAGCCGGCGCGGGCGGCTACGGCACCGTTATGGTGGCGAAGGACCCGCGTATCCAGCGCAAGGTCGCCATCAAGGCCATTCCCCTTACCGAAACCGATGCCCTTCGCGCTGCGCTGCCCGGTGCCGATGCGGTTGCCGGTTCGGCCGCCATCACGCACGAGCTGTCTGCTCCCGAAGATGCCGCCGACGACCTCGACGTTCAGGCGCTTGCCCATATTCCCGGTTTGGACGAGGCGCGCACTGCCGCGATGCTGTCCGACCCTCATATCGTCACGGTGTACGACGTGGAGGTTCGCGGACAAACTGCCTACTTGGTGATGGAGTATATCGAGGGCATCACGCTTTCCAAGCTGCTGCGCGACTACGTTGACTACGTGACGCTCGACATGATCACGGCGGTGTTCGACGCGGTTGCGGGCGCTCTGAAGAAAGCCCACGCACATCGCGTGCTCCACCTTGACATCAAGCCCGACAACATCCTTATCAACAAGGAAGGCCAGGTCAAAGTAACCGACTTCGGTCTTGCGACGCTGGTTGACGCCTCGGGTGTGGGAACCACAGGCGGCGGAACCATCGGCTACATGCCGCTTGAGCAGATGCGCCGCGAGGAGCTTGACGTGCGCACTGACGAGTGGTCGCTTGCCTCTGTCACTTACGAGATGCTTGTGGGGTCAAATCCGTTTACTGCCTCCGACTTGGCTCGCGCCGATCAGGCGATAACCGACGCCGAGCTGGTTCTTCCCTCGCTTTGCTGGGACGGCTTGGACGAAAGCATCGATGACGTCCTGTTCTACGCGCTTGCTCCTAACAAGGAAGACCGATACGAAACCGTGTTTGACTTCCAAGAGGAAGCTGACAAATTCTTGGGAGATGCTGAAGAAGGCGTCATTCAATTGAAATACGTTGTCGCTGACGCCCTTGATGCGGCCCGTGCCGCCCATGACGGCGAAACCGACGTGATGGATCCGCTGCTTTTGCAGCAAGAGAACCAAAATCCCGAGGAAGAAAGGAAGGAGCGATCGGGGGCTCGCGGTTCCCGTGCGTCGCAGGTCGATCAGGATCAGCGCGCAAGCCGAAGCCAGCGCAGGCCTCGCGCCCCGAAAGTCCCCATGAAAGACAGGCTTACACCTTCCGTTCAGAAAACGCTCTCGCGCATTTTCGGCGCATTGACCAGCGGGTTCCTAGGGTTCTTGGCCATGGCTAACCTCCCATTCTTCGCAGGATGGGACAGCGGCGCCTATGCCGCCACGGCATCGCTTACCCAGCTGGGCAGCGGCGTCTTCGCATCCTCGTCGCCGCTGGTGTTCATGCTGGTCATGTCCTTGGCGTTCGCTGTGTTGGGCGCGATCCTTCCGCATGTTGGAGCTTTGGTGGGTTTCTGCTCGGTTTCCCTTACGTTCGTGATGGGCGCCAGCCCGCTAGTTGGCGTCATTTTGTTGGCGGCAAGCATTGCGTGGTGGTTCTTCGTCGGCCGCGTGGGAATCGCCGAGCCTAACGTTGCCATGGCGCTGCCGGTAGTGGGCGCCTTCGGTTTCAACGCGTTCCTTCCCCTGGCGGCGGGTACGTGCCTTCGCCCGCGCAACGCCTTCATCACGCTTGCGTATGCGGCGCTGTGGGCGCTGGTTTTGGGCGCCTGCGGAACCGGCAACATGATGGGGTGGGAGGCGCTTCTTTACTGGAATTTTGCGCAGGTCGATGTCTTGCATCGCCTGTTGGCCATGCTTGCGGCGCCTGCTACCTGGTGTACTGTCGTTAGTTGGCTGGTCGCCGTGGTTGCAGAGTCGGCGTGCAATTCAAGGGGGAGCAAGCCGCTTGCCGTGTTCGGCGTGGTGCTTGCGGCCGCCTTGTTGGTTGCGGGCGCATTCGCTGCAGCGTGGTTTGAAGCGGGCATGGTTGGCATGGTGGCTCCGGGGCCCGGCTTGATCGTTCCTATTGCCGTTTCTGCTGCGATTACGCTGTTCGTGGTTGTCGTCCTCCGCAAGTAAAGCATGTTGGATTCCCAAGACTATTTTGGCTTGTAGGCGCTGGACGCCTGTTGGAACGGCGTTAGGCATCGCTTTTGACTTGTAAACTTTCCCCATCGATCGGTGCAATGCGGACTATACTTACCGCCAAGATAACTTCTGCGAAAGCACTCGATGAAAGAAGGATTCAATGATCGATCAGACCACCGATCTTCCTGCGCTGTACAAGCGCGAAGGCGACTATATTCCGCGCGTTGCTGCTGTTCATGACCTGTGCGGTTACGGCAAGTGCTCGCTTGGCGTGGCGATCCCCGTTCTTTCCGCGGCAGGCTGCGATGTCTGCCCCGTGCCGACCGGCCTGTTCAGCAGCCACACGGCGTTCCCTGGCTTCTACATGCACGATACTACCAATATCCTGCAGGACTACATCAACGCGTGGAAGGGCATCGGCGTAGAGATCGATGCCATTTACAGCGGCTTCTTGGGCGCCCCCGAGCAGGTCGACCTGATTCGCGAGTTGTACGCCATGTACCCCAACGCGCTGTGCGTGGTTGACCCTGTTATGGCTGATCACGGCAAGGTTTACCCCACCTATACGCCCGAGCTGTGCGCCGCTATGGCCGAGCTTGCCGCTGGGGCCGACATCCTTACCCCGAATCTGACCGAGGCAGCCATCATCTTGGGCGAGCCCATCGGCGACGACTGGGCGGGCACTGACATCTCTGATGAAGAGGCTCATCGCATTGTTGCCGCACTGGTCGCCAAGGGCGCCAAGCATGTGGTGCTGAAGGGCATTCAGCGCGAGGGCGAAAACGTCATCCGCAACTTCGTCGGCGGCATCGATTGCGAAACCCACGAGCTTTCGAACGAATACCTGCCGTACATGCTGCACGGCACCGGCGACGTTTACGCTTCGTGCCTGCTGGCAGCTATCATGGCCGGCCGCACGCTTGAAGAGGCCGTTCGTTTCGCTGGCGACTTCACGCACGACGCGATGATCGTCTCTGCGAAGCAGCCCAACTTCCAGGAGCGCGGTGTTTCCTTCGAGCTTCTGCTTGGCAAGGTCAGCGACCTGCTGAAGTAGCGGCATCCAACAGCCAACAGCAACGAAAAAAAGACCGGTGTCGGGGGACTCCCTCGGTGCCGGTCTTTCTTCTCGGTTGTCGCGCTGCGGTGCCGAGCGCGGTTTTCGCGTTTGTGGGTTACTTGGCGCGACGAACGGTTGCCTTCTTGATCTCGGGCTTCTTCTCCTCGACAGGGGTGGGCTTGGCTTTCGGCTTAGCGGGGGCCGTCTCCTCTTCCTCTTCGTCGTCGTCGAACAGCGACCACTCGTCGTCGGTTTTGGGACCACGGTCCTTGTAAACCGAGCGGGTCTTGCGCTCCAAGATGACGCAAAGGATCAAGCTGATGACCAGGCCCGCGGCAACAAGAATGCCGATGCCGGTGAAGGTTTCGAACAGGAAATGGTAAATGGCGCCTGCGTCCATGTGACCCGCCTTATCGTTGCATTGCCAATGATTCTTCTGATGTCCGCCGCCCATCTTACCATTCTTGGGAACGCTCGGGTTGTTGCCGTCTGCCGCTTTCGTGCGTTCAGCGCAACTTTGCGGGTGGGACGCGATCCAAGGCGCTATACTTCAACAACATATCTGAAATCGTTTAACCAGCTAGTGGGATCGTCGTCGGGTCAAGCCGCAACGCGGCAAAACCGGGCGCCCGGTCCAAAAAGGAGCCTCATCATGCTAGACCTTCGCTATGTTCGCGAGAATCTCGAGGAAGTTGCCGCTGCTACCGAGAGTCAGCACGCTTCCTTCGACAAAGAGGCTTTCGCGAGCCTTGACGAAGAGCGTCGTCAGGCAATCGTGAAGGAAGAGGCCCTTCAGGCCGAGCGCAATACCATCTCGAAGCAGATCGGTCAGCTTCTTGCTCAAAAGAAGACGGAGGAAGCCGAGGCCGCCAAGGCTCGCGTTGCCGAGATCAAGGACGAGCTTCCTCGCGCCACTGCCGAGCGCGAGGCAATCGACGAGAAGCTGAACGACATCCTGCTGCGTATCCCGAACATCCCGTCCGATACCACGCCCGTCGGCGAGGACGAGAACGACAACCCCGAGGTTCGTCGTTGGGGCACCCCGCGCGACTTCGAGGCCGAGGGCTTCGAGATGAAGCCGCACTGGGATCTTGGCGCCGACCTGGGCATCATCGATTCCGAGCGCGCCAGCAAGCTTGCTGCAAGCCGCTTTGTCGTTCTGGCTGGTCAGGGTGCTCGCCTTGAGCGCGCTCTCATCAATTTCATGGCCGATACGCATACGTCGCGCGGCTTCAAGGAGTGGTGGCTGCCGGCCATGGCCAACGAGAAGACCATGACGGGCACCGGTCAGCTTCCCAAGTTCGAGGAGGACATGTTCCACACCCGCGAGGGCCTGTACATGATCCCCACCGCCGAGGTTCAGCTTACCAATCTGCATGCCGGCGAGGTTCTTGAGGCCGCTGATTTGCCGCTTCATTACTGCGCTTTCACCCCGTGCTTCCGCGAAGAGGCTGGCAGCGCCGGTCGCGACACCCGCGGCTTGATCCGCGTGCATCAGTTCGACAAGGTAGAGATGGTCAAGTTCGCCAAGCCCGAGGAAAGCTACAACGAGCTTGAGCTTATGGTCAACGACGCCGAGTTCATCTTGCAGCAGCTTGGCCTGCCGTACCGTGTTATCAACCTGTGCACTGGCGATCTGGGCTTCTCGGCCGCAAAGACCTACGACCTTGAGGTTTGGCTGCCTTCCTACGGTACCTACAAAGAAATCTCTTCGTGCTCGAACTGCGTCGATTTCCAGGCGCGTCGTGCGAACATCCGTTATCGCGACCCCGAGAACTTCAAGGGCACGCGTTACGTCCACACGCTGAACGGCTCGGGCCTTGCGGTTGGCCGCACCATGGCTGCCGTGCTCGAGAACTACCAGCAGGCCGACGGCACCGTTAAGGTTCCCGAGGTGCTAGTTCCCTACATGGGCGGCGCCGAGTACATCACGGTCCAGAAATAGTTTTGAATGGCCGATCAGGTCGATAAAAACAGCGAGGTCGGCAAAGAGGCCGACCTCGCTTCGCGTGTGCCCAATGTGATCTCGATTCCCGAGATCACAAGCGTTTCTGCGCCCGAAACCGAAGCCGTTGTTCCTGCCCCCAATCTCGTAAATGACACTCCTCAGCCTGCCGATTTGCGAGGCACTTCCGCACCGAGCGAAGACGATGCGAAGGCCGACGATCGCGAGGGCGCGTCTCGCGGCGAACCTCAGGTTGCCCCTGCAGTTGATTCCGCTGTGGCCTCCAAACCCGAAGAAACCCCAGGTGGCGGTAGCGAATTCAAGCTCGACCCCTCGCGTCCCAGCGTTAAGGACTCCGGTCGTCGCGCGAACGCCAAGGGCAAAAGGGGCAAGAAGGACGCTTCCGCGAAAGAGAACGCCTCGAAGCGTGACTCCGCTAAGGATGGCTCTGCCAAGAGCGCTGCTCTTCGAAAGCGCTTGATTGCTGCCGGCTTGGTCGTTCTGGTTATTGCGGCGGTCGCCCTTGGTGTGTCGTGGGCACGTTGGTGGCGCTTCGACGACACGCAAGACATCCAAGGCCAGTGGTTCTCGGCCAACACGACCGGCACGGCGGTTGTGAACGTGGACGGCGAGACCATTCGCCTTGCAAGTGATGTTGCTTACTCGTACACGCTGGACACCATGGCGAAAACCATCCAATACGACTTCGGCCCCATGCATGGTCAGGGTCGTTATTGGTTCTCGGACGACCGCTCGACGCTGGTTATTGCCGATGGGGCCGATTTCACAACCACGTCAACGCTGCTTGAGGATATCGCATTGTGGTGGAAGGGCCTTTTTGCGTCCATCACCGGTGCCGAGAAGCCCGTTCTGCAGAGCGACAGCTCGATTTGCCTTACGCGAACCGATCCAAGCTCCGCGAAGGCGTCCGAAGCGGAAGCCTCAGCTAACGCTGGTATGGGTGCCGGCGCCGAAAGCGACGCGCAGAAGGTGACCGAAGCTCAGCAAAAGGCCCAGCAAGAGCAGCAGGAACGCCAGGCTCAGCTGGCGGCCCAGAAGCAAGAAGAGCAGGCTTTGAATGAGGCGGGCGCCGATCAACAGCAAGATGTCGAGCAGGTAGAGGCTGCGGGCGAGGTGGCTCCCAACCGGTCCGTCGATGGCCGGCAAGCCGATCAGTAGGTCTGCGATGACCTGCAGCTCCGACACGAGTGTTCCCGCAAAGTCGATTTCGGCAACGAAGATCGTCGTGCAGGACGGCCGCCTTGTTTGCGAAGTGGTTATTCCCGATCCCGAAAAACGTTACTGCACGCCTAGGCTTGCAGGCAGGGTGCGCACGGCGTTTCCCGACATCGTCAAGCATGCCTGCGTGAACGGCGTTTCCGACAAGTTCGTCACGGTCATGGATTCAACGTCGGTGCCTCATTTGCTTGAGCATTTGATGATCGATATTCAGGTGCACGATGATCGCGCCGAAGCGGATGCATCTTTCGTCGGCGCAACCGAGTGGCTTGACGAATCCGTCGGAACGGCTCTTGTGCAGATAAGTTTCGCCGATGATTTGTGTGCGCTGCAGGCTTTGAACGAATCGCTTGATTTCCTGAACGCAGAACTATCGCGCTGAGCGATAGGGGACGGGTGCGCTTTGTTTGCTTGGCATGGGTGCGGCGCAATGCTGAGCGGCGGCTAGTGGAGCCACCTGAGGCATTTCGACGGAAGTTAGACGAAAGCTCGACGGAAGTTGGGTGAAAAGCAACAAGTTTCCGCTGGTGGCCCAACAAAAGCCAGCGCGAATCAAACAGTTGTCCAAGGCCGATTCATCGCCATTTCGAGAGGTTTCCAACGCAAGTAAACCGATTGGTAAAACCCTGTGATTGCACGCGGTGGGTCAAGCGTACGGTGTATATAATGGGGTATCGAAATTCGTTCAAGGAGGAACTCATGGCTAAGCTTGGTCCTTTCATTGTAGGTGGCGTTATTGGCGCCGTTGCAGGTCTTCTGTATGCTCCCCGCGCTGGCGCCCAGACGCGTGCTCTTGTTAGCGAGAAGGTCAACGCTGTTTGGGGCGAGGCTTCCGATTTCGCCCAGTCCGCAGGCGTTGTGGCCCCTGGTGTTGTCATCCAGGATGTTGCCGCCAACGCTCAGGCTGTTGCTCAGAACGTTCAGGCAAAGGTTCAGGGCGTTGCTCAGGTTGCTCCCGAGCCCGAGCCCGTGGTTGAGGCAGACAACGACGACCTCCGCGAGAAGATCGAGGCCGCTCGCGAGCGCATCGCTGCTCAGGTAGTCAAGAACGCTGAAGAGTCTCAGGCTCAGGTTGCCACCCCCATCGAGCCTGCTCCGGTCGAGGCGCCTGCCGAAGCCCCCGCGGCCGAAGCTGCTGAGACCCCTGCCGAGTAGGGCGCTTTCGAACAGATTTAGAATCAAAGCGCGGTTGCCTTTCGGGGTAGCTGCGCTTTTCTCTGTTACCGAACCCGTTGGGTGTAAGGAAAGGCCATGGCCAAGCTTCTCTCGTCGAATCAAAAAATCGTTTCCACCAAGGAATACACGGGTGTCCGCGTTGTCGAGGCGCGCAAGAAGAACGACAAGCGCATTGGCAAGGTGGGCGGCTTCGTCTTTCATCCCACCGAGAAGCGGGTTGTGGGTTTCGTCGTCAAGCGCCCCGACCTGCTGCTGATGTTCCATCGCAAGGATTCGTTCGTCGCGCTTGACGGTTTTCACATCGAAGACGGTCGCGTGATGATCAACGATGACAAGGCAGCCACCGGGAACGCGGCGGTCAAGCGTCTTGGCCTTGATTGGGACAACTGCGTGCTGTGGCTGGGCATGCCCGTTATGACCAAGTCGCAGCAGATGCTCGGCTACGTGGGCAGCGTTCTGTTCGATATCCACACGGGTAAGGTCGAGTCGCTTGAAGTTGAAACGGGCGCTATAAACGACGCCATTGTTGGCCGCATGGCCATTCCCGCAGATATGGTGAAGGGCTTCAAGCGCGGTGTTGGTGCCGAAATCGTGCCTATGGACGAGCGCGGTGCCGCTGCTGAAGTTGCCGAATTGGGTGCCATTCTTGTTGATGATGCAGCTGCGGAAATCAAAACCGAAGGCGGTGCCGCTGCTGCAGCGGGCGAGGCTACGGCGGTTGCCGCAGATAAAGCGCGTAAGGCCGTCGACAACGCAAAGCCCAAGGTTCAAGAGGCGAAGCAGGCTACCGAGGCTGCTGTCGAGAAGGGCATTCATGCGACGGGCAAGCAAATCGGCAAGGCTCAGGGCATGTTCGGCGCATTCAAAGACGAGTACAACAAGGCCTTGAACGAAGGCTCCGCTGAAGAACCCGCCGCGCCGAAGCAGGTGGCTGCACCGAAAAAGGAGGCGACGAAGTCAACCGCAAAGCCTGCAGCAAAGCCGAAGAGCGCGACGGCGTCGAAGCCCGCCTCCAAATCCGCAGTGAAAACCAGCGCAAAGCCGGCCGCAAAGAAGGCGGCTTCGAAGTCGTCCGATGACGTGGCGAAAAGCATCGGCCAGCACCTTGGTAAAACCAAGGGCATGTTCGCGGCCTTCAAGGAAGAGTTCGACAAGGCAAGCAAAGAGGACTAATCGCTGGTCGTTTGGCTTGCTTGCGGTTGGGGCGGCGGTTCCTTTGGCTTGATTTGACGTTGGCGCGGTGTGACAAATTCGTTTGAGACGCGAAAGAATTTGCTTGCGGGTTTGCGGTGGTTTTATACGGGACTGTTGGATTTTTGCCAACGAGCTTGTCCTTTCATGACGGATTGATTGCAGAATCCCACAGATTCATGCGTTGTGAGTATCATGTCCTTGTCGTCATAGGAGGGCATTATGGCTAACGATAAGGATGGATACTGGCAGGGGATGTACACCCCGCCGTCAAGTGGGCAGGCGAATCCGTCGCAGGTCTCTTCTCAGCCTGAGCCGCCGTCCGGCTTCGACTCTTCGCGGCAGTGGCAATCGCCTCATGGGCAAACTGGCCCGCAGTCTTATCAAAATGCCTACCAACAGCCCAACCAACAGGCTAATTACCAGCAACCTGGTTATCAGCAGCCGAGCTACCAGCAGCCTTACGGTCAGCCGTACGATCAGATAGCCCCCAAAGACCACATCGCTGCGGCGTTGCTGGCCATCTTCCTGGGAACGCTTGGCATTCATAAGTTCTATCTGGGCTATAACCAAGCGGGCTTCATCATGTTGGCCGTCAGTATTCTGGGAAGCCTGTTCACCTTCGGTTTGGCAGCCATGGTCATGGGCCTTATCGCCTTCATCGAAGGCATTATCTATCTGGTGAAAAGCCAACAGGAATTCGACTCGATTTACGTTTACAACAAGAAGGAATGGTTCTGACGAACCGTTCCTTCTTTTGATTTCGGTTCCAACGGCTGCGATACCGTTCGAGCATGACGATCGTGGCATTTTTCGGGCGCGCTGACGTGGCAGCGCGAGCGTGACGAGAGCGATGATGTATTCCGCAGTCGTTCGGTCAAAAGCCGTCGACCGTTTCGTTTGGCGATGCTCCCCAAAGGGTCTATCGCTTGCACTGGACTATTCGGTACAATAAAAAATGCCGTGCGTTAGCAGGCAAACCACTCACTCTCTTAGGAGGAAAATATGCCAACCATCACTCGCGATCAGGTTAAGGTGCCGGTAGACGTCTCTCCGGAAATGCGCGATGTGTATATCGAGAACTACATGAAGGCGACCTGCGGTACCGGCCGTCTGATGCTGTTCGCATGCGACCAGAAGGTCGAACACCTCAACAAGGACTTCTACGGTGAGGGCATCGACATCTCCGACAGCGATCCTCAGCACCTGTTCGACATCGCCGAGCAGGGCACCATCGGTGTTATGGCTGCTCAGCGTGGTCTGGTTGCCATGTACGGCGCCGATCATCCCGAGATCAACTACCTGGTTAAGATGAACTCCAAGACCAACCTGGTCAAGACCGCTCAGAGCGATCCGTATTCCCCGCAGCTGCACGACCTCGAGGCTGTTCTGGCCATGCGCGAGAACGGCGTGAACATCGTCGGTCTTGGCTACACCATCTACCTGGGTAGCGAGTACGAATCCACGATGATGGCCGAGGCTGGTCAGCTTATCGCCGAGGCTCACGAAGAGGGCCTGCTTGTAGTCCTGTGGATTTACCCGCGCGGCGCTGCCGTTACCGACGAGAAGGCTCCCGAGCTTATCGCTGGCGCTGCCGGCGTTGCCCTGTGCCTGGGCGCCGACTTCGTCAAGGTCAACCCGCCCGCAGCCATTGAGGGTCAGACTTCTGCCGAGGGCTTGGCTATCGCTTCCCGTGCTGCCGGCCGCACCGGCCTGGTTTGCGCTGGCGGTTCCAAGGCCGACGCTCACGACTTCCTTACCAGCCTGCATGACCAGATCCACATCGGCGGTGCTTGCGGCAACGCAACCGGCCGTAACATCCACATGCGTTCCACCGAGGAAGCCGTTCGCCTTACCAAGGCAATCAGCGCTATCACCTTGGCTGACTACTCCGTCGAGGACGCCGAGGCTGTCTTCAACGGCGAGAAGGACTTCACCCTGTAGTTCTTCCTCTGCGACGATTCGCAAAGTGCTTCAACCATTAAGGAGCTGCCTTCGGGTGGCTCCTTTTCATTTCCCGAAAGTTGCGCGTTTGTAAAAAATGTTCGAAATACGCCGCAGAAACAAGGAGATGGGGCGCATCCCGTTGAATTGAGGCTAATCGGGGGTAAACTGACAATCTCGATGTGAATACGCAACGGTTCCGTTACAAGGGCGTTATTGGAACAAGAAAAGCGAAGGGCCAAAAAGCCTGCGCTTGCCATACCGCAGCAATTTCTCACCCCGAAATTATTGCGGTATGGACGATGTCTCCTTAGTGAATCGCGCAGATTCATCTCGACGATGCTTGTGCAATCAGAGAGAGGCTGGTTCAGCGTTGTCTTCGACGAAAGACAACGTGCTTAACAGCTTGCTTGCCGCGCACGAGGCGTGGTTCGACGTCAGTCGCAACCAGGAATTCGCGGGCAGGGTGTTTCCCGGTTATGCGGAGTTCCATACGCGTGGTGAGCAATATGTGCTGGTTAAGCGCGCGAAACTTTGGGAAGTCGCTTCCCATGAGTATATCTTCTTCGCCGAGAGCGATCACCTTACTGCGCCCGAAATCTCCGAGCTCATCGAGTTCGTGAAAACCCAGGGCATCAAAAAGGTGAACCCCGATGAGCCAAACCACATGCAAAGCTTCATCTCGTTGGTCGTCATAACCGACGTCGCCGATGACGAGGCTTTGAAAATCGCCCGCAAAGCAAAGTTCCGCAAGAACTTCAAGCTGGGCCTGAACGGTTGGGCCGACCTTCGTGTTGCCATTCTTGACCTGAAAAGCGCAAGCGTCATCACCAACGCCATGGGCAAAGAGATGAAGAAGACGCTGGAAAGCAATTTACAGGCTTCTCTTTCTTGACGCCCTGACGCCAGAACAGGTTTAAGGAAGGAACATCAACCATGAACGCAATGATCTTGCTGATCGTTTGCGCCGCGATCCTCATCTGCGGATACATCTTCTACGGAGGATGGCTCGCGAAGCAGTGGGGCGTCGATCCGAATCGTCCCACACCGGCTCACGAATACGAGGACGGCGTGGATTACGTCCCCGCTCCTCCGTATGTCGTTTTGGGCCACCATTTCTCGTCCATTGCGGGCGCCGGTCCCATTAACGGCCCTATTCAGGCCGCTGTTTTCGGCTGGGTCCCCGTTGTGCTATGGGTGCTGATCGGCGGCATTTTCTTTGGCGCCATGCACGACTTCGGTGCGCTGTTCGCCTCGATCTGCCACAAGGGCCATACGCTTGCGTCGATTATCGAGGAGAACATTGACGAGTCGGCGAAGAGGCTGTTCTGCATCTTCTCGTATCTCACGCTGCTGCTGGTGGTTGCTGCGTTCTCGTCCATCGTCGCGAACACGTTCGCTTCCACGCTCGCTAAGCCAAGCGTGGCGAATGAACAGACCGCGTCGATTTCCATTCTGTTCATTGTCGCTGCTATTATCTGGGGCCTGCTGACGCGTGGCCGTAAGCTTCCGGCTGTTTTGAACATCGGCATGGCTATTGTCGTGATCGTGGCGGTAGTCGCCATTGGTTTCAACTTCCATCCGTTCCAGTTCGACTACAACACGTGGATGATCGTCATTGGCGTGTATATTTTAGCTGCGTCTGTCGCGCCGGTCTGGATTCTCCTTCAGCCGCGCGATTACCTGTCCAGCTATCTGTTGTACGGCATGATCGCCCTTGCTGCGTTCGCCGTTCTTGGCGCTGGCGTGGTTGGTGCCGTTGACAACCTGCAGATCCCGGCGTTCACGGGTTTCTTCGCCACCAATCAAGCGTACGACGTTGCCACGGGTGCTGCTATTGTGGATGAAACCGGCAAGGCTGTTATCAACAAAGCTGCCCAGGGTGGTTTTCTGTTCCCGGCTTTGTTCGTCACCATTGCGTGCGGCGCGATTTCGGGCTTCCACAGCTTGGTTGCGTCGGGCACCACGTCTAAACAGATCGACAAGGAAGGTCAGGCTCAGCCCATCGCTTACGGCGGCATGCTGATCGAGTGCCTGCTTGCCGTTATCTCGCTGTGCGCTGTCGGCTTCGTGTGGGCCAAGTACGCAGCGGGCGGGTTCGCTTCGCCGACGCAGGTTTTCGCTCAGGGCCTTTCCCAAATGCTGGGCTGCATTCCGGGTTTGGCGGCGACCGAGGATATCGCGTATTCACTGCTCATCCTTGCGATTTCGGTGTTCTGCCTGACTTCGCTTGATACGGCCACGCGTCTTGCTCGTTACATGTTCCAGGAGCTGTGGACGCCCGAGGGGAAGACTCTCGACCAGCTGACCGGCGTGCACAAGTTCTTCGCCAACCAGTGGGTTGCCACCATCGTGACGGTTGTTATCGGCGTGGTGCTGGGCCTTACGGGTTACACGCTGATTTGGCCGCTGTTCGGCGCGGCTAATCAGCTGCTGGCCGCACTGGCGTTGCTTTCGGTTTGCGCATGGCTTGGCAATGCGGGCCGCAACAACAAGATGTTCTACATCCCGATGGTGTTCATGATGCTGGTTACCTGCACCTCGCTGTGCATGACCGTGCAGGCGAAGTTCGTGGCGCTGATTGGCGGCGCGATCACGGTTGCGAACGTGCTCCAGTTCGGTTTGGGCATCGCTCTGCTTGTTCTGTCCGTCATTCTTGCAGTTAAGGCTGCCAAGGTGATCTTCAAGAAGAAGGGTGCCGCTGCAGCGTAGCTGCGGTAGCGTGACGGCCGTTGGCCTTCGGCTGCGGAAATAGATTCAAGGATGGCGTCTGGGTTTCCAGGCGCCATTTCTTTGTTAGGCGATATTCGTGCATGAAAAAGAAAATCGGCTGACCGGGAATCCGATCAGCCGATTTCTTGTTTGGAATGGTGCCCGAGGCGAGAGTCGAACTCGCACGTCTTTCGACAACGGTTTTTGAGACCGCCGCGTCTGCCATTCCGCCACTCGGGCGCAGCAACCGATTATAGCGGAACAATTTGCATGCGTCGAGAGAACACCACATACGTGCTAGGATTATGCAGAAATGCGGTTTGAAAAAGGAGCACGCTATGGCGAGTGAAGAAGCACGATTCGAATTTCCGCAGAGCGAGAAGCTCGAATCCCAGATAGAAGGCTACCTTGCCGACAATTGGGGGCAGGTTCTGTCCGACATGGAGCGACTCATCGCCGTGCCCAGTTTTGAAGAGCTTGAGAAGGCGGCCCCCGGCGCGCCTTATGGCCCCGGTCCGCGCGAATCGCTTTCGGTTGCCTTGGACATCGCCCAAGGTTACGGCTTCGAGGCTCACGATGTTGACGGCTACATCGGCTATGCCGACGCGAACGGCGCTTCGGGCCAACAGTTGGGAATCATCGGTCATACCGACGTGGTGCCTGCAGGCCCTGGTTGGCATTTCGAGCCGTATGCCCTTACGCGCAAGGACGGCTACCTGCTTGGTCGCGGCACCAGCGACGATAAAGCTCCCATTTTGCTTGCGCTTCATGCAGCGAAGTTCTGGATGGACGAAGCCGCGCGGCAGGGCGCGATGCTTCCGCATGACATTCGTGTCATGTTTGGTGCGAGCGAGGAAACAACCATGTCCGACGTTGCGTACTATCGTCAGCGCTTCAACGACCCCACGTTCCTGTTCACGCCCGATGCTGATTTCCCGCTTGGCTACGGCGAGTCGGGATGCTGCGTTGGTGTGCTGAAGAGCGCGCCTATTGAGGACGGCTTCATCGTGGAAATCGCAGGTGGTACGGCTGCAAACGCGGTTCCCGGATTGGCTCATGCGGTGGTTCGCCTGCCCGAAGGTGCGGCGGTTCCGGTTTCCAGTGATCCCCGCATTGCAGTTTCACCTGCAGGGGACGGCCTGGTAAAGATCGAGGTTCATGGCAAGAGCGCCCATGCTTCCACGCCCGAGCTTGGTGAAAGCGCTATCGCAATTCTTGTTGGATTCCTGTTGGAAAACGGTTTGGGAAATGATGAGGAGCGTACCTTCCTGAAGCTCGAGCGCGATCTTTTGAGCGTGACCGACGGATCGGGTGTGGGCATCCAAGCTTCTGACGAGCACTTCGGTCCGCTTACTGCGGTTGGCGGCGTCATCGGCGTGGAGGGCAACCGCATCACCCAAACGCTTGACTGCCGTTATCCCACCACCACGACGGCCGATGTGATCACCCAACAGATGACGAAAGTCGCTGCGCAGATCGACGCCGAATACATTGCGAAGCAGGACAAGATTCCGTTCCTTATGAACCCGGAAAGCCCTGCAGTCAGCGCATTGATGACCGCTTACAACGACGTGACCGGGCAAGATGCGAAGCCGTTCGTGATGAAGGGCGGCACGTACGCGCGTCTGTTCTCGCACGCGGTGAGCTTCGGCCCGCAGTTCCCCGATGAGGCGAAGCCTGCGTGGGTTGGCGGAATGCACGGCCCCAATGAGGGCGTCTCGGAAGAGGGGGCGAAGCGCGCGTTCCGCGTGTACGTTCGCGCGATCGGTAATCTGTTGGCGCTTGAAAGCCTTGTGTAGAGCGCGTTAGCCATACCGAAACAAGAAAATGGGCGCCTTCGCGGGCGCCCATTTTGACGTTTGGCCGGAGTAAGTGACTGCGTGCCGGAACCGCTTGGCGCCGTTTTCAAAGACGGCGGCTTTCTATTCTAAGAATTCGACCACGCCGGTGTCAGTGTGGTACAGCGCGCCGATGACGCGCAAGCCGTTGTTGACCTCATCGTTGCGCAGCTGGCGGCTTTCCTCGATACGTTTCACGCTGTGCGCGACATTCTTCAGACACGCCCTCGCTTCGTCGGCCTCGTCGCCGATGGCATCGCTGATTTCGTCGGTGATGAACTTCACGGTGCCATAGGGCTCGTGGTGCATCGCGGCATCGACCGCGCCGCAGCCGGTATGCCCCAGCACAACAACCAGCTTGCAGTTCAGGTGGCTCTCGGCGTACTCGACGCTGCCCAGCTGATGGTTGTCCACAACGTTGCCCGCCACGCGGATGGTGAACAAGTCGCCGATGCCTGCCGAGAAGATGGCTTCGGGGATGACGCGCGAATCGGAGCAGGCAAGCACGATGGCGAAAGGATGCTGGCCTTCTTCGAACGTTGAATGCCTGATCTGCGGAGATACGTTGCCTTGCGCGGTTTTCGCTTCAAGGTAGCGTGCGTTTCCCTCGCGAAGGCGCTTGATGGCTTCGTCTGCGCTCACGGCGTCGGTGGCGCCGTGCTTGTCGTTCATGTTCGTGCTCATATGAATCGCCTCTTGCTGATGTGTGTTCGGGCGGGCTGTGGCTGGGTGATGTGCGCGAGCTGCGCGAGCCGACCCTGCCTGCTCGCTGTGCAGCAATCGCTGCCGCTTCTTCAGTTCCAGTTTAGCGAAGCGCGTCGCGTGCGTCGAAAATCGCCGCGATCAAATTCTCAACCAGCTCGCGATTTTCCTCGCAGTCGGGAACCCCCGCCATAACGCTGACGACGTAGGTGCGCCCGTCAAGCTGAACGATCCCGGCGTCGCACACGCCGTTGAAGTCGTAGCCGTAGTCGCTGCCCGAGCACCAACCCGCTTTGTTCCGAACGGTGGCGCCTAGCGGGTCAACCACGTCGCGCAGGAACGAGACGGTGGTTTCTCTGCACAGGGAAGACAGCCACTGCGCTGTGTCGCCGCCTGTTTGCCAGTAGTTGTACATCTCGGTCCAGATCTTCAGCGAAGATCGGACGCTGTACCAAGGGAACCATGAGTCGGGTGTGTAGGCCGTATCTTGAATGCCCAGCTCATCGACCCATTCGTTGTAGCCGTCTGCATCGTACATGCTGCGCAGCATCGCGAACGAGTCGTTGTCGGAGTTGCAGATTGCGTTCTCGATCAGAATCTTCGTGTAGCCGCCCGCGCCGAAAAGCTCGGCGCTGTCTTCGTCGGAAAGCCCGGGAATGGTGAGCTCGCCGTTTTCGACGTGTTTCTGGCAAAGGTACAGCGCGTACGGAGCTTTGAACGAGCTTGCGCCGTAAATCTTCTGGTCGAGGTTGTACCCGATGCCGCGGCCCGATTCCACGTCGTATATGCCGAAGCCCACAGAGGCGCCGTCGAAGCTTTCAAGCGCTGTGCGGATTGCTGACAAGTTCTTGTTGGAAAGCTCGGGGCCCGGGCGTCGGAAAGCGAGAACGACACGATCTCGTCGGATTCGTCGATGTCGTCGAGCATTGCCGGCATGACGGCGAAGTCGCTGCTCGCTGAATCGCCGTTCGAGGAGATGTCGGCGGCATTGAAGGACGTGACCCCCATGCTGTTTGTCGTTTTCGCCGAGTCGAAGGAAGACGCGGCGGAGCGAAGGCCGCCGCTTCCCTTCGCGTATGCGATGGCGCCGAACGCGAAGATCGCGGCAAGTGCCACGACGACGGCAATCACCACGGCGATTGCAGGCACGCTCGAACGCTTGGGCGTGCTGACATTCGCGCCCTGCGCGCCGTACTGCGACTGCGGGCTGGGCACGGCGTGGCGAGGCTGGCGTTGCGGCTGCTGATGGGGTGGTTGTTGACGAGCGTGTTGCATGGGCGAAGGTTAGCATGCCTTCCTTACGAGAGGGTGAAATCAACTAACAAAGTAGCGTGATTCTGTCAAATCGTCTTATTTGCAACTGCCATAGAGCGTCTGTGGCAAAGCGCAAAACATTTTTCTGATCAGCGCGTTTCCGTTGAAAGAAAATACGTCGTTGTTACCATAGCCATCGGTGAATGGGAGGGGATGACATGAAGGAGGCTGTTACGATGAAAGCCAAAACGGAAACCGATGCGAAAGTCAACACGGGGGCGGGTTCGTTTGCCGCTGCCGCTGATTCAAACGATATCATTCTTGACGGTATGAACCGCAAGGCGATGTCGGTCAAGCGCATCGCCTGCCTGCTGGTTGGTTTGGTGACGCTGTTCTTCATGGGCCTTATTTTCGCATGGTCCATTTTCGCCACGCCTATTGCCAACAGCACGGGTTGGGATCCTCAGCTGTTGGCGTTTAACTTCCGCATTGTCATGATCTGTCAAGCTGTCGGCTGCCTGGCTTCTTCCATGATCCAGCGCCAGTGCAACGGCCGCCCGCGTGTTCCCATCTTCATTGGCGGCGCGCTTGTTCTGATCGGCTTCATTTCGGTTGGTGCTCTTTCAAGCTTGGGCATCGTTTCGGTGTTCGTGTTCTACGGCGGATTCGCCGCATTCGGCGCGGGCATCGCCTTCAACGCCATCCTGACTACGGTGAACCTGTGGTTTCCCGACCGCGTGGGCGTTGTTTCCGGTCTTCAGATGTTCGCCTTCGGCGTCGCGTCGCTGGTTTTGGGCGTGCAGATCGACGGTCTGATGAACGCAATCGGTTGGCAGACCGTTCTTGCCGGCTTGGGCATCTTGATCTTCGCGCTGAACGTGGTCGCATCGTTCGTGATCAAGGCTTCGCCGGCGGGCATCGACGAGGTGTTCCGCGGAAAGGCCGCAAGCGCCAAGGCCGAGTCCGGCGATGGCCAGAATGCTGCCGCGAAGAACCCGCATTTCCTGACCGATTTCGGCGTTTCCAAGAAGTCTTTCGGCATCCCCGACATGCTGAAGACTCCCGTGTTCTGGCTTGGCCTTGCTTGGTTCGTCTGCGTTGCCAGCATCGGTCTGACCCTGATGGGCGAGTCGCGCCAGGATGCGCTTGCCCTGGGCACCGAGGCAACCTTGGCCACGCTCATCGTTGGCATGATCTCGCTGTTCAACGGCGGTGCCAGCATTGTGTACGGCTTCCTGCTTGACCGCTTCGGCCTGATCAATCACCTGCGTCTTACCACGGGCGTCTCGGTTGCGGGCATTTGCCTGGTCACCGCGGCGTGCTTCGCGCAAAGCAGTCCGCTGTTCATCTTCGGCGCGCTGGTTGTGGCCGTGGGCTACGGCGGACTCCCCGTGTTCAGCACCACGTTCACGCTGAACCGTTATGGCCGCGCGCACTACGCCGAGAACTGCGCTGTTGGCACGGCTTTCCTGGTGCCCGCTTCGTTGGCCAGCATGATCTTGGCTCCGATCTTCTCGGGTTTCGGCGGCTTGGCGTTCATGTACGCCGGTTTCGTCGGCGTCATTCTGGTGGGAATCATCCTGCTGCTGGCTTTCTCGCGCCGCTACCGCAAGGACATGATCGACCTGGTGTAATTGCGGACAAAGAATTCGCGAACGTAAGGGACTCGTTTCGGTGAGTCCCTTTTTCAATGCGGCTGCGTAGGCGTGGTATGCTAGTTCGCAGCTATTGTTCTTAATTGGTAAAGTGCCTGATCGCGGCGATGCCGTTCGCCGCGACAAGCGCGGATCGGACAGTTTATGGCAGCCGAAAACAAAACTATGCAGGCAACGGAAAGCCCCGCAGCATGCGAAGGCACGGCGGAAATCGTCAAGCGCACCGCTGCCGAAATCGAGCCCCAGATCATCGCATGGCGAAGGATGTTTCACCGCCACCCCGAGCTCAGTGGCGTCGAGCTGTTCACGTCTGCCGCCATTCGCGCTGAGCTTGACAAGCTGGGGGTTGAATTCGAGGTTCTGCCTACCACCGACGAAGTGAAGGGTGCGGGCATCGTTGCCACCATTAGGGGAACCGCCCCCGACGCGTACGATGCGGCCGGCAACCCCAAGCGCCGTATCGCCCTGCGCGCCGATTTCGACGGTCTGCCCATTGCCGAGCGAACCGGCTTCGACTTCGCATCGGAAAACGAGGGCATCATGCACGCCTGCGGGCACGACTGCCACATTGCCATGATGCTTGGCACGATCTCGATTCTCTCGCGCATGACCGACCTGATTCATGGCGAGGTCCGCGTGCTGTTCCAGCCTTCGGAGGAAAACTCCACGGGCGCACGCTACATGATCGCCAACAACGTGCTTGACGGGGTGGACGCCATTTACGGCGCACATATTTGGAGCGAAGTGCCGGCGGGCACGATCTCGTGCGAGCCCGGTCAGCGCATGGCGAACTGCGATTGGTTCAAGATCGACATCAAGGGAATGAGCGCTCATGGATCGATGCCCCACTTGGGAATCGATGCCGTTGTTGTTGGCGCCGCAATCGTGAATTCCATCCAGGTGCTGGTTAGCCGCGACGTGTCGCCGTTTGATCCGGTGGTCGTCACGGTTGGTAAGTTCGAGGGCGGCGAGGCCCGCAACATCATTGCGGGATCGGCCCACATGGAAGGCACGATCCGCACGTGGTCGCCCAAGCTGCGCGACGAGGTTCCCAAGCGTCTGGAGCATATCGTCGAGGAAATCGCTGATTCGCTGGGGGCCTCGGCAACGTTTTCGTACACCCACGGCAACCCCGGTTTGTCGAACGACCTGGTTTATGCCGAAGCCGCACGTCAGGCGGTTGTCGACGTGCTGGGTGAGGACGCCGTGGCAACGTATCAGGGCACGCTTTCGGGCGAGGACTTCTCGGAATTTTTGAACATCGTGCCGGGCGTGCTGGTGTTCGTCGGAACGAACAACCCCGAGATCGGTGCCATTTACCCGCAGCACAGCTGCAACTACACGATCGACGAGAGCGTGCTGGCGAAGGGTGCGATGGTTGCGGCGCAGTGGGCGTGCGGCCAGTTGGCGTAGCGCTTGTGGCCAGGCCGTGCTGCTTCTTATACGAACTTTTCGACGCGCCTCGGTTTCGGGGCGCGTTTCGTTTCGCATGGCTTGGCCGCGTCGCACGGTGCCCCTTCGGGTCGACGTCTTCCCGAATTCCGCCCACTTGTGTTGCCCTTGCTTTAATTAATTGGTGGAAATGCCCTTGCGAGTCACAGAGCGGCGGATTTGTGGCATTATTGCACGTTGAACACCTGCATGCAGGCTAGTTTGCAACTGAAGAAGAAACGTCGTACGCAATAGCAATCAGGATTCAACGAGGAGCATCAATGGGTCTTTTCTCCCGTTTCGAGAACAAGATGGAAGACACGGTGGAGGGTGCCGCCAACCGCATGGCGCAAGCGCCTATTTCGCCTGTTCAGATAGAGAAAAAAGCAGAGAAGCAGATGAAGCGCGAGACCATGGTCGGCGCTGGCAAGGAATTTGCTCCCACGCTTTACACCGTCTTGGTCAATCCTGACGACGACCAGCGTCTGTTCGGTTATTACCCCACGTTGGCCGGCGAGATCGAAACCTACCTTCAGGCTAAGGCCGTCGAAGAGGGCCTGGTTATGGATGGTCAGCCCCTGGTCCGCTTCATCGTTGACGACGGTTTGCGTCACGGCAAGTTCGACGTCATCGCCGAGCCTGTTGCCGCACCCATCGTTGCCCAGCTCCGTCAAGAGGAAATGGTGCGTTACGGCCTTGCGCCCGCACCCGCTTCCCAGTACTCCCAGCCCGCTCAGGGCGCTTACGCCGATCCGTACCAGCAGCACGCACCGCAGCAGAACGACGGCTACTACGATCAGCCCCAGGGTGCGTACGACGATTACCGGGGCGGCTATCAGGAAGATTATCGGCAGCCCGCTGCAGCACCGCAGAAGGATCAGCCCCAACGCGGTTCCAAGCCGCCGCTGCCGTACGTTCCCGAGGACGAGATCGATTACTCCATCGATTACGGTGAGTACACCTTCGACAGCGAGGACTTCGAGGATTATCGCGATAAGGCCGAGCAGGACGCCCGTTACGGCGCTCATCGTCGTAACGGCGCTCATGGTGCCCCGGCCGAAGCTGCCGCCGGCGTCGCTGCAGGCGCTGCCGCTGGTGCAGTTTCCGGTGCCGCCATCGGTACGGTCACTTCGCGCCCCGCAAGGGATGCCCAGGCTGCCGGCCCCAACACGGTTGGCTTCGCTGGCAACGCTGGCATGCCCGACCATCGTAACGTTCAGGCAAGGCTGATCAACATCGCGTACCAGCGCGCGTATGACCTGGGTTCATCCACGGTCACCCTTGGTCGCGAGTCCGGCAACGACATCGTCATTCAGGACATCAGCGCAAGCCGCAAGCATGCCCAGCTCACGTGCACGCCGCAGGGCGTTTGGGTCATCGCCGACCTTGGCTCCACCAACGGAACCATCGTCAACGGCGTTTCCATCGCCACGCAGCCGCTTCGCTCGGGCGACCGCATCGTCATTGGCAAGACCGAGTTCCAATTCGTTCAGTAGTCCGCTTAAACGGCCTGCTGAAGCAAGCAGGCTCAACGCTTTCACGGCTAGCAACCCTACATCAATCGCAAACCGCTAAACGAGGAGGCCCCATTGATAGACGTCGTTTTGCTCGTTGGACGTCTGCTGTTCGTGGCATTGCTGTACCTGTTCCTGTTCGCCATTGTGAAAACGGGAATCGGTCTGGTGCGCGGACAGCGCAAAAAAGAGCGCACCTGGAACCTTTCGGTCGAGAAAGGCCCTAAGGAGCTGCGCGGCGTTTCCATCGTCGTGCGCGGGCCCGTTATCGTCGGCCGTTCCCCTAACGCAGACATCGTCATTGGTGCAGGCTATGTTTCCGCACGTCATGCTCGTTTTTCGCTGATGGGTCAGAATCTGTTTGTCGAGGATTTGGGATCCACCAACGGAACCGCCGTCAACGGCCAGCGCATCTCCGAGCCGTGCGCGCTTCGCAACAACGACGTCGTCAACGTTGGCGACGTCTCCATTCGCGTGAGGCATAGCTAATGGCCTCCGAGAAGAAAAGCACCGGTTCGTATCATTCAACGCCGCGAACCCGTCGCGGTGCCATCACCACGTTCGGCAGCCGCACGGACGTCGGTTGCGTGCGCGAGCAGAACGAGGATTCGCTGGTTGTCGCACCGCCGCTGTTCGTCGTTGCCGACGGCATGGGCGGTCACGCCGCGGGCGAGGTTGCTTCTGAAATCGCCGTCGAAACCATCGCGAAAAACGCTCCCGAGCATCCCGATCCCGACGTTCTTGCCGCTGCTGTCGAAGAAGCTAACCGCGCCATCATCGACGCCGCTGTGGCAGGCGAGGGTCGTGCGGGCATGGGCACCACGTGCACTGCGGCCATGCTTGAAGAAGAGCGTCTGGTCATCGCCCAGGTGGGCGACTCGCGCGCATATCTTTTGCATCACGGCCGCTTAAGCCAGATCACCCGCGATCATAGTTTGGTTGCGGCGCTGGTCGAGGCCGGCCGCATCACGCCTGACGAGGCGCGCGTCCATCCGCAGCGCTCGGTTATCACCCGTGCGCTGGGCAACGACCCCGCTACCAGGCCGGACATCTTCGAGGTGAACGTCGAGGCGGGAGACAGGTTGCTGCTGTGCTCCGACGGCCTTTCGGGCATGGTGCTCGACCACGACATCGAAGAGGTCATGAATCGCGTCCGCGACCCGCAGCGTTGCGCATCGCAGCTGGTCAACCAGGCAATTGCTGCAGGCGGCCAGGACAATGTCACCGTTATCGTCGCCGACGTGCAGGGCACGCGCGAAAAGCAGCGCCGCAAGCTGGCTCGTCGCACGAAGATGACGCTGGGTTTTGTCGCCGTGCTGCTTGTTTTGATCTTGGGTGGTACGGCATGGGGAACCAGCCAGTACCTCAGCCATGTTGCATTTTTGGGTAACAGCGATGGAAAAGTTGCTGTATATCAGGGAGTTCCCGGTGAGATTCTGGGAGTTGCCTGTTCGAAATTGGTTGAAGAAACCGACGTGTCGGTGGCAGATCTTTCCAGCACCGCGCGCGGGAACATAGAAGAAGGCCTGCGCTGCGACAGCCTTGATGACGCATACGACTTGGTTGAGTCGTACCGTGCCGACATCGAGGAGCGTGCCGTTGCGAAGATGCCTTCTGCCGATGCCGAGAAGACCGACTCCGCTTCCGCTTCTTCGGGTTCTGCATCTGCGGCTTCGAGCGCAACGGGCGTAAGCACGACCGGCACCGCCACGGGCATCGCGCCCACCACGGGCTCGACCTCGGCGAAGACGGGCGGTGCCCAATGACGCGCCGTAATCTAGAGCTTGCGCTTCTGTGCATCGCCGCCCCGTTCGTCATCGTGCTGTTCGCGATGCTTGCCATGAACGAGGGCCAGATCTTGGGTTTCAAGGCCCTTGAAGTGCCCATCTGCCTGTTCATCGCATTCGTCATCGCCCATGTGGCAACGCGTTTCTTGGCGCCGGGCGCCGACCCTGCCATTTTGCCCATCACCTTCGCGCTGTCGGGCATCGGCATCGCGTTCGTCACGCGTCTAGCCCCGAACCTGGCAGAAGGCCAGGTCATGTGGCTGTTCGTGGGCATTTTCAGCATGATCGTCATTTTGGCCATCTCGAAGAACTTCGAGAAGCTTGCCAACTACAAATACACGTTCATGGTCGTCGGCTTCATTTTGCTGCTGTCGCCGATCGTCCCGGGCCTTGGCCAAGAGATCTACGGCAGCCGTATTTGGCTGCATATCGGATCGTTCTCGTTCCAGCCGGGCGAGATCGCGAAGATCGTGATCGTCCTGTTCTTGGCGGGTTACCTGGCAAAGAACCGCGAGCTGCTCAGCGTGTTCACCTACCGCCTAGGCCCGTTCCGCCTGCCTGATATCCGCACGCTTGCCCCCATGCTTCTTATGTGGGTGGTTGCATTGCTCATCGTCGTGTTCGAGCGCGACCTGGGCAGCGCCATGGTGTTCTTCTTCGTCTTCCTGGCTATGTTGTACGTGGCCACGGGCAAGAAGTTCTACCTGATCGTGGGCGTGTTGATGATCTCCGTGGGCTTTGTGGGCGCGTTCTTCGCGTTCAGCCACGTGCAGGTTCGCGTTAACAACTGGCTCGATCCTTTCGCCGACGCGCAGGGTACGGGCTATCAGATGGTGCAGGCGCTGTTCTCCATCGCCGACGGCGACCTGTTCGGCTGCGGCATCGGCCGCGGTTTGGCCGATCAGATCCCGGTTGTCGAGTCCGACTTCATCTTCGCGGCCGTTGCCGAGGAGATCGGCCTTCTGGGTGCGGCGGGCGTTCTGCTGCTGTTCCTGAGCTTCGCCATCCGCGGCTTTGCAACCGCTGCCCGCGCGAAGAGCGACTTCGCGTCGTTCGTGGCCGTGGGCCTGACCACTACCATTGTCCTTCAGGCGTTCATCATCGTGGGTGGCGTCACGGGGCTTATCCCGCTGACGGGTCTGACTTTGCCGTTCATGAGCCAAGGTGGTTCGTCGCTTCTGTCCAGTTTCATCGCAGTTGGATTCCTGTTGCGTTGCGGCGACGAGGCTACCGGCGTCGAGGCCGAGATGACTTCGGGCACGGGAATCGTCAGCTCGAACAGCGTCCTTGGCCGCGTGGCGTTGGGCAAACGTTTGACAAACGCCATCATGGTGTTCTCGCTGGCCTTCGTGGTTTTGGTCGCGAATCTGACACTGATCATGGTCGTTCAGGCCAAGGACTATCAGACCATGCCGTCCAACAACCACACCATCGCGAAGCAAACGAACATCAAGCGCGGTGCCATCACCACGTATGACGGCACGGTTCTTGCCGAAAGCGTGGACAACGGCAACGGAATGTATTCGCGCGTGTACCCCGCGGGCGATCTTGCGGCCCACGTCATTGGCTACTACTCGCAGACGTACGGAACCAGCGGCATCGAGGCCTCGCAGAATGACATCCTGCAGGGCAATCGCTCGTACGCGTCGTGGAGCGACGTGCTGGCGGCTATGTCGGGCAGCAAGCAAACCGGCAACGATGTCGTGCTTACGCTGAACACCACCATTCAGCAGGCTGCCCAGGATGCGCTTGCGGGTCAAACCGGCGCATGCATCGTGATGGACCCCGAGACCGGCGCCGTGTTGGCCATGGCTTCGTCGCCCACGTACAGCACCGCCGACTTCGAAAGCGTTATCAAGGCCAGCTCGAACGATTCCTCGTCGGGATCGCTGATCAACCGCGCAACGCAGTCGCTGTACGCACCGGGATCCACCTTCAAGATGGTCACGCTAGCAACGGCGCTTGAGAACAACGTCGCTGACGAGAAGACCGTGTTCGATTCGCCGGGCACGATGGAGATCGGCGGCGCGGCGGTCACCAACTTCGACAGCAACAACTATGGGCGCCAGACGCTCGCGCAGGCAACGGCGTGGTCTTCCAACACCGTGTTCGGCCAGTTGGGCGTTCAGATCGGCGCATCCGCGCTGGTGAAGGGCGCCGATGGGTTCGGCTTCGACAGCAAGATCAGCTTCGACTTGCCCACGGCCATGTCGCTGATGACCAATCCGAAGGAAATGACCACGTGGGAAACGGCGTGGGCGGCTGCCGGCCAGCCTGTTGGCGCGCATTCCCAGATCGGTCCGTACGCAAGCGTTCTGCAGATGGCCCTGGTTGGCTGCGGCATCGCGAACGACGGCAAGGTCATGACCCCGTACCTGGTTCAGAATGTGTACAACTCGAACGGCGAGCGCAGCTACACCGCGTCTCCCAGCGTTCTTTCGCAGGCTATTAGCAAGTCCACCGCGGATCGCGTTAAGGAAGTGCTGAAGGGCGTCGTTTCGAACGGCACGGGCACCGCTGTTCAGATCTCGGGTGTCGAGATCGCGGGCAAGACGGGCACCGCCGAGACGGGCAAAGCCAAGGACGATAGCTGGTTCGTGGGCATGGCTCCTGCGGACAACCCGAAGGTTGTGGTCGCCATCGTTCTTGAACAAGACGGAACCGAGGGCGATGGCGCGGCAAGGGCGCGTCAGGTCATCACGACCGCATTGAAGACAGAAGGTCTGCTGTAGCAGCCGATTGTTGACCAGAAGATTCGTTGGGTAACGCGATTTGTTAACCAACAGGCAAGATTTAGATGAAAGGCGCGGTCGCAGGGCATTTTCAGAATATGATGTCTTGCGACCTTACAAAGGGGTTTTAAAGGAGCACCAAGGTGGCAGAGAATCTAATCGGGCGGACGTTGAACAACCGCTATCAAATCATCGAGCGTGTAGGCGTCGGCGGCATGGCAGAGGTTTATCGCGCCCAGGACAACGTGTTGGGCCGTACCGTCGCCGTTAAGGTGATGCTGCCTCAGTACGCCGAGGACGAGCAGTTCACTGCGCGTTTCCGCCAGGAAGCGGCATCTGCTGCCAACCTTTCCAGCCCCTACATCGTGAACGTGTACGACTGGGGTCAGGATTCGGGCACGTACTACATCGTCATGGAATACGTACGCGGCTCCGACCTTAAAACCGCCATCAAGCAGCGCGGCGCCATCAACCAGCGCAAGGTCGCCGAAATCGGCTCACAGGTTTGCCAGGCCCTTTCGGTCGCGCACAACATGGACATCATCCATCGCGATATCAAGCCGCAGAACATCATGGTCCAGCCCGACGGAAACGTGAAGGTCATGGACTTCGGTATCGCCCGCGCCAAGAACAGCAACGCCGACAAGACCGGTGCCGTTCTGGGCACCGCCCACTACATCTCGCCCGAGCAGGCTCAGGGCAAGGAGCTTACTTCGGCCAGCGACATCTACTCGCTGGGCATCGTCATGTACGAGTCGGTTACCGGGCAGCTGCCGTTTGACGGCCCCGACGCCGTCAGCGTGGCTATGAAGCAGGTTCAGGAGATACCTGTTCCGCCTAGCCAGATCAACCCCAGCATCGATCCGTCGCTCGAGGCCATCATCATGAGGGCCATCGAGAAGGACCCGGCTAACCGTTTCGCTACCGCTCAGGAAATGCGTTCCGCTTTGAATGACTACCTGGCGGGCCGCCCCGTTGCGTTCGGCGATTTCAACGGCGCCCGCACTGCCGTTATCGGCGTGCCGGATGTGCCGCCTATCAGCCCCGCGTATGCCGCCGAGAAAACTTCGGTCATGCCTTCGGTTGATCAGCAGTACGGCCAGAGCGGTCACGGCAACGGTTGCGGCGTCGACCACGGAAACGGCCACGCAAGCAAGAGCTATCGCGAGGACGCAACTGCCAGCAAGAAGGGCGGCAAGAAGGGTGCTGCGGTGGCAATTGCCGTCGTGGCCGTCATCGCAGTTGTCGCGGTTGTTGCGTTCGCGCTTCTGTCGCGCGGTTCGGGCGACATCACCGTGCCCAATGTTGTGGGCAAGACGCAGGCCGAGGCCACGGCTGCCATTACCAGCGCCGGCTTGCAGGTTGGCAACATCACCGAGGCTTACGACGAGAAGGTCGAGGCAGGTAAGGTTATAAGCCAGGATCCGAAGGGCGAGACCAAGGCCAACGACGGAGCTAAGGTGAACCTGGTCATTTCGCAGGGAGGCGAGCAGGTCACCGTCCCCGATTTGGAGAACATGACCGCCAAGGAGGCTCGTGCCGCGCTGCAGAAGCTCGGCTTGAAGGACGCATCGGGCACTGCCGAGTACTCTGACTCCATCGACAAGAACCATGTCGCACGCCAGGAGCCGGCTGCAGGTTCGAAGGTTTCCAAGGGCGCAACCATCACGTACTACCTTTCCGCTGGTAAGGAAGGCAAGGACGTTCCCGATGTGAAGGGCAAGTCCGAGGGCGACGCCATGGCCATCCTGCAGAACGCGGGCTTTAAGGTAACCACGCAGTATGAAAGCAGCAGCACGGTTGACCAGGGCAAGGTTATCGGCCAGACGCCTGAGGCCGGCAGCTCGCAGAAGGAAGGCGACACCATCAACTTGACCGTCAGCACAGGCAAGTCCACGCATAGCGTGTCCGCTTCGGCTGGTACAGGCGGTTCGGTTTCTCCGTCTAGCTTGACCGTTGACAACGGCGGCAGCGCGTCGTTCACGGTAACGCCCAGTGCGGGTTACACGGTTTCCAGTGTGTACGATAACTACGGCGATCGCTACAACGTCGGCGCTTCAGGCGGCACGTTCAGCATCAGCAACGTGACGGCAGATACGTCCATTACCGTGGAGTTCACGAAGACGTCTAGTTCTTCTGGCGCTTCGGGTGCTGCCTCGCACTAAGTATTTGATACAATACCCTCTGCACGTCGCCTAGTGCGATGTTGCGGATTCGCCTCAGTAGCTCAGGGGATAGAGCACCGCTCTCCTAAAGCGGGTGTCGTACGTTCGAATCGTATCTGGGGCACCATGAACAATCGGGTCGGGTCTTTTGGTCCGACCCGTTTTTTGTTTTGATGAGACGATGGGCGCCAATTCGGCGCCCATCGTCGGTTTAGCGTGAGGGTTGCGACGCATTGGCTGACGTCGGCGGCTGCAAGGTGGGCAGGACAGACGCGGCTGGGGATGGCTGCGTGATTGGGAAGCGAGCCGCTAATTGCTGGTGGGTGGCGCCGTTGTCTTAAGGGCGCTCGTGCGACCCGAAACTGCACGGTTCGAAACGTGCCGCCGCTCTAACCTCGCGGCTTGCCCCCCCGTGCATAGATTTTCCCATTTTGCGAGGATTGCTTCCTGCGAAGCAGGATGTTAGATTCCCCGACCTGCGGTTTTAGTGCAAGCGTGTTTGCACAGGCGATATTCGCGAGCGTTTTGCCGCGGAAAAGGTCGCAAAATGGGGAAATCTGTGCAACAAAGGCGAAAAAGACGAATTCGAAATATAGTTATTTCATGTTAAATCTGGCTAACCAAGTTAGCCGATACGAATCTACAGTTGACGAAGTTACCCTAATCATACATTATCAATATGTTTTATCAGCTTGCTGGCGCGGGGCTTTTGCTTGTGCTTCGGTGTCGGCAAGCCTGAAAACAGGGACGGCGCAGAAAAGTAGAGATTCCGTTGTAAACGTCGCAGAAGGGAAAATCACCTCAGTTATAAAACGGAAGGTAAAGGAACACGGACCTCCGTTATGAAACGGGTGCAACAGGAAAACGCGCCTTCGCCATGAAACGAAGACCGAAAACGAAGAAAGGAAACAGGATGATCGAACGTAATGCCGTCCGGCGAGCCCTGGCTTCGGCGGGAGGCAATGCCTCCAAAGGCATGATGGCCATGGCACTGACATTGTCATTGTCCCCGGCTACAGCATTTGCTCAAACCAGCGACGATGAAATAGAAGGGGCAGCCGGCTCCGATGCTACCAACACTGAAACGGCTGCCCCGCAATCGAGCGAAGGCGTTCAAGCGTCTTCAATCTCAATCGAAAATTATACCTTGGATGGTGGCAGCAATGCAGCCGTTTCGCGGGGTGCTTCATACGATCTGAGCAAGATCGCCGATGGCAAGTATCAGGGTAGGGCCACAGCCGACTCGAATGACCCCGCTGCAGGCGGAAACGAGTGGGACGTCGACAGTTACGAGGTCAAGGTAACCGTACAGGTCGCCTCGGGCAAGATCGCCTCCGTTAAGGTCTCCGATGAGACTTACAATGCACTGACTGGCGAGAGTTGGGACTATCTCGACAAAGCCGAAAACGGCAATGCCCGCAAGCACGTCACTGGTATGGCGGACAAGATCGTCGAGGCGAACGGAACAAGCGTTGATGCCGTCTCCACTGCCACCGTCTCCTCGAACGCCATCAAGACCGCGGTCGATAACGCGCTTCAGGCAGCTTACGACGAGCAGAACGCAAAGCCGGCTGAAAGCGAGTACACCTACGGCTATGCGGGATTGACCTGGGCAGAGTATTGGGCGGCAGAGGGAGTTCAGGCTGCAGGGTCTGCGGCGTCTTCCGGCGACCTTGACTCTCGCAGCGAGGCTGACAAGGGCGCGTTCGATGCCGTTACCCGTGCTACCGCGAATCACGGCCTGCATCGCGGCAGCTATCAGTGCATGGCCACCATCTATACCAACGAAGGCGAAACCTTCGAGCTGGCAACCTGGGCTACCGACGGAAAGTCCTTTACCACCACCGATGGTAAGACCGTAACGTGGAACCGCGGCAGCATGACTTGTGATGGCGTTAGCTACACCTTGAAGGATTACGAGGTCACAGGTCTGAAGTACGTGCCGGTGAAGGTGAAGACCTCCGACCTGGACGCCTTTAAGGCAACGCATCGCTTCGTCGCCAACGGCGAGACGTTGGCCGGCGGCTACGGCGAAGGGCAGCTTTCTTCGTATTCCGGTTTGGTTGCCGATGTCGATGCTGACACCAACGGCCTGAAAACCGTCACCGTTTCCGATGGCTCTTGCAGCTTCTCCGCTGCAGCCGCCGGCACGGACTCCGGCATCAAGGACCAGACGCTCAAAACCGCCGACCTGGCGAGCATGGGCGCAATCGTCAAGGACGCCTCCGGCTCTTACGGCGAGTTCCTTCGCGTTGACTTCACGCAGGGATTCGGCGATCTTGGCGCCAATATGCAGGCAGTGACTTGGACGTATTATGGCGACGACGCAACGCGATCCAACGCGCTTGCCACGTTCGGCACGAAGTTTGCCGCCGACAACTGGATGCATAAGTCAATGGGCATCCAGCTTGGCCTGACCGATTCGCTGCGTTGTCGGCTTCCTGCCGGCACCAACGGCACCGGCTATTGGACGGTTACGGTGCATGCGCTCGGCTACGCCGACGCTTCTTGGGATTTCCAGGCAACTGAGGACAACATCGTCGGCGTCAAAGTGCCTGTGACCGAGGCAACGAAGGCGCAGCTGCAAAGCCTGTACGACAAGGCCGCCGCTCTTGATAAGACCAAGTACACCGTGGATTCTTGGAAGGCCTCGTCCATCGAGACGGAGACTGCTGAAACCAAGGAACTGCTTGAGAAGGTCGATCTGAGCGAATCGGAAGCCGCCGAGCAGATCACGCACCTCCAAGGTGCGCTTGACGCGCTGGTCAGCCTGTATCCCGAGGTTGGCTTGTACGTGCTCATGAACATCCCGTACAGCGACTTCTATGCCGCAGAGCAGAACAACTCCGGCACGGACGTGGTGACGTCCGCTACCAAGCAAAAGACGCTGGCCGGTTCGCTGGTTGCCGGTTCTTATCATGTGAACGCCGACGGCAGCGACATCACGGGTGCTACGTTCGCCGTCAAGGTCGGCTCCGACAACATCGATTGGTCGAAGTTCAAGCGCGTAACGGATTCCGACTCCATCGACATCACAACCTCCATCAAGGGCAAGACGTCCACCACGACCTATTCCGGTCGCGACGCCCTGTTCCAGGCACCGAGCTATTCGTACTATGTACTGTCCGAGGGCGAGACGCCGGCCAATTACAAGGAAGTCACGGTTGACGAGTCCGGCAACCTGAAGTTCAGTGCAGTTGAAGGCAAGCCCGCCGTTGCTCTGCCCGACGTCACCGCCGAGTTCACCACCAACAGCAAGTACGGCGATTACGAAATCGATTTCAGCAACCTGCGCAAGCAGATGCTCGACGCCGACGGCAACCAGGCGGTCGTGTACGGCGCCGTGGTGAACGCCGCCGATGAGGCCGGCAAGGTCGAGGGCTACGGCATGCGCGCCCTGGAGAACATCTGGAAGGGCAAGGAGCTTGCTTGGAGCTGCGGCTTCGTGACCGAAGCACACGGCAGCCCGCTGAGCTCGACCTATTACAAATCGATGATGGGCAAGACCATCAAGTCTGTTGTGTTCTATACGTCCACCGGCACCTACACCGTGGCCATGGATCAGTACGTTCCGGTCAAGGTTTCCGCAGATGAAGGCACTATCTCCATCCAGGAGAGCGCTTCGCTCGACGACACTTCCTTCATTGGCATGAAACCGACGCTGCCTGGAGGATTCGACGCCCAATACAGCATCGAGGGCTGGAATGGCGATGTTGAGGTGTCGAACGCGTCTTCCGGGCCGTACGCTTCCGTTATGAGGATCCCGGACGGCACGCAGCCCGGCGGATACACGATCGTGGCCACTGATAAGAGCGGCAAGTACGCGCCCTTGAGCGCAACGTTCACGTTGACGACGGCGAAGAACGCTGCCGCGTTCGATGCCTCTAATCTGAAGCTGACGGCCACCGACGGTGCCACCGAGAGCGACCTTGCAAACTATCTGGGCAACATCTCCCAGGTGACGGTGAACAACGTGGTGTATAGCGCGCGGGGCAAGGGCGCTGTGAAGATCGTCAACCAGGACGGTTCTCTGAACCTTGCTGCTGCAAACAAGGACGGCTCCTTGGTGTTCGCCGCGAACGGAGCATACGAGGTCGAAGTCGTCGCAACGGGCTACACCAGCAACCTGAAGTTCACGTACGCCAAGGTCGCCGACAAAGCTGCGCTTCAGAGCGCCATCCAGTCCGCTCTGAAGCTCGACAACGGCCAGAACGCCTACACCGCAAGCAGCTGGTCTGCCTTCCAGGCGGCGCTCAAGGATGCTCAAGGCGTGAACGAGTCCGTTTCCGCCACTGACGATGAGGTTGCCAACGCGCTTTCCGCGCTGCAGGGTGCCCAGGCTGCGCTTGCCGCAACCCCCACCGCAGATCAACTTGTCGATTTGCGCGCAGAGATCGAGGCCGGCTCCAACCTGAAGGAAGCCGACTACACGTCTGAAAGCTGGGCTGCGTATCAGCAGGCCGTGAAGGCCGCGGAGGCGCTCTTCGGCGATGAGGACACGTCCGCCGCCGACGTCGAGTCCGCAACCGCCGCTGTGAAGCAGGCTCGCGAACAGCTGGTCAAGCCCTCTGTTGAGAACCCGCCTGCAAGCGACGACACCGGCAAGGTAGACGACGGCAAGGCCGATGACGACGCCAAAGCGGATGACATCGACGCGGCTGCCGACAAGTCTGCTGCCGGCACCGACGCAGGCCTGGTGAGCACGGGCGACGTTGCTCCGATGGCGGCAACGGGCATTGCTGCTGTTGGCGCGGCAGCGCTAGCGGCGGTGGCGCGTTTCATGCGTCGTCGCACACGCGAGTAAGAGCCGCTTAGCAACGAGATGGGCGGCTGATTTGCCTCTGTCGCCCGAAACTGACGAATCGTGCCTTATGGCGGGGCTTCGGCTCCGCCATAAGGTCGTTTGAAGGAGATATGAAAACCGTGACAGATCGAAAGATCGGGAAACATGCCGGGGAGGTGCCCCCCCACGCACCTTCGTCGACCGATAAAACGAAGACGGGCAAGCATGTCGCACTGCCGCAGAAGGCGGCTACGGCAAGCCTTTTGATGCCATCGCTGTTAACGGGCGTTGCCATTGCGTTCGTAGTTTCGCATTATCAGCCGCTCGCGTTCGACCCCAATGCTTACGCATCGGCGGAGCAGGCGATAGCGGCAGAAATCAAACCTGTCGAGGTGGCCGCGGAACGCCAGGATGCGCAGCCCGCAACCGGGGCGAACTACAGCGCGGCTGATTACGGCATCGATGCAAGTAATCTGAAGGACGGCGTGTACACTGGTTCGGGTCAGGGCTTCAGAAGCGTCATCACGGTGGCGGTAACTGTCAGCGGTGGGAAGATCGCTGCGATCGAAATAGTGTCCGCGGGCGACGACGAGCCGTACTTCAGCAATGCGAAGGGGCTGATCGGCTCCGTGATCGCAGCGCAATCGACGTCGGTAGACACCATTTCGGGGGCCACGTACTCTTCGAAGGGCATTCTTGTCGCTATCAAGAACGCGCTCGAGCAGTCTGCGGGGCAGGCGAAGTCGAGCTCGGCAGCTTCGCCCGCATCGACACCAGCCACTTCCGATAAGGGCCATGTGACGTTAAACCCAACCGAAACGCCTGCAAGCGGTTACATCGATGGCACGTATTACGGTGAAGGAGAAGGATATAAGAGCGCCATTCGCGTTGCCGTAACCATCGCGAATGGGAGGATTTCCCAGATAGACATCGTGTCGCAAGGAGATGATGCAGCGTACTTCAGCCGCGCGCAATCATTGGTTTCTTCTATCGTTTCGAAGCAGACGACCGCGGTCGACACGGTATCGGGTGCAACGTTTTCCTCGGAGGGCATTTTGGCTGCCGTCGAGGACGCATTGCGTCAAGCAACGCCTTCGACTGACAGCACTGGCGGTGCTTCGAGTGACAAGCCATCAGGCGGTTCTTCCGGCGAGGGGAGCGATGACCCGTCGAGCAAGCCCGGAGGCGGCGATGGCTCCAACGGAGATGGCGTCGACAGGCCGTCTCAGGACAAGCCGGCTGCCGGCGGTTACCTTGACGGAGATTACACCGTGTATGTGAAGTGCGAAAACAGTGATGATCTCGATGCGTTCGAGCCGTATTACCTTGCCATGACCGTAACGGTGAAAGACGGCAAGGCAACCGCGATCAAAGATTTGCGCGGCACCAATAAGGCCACCGATCAAGAAGCGGTGCTTGGGAGTTACGACGAGGAAAATGATTCGTACATAGAATGGGCAGCGTCCGGGCGTACCGTTCGCGGCAAAGAGTACATCGGCGTCGTCAAGCAGCTGATCGATTTGCGCAGGGATCCCGTCAATGTGGATGTCGTTTCGCGCTCCACGTATTCTTCGAAGGCAATCGTCAAGGCTTACGAAAAAGCTCTTGAACTGGCAAAAGACGCTTATGAGAAGGCGAATCCCTCGGATAAGCCTGCAAGTGGTGACGCAATCGCAGACGGCGACAGATCGAGTTGCGCCGAAGGCTCGAGCGCCGACTCTGGCGCAGAGGGCCCGAGCGCCTCGAACGCGGAAAGCGAGTCCGATCGTGCTTAGTTATCTGGTTCGTAAGCGAAATTTCATAACGAAAACTGCGAACGTGGCGGTTGTCGGGGCGTTGATTGCCGGATTCAGCTTGTGGGCCGCCGATGCCAATACCGCCGATGCGATGGTGCAAAAGCAGATTCAAGAAGCCGAACGCGCGGCGAATCGCGGGCCGTATGCGACCGACGGCGTGTTCACGGGCACGGCCCAGGGGTATGGCGGGCCGGTGACCACGCAGGTCACGGTGAAGGGCGGCTATATCGACGAGGTGCGGGTTGTGGACGCGCCCAATGAAGACGGCCCCTATCTTGAGCAGGCCGTGAAGCTGATCGACGACATGCTGGTTAAGCAAACGCCGAACGTCGATACCGTGTCGGGCGCCACGTTCTCGTCGGCTGGCATCATTAACGGCGCAGTTCAGGCGCTTGAGACCAGCAATTCCGGCCAGGCTGACGCCGCGGCATCCTTAGAGAGCGGCGAATAGCATGGCGAAAAACAAGTCGAAAGCCCTTGGCCGCCGTCAGCGCCTCGTAATCGATCGCGGTGTTCGCTGGGCGGTGCAGATCGCGTTCTTCGTTGCGTTCCCTGCTGTGTTCAGCGCGGCGTTCAACGGCGTGAAGTATGTCTTCACCCAGATTGGCGCCATGCAGCCTGTTAGCTTGAGCGCCTTTGTGACGACATTGTTGGCCGTGTTGGCGTTCACTGTGGTGTTCGGCCGCTTCTTCTGCGGTTATGCATGCGCGTTCGGGACGTTGGGTGATGCTTTGTTCACCGTTTTCACCCCCGTGCGCAAAAAGCTGGGCATTGGCAAGAAGAAGCCGCTTCTGCCCGCTGGGATGCAGCGCGCGTTGCAGCTGTTGAAGTACGTGGTGCTGGCTGCCATTTGTGTGCTGTGTTTCGCGGGCATGTGGTCGAGCGTTTCCGGCTACAGCCCCTGGACGGCGTTCGCGGGCATCGTTGCCGGCAACGTCGACGGTATTTCCGTAGGTGCATTCGTCGCTTTTGGCGTTGTTGCGGTTGGGATGCTGTTCGTGGAGCGCTTTTTCTGCCAGTTCCTTTGCCCGCTTGGTGCAGTGTTCAGTTTGCTGCCCGTACTGCCGTTTTCCGCATTCCGCCGCGACGTGACGCGCTGTGCGAAGGGATGCGGGCTGTGCAAGCGATCATGTCCTGTGTCGGTGTCGCCCGATCCCGATGCGTTCGCCGCGAGCGAATGCATTTCGTGCGGACGCTGCGCCGATGGGTGCCCCCTGGAAAACGTGACGCTGCTGCGCGTGCCTAAGCCAGCAGTTCAGGAGGAGCTTGTACAGGATTCCAGCGTTAAAAAGCCGGTCAGGAAATCCCCTATGTCTTTGCGTGGCACCGAGGTCCTGCTGGTGTTGGCGAAGGCTGCTGCGTTGTTCGCGTTGTGCCGGATGTTCATGTAGATATTGAAGAAGGATCAGGTTGATGGAGAACGAACTGTTGTCGCGTCGAGGTTTTCTTGCCTTTGCGGCTGGCTCGCTTTGCACGGTTGCGATGCCTGCGTGGCTGACCGGCTGCTCAACGACGCAGCAAAGCGAAGGCGCCGCTTCTCAGTCGGAGGGGAGCGTCGATAGTGCGGAATATGAGGTCCAGTCCATCACATTGTTCCTGTTCGACACAGTGATCCAAATCCGTGCGCTGTGCTCGCACGAGCTGATGGATGCTATTTCCGATCGCTGCCAATTTTTCGAGGATCGCTTCTCACGCACGAAGGAAGGAAGCGACATTTGGAACATCAACAACGCGCATGGTGAGCCGGTTGAGGTTGCCGAAGAGACGGCGCGCTGCATTCGGGCCTCGCTGGCGTATTCCGAGGCATCGGGTGGCTTGTTCGATGTCAGCATCGGCGCCGTTTCAAGCCTGTGGGATTTCATCGAGGGCATCAAGCCCGATGACGAGGTCATTCAGGAGGCCGTCAAACACGTAGATTACCGCACGATCTCGGTTGACGGCACGACGGTGACGCTTGCCGATCCCGATGCCATGCTCGATCTTGGCGGCATTGCGAAGGGTTTCATCACCGACGATCTGGTGTCCATGTTGCGCGAGGCGGGTTGCGAAAGCGCCATGCTTTCGTTAGGCGGCAACGTGTACGTGTTGGGCGAAAGCTTTCGTGGCGATGATTGGAGTGTGGGCGTGCAGGACCCCAACGGCGCGGCGAATGACGTCATCGCGAGTATTCCTGCACATGATAAATCCCTGGTCACAAGTGGGTTGTATGAGCGCAGCTTCGTTGTTGACGACGTTTTGTACTATCACATCCTTGATCCGCGCACGGGGTATCCGGTAAAGACCGACCTGGCAAGTGCCTCGATCGTGTCCGACAGCTCAACAGACGGCGATGCATATTCCACCATGCTGTTTTTGATGGGGCGCGACAAGGCCCTGGATTTCCTGAACGCCGATGAACGTTTCAGCGGATTGCTGGTGGACATGAACGATGTCGCAACGGCGTCGGATGGTTCGGATTTCATGTTGCTTAACGATTAAAGGAATGGTGAAGCATGTCGGTTGCTGGAAAAAAGTCGTCTGGCCATATGAAGCTCAACGTGGGAGTGATTGTGGCCATTGTGGTGGTTGCGTTGGTGGCTTATGCGGCTATGAGCGTGCTTGGCGGTGGCGGCGACGCGCGGACCGCCGTTATCCAGGATGCAGATGGGGAAACTCACACCATGTCGCTTGCTTGTGATGGCTCTCTTACGGTGAATTCCAGTGCCGGCGTGAACACGGTCGAAGTGCATGCGGGCAAGGTGCGCGTGATAGAAGCGGATTGCCCCAACCAGGATTGCGTCGAGCAGGGTTGGGTTTCGGAGCCGGGGCAGCAGATCATATGCCTGCCGCATAAGCTTGTGGTGACCGTGACGGACGAGGATGCCTCGCCTTCTTACGACGTTGTTGGGAAATAGCAGGTAAAGCGTTTCGTCATGGCAGCAAACCCCCAAGTCACCGCCACGCAACGTTTAGCGCGCATATCGCTTTTCGGATCGCTTGCGCTTGTGTTGAGCTATATCGAAACGATGATCCCGCTTCCCGTGACCCTGCCCGGCGTGAAGCCAGGGCTGGCGAACGTGGCGGTTGTGGTTGCGCTATTGGAGCTTGACGTCCGCGCCGCCGCTGCAGTCGCGGTGGTGAAAGTGGTGGCATCGGGTTTGCTGTTCGGCTCGCCAATGATGCTTATGTACAGCTTGGGCGGCACGGCGCTTGCGTTTGCGGGGTGCGCGGCGGCTTCGCGCGTTCCCGGTTTGGGAGCGGTGGCGGTGTCCATGGTGGCTGCCGTTTTGCACAATGTCGGTCAGATTGCGGTTGCTGTTTTGATGTTGGGAACGACATCGGTGTTGCTGAGCTTGCCGCCGCTTGCGTTGGCAGCGTGCGCGACGGGGTTTGCCACCGGGGCCGTCGCGGCGGGCGTTCTGGCGGCACAGCCGGATAGCGTATATGCGGGCGAGAGCATCGACCTTTCCAAGCTTCGCGTGAAACAGACCTCGCCGTCGGCTTCGCGGGGCTTCAAACCGCTTGGCAGCGACGTCGCGGCGTTCGGCGTGTATCGTTCCAGGAGCACGTTCGCCCATGGGCTGGACCCGCGCGGGAAGATATTGTTTGCGATGTTGTTCGTGATGGCTTCGTTCGCCGCGCAAAGGATCGGCGCGTTGTTCATTTTGCTGGCGGCGGCGGTGGCTGTGCAGGCGGCGTCGGGTTCGGATGCTCGTGCAGCGTTTCGGTCGCTGAAGCCGTTTGTGTGGTTGATCGTATTTGTCTTGGTCTTCGACGTGTTGTTCGTAAGTTCAGGCGAGGTTCTGTGGTGTGCGGGCCCGGTGACGGTTACGGTTGGCGGCTTGTCGTGCGCAGTTGGAAATGTGCTGCGTTTCGTTTGCGTGCTGTTGGGGACGTCGGCGCTTATGACCACTACATCGCCCACGCAGCTCACCGACGGGTTCTTGCTGCTGCTTCGCCCGCTTGATCGCGTTGGCGTGCGCACGGCATCCGTTGGTTTGGCTATGAGCATGACGTTTCGATTCATTCCCACGTTGGTGAACGAGTTCAATAAGGTGTGCGTCGCGCAAGAGTCGCGCGGTGCCGATTTTTCAAGCGGCGGTGTGCTGCGCCGTCTGTTTGCGCTTGTGTCGGCGCTTGTTCCCATGTTCACCAGTGCGCTGCGTCGATCAGAATCGGTTGCATATGCGGTTGAATCGCGCGCGTTCGGTGCTGCGGGCGCTTTGCGGACTTGCTTGCGTAGCTATGGCTTTCGTTTTGCCGACTGGGCGACGCTTGCGGCTGCGACGGCGTTTCTCTTTCTTGAGTTGATGTTGCCGTAGCGCCGTGCCTGTTGCGGTGGGCGGGCGGCGCAGTAGACGATCGAATGGGCTGCCGTCAGATGCTTTAGGGAAAGAAAAAGGTCGCAACCGAAGTTGCGACCTTCATTCGTAATGGAGCCGATGACCGGATTCGAACCGGTGACCTACGCTTTACGAGAGCGTTGCTCTACCAGCTGAGCCACATCGGCATTGCGCTTTTGCAAGCGCGTTTGGAAAGTATATAGCAGTTGAAAGATGCGCGCAAACGTCTTTTCGAAATCGCCATTAACCTCGCAGGCTGCCCACAACTGCAGTGTACGCCGGCAAATCGCATCTCTGTGCCGATGTCGGCGCCTGTGGTCGAGAGGGGTCTTCGGGATGTTTTGGCGAGGTTGACGGCTCTCTGCGGCCGCCGAATGTGCGGTGGTGCATGGGACTTTTGGCGGCGCTATCGGCTCTCTGTGACCGCCGAACGCGCTGGTCTGTTAAGACATATTCGAGAATCGCGCCTGATCCCCTGCCCGCGTTTTTCGGATTGCTATACTTTACAAACGAATGAACTGGCAAGAAGCATCCTAGCGAACGCTTTTGGCAGCAGATGAAACGAAACAGGAAGGCGCGCCATGGGTTTACGGTTCGGTTGCGCACGCGCGATCAGCGCGGTGTCAACGTGGGGTTTGAAAAACGTGTTCCATCGTCCCGCGGCAAATTTCCCCGGCAAGATCGCTCTGTATGCCGACCCTCAGCTGATCGCCGATTTGTCTTCGCGCATGACGCGCGGCTCCATCTTGGTGGTGGGAACCAATGGCAAAACCACGGTCACCAATATGCTGGCCGACGCCATCGAGAAATCGGGTCACTCGGTTGTCTGCAACCGCACGGGCGCCAACCTCGATTCGGGCGTTGCAACGGCGCTTTTGCACACCAAGCCTGTTGAATGGGGCGTTTTCGAATGCGACGAGCTGTGGATGGCGAAGATCCTCCCGTTCACGAAGTCGCGCTACGTCGTTCTTCTTAACCTGTTCCGCGATCAGCTCGATCGCTCCGGCGAGATCGATCATATCCAGCAAAGCATCGCTAAGACGCTGCGTACCTCGCCGAACACCACACTTATCTACAACGCCGATGACCCGCTGTGCCAGGCTATCGCCGATTCTGTCGACAACGTTTCCATCCCCTTCGGGGTTCAGGGCGACATGGGTCTTCCGCAGGACGCCGTCATCGACGCGCGTATGTGTCAGAAGTGCTCGACCATGCTTGAGTACGACTATCGTCAGTACGGTCAGTTGGGAAGCTATCACTGCCCCGAGTGCGGGTTCGGCCGCTCAGATCTTGCGTGCGCGGCTTCGAATGTCTCGTTCGGTGAGGCGTGCCGGTCCAGCAAGGGGCTTGCTTACGACGCGATGCTCATTAACCAGTCGGGCCGTGTTGAGGTTCCGTTCTCGGGCGCGTACATGGTTTACAACACACTGGCGGTTTTCATCGCTGCCGACTTGGTGGGGGTTCCGTTCCAGGAAACCCTGTGCGCAGTTCAGAAGTTCGATCCGAAGAACGGCCGCTTGCAGCGCTATGACATCGATCAAACGCAGGTCTTGCTGAACCTTGCCAAGAACCCAACGGGTTTCAATCAGAATTTGAAGATCGTCATGGGTCACGAGGGCCCGGCTGCCGTTGCGTTTTTCGTCAACGACAAGGAAGGCGATGGTCATGACGTCTCATGGCTTTGGGATATCGACTTCCAAGAGCTGGCGAAGATGCCGAACCTTATCGCGTTCGCCGGTGGATTGCGTGCTGCTGACGTTCAGGTTGTCTTGAAGTACGCCGGTATTGATTCCCGATTGGTCGATGGCGTCGCCGACGTGTTGAAATATGCGCGTGCGGAATCGCCCGAGGCCCAGGTGTTCGCTATTGCCAATTACACAGCATTGCCTGGCGTGAAGGCTGATCTTGATGCGCTTGAGAAAGACTCTTCCAAGTTGGGCCCGATTGCCTCTGCAGGCGCCGCTGCCAGGGCCGAAGACGTCGCAGTGGGTGGTGCTGCGGTTGGTGGTGCTGCGGCCGATGCCGCTTCGGCCGACGCTGCTGCGGCCGACGCCGTTGCTGCGGGGGTGAAAACTGTTGGATCCGCGTCAGGTTTGCCTGTTGGCTGTGAAGCGGTTATTGCGCCCGTTGATATGGAGCCGTTGGTTATCGCTCATTTGTTCCCGACGCTTCTTAACCTGTACGGCGACAACGGGAACGTTCGTGTGCTTGAGCAGCGTTTGAAGTGGCGTGGTATCCCTGCTCGGATCGTTCGTGTGGAAGATCCCGCCGATTTCGATGCGCAGACGGCCGACATCGTGTTCATTGGTGGCGGTCCTGATCGCGAGCAGCATCAGGCGTCTGAAGGTCTTTCGCAGTTGCGCGAAAAACTGTTGGATTACGTGCAGGACGATGGCACGCTCTTGGCGATTTGCGGTGGATATCAAATCATCGGTGACGAATGGCTGCTGGGAAGCGAAGAGGTCCCCGGCTTGTCTTTGGTGGATGTCACCACCAAACGCGCCGAGGGCGGTTCGCACAATCGACTTGTTGGCAACATCGTGTTGGAAAGCTCGCTGGTTCAGATGCCCGTTGTTGGATTCGAGAACCATGCTGGACGAACCTTCTTAGGCGAGGGATTAGCTCCTTTCGGTAATGTCATCGGCTCGAATGGGTCGGGCAACAACGACTCCGATCACGCTGACGGCGTCCTTTACAAAAACCTTATCGGCTCGTACCTTCACGGTCCTTTGCTGTCGAAGAACCCGCAGGTTGCCGACGTTCTTATCCAGCGCGCTTTGGAGCGCAGAGCTCGAAAGGCCGGCGCGCAAAGCCCGGCGCTTCCCCTTGCTGATCTTGACGACCGCGCTGAGCGCAACGCCAACGAAGCAATGTGCAAGAAGCTGGGCGTCAAGTAAGTCGAGCGGTTTCGCATTTCAATAAAGGCGAGGAAAGGAACGGGGATGGTAAATCGACGCGACGATCGCAACGGGGGAGCGCAGCGCTCTCGCGGCGAAAGCCAGCGCCAAAGGCGTCAAGACGTATCGCGCGATGGGCGAAACGGCACCTACTATTCCTCGCAATCGCTGATGGGGTGGGATTCTTCGTCGGGCAATGTGCGTCATCATGATCGCGCGGGACGTCAGCCCGAAAGGACGAGTCGTGCAGATCGCGGGACCATGTTGCCGCGTTCACAGGGGTCATCGCGGCAGTCGTCAGGCCGCCCCGGCTCCGATCGTCAGGCTCCAGCGCGTCAGAACAGCGGTCGCTCGGGTGCTGCTCGTCCAAGCCGCGATCGTTCGGCAGCGCAGCGTTCTGTTGATCGCCGCATGGCGGAGCACGCATCGGCCGGCCGCCAACAAGCCAGGTGGCAATCGGCCGATCGCCATGCGGTAAGGCGCCAGACCGCCGATCGTCAATTCACCTTACATACGTCTGCGGGACGTCGTTCGGGCGCTTCGCAAGTTGCTCATTCGCAAGACCCCCGTCATCGGGGCACTCGTCCGCAAGCCGGCACTCGTCGACCTGCCAATCGCGCGCCTGCGCAGAAAAAGCGCGGCGGTGGCAAGCTGAAGTACGTTTTGGTCGCGGTCCTTGCATTGGTCCTGGTGGGCGTCGGTGCGGCTTTCGCGTACTACCAGAATATCGAGGGCAACCTGCACGCAGGTCTTGATCAGAAGGATCTTGAGAAGTACCTGGTCGAAACGGATCTGACCAACGAGCCGTTCTATATGCTGCTGATGGGTACCGACGGCTCGTCCGAGCGCGAAGAAGACGAGTCGTTTGGCGGATCGTTCCGTACCGACAGCATCATCCTGGCTCGCATCGACCCGGTGAACAAGAAGGTCTCGATGGTCTCGATTCATCGCGACACCATGGTTGACATGGGCGAATACGGTCAGCAGAAAGTTAACGCGGCTCATGCGTTCGGCGGCGCGGCCCTATCCGTCAAAACCATTTCTGACTTTGCGGGCGTTGATATCTCACACTATGCCGAGATCAATTTCGACGGCTTCCGCGACATCGTCGATGCGTTGGGCGGCGTCGAGGTTGACGTTCCTGTTGAGATCAACGATGAGGATGCTGGCGGTCATCTGGACGCGGGCTTGCAAACCCTCGACGGGGAGCAGGCTCTGATCTTGTGTCGCTCACGCAACACTTATGCCGATTCGGCCGACCCAGATTCGATGCGCGCCGCCAATCAGCGCCTGGTTCTGTCGGCAATCGCCGAGAAGATCCTGTCGTCCGATGTGGCCACTATTGCCAATTCGGTCACGGCAATTTCCAAGTATGTGACTACTGACCTGGATGTTTCCGACATCATTGGCTTGGCTCAGGCGATGCGCGGCATGGACACCTCGACCGATTTCTACACGGCAATGGATCCCGTAACCAACAAGCTTATCGGCGACGGCTGGTACACGTATTCCAACGAGGAAGAGTGGAAGGCCATGATGAAGCGCATGGACGAGGGTTTGCCGCCGTCTGAGGATGCGATCATCGATGAAAAGACGGGAACGATCGTTGCCACCAACGGCCAGGACCCCGCCGGCTCCGACTGGAAGGACGCGTCGTAATGCGTTTCACGATAGTCGCTGTTGGAAAACTGAAAGAGCGTTTTTGGGTTGATGCGTGCAAGGAATACCTGAAGCGCCTGCAACCCTACGCGAAAACCGAGGTCCGCGAACTCGCTGATGTCGACCCGGCGCGCGCCGGCGGCGTGGATACCGCGCGCAACAAAGAGGGCGATGCGATTTGCGCCGAGTTGGGCAAGCTGTCGTCGGGAACGCACGTGGTGTTGATGGCCATCGACGGCGTCGAGCGCTCCAGCGAGCAGCTTTCGAGGCATCTTGGTCAGCTGATGTTGCAGGGCAAGAGCGATTTCGCGTTCGTGATCGGGGGATCCGACGGCGTGAGTGATGCTGTGCGCGCCCGCGCGAACGAGAAGTTGTCGTTCGGGCCCATCACGCTTCCGCATAACCTTGCTCGCGTGGTTCTTCTGGAGCAGTTGTACCGCACTCAAAAAATCGCCCACAACGAGCCTTATCATAAGTAGCGCTTATTCCGCGATGGCCTAAGCGGCGCAAGTGGGTGTTCGCAAAAGCGCGATTGCCTGGCGGAACCAAACGGTTCCATGTACCTGCTTCCGCTTATTCTTAGCCGCCGCCCTGTGTGGCGCGTCCATGCAGTTACCTATGTCTAACAAAAGGAGTCCGAATGCGATACGTCTCATGGAACGTCAACGGCTTGCGCGCGGTGATGAAGAAGGGCTTCGAGGACATCGTCGCCCAGATCAACCCCGATGTGCTTGCCCTGCAAGAGACGAAGCTGCAGGCGAACCAAGCTGCCCCCGACCTGCCGGACTACCTGGAGTTTTGGAGTTACGCCGACCGAAAAGGCTATTCGGGAACGGCGGTTTTCAGCAAGAGGGCTCCGCTGCAGGTGCTTCACGGCTTGGGGTTTGCGAACCTTGACGATGAAGGCCGCATCGTGGCTCTTGAATTCCCCGAATGCTGGTTCGTGTGCGTGTACACGCCGAATGCCCAGAACGGTTTGGCGCGCATCGACCATCGCATGGAATGGGATGATGCGTTCCGCGACTTCTGCAAAGGTTTGGAAGAGGGCGTTTTGCCCGCTGGCGTGCCTGTCGAGCGCGTCGATGGTGAAGGAGCCGTCGTACTGTTGCCCGACGCGGGCGCAGGCGAAGGCAAGAGCGGCGCGGATATCGACCCTGGTAAGATCATGCTGGGCGCGGGACACATCCCGGCATCGTGGTTGCCGCGCACCAGTGCAGGCGAAACCGCTGATGCGAAACCCGTGGTGGTCTGCGGCGATCTGAACGTTGCGCATAATGAGATCGACTTGAAGAACCCGGGCCCCAATCGCGGCAACGCGGGTTTCTCGGACGAGGAGCGCGGGAAGTTCGGCGAGCTTCTGGAAGCGGGCTTCACCGACACCTTCCGCTATTTGCATCCCGACGTTGAAGGCGCGTACTCGTGGTGGAGCTATCGTTTCCACGCGCGCGAGAACAACGCGGGGTGGCGCATCGATTACTTTCTGGTTAGCGATGCCCTTCGCGAAAACGTGCAGACCGCAAGCATTTTGAGCGAAGTCTACGGATCGGACCATTGTCCCGTTATGCTTGAGCTTGAAAATAATTAGCTAGCACAAACCCAACCGTAATCCAACAGGAGCTTTCACATGCAGAACGATAATTCGAACAACACCAGCACTATGGACATGGAGAAAATCGAAGCCGGCGTGCGCATGATCTTGGAGGGCGTTGGCGAAGACCCCGATCGCGAGGGCCTGATCGAAACGCCTGCTCGCGTGGCGCGCATGTACGAAGAGATCTTTGCCGGCATGAATCAAGACCCGCACGGTCTGTTCGAGAAGCTGTTCGACGAGCATCATCAGGAAATGGTGCTGGTGCGCGAAATCCCGTTCTACTCGATGTGCGAGCATCATCTGGCACCGTTCTTCGGCCAGGCGCACATCGTTTACATCCCTGGCAAAGAGGGGAAGGTTTGCGGCCTGTCGAAGCTTGCACGTTTGGTCGATCTGTATGCCAAGCGCCCGCAGATTCAGGAGCGCCTTACTTCGCAGATCGCCGACACGCTGGTTGAAGAGCTTAATCCCGAAGGCGTGATGGTCGTGCTCGAAGCCGAGCATATGTGCATGACCATGCGCGGCGTTAAGAAGCCCGGATCGAAGACCACCACCAGCGCGGCACGCGGGTGCTTCCTTTCCAACCAGGCCACGCGCGCCGAGGCTATGAGCTTGATTTTCCGTTAAGGCTTCGCGCCGCGGGCCGTCAACGACGGTGCGCATGCTAGACTTTGGCAAAACAGGTTTCGAAACCGGGAGGCTCTTATGAAGTGCGTTCTTTCCGTTCTTGGCAAGGATCGTCCTGGCATCGTCGCCGGCGTTGCCGTCACCCTTACCGAGTGTGGCGCCAACATCGACGACATCAGCCAAACTATTTTGGGCGACATGTTCTCGATGACCATGCTCACCACGCTGAATGACGAGGTCGCGGGCTTCGATGACGTTCAGGCTAAGCTTGCTGCGCAGGCCGAGAAGCTGGGCGTTCAGATGACGCTTCAGCGACAAGATGTCTTCAGCTATATGTACGAGGTGTAGTATTGCTCCGCGGGCGACAATCGTCGCCCGCGTCTTTACTGGAGGTATACATGCCCATAGGGGTAAGTTTGCTATTGGTTGCGGCGTTCCTTTTGATGAACGCCTTTTTTGTCGTTGCCGAATTCGCAATGGTGCGCGTGCGCCCCTCGCAGGTTGAAATGGCCCTGCAGGAAGGCCGCAAGGGCGCGAAGGCGGCGAAAATCATCACCGACAACGTTAACGATTATCTTTCGGCATGCCAGTTGGGCATTACTTTGGCTTCGCTTGCCTTGGGTTGGTTGGGCGAGCCTGCGTTCTCTAATCTCATCCGCCCGGTGTTGGCTCCTATCGGAATCCCCGAGACGGCCATCTCTGCCATCTCCGTCGCCATCGGTTACATCATCATGACCACGCTTCACGTGGTTGTGGGCGAGCTTATCCCCAAGTCGTTCGCCATTTACTCGACCGAGTCGTACGCGCTGCACACGGCGCCTGTCCTTCATGTGTTCTACCGCATCACGTTTCCCATCATGTGGCTGTTCAACCACTTGACCAGCGCCGTTGTGCGCCTGGCAGGCCACGACCCCGAGAACGAGCATGAGGTTTATACCGACGAGGAGATCAAGCTGCTCATTGACGAGTCCACCGAAAGCGGTCTGATCGACCCCGAGGCTAACGAGATCGTGGACAACATCTTCGACATCGGCGACAAGGATGCTGAGGCCATTATGACCCCGCGCACCGACCTGATCTGCGTCGATATGGAAGACTCGCTGGAAGAGAATCTTCAAACCGTGCGCAACTACAAGTTCACGCGCTACCCTGTTTGCCAGGGAAGCAAGGACCGCATCATCGGTTTCGTGCACGTGAAAGACCTGTACACCGCGCCGAAGGGCGAGGACATGAAGGACCTGCGCATACGCAGCATCCTTGCCGTGCCCGAGGGGATCCCCGTTGCCAAGCTGCTGCAGGCGCTGCAACGTCAGCACACGAAGATCGCCGTGGTCGTGGACGAGCACGGCGGCACCAGCGGCATCGTCACCATGAGCGACATCATGGAGCAGATCGTCGGCCGCATGGACGACGAGTACTCGCATGGCGACGAGGGCCGTATCGTGGAGCTATCTGATGGCCGCAAGCTCATTGACGGTTCGATGCCTATCGACGAGGTAACCGAGCTTATTGGGTTCACGCCCGAGGAGGCCGACGAATGCGAGACGGCGGGCGGCTTGCTGCTATCGCTGTTCGACCGCATTCCCGCCGAAGGCGACGTGGTTGGCGTTGCCGAAATGCGCGACGGCGAGCCCGTCGAGGGCGGTGCATCGGCGCAGTTCACGGTTGTGGATATGGACAACCACCGCATCGACAAGATCGAGGTGCGCGCGTTTCCGGCCAAGCAGGATCCGCTGCTGTAAGAGAGGCGAACGCAAAAACGTAAGTCCAGATAGATAACGGGTGTGAGCTGTTGACCGGCTCGCACCCGTTTTGTGTTTGGCTTCGTATGCGCGCTCTTGCGCTCGCGTCGCGCAGTGCCGCTTGGTTGTTGGGCGGCGTGTGAGGTTAACTTACCTGCACACCGCAGAAGCGCTCGGCGTTGCGCCAGAGGATCTTCTCCAAGTCGTCGTCGCTGAAAACGCCCGGGGCCTGCTGCGTGATTTGCTGGTCGAATTCGACGGCCGGATCCCACATGGGGAAGTCGCTGCCGAACATGACGCGGTCGCATCCCCACAAATGGACGAGTTCGGCCAGGTGGCGCGTGCCGGTGAGGGCCACGCTGCTTGACGAGTCGACAAAGAGCCGTTCCTCAAGAGCAAGGTCGCGAACGTCGTCATCGTGCAGCATGTCGTAGCCGCGATCGAAGATGGACCAGCCGCCGAAGTGCGCGGCATCAACCACCAGGTCGGGGAAGGCGCGCAGCACGTTCTTCAGGCGCTTGGGGTTGGAATAGTCGTAGCGGTAATCGCCGGTGTGGATGACAACTGGTGCGCGCCCCGCGATGATCTCGTAGAAAGCCATCAGGCGCGGGTCATCAAGATCGACTTTCTGCGTGTCTGGATGCAGCTTGAAGCCGTGAAGCCCCAGCTCAAGCGCGCGGTTAACCTCGGCTTCCATGTCTTCGAAATCGGGGTGCATGGTGCCGAAGGCGATGAACTCGGGGTGTTCGGCTTGCTTTTCGGCAAGGAACGTGTTAATGGTGGGAACGGAGTGCGCGGTGGTTGCCACTGAGTGCACGATGAAGTGCGTGATAGGCGAGCGCTTTGTGGCGGCGATTAGGTCTTCGGCCGTGCCTTTACCCGCCATTGCCTGTTGAACCCCGTAAAACGCACCGACTGCCTCGACTGCTCGCGGGGCGATTACCTCGGGGTAGATATGTGCGTGCGCATCGATGACCGCCATGATGTTCCTTCCGTTCTTTGGATTGAAGCAAGCCTCACTTTAACGCTTTTTGGTTTCGGACGCGTGTCGATTTGCGGGGCGTGCGCGTGCGACAGGGCGTGCGCTGGCCGCTGCGACCGTTCGCTCCGCCGCTTGTCTTGCGCGTGCAGCCTTGCATTATCCGAACGCCTCCACCCAGAAGCGCTCGACTGGCGGCTTCCCTAAGGTTGCGTCGTAGGTTCGCCGTTCCGGGAACAGGCTCGTTATGCGCGAGCCAATGCGAATGCGGTAGCGCGCCGTCGAGACGCCCCGGTAAGAAGGCCCGAAGCCGCCGCGCTCGATGATTTCGTCAACGTGGAACGAGCGTCCGTCGGGCCACATGATTACAACCGGGTCGAACCTCCCCTCGTCGGTTATGCGCATGAAAACGTCGACGTAGCGCTTGTGCGCCCGTCTTCGTGTTCCGCTTGAATCTGTCACCCAATCTGCCAGCATGTCTGTTATTATCGAACATCAGTTCGAATTCTGGTAGCGAACAGACTGTGAAGATTGAAGGGGCGTGCGAATGACGGATAGATTCTTGTCGGCAAAGTGCGAAACGCCGGCTAACGATGCTGCGTCGTGCTGCGACCTTTCGCAGATGCATCAATCTTCCAACAGAACTTACCTGTGCATTGATCTGAAATCCTTTTACGCTTCGGTGGAATGCATCGATCGCGGGCTCGACCCGTTTGCTGCCAACCTGGTTGTGGCAGATCCTGAACGCAGTGCCAACACCATTTGCCTTGCCATTACGCCGGCGTTGAAGGCGCGGGGCGTGAAGAACCGCTGTCGACTGCGCGACGTCCCCGATGGCATCGATTTCGTTTGCGCGGTGCCGCGCATGAAGCGCTATATGGAGGTATCGGGGCATGTCATTAACGCATATCGGCAGTTCGTTTCGTCTGATGACATGCATGTTTACTCAATCGATGAGTCGTTCATCGACGCCACGCCGTATTTAAAGCTCTATGGCGTGGACGGGCGCGCGTTCGCGAAGATGCTTATGCAGGCGGTATTCGATCAAACGGGCATCACGGCCATGGCGGGTATCGGCCCGAACTTGCTTATGGCAAAGGTTGCGCTTGACGTGTGCGCTAAGCATGCGCCCGACGGCATTGACCAGCTGGATGACGAGTCATGGCGTCGCGAGATCTGGTTTCATCGGCCCATCACCGACATATGGGGTATTGGGCCCGGCACCGCGCGGCGGCTGGCGAAGCATGGCGTGTTCGACCTAGCGGGTGTGTGCTCGCTGCCGAAGAAATCCATTCAGAAGGAGTTTGGCAAGAACGGCCTGTTCCTGCTTGATCATGCGTGGGGGCAAGAGCCGTGCACCATTTCCCAGGCGAAGAATTACCGGCGACGCGATCATTCCATCACGAACGGGCAGGTTCTTATGCGTGATTACGGTTACGAAGAGGCGCAGACGCTTGTTCGCGAGATGGCGCTTTCGTCGTGCTTGGAGCTTACCGAGAAGGGCCTTGTTGCAACGAGCGTTGGGATTCGGGTGGGTTATTCCTCGTCGGGGGTAAGTCATCATGCGTGGGATCACGGGCGGGTGCCGGCTTTGGGCGCGGGCGGCAGCGCTAAGTTTCCGCGTCCCACTGACTCGGTGGCGCAAACGACGGACGCGCTGTTGGATCTGTATTTGAAACACGTTGACCCGCGGATGGCAATTCGACGGGTGAACATCGCGCTTGGCGGTTTGTTCGATAAAAGCGCCGTGCAGCCCACGCTCTTTGACGATATCGAGGGCGAAAGCAAGGAAGAGGCTGTTGCGCAGGCGATGGTTGCCGTGCGGACGCGGTTCGGTAGGAATTCGATGCTAACGGCCACCAGCCTTCTTCCCGAAGCGAACGGTCGCGAAAGGAACATGCAGGTAGGAGGTCATCGGGCATGATGATGAACGTTGATCAGGCCCGGCGTGCGGCGCAGATCCCTTCGGTTGGCGTGTGGAACGAGATTTCCGAAGACGAGCGTCAGTATCGCGCACAAGTGCTGGACGACATCGCGAAGCGAGTTGCTGCCGAAGAGGTGCATTATGCCGCGCCCGGGGACGATAGGGGCAGACAGTTCATGCCATTTGCGGCGTTGAAGGGGTTCGACGAGGTTATCGCGGAAGGAGAAGGCCAAGAGCGTGGCTGCGGTGCGTGACGTGGCTGCGAGCCAAGGTTGTGAAGGTCGCGTGGTCGATTCGAATAACGCTTGCCATGGGCGTAAGAGGTAAGTAATATATCTTCTGCTGTTCAAGAGACAAGCAAGTCACGAACAGCACTACATACATTGCGGGGTGGAGCAGTCTGGTAGCTCGCCGGGCTCATAACCCGGAGGCCGTAGGTTCAAATCCTGCCCCCGCGACCAATAACTTTACGTCTGAACTGGTAAAACAGTTCAGACGTTTTCTTTTGTCTGCCGCTGAGAACGGGCGAGCGTGTAGGTATTCGTGTATGTATCGGCGTAAAACAATATCTTGCCAGCAAGCAGCTGGTTTCTGCGCCCTCGCTGAAACCAGCTGCTTGTATTGTTCGGGCATCGGCTGGGGCGGCTGGGAATACGAGACGATGAGCTGAATCTCTTTCGTCTAACGGGCTATGTGAAATGCGGTTATCCGTTATTGGACAGGTTCACCGACTTGCGAAAAACCCTGATAGCGGACATATCTGTTTTTTGCTGAAAACTGGTGAGCGGATAGTGCGTCGGTTCGTCCCCTGTGCCGGACTCCAGTTACCAGCGACAACAAAGGAATAGCTCCGATGATTATATAGAAAACACCTGATCTGCCCAAATATTTTTGGATTCTGACAGGAAAGAACTAAACGGTAACGATTGTTCTCTGGGAGGCTTTCGAGATAGAACTCTTCTTTCTCTCCGTCGTAGAACTTCCTGCATAGACGACACTCGATGAGCTTGTCGCCGGATAAAAACCGAGTGTACATGTGTGAGCTTCGGTCGTCGAAAAGCATGTCTGCGACGCGCGTGCAGCCATAATAACTTGAGGAAGGAAGCTGTTTAAGCAGGTCGTATGTCTGGCGAATGGTTCGTGGGCCCTCGGGTTTTTTGGGGTCAAAATTCGTTTTGGCGGATGAGCGGGTTGCCGCGTGGCTGACATGTGACGATATGCTTTCGTCAGTGCTCATAAATCCGGAAAGAATGCGGTGGAAGTTAAATTTCCGCTCGTCATATCGCTCCTTTGGGCTGGCCGTGCTTTTCGAGAAGGGGCAGCCCTCACGATGCGGATGGCTGGAAAGCGCGCGGAAATAGGGGGTTTTTATCCCATGGCGCATTACCGACGTGAGCTGGGCGGAGCAATCCGGATCGGGGCAGTAGTACGTCTTTCCCGTGGGTTCGTCATAAAGATCTTTAGCGGTAATTTCGTCGCTTTTGTCAGGCTTGCGGTAGGCGTACGTTGACATAATACCACCCCCTACTAGATGTATTTGGATGCGCCTATCAATATGAAGACTGTGGCATGAAATTGCCTTGGGGCTTAGCAGCGCTATCCGCGTGGGGGGGGGTAAGGATCGCCACCATGGGAGTCACGAGCTCGAATTCTGCCATCTGATCGATGAATAATAACCTCAGATTTTTGATTGCGTGCTATATTGCGCGCAATTTGAATTGCCTCCCTTTGCGTTCTGGTCACCGCAGTCGCTTGCAAAGCTTTCTCAGCCTTAACCTGCCAATTCCCATCTGAGCGCGGGGTGACATGCTGGTTTTAGACGCTATGCTTCTCCAATCTTTCGCAGTGAGGTGAGTTGGTTGTACTCCGCTAAATTAAACTTAATTATATGCACATTGTCCCAAATTACAAGTGCTTGTCCCATGGTATACTTTTTGTGATGACAGGATGGGAGGTCGGTATGAAAAAGCGAGACGTTGTTGAACTCATCAGATGCCATGCCGAAGGCAATGAAAAGGGTTTCCGCGATGAGTCCATACTCATCGCACGTGACTTTGCAGAATCGGGCGACCAACGCCTCGCTGAGTACATTATGGCGTTGCTATCAAATGCAAATACGCTGGCTCCTCAGTTCGATGGTCATCCGGGTTTTCTGACCGCAGTGCCGAGCGCTACGTCGGCGCTGCCTCTTCCGGATCCGATTGCTGATGACGTTAGCGGAATCATCAATGCCCTCCGTTCGTCTGTCGGTGTCAGTAAGTTCCTCTTTTATGGACCGCCTGGCACAGGGAAGACGGAGGCAGTAAAACAGGTTGCCCGCATTCTCAATCGCGATTTGTTTATGGTGGATTTCGATATTGTCATCGATAGCAAGCTTGGTCAGACGAGCAAGAATATCACGTCCTTGTTCAAAGAGATTTCCAGGTTCGCGCGACCGGAGGGAGTCCTCGTACTATTTGATGAAATCGATGCTCTGGCGCTTGATCGTGCAAGTAATAATGATGTGCGCGAGATGGGGCGTGCGACATCGATATTGCTTCGAGAGTTTGATCGACTTGATGACTCTATCGCGGTTTTCGCGACGACCAACCTGTACAACTCGTTTGATAAAGCCCTGTTGCGTCGCTTCGATGCGTGTATAGACTTTGGTCGCTACGCGCGTTCGGACCTCGAAGAGGTTGCCGGGTTCATCCTTGACGTGATGCTTTCGAAATACGGCGGTTCAGCGAGAGACGCGCGTACCTTCAAGAAGATTCTTTCGCTGCCAAAAACACTACCGTATCCGGCGGATCTTCTGAATATCATCAAGACGAGCGTTGCTTTTTCAGAACCGGGGAGCAAATACGATTACCTGCGTCGCCTTTACCTCCAATTGGTGGAGGAGGCTTCCGTAACCCCCGAGGTGTTGAAGAGTCAGGGGTTCACGGTACGTGAGATAGAGAAGCTCACAGGCGTTTCGAAAAGTTCGGTTTCGCGTGCGTTGAATGGATAGGGTATGGGCAATAGCACACTCCGGCTTCATGGAGAACTCAAGCATAGGGGAAATGACAATACGGTGGTAATACCTTCGCTGCCCGTAAGCGCGCGAATCACCTCTGATCGCGTCATGTTTTTACATGATACGCTCGCCGATGTTGCAGCCTATTGGGAACAATCGCATGCGCAGCATAAGCCACTTGTGGCGGTGCGCTACCAGCGCGTTGTCCCCAAGAGCGGAAGGATTCTCCGTTTGTTGAGCGAGCCGGGAATGGCCTCGTCAAACGAATCCATTGTGGGTGCGCGTTTTTACCGTAGCCCCGAGGGTAAGACTCAACACGTCATTACGCACTGTATAAGCCTTAATGCAATTCGCAAGTCGATTAGCGAGCTGGCCTCGCTCGCAAATTGCCTTGATGAGATATGTGGAGGTGAGCTCACTAACGATCGATTAAAAGAGATTAGTGAAAAAAAGCCGAGTTTCGAGGGACTTCCCTTGGTCCGGACTGCGTTTGTCAAACTCTCACTGGACGTCTGCAATGTTGAGCGATTCATGCTCAACGATGCGCCGGATGCTGTTGAGGACATGTCTCTCGTTACGCTGTTCAAGGGCGCGCTGCCAAGCAACAGGGAATTCTTGCGTTCGATCGGCATTTCGGAGTTGAACCTTACCACATACGATGATTCAACGTTTTTGCTCACGCCAGAGCAGTACAGGACGCTCTACAGTCAGGCTCCTCAGCTCATCGCGATGGCGCTCAAGGATATGAATGAAATCCCGGTGGAGTCAGGGGATGAGCGGGGTTTTGGAAGAATGGAGATGCCCATCCCCTCCAACGAGCCCTGGATTGGCGTTATCGATACTCCTTTCAATGAGGATGTATATTTTTCGGATTGGGTAAGTGCGGAGACGACTCTCCCCTCCGAGGTATTGCGCCCACAAGACTACCAGCATGGGACCTGTGTGTCGTCGATTATTGTGGACGGGCCGTCTCTTAATCCGATGCTAGATGATGGATGTGGACGTTTTCGCGTCCGCCATGTGGGTGTGGCAGCGAGCGGGCGGTTTAGCTCGTTCTCCATCATTCGGGACATCGAGCAGGCCGTAATTCGTCATCCCGAAGTGAAGGTTTGGAATCTCTCGCTAGGATCCGCATTGGAGGTGCCTGAGAACTTTGTATCGCCCGAGGCGTCGGCTCTAGACAGGATTCAATCGGAACACGATGTTCTATTTGTGATCGCGGGCACAAACGACCCAAGATGCTCCGGGGAAAAGAGGATAGGGGCTCCTGCCGACTCCATCAACTCGCTTGTGGTCAATGCGGTTCGATTCGACGGATCCCCTTGTTCTTACGCGCGTAGTGGTCCGGTTCTCTCTTTTTTTGGAAAGCCTGACGTCAGCTATTACGGTGGAGACTCTGATCAGCCGTTGCAAACGTGTTGGGAACGAAGGGCCTTTCATCTGACGAAGGGCACTTCGTTTGCTGCTCCCTGGGTGGCGAGGAAGCTGGCGTATCTTATCCATGTTGCTGGTTTCGGCCGTGAGGCGGCTAAGGCTCTTGTGATTGATGCTGCATGCGGATGGGGCTCTGAGTCTGATTCGACGGTGATTGGCTACGGGGTCGTGCCGAAGCGCATTGAGGATATTTTGGAGACGGACAAAGATGAGATCAAGTTCATCATCACGGGGACATCTATGGCGTATGAGACATACACCCACAACATTCCGGTTCCCATAGATAAGAGCGCACATCCGTATAAGGCGAGAGCGACGCTTTGTTATTTTCCGCATTGCGAGCGCAATCAGGGTGTCGACTATACGTCAACGGAACTTTCAATTTCATTTGGACGCATTAATGATGAGCACATCAAATCTATCAACCGAAATCGCCAAGATATGCCTGGCTCTTTTATTAACGAGGGGGAGGCGCGTGACCACTATCGGAAGTGGGATAACGTCAAATGCGTTTCGGAGGCGATAACACCTGGCAGTCGTGCGGTAAAGTGCTATGAGAGTGGTCTATGGGGCTTGAGCATCAAAACCAAAGAGCGTCTTGGCACTCGCTATGGGAAAGGAATCCGCTTTGCGGTCGTTGTAACACTTCACGCATTGGACGGTGTGAATCGTATCGAGGAATTTATCCAGCGCTGCTCCCTCCGCACTTGGATTGTCGAAGAGGTTTCGGTTGAAAACCAGATTGAGATTTACAATGAGGGCAATCAAGAGATTGAATGGGAATAACGGCAACGCTTAACCAGGGCAGCATTAATTTATCGATGCCATTTTGTGCGCAAGCGGGGACGACAGAGCGCAATCCGTCGTCCCCGCTCGAACACGATGGCGATTGGAAAACCGGGGAAACGGACTACGCTTCGTTGCTGACGGCGGGGCGTAGTATGGCATAAAACCGAAAATCGATTTCACATTATTATGGGTACCGAAGTATGCTTCTAGCCACGTCGTTTTGCCAGCGCGTCTTTAAGCGCCCGAAGCACCTCGATGGCCACGGGAAGCTCGTCGGCCTTAAACGAGTCCAGAGCCTCCTGCACCTCCGCCGAGAGCGCCGTCTTATCCGGTTTCGGGGCATCAGACAGAAGATCGTCCGTGCCGACCGAAAGCTCGTCTGTTATCTTCGCCAGCACTGGCAGGCTCAACTTGGTGTTTCCAGTCTCGATGTGGCTCGAAACCGAAATGAACGAAGCTGGAAGCGCCTACATGATACGCATTGCGAGAAAGAGCGTTTACCATGGTTGCAAGGCAAGCCATACCTGTACACACACCGCAGTTGAAGATTGTTTTGCCGCACGCTCTGGCTGCTAGCTCGCACGCGCGCTGCCAACTTCGGGTGGGCCGCAGCCCGGCTCCCCCGCGCACGGGTGGCAAAGGCTCGCTGTAAGCAGCTGCCAGCAGGAAGCTCGAACTTTACTCGGACCTACTCGAACCTGCTCTTACCTTTTTAGGTCGTAGTACTGTGACGGATCATTGGGATTGGATCCGTGCCATTCGAGGAGACCCTTTTCCACCAGCCCCTTGAGCGTGGGCCTGGAGACCTTCACGCTGCGTCCAAGGTGATCCGTCCTCTGGCGTACACGTATTGCATGGCCGCAAGCTCATACTCGTTGAGTGACTCGAAGACCGCCTGCCCTATGCTGCTCGAAAGGGCATCCTGGCGCCTCAGTATGCGCGACGTGATGCAGTTCTCGAGAGTCAACTGTACTGATGCATCGTTGGGTTCCTCAAAGATGGGGTCGTTCAGGAAATAGTTTGCCATTTCGTCGTAGATACGCTGAACACCCTCGTTGAGCTCACGCACCCAACCGAATTCCGTCAACGTCCGTGCGATTATGGGGTTGCGAGCCCATCGAGTGTTCCGCATGTTCTCTAGCGTCACTACGTTGGGCAGTTTGCCCGGGCTCGTGATCTCCATGCGGTCGTCGTACATCATCACGCGGATATGGTCGCCACTGTGGGCGTAGTTGCGGTGTGTCACGGCGTTTACCAGGCCCTCGAACCAGGCGAACTCTGGGTATTCGGGGATGATCTTGAATTTGCCGTCGTCCCCCAGATACTGGAACTCGCGCAGCTGCTCGGAGATCATGGCCTTGGCACCCTCGATGACCTTAGGCAGTGGGCCGTCGAACGTACGCTCCTTCACGATGTTGAGCCTGCGGCCAGTCTCCATCTTGCCTCCATCGAAGCGGATGACGCGCACCCTCGCACAGGGGATAAACTGGGTGGGGTTCTTGGCGAAGAGAAGGACGCCGGCGTTGGTGAGATGCCCGTCTACGAACATGCTGCGACTGCGGAGAACCTGCTCGTCCGAGACGTTTGTGCCGAGTTCCTCCTTGTAATGGGCCATGACTTCGGAGTCGATGTCTTCTATCGTGGAGCGGCTCGCTACTTCATCCTCGAAGCGCCGCTGGTTCTTGTCGTATTCGAGCGCGGTGATCTGGTCGTGATCCAGCTCGACGCTCTTGTCTCCCTGACGAAGGAAAACAGCCCCATCGCTGCGCCTCGCGATGACGTGGTCGGTCGATGCGCTGATGTCCAGGACGAGAATGAGGTCGTTTTCCCCATGGGAGTTTACGACGGGAATTTCGGCGAGCCTCACCACGGGTACAGGCTCGCAGTAGACGAGAGGTGCCTGCTTGAAAGCTTCGATGTCATGAGCCCCGTTGCGCTTGAACCCGGTAATCTCGCCGCCATCCTCAATGCCGATGACCAGCTTTCCTCCCGAGGCGTTCGCAAAGGCGCAGATATGCCGAGAAATCTCCTTCGCGTCTTTGCGGGCGCTCTTGCGGTCGAAGTATTGGTTCTCCTTCGCGGTGGAGAAGATGTCAGGGTCACTCTTGCCAATCGGATGCTGCATAGTACCTCCCGTTTTGTCAGGGGTATATTTTGCAGCAGTAAAGAACCCCTCTTCATCATCGGCTCGATGGGAAGGACGAAGCCAGGCGAGTGCAGGCACTCGCGAACGTGCTCCGGCATCCAGCGTTCCCACTCTGTCTCAACGTCCATACGAAACCTCCCATAGGCCACGTCAGCTTGTCGAGAGAAGCATCCTGTTATGTCACAACCCGCCCATGGCGTACAATGCATGGAGAGAAGGACGGACAAGGCCAAGCGAGGAACGATGATCACCTACGAGCAGTTCAAAGAGTTCCACAACGCTATTGGAGGCTCTCCCGAGCCCCCCATATTCTTTGATGAGAAATGCGAAGAAGGGTACATGATCATCAAATACAACGATGGCCCTACCTTCTAGAAATGCTTCGCTGGATCGTCGTACGAAGAGGGCGAGATCGGGTTTGCCAGCCTAGACGAGCTCTACCATGCCACGATGCCCGACGGAATCTGTCTTGAGCGCGATTGGGATTGGAGTCGCGTGACTCGAGTAATGCTAGGTGACGCCTTCTGTCTCGAGATTCCCGAGGATTTGCAGGATCGCGGGGGAAGCCGTACGTTCCTCTCACTGCCAAATGGAAGAGGAATTAGCCTAGCCCCTTAGCACGTCCTCTATCATCGCATAGCAGATTGCGTCGATTGAATGATCTATCCATCGGGTATCTTGTCCAGCAAATTGCCGTCCCCGCCGCGACTAATAGCACCAGGTCAGAACGATAAAAGTTCTGACCTGCTTTTTGTTGTCGATATCAACTGCGCGTGTTGTTGCTTGTGCTGCTGCATCAGTGCGGGGAATACGGTGCGATCTGGTTTTTCGAGCCGTACGACTAGCCCCGGCCAGGCTACACGAGATCTTGCAGTAGGAATTTCCATGCGGGTTTAACCTCGATGCGCACATCGCCCTCTATGATTTCCCCTTCTTCCTCTTTTGTCACGAGAAGCAATTGACGAATAGATTTGTCGATACGGGCTAGTTTTACTAAGTTGCCTATCTCCCTGGGCTTGGCGCTTTCGGAAAGCGAATAGGCCACCTGCACTGCAAGGCCTTGTTCGGGCACATAAAAATCTACGTCAATGCCGTTTTTTGGCGATTTCAGGTAATGAAGCCCCTCGCCAAAGACATCATGCATTGCTACGGCCACCTCGTTTTCGAGCAAGGCTGGCTCCCTTCCGATTAGGAAGAGATTGAGCAATCCGTTATCGCTGAAATAGCGCTTCGGATTCCCCTCGCGCTCTACAAACTTTGCAACGGCGTTTTTTACTTCAAATAGCAGGTAAGCCTCGCGAGCCATGGCAAGGTAGTCTAGCAGCGTGCCCTTGCTGATGTTATAGCCCAATCCGCGCAACATGCCATGCAGCGCCGTGGCGGAGGTTTCGTTGCAGACGGTTTCGGCAATTTTCTTCATGAGTACGCGCAAAGCACCGGGATTTCGCACGCCATTGCGTGCCACCATGTCTCCGAGCAAGACCTTTTGGTACACGCTTTCCGTATATTCGCGAGCAGAGATATAGCGAAGCGACTCGGGAAAGCCGCCATTTTGATAAAACGTATCGAATGCGCTTGCAATGGCTCCTTTGGCCTTTGTTGCGTATAGCGCCTCGGCATCATGGGACACACCGACAGCGTCGAGATACTCGTCAAAACGGTAAGGGGTCACATGCTTGACGAAATAGCGCCCGCCAAGAGTAGTAGCTATCTGGCTGCTAAGCATGTTCGCATTGCTGCCGGTTATCCACACGCGTTCGCCAGCGTCGGCCAAGCGTCGCGCAAACTTTTCCCAGCCATCTACATTCTGCATTTCATCAAAGAAGAAGAAGCCCGATTGCCCGCTGAGCTCGCTTTGTGCTGACAAGATGTCATTGAAATCGTCGACGCGGAATTCTGCCAGGCGCTCGTCCTCGAAATTGATGTAGATGACCCGGCTCCATTCCACGCCCGATTTCACCAGATCTCGAGCTATTTTGTAGAGCAGTGTGGACTTGCCGGCACGGCGCAGACCGGTGATTACGTAGTTGGCCTGAGGGTCGAGCGAATACCGACGCGGTACGATGCGCGCATTACGAATGATTTCATGTTGGTCAAAGATGACGCTTTTCAGTACTTTAGGATTCATGGAATACCAATCTGTTCAATATACTGAACAGATTATATGACTTTCCGTTCAGTATATCGAACATATTTGTAGCAAAACCGTTCAATATACTGAACAGGTAGCATGATTTGGCGGAGGAGTGATGCGAGTCTGAACAATTTGGAGCCAACCACTAGGTGGTATGAGAGGAAGCGGGTTCTCGTTTCTCGAAAAGGGAAGTAGTAGGGAATAGTAAATTCGAGTAGAGACGAAAACGGGAGTTGCTGCCGTTGGGAGTTCCTGGCCCTCTTAAGTGGCGTGGCTCAGTCACCAATTCTTAGAGACAGCTCCTTCGTCAAGGATTCTCGCCACGTGAAGGAAACGGAACTTTAGAGAAGGCGCTCAAACGCCCCCGCCCAACCGTCACTTCAAAACGAAGTGGCTTCGGCGGGTCTCGATAAGCTCGCCGTTTTCACGCCAAGCACACTGACATTGCCCTAACGGCCAACGCTCTCGATGCGTACGCTTCCTTCAAGAACGACCCCTGCTGTTGTGATGGCGTCGCTCATCCGGTGGATTCGCGCGCCCGCATTGTCGAAGAGCGAGGAGAGATGGGCCTGGACGGCTCCGGATCGTCGCTTCGTTTTCGTTTTCGTCGACCGCGTAGCCGTCCTCATCAGGGGTCAGCACTGCGTCGTCGCGTACGTGTCCTGTGATGTTCAAGTAGCCAAACCTGTCTTTTCAGCATAAAAGGACGGTTATCTGATTTGTGATCTGCAGAACGATTGCAATACAATGCGCAACTTGTATCAGACTGGCTAATTACAAAATTGTATTTATTTATGACAACATCAAATATCTCTATCTTTTGAGCTGCAGCGGCAATGTCCATTCGTAATGAAGGAGGGGCTATGGCTGAGCAGATTGCTGAGAAGCCCAAAAGGTATTACGTCAATGTAGCTTTGATATTGATGTTTATGTTGGGGTTTGGGTTTTTGCCGCCGTTTGGTCCAGTTACTGAGCTGGGAATGAAGATCCTAGGCCTATTTATTGGTTGTATCTATGCTTGGACTGTCGGTGAGACGGTGTGGCCTAGCGTTCTGGCCTTGATTCTTCTTGGAATGTACGGCGATGGAAACGTAACCGCAACTTTGTCAAGTGCCTACGGCAATCAGACTTTGCTGATGGTAGTTTTCTCTATGCTGTTTTGCTTTGCAGTTTCCGAATCGGGTTTGCTAACGGTCGTTGCCAAGAAGATGCTGTCTCTCAAATTTGCCGAACGTAGCCAGTGGGCATTGGCAGGTACTTTTTTTGCAACCGCATCTATTGCTGGTGCGTTGACGATTAATGCAGTTCCTGTTGTTATTTTGCTTTGGGCGGTTTTTTACGATGTATGCGAAGAGCTAGGCCTGAAACCGTACGACAAGTACGTGACCATCGTTATGGTCGGGATTGTCATTTGTGCGTATGCCGGAAGCATGATCCCGACGTATGCGGGGTTGGCGATCATTGGTTTTGGAATCTATTCTGCGGTGTCCGGGGGAGCGACGGTGCCTGCGCTCCAGTACATTCTTACGACCCTCGCAATCAATGTTGTGCTAGTGGCACTTCTCACTTTTGCGTTTAAGCTTATTGGCCCTAAGATCGATTACTGTCCAGGTGATTGCCTGCATTTCACAAAAGAGGAACTGACGTTCACGACAAGGCATAAGCTTGCGCTTCTCGCTGCTTTGGCGCTCTGTGCCCTGATGCTCCTCCCGAGTCTTTTAGGAACCGATAATTTCCTTGGTCAAATGCTAACGAAATTGGGTACTCTTGGCTCCCTTGCATTGGTTCCGATGGTACTGATGGTATGCACCTACAAAAAGCGCAGTTTTCTTGATATGTCGGAAGGCATGTCGAAGGGCGTTCCTTGGAACTTGTATTTCCTTCTGGCGACCGCTTTGACTATCAGTGGCGCAATCGTTGGGAAGGGCACGGGAATTTCTGAGTTGCTCGACATGATGATGGCACCGCTTTTGTCCGGCAGGAGCCCGATCGCGATTGCAGCAATTCTTGTCGCTCTCTCCTGTGTCATTACTAACTGCATTAACAATGTTGTCACTATTACCATTCTGACCCCAATTGCTTACAGCTATATGACGGCTGCAGGTGGCGAGCCGCTGGTGATCATCGCGCTTATGACGTTTATTTGCCTTCAGGGCGTAGTTATGCCTGCTGGTTCGGTTTGCGGGGCTATGCTTCATGGCAATGTAGAGTGGTTGAAGCCTGGCATGATATATAAGTACGCGACGTTTGGAGAATTGGTCGTCATTATTACGACTATAATTGTGGGTATTCCGATGGCCATGTTGCTTTTCTGATAAGCGTTAGATTTCGTGTTGCTTGGGGCGAGCATGTCAGATTGGCGGGCTCGCCTCTATTTGTATTGCGGGGCGATATCCTTGGGTATTAAAAGAATTAAAACCTTCCTTTCGGTGGCTAATCAAAAATCTATCAGCAAGGCTGCTAAAGTCTTAGGTATTTCTCAACAGGCGGTTTCGAATTCAATGAAGGCCCTTGAAAGCGAGATTGGGGTTTCGCTTTTATATCGCACAAACAAAGGCATAGAGCTGACAGAGCAAGGTAAATTGTACTGGGCTTATGCGACTGAAGTTTGGCTTTCGCATCAGAAGATGGAAGAAGAGCTGAGGGCTCTTTCGTTTAAGGGGTCGACGGTTCGTCTTAGTTTAGGGGTCGTCGATGCGTTCACGACGACATTTCTCCCGCCGTTCCTTATAGATTTTAAAAGAAGGCACCCTGAAATCGACCTCAGGTGCTTTCCGATGACCGCTGAAGAGATATCAAGACAGCTTGAAAAAGGTTCGTTGGATTGCGCTCTGTTCATGTCGTTTGACGGTCCAGGTGAGAAAGATTGGATGCTTGGCTCGGTGTCGCTTGAATATGTGGCCAGATGTAGGAACTACTGCTGGGTTAGTACGAGATCTCATTTGGCATCGCAACGAGAGATGAGCCTACATCAATTTGCGCAGAATCCTGTAGCATTAAGAGAATCGGTCGACTTAGGTTTTTTCGAGATAGTCAACGCAGAAGAAAAAGTGGAATTAATCGACTTTCCGTTGGTTACGGAGCCGCATATGATTGCTCAATTGGTCATGAACAATCTTGCGGTTTGCCCCGATGTGAAAATAGGGTCGAAAGATTTAACGATGCAACGACTGTTTGATGGCCTCCCCGTGAAGGCCATTCCTATTCGGATGCCCCAAAGCGCTCGTTTTGATGCATATTTCGCCCACAGGTTTCGCGGTGTCGAGAAGGTCGAGGAGGACCTTCGACAGGTTAAAATCTTTATGGATGATTTGATGCGTTATGCCGGAGTTGAAATAACGTGATGTAAGACAACGTGGTGGAAAGCCTCCATTTCGAAGATGCCCCCATTATTTTTTGGCTTTGTTTTAAGTCGAGAATAATGGGGGCATTTCGTTTTGGCTCGATTCCTAATGTTCTATGGCGACAACATTAATGTTGTGACTAGAAGCCAGAGGAGGGTTCTGCTTGTTATGCAAGCCGGTAAGGGGCGAATACTATTTTAGGCGTCGTAAGGACAACGTCGTTTGAAAGGAGCTACCAAAAATGGAGAGGAAAGCCCTGGCCAAGAAGATCATGATGATCGGCATCGACGGAATGGATCCGCGCCTCACGCGTAAATACGTCGACGAAGGTAAGATGCCGAACGTTAAAAAGCTCATCGAGAGGGGCGCGTGCCGTCACGATCTTGCCATGGTTGGCGCTATGCCGACCGTAACGCCACCTATGTGGACAACGCTTGCTACCGGTGCGTATCCCAACACTCATGGGATTACGTGCTTTTATCGTGCGACTAAGGAACCGGATGTCATTGCGTATAACTTCGACTCTCGCAATTGTAAGGCGGAGCAGCTGTGGAACGTTTTCGCCGAGTCTGGTAAAAGGACCCTTGTTTGGCACTGGCCGGGTTCTAGCTGGCCTCCTACCAGCGATAGCGAAAACCTCTGGGTTGTCGATGGCACCTCCCCAGGATCCGTGGGCATGTCGGCAGCTGTTCGCGAGCAGGAGTTCATGATCGGGGCAAACGAAAAGAATGGGGTTGCAACCTTTAAGGCTGCTGCTGCCACTGCAGGCGTCCAGCCTTGCGTCGTTAATGATCTCGATCTTGATAAGCTTGACAACGAGAACAGTCTAACTATGGCGGAGTCCACTTCAGCGCAGGAGCTCAGCTGCTATGTTCTCAATAGAAAAGACGGCCAGGGCGGTAGTCCTGATAACGCAATGGACTTGCAGGTTTCTTATATTCGTCCTGCCGAAGGATGGGCGAATGCCCCCGAGGGGGCTAAGGAGTTCGTCGTTCTTTTGAGTCGCGGTCTTATTAGGCGCCCTGCGTTGATTCTGAAAAACGACGAAGGTGTCTATGACCACGTCGCCGTCTTCAAAAGCAAGAAGGACGATGAGCCTATGTTCACTATCGCCGTGGGCGAAATGAAGGTTGGCGTTATCGACGATTGTTTCAAGAACGACGAAAAGTTCGTATGCAACCGCAATATGAAGCTTTTGCGTTTGGCGGAGGACGGTTCTTCTTTGAAGATGTGGGTGTCTTCTGCCATGGACACCGCGCTTGATGAGGTATGGCATCCGAAATGGCTCTATAAGGAAGTTACTGAGAACATCGGATTCCCAACCCCTACTACGATGAACGGCTTGCAAGATCCGGAACTCATTCAGGGCGTCATGCTGAGCAATTGGTATACCAGTGCCGATTGGCAGGCGGCTTCGATCAATTACCTCATTGAGAACCACGACATTGATGTGATCTTCTCGCACTTCCACTCTGTCGACTTGCAGATGCACATGATCGTTCGCTATATGTCCGATAAGGGGGAGAACAGGCTGCCACCGGAGGATTTTCAGAAGTTTGCTGAAGATGTCTATATCCAGGCTGACTACTACGTTGGTAAATTCATGCATCTGCTGGACGAAGGTTGGACTTTGACGCTGATGAGCGATCACGGTCAAGTTTGCCCTGAGCACGACTTCCCTTTGATTGGCGACATTGTTGGTGTGAATGTTCGTGTCATGCAGGAACTCGGTCTGACCGCCCTTAAGAAAGACAAGGATGGAAACGATCTGCCGGAAATCGACTGGGAGCACACTTATGCGGTAGCGTCCCGAGCAAACCATATCTATCTGAATCTTAAGGGTCGTTACGATCATGGAATCATCGATCCGAAGGATCAGTACGAATGGGAAGAAGAGATCATGACCCGTTTGTATGGCTACAAGGATAAAAAGACGGGGAAGCGAATCATCGCTCTGGCTCTTCGAAACAAAGACGCCGTGCTTCTCGGTCTTGGCGGAGAACAAACGGGAGATATCGTGTACTTTAACGCCGAAGGTTATAACTACGACCATGGCGAGTCTTTGGGCACCTGCTATGGCGAGGCGGACACTTCGATTTGCCCGATCTTTGTGATGGCGGGTCCCGGAATCAAGGAGGGCTTCGAAACGGATCGCGTGATTCGTGAAGTTGACTTTGCGCCCACCGTTGCTGTACTTGGAGGCGTGCCGATGCCTGCGCAATGCGAAGGTGCCCCCGTCTACCAGATCTTCACTGAGCAGGTTTAGTTGCTAGAGTCAATCGCTTCGCATTACTTGGGTGAATAAAGCCGCTGCTAAAGCCCGAGAAAAGCGAATCGAGCGAAGGGGCGCACTTCAATTTTGAAGTGCGCCTTTCTTATTAATCGGAGGCGACGATGGAAGATATGTCTTACGGAAGCAGAAATCGTGGAAAAGCGCTTCGAGAGCGCGCAAAGCGCTGCGTATGTAAGCACTGCGGAGGGCAACTTAAGCTTAAACAGCTGGTATTTAGTGAGTTCGAGGATGCTCGTGTCGAGATTTTTTGCCGAAGCTGTGACAGGATCGAATTTGGTGTCGAGCAGGAGGTATATCAAAGCGCTCGGTATTTCGTAGAGCAGACGGACTTTAATTACTACCCCGATCTTGAAGAGTCGGAGCGGACCAAGAAGATGAATATCGCGAAGGTTTGCGAAATTATGGCCTGGCAGAACGAAATGCTTGGATTCTCTGATGAGAACGGTTTCACTCGGGAAATCAAGAGACCGAGCTATATGGGCGAGTGCATCCATTTGACGGACGAGGATCTTGGCGAGCTGGAAACAGTTATGGCCGACGCCCCGAACGAATAGCTGGGGGGGTGATGGAGATGAGCGATCCGTTGGTTCAGGTTAAAGGGTTGACGGTAAAAGCTGGGAGAAGGCACCTTCTTAGCGACATTGATTGGACTGTCGAGAGAGGTCAGCAATGGGTTGTTTTCGGTTTGAATGGATGCGGAAAAACCACTCTGCTTAGTGCGATTTCCGGATATAGGCGCTATTCGTCAGGTAGCGTGTCTCTGTTTGGTGAGAGGACGACTGCTGAGAATATATTTCAGATTCGGAAAAAAGTCGGTTGGGTAAGCGGATCCTTTTTTGACACCCATTACAAAAACGAATCCGCTTTGGAGATAATTCTAGCGGGAAAGACCGGGACGTTGGGGTTGGATGGATCTATCGGTGTTTCTGACGTCAGGCTCGCGAAGGAGATGCTCGGAGAGATAGGCCTCGCCGATAAAGTTGACATGCCATTCTGCACTCTTTCGAAAGGCGAGCGACAGAACATTATGTTGATCAGGGCTCTTATAAATGACCCCAAGATCCTCATTTTGGATGAACCTTGTTCGGGTTTGGATATTGTCAGCCGAGAACGCGTGCTGCATATGGTCAGGAGGCTGATCAACGAATCGAGAGTTACGGTCGTCTATGTGACTCACTACGCTGAGGAGGTTCTCGATGTATTCACGCACGCATTGCTCTTAAAAGGTGGAAAACGGTATTACTCCGGGGGCTTTGACGAGGCGTTTTCGGATGGAGTTGTTAGCGGTCTTCTCGGTTATCCTGCTGTTGTAGATAGAGACCATGCGGCATTGAAAATAAGCTTCGATTTCCCCTTGGACGAGCGGGGGTGGCTGGCATGACTGTTGGAATGAACAGGCTCAATTCGTTATTCAGGGACTTCAAAGTTGCTGAAGACGTTGGGAAGATGATGGAGCTGCGTCGTTTTGAGCGCGAGTTTGAAGTTTTTGGTCTTGCTTTTTTTCAAGGTTGTCAGTGCCATTACTTGAGTAGCGGCGACCCTGAGAAGCTTTATATGATCCGGGATCGCTTAGCGCTTGAGGGCTCTTTCCCAAGCTCTGTGCATGTGTTTCGCGATAGAATGCTGGTCCCGTCTGGCTGGGATGATGAGATGGAGCGCGAGGTAAAGATTCGCCAATGTCGAAATCTGAAAGAGAGCCTTCCTTCCAGCTATTGGGAGGACATCGTTAAAATTGCGCCTGATGGCGGCAATGCTTCTGCTGATGAGCTGATTAGGGAATCGTGGAGTGCGATTGAGGGGACGTTTGACGAAGCTAGAATTGACGTGTTCGAGTTGCTTGTGGACCGGGTTTTTCTAAGGGGGAATTTGAGCACGGATGGATTTAATGCTGTCAAGGGGATGATAAACGAGGAACGGCAGGGACTACTGGATGATGCACCGGAATCGGATTTGTTTTCGAAGATGCTGTACGGATATGCGTACCAAAGCCCCGATGGCCGAATTTGCACTGTTGTTAATGCGAATAGATGGACCCTTGAAGAAAGCCGCGATTTGGCGATAGAAAAGAGTATGGTCCTTGTGTCGTCGATCTACGGTAGAAAGGTTTGGTACAACTACGATCGAACCTTGGTTGCCGCACGTAGTGAGTTTAAATTCATTCTAGAACGACTGTTTTGCAGTGATTATTTCGAATTGTTGGGCGAAATTTGTGCACTTACCCCCGTGGTTGATGAAGAAGCTTTTTTTGCTTCTTTAGGGAAATTAAAGGCGAGGGGGATGTCGTTCGCGGTTAAGTCCTTCATGCAACAAGGGCGGATGTGGGGCTTAGATCCTGCGAGATTTGACTGACGTTCAAGTTTGAAGAGGCTATCAAATTAAGTAAACCCTGCTCCATCGGGGTTGGAGGGAGCAGGGTCTTGGGCTCTTACCATCGTTTTCAAAGCATTCCCCCTCACTCGCATCTGCAAATAAGGGGGAATGCTTGAGGAGGGAGAGAACATTGGCTTTCGTCAAGCAATAATCGATTCGATCTTCTCTTCGTATTCTTCGGTGGCTTTTTCGCCGGCGAATTTAGCAACGTATTCACCATTGTCGAAAAAGAGAACCTGAGGAACGCCTTTGAGGGAGAAGCGCTGGAACAACTCGGGCTGTTCTTCGACATCTACCTCGTAAAACCAGAATTTGTCTCTGTACGTTTCGTCTTCAGACAGTTCTTCGATTTTCGGGTGAACCTGCTGGCACACATGACAAGTCTTTCGGGTGAACATAACTAGGCAGGGCTGGCAGTCATCATAAACATACTGTTCGAATTCCGATGAGTCGATTTTTTTCATTTTGCCTTCCTTTCATTTTTACTTGCTGAATTTAATTTAAGCAAAGTGAATAAAGATGAAAAACGAAGAGAAAGGCTGTTTGTTTGTGCTCGCCACAATGGCGAAGTTGTGGCGGCAAGAATGTCGTTGCGTTGCATGTTTTTTATTAACGACCATGATCACCTCATGCAAATGGCGGTTTGGGCCTTGTTTACAGAGGGGGGCGTTGTATTGAATTGTTGGATTTGGCCTTTATTGAAAGAGACCTCCCCGTCTTTATGGGGGGGCAGAGGCTTTGAGAAATAGTCGGATGAGGCTAGGTTAATTCAGAATCGATCGGCTTCGGTGGAGCGGTGTTTGAGAATGCAAAGTGCGTTTCAGCGAACGCCGCCCTATGCGATTTGGACTTCGAGTGGTGCCAAAATTGTCATTAAGGGGCGTTTTGGTTCTGGTGGTAGTTGTAGCCGCATGAATTAAAGTTTTGGAAAATGCGGTTGTAGTTAAGCAGAAGGAATAAAAGCCCGTTTAAAAAAACAAAGCCCGACTACCAAGGTAGTTAGGCTTTGAAAAGTCAAAAGGCTTTGCGAGATAGATAGGCAATATTTTAGCGAAGATCCCTTCATCAAGTTTCTTACCACGCGAAGGAAACGGAACTTTAGAGAAGACGTTCAAACGCCCACGCCCAACCGTCACTTCAAAACGAAGTGGCTTCGGTGAGTCTCGATAAGCCCTGCCTTCTGCATGCGTGAGAGCTCGGCGGAAAGGGCGCTGCGGTCGACTCCCAGGTAATCGGCAAGTTGTTGGCGATCGAAGGGGATGTCGAACTCGTTCTCGCCTGTTCGTTCGGCGACGTCGGACAAGTACGCCAACACTTTGCCGCGGATCGTTTTCGGGGCAACATGCAGAATACGGCGCGAGAGGTCAAGGCTCTGACGCGCGATGATCGCCGTCACGCTTGCGCTGATCCTGGCGTGATGCGGGCACGCATGGGTGCAGGTGGTCTGCATTTTCGCAAGGTTCAGGAACAGGACGATCGTATTCTCGGCGGCGACGACGTCCACCATGAGCGGCTCGTTGGGCACGGCGGCATATGCCTCGCCGAACATCTCGCCTGACTTCTTCACGCCAAGCACGCTGACATTGCCCCAGCGGTCAACGCTCTCGATGCGCACGCTTCCTTCAAGGACGATCCCCGCCGTCGCGATGACGTCGCCCATCCGATGAATTCGCGCGCCCGCCTTATAGCGGCGTTCGCGTGCGGCAAGGCAACCAAGCATGGCTTCGATTTCTTGAGGGCTTGACCCGCGGAACAGCTGCGTTGTCGCCAGAAACTCGCTTCGTTCCATGATTCCTCGATTCGCAAGCATATGTTGTAGTTACGACATACAGAATAGTACGTTTTTCGTATCATGCAGCCAGTTCAGACGACGAAGGGAGCGGCATGATTCGCAAAATCATACAGATCGACCAGGAGAAGTGCGACGGCTGCGGAATTTGCGCCGAAGCGTGCCATGAGGGGGCTATTGAGGTCGCTAACGGGAAGGCCAGGCTTGTGCGCGATGATTTCTGCGACGGTTTCGGCGACTGTTTGCCGGGTTGCCCGCAAGGCGCCATCTCGTTTGTCGAGCGCGAGGCAGCGGCTTACGACGAGACGGCGGTTGAGCGCGGCAAACGTGAGAAGGAATCCGTAGCGAAGACTCACGGCGGGCCGGCCGTCACCTGCCCTGGATCGGCTGTTCGAACGTTCGACCGCGCGGCGGGGGAGGGTGCCGGCGCGAATGAAGCCGCCAGATCCGCCGCGTCGCAAAGTGCGCCCTCGCAGCTTCGCAATTGGCCTGTGCAAATTAAGTTGGCTCCTACACAAGCCCCGTATTTCCAAGGCGCCAATCTGCTTATCGCTGCCGACTGCTGCGCATTCTCGTACGGCAACTTCCATGCCGATTTCATCTGTAACAAAGTTTGCCTTATCGGCTGTCCGAAGCTTGATGGCACCGATTACTCCGAGAAGCTGACCGAGATCATTGCGAGCAACGACATCAAAAGCGTCGCCATCACGCGCATGGAGGTCCCGTGCTGCGGCGGTTTGGAGCGCATGGCCGTCAAGGCTTTGCGTGCGTCGGGGAAGTTCATCCCTTGGCAAGTTGTCACGTTCTCGCTTGATGGCCGCATCTTGGATTAGCTTGTTGGCTTCACGATTTGCCCTTTGCGGTCAAAATTCAGCCCTGAACTGGAAGCGCGGTTCGGGGCTGTTTTCGCATAGTTGCCCTTGCTGTCCTGTTGTTTAAATTGAGAAGCCGCCGCTTCGAGCCAAGTCGAAACGGCGGCTTGCAGCACGGATTGCAGAACGTTCTGTGCGGCAAGACAAGCACAGTTATGGTGCTCATTTCAAGTTAATGCTGCTGGAATCCTATTACTTGCCGAAGAGCGAGGAGAGGCGGGCCTGGACGGCTCCGGACTGTCGTTTCGTCTCGTTTTCGTCGACTGTGTAGCCGTTCCCATCAGGGGTCAGCACTGCGCCGTCGCGTACGTGCCCTGTGATGCGCTCCATCGGGATATTTTCAAAACACCCTTTTTTTATCTCGACGATTGCGAGATCGCCTTCAATCCTATCAACTACCATGCCATTCACCTCCTTTAGGGATTGCACACGCCGCAGGGTTGGTATCCGCTGTTTATGGCATCTTGCTTGCTCATGGGTGTCGGATTCTTTGTGCGGTTTAGTGTTCGGCAGTTCTTCAGATGGAATTTCGAACCGGTTGGCGTGACGTACACCGTGCTCTGCTGTTGTTGCTGTTGCTGAGCTCCGGCTTGGGCTTGCGCTGCCGCCGTAGCCTCCTGATCTTGCCTGGCCTTTTCTGTGGCGCTAATGCCTGCGATAATGCTGCCGGTTTTCGATACTGTTGCAGAGCATCCTGCTTGTCCCGATGTAATGACGATGTTGCCGTTGGCGGCCGTGCTGTATGCTGTGGCGCCTGCGGTTTTGATAGCGTCAAGTACGCTCTGGCCGGGGTGGCCGTGCTCGTTCCCCTCAGCGTAAGACATGATTACAGTTGCAGGCTTAAGAACGCCTAGAAGCGCAGCATTCGTCCCTGTCTCGCTGCCGTGGTGGGCAGCTTTCAGAACATCTATGTTGCCTGGGTTGGCGTTGATGATTTCCTGAGCTGTGGCATCGCCTGTGAACAGTATTTTTGTTCCGTCATACGAAACCATGATAATCGCCGAGTAGTCGTTCATATTATCGGATTGAACGTTGCTTTCTGGTCCAAGCACATCGATGTCGTAATCCACGGAATCGTCGATCGTCTTACCTGCCTCAGCGCGCTCGACCGGGATATCCTTCTTCTTGATGGCGTCGAGGAATCCTATGAAGGTCGAGGTGTTTTCGGTTGCGTTGGGCATCCAGACCTCGCCAACCTCGAACGCCTCGAGCACGGCTTCCATTCCGCCGATGTGATCGGCATGTGGGTGCGTGGCAACGAGGTAGTCGATCTTGTCGATGCCTTGGCTTTGCAAATAGCTCACGACCGTCGCTCCGGCAGAGGCCTCTCCGGCATCGATGAGCATAACCTTGCCATCAGGTAGTTGAACCAGTTCGGAGTCTCCTTGACCGACATCGATGAAGTGTGCTTTGAGATCCTGCAGCTCGATCGCTTCGGGCTCCTTTTCGGGCTCTGCCGCCTCGGGCGCCTCAGCCTTCTTCTCGATGGCGGGTTTCTCCGTGGTGCCGGTTGGGTATGGGTTAAACGCTATACCTGCATATGCGAAGATGAATATTGCTGCAATGGCGCAGATTAGGTAGTCAACTACTGAGTGCTTGGGTTTGCTCCCGCAGCTCATAAGAACCACCTCCCGTCGTTGACCTCTTCGGCATCGAACGCCTCATCGCTTTTGAGGGCATAGACGATGCCTTCGGCGCAGGCGAATATGCACACCGTGCTGAACGGAAGATAGGTATGCATCATGCCCGACATCGAGATGGCTACGAAGGAGATAGCAAACTGCACGACCCCCGCTTTCCAATTGCCCATATAGAACTTGTGCACTCCGAGCGGGCCAAAAAATATCGAGAGCAGCGCTGCGATACGTCTGTCTTTATGTTTTGATGCGCATTTGTCGTAGTCGGCTGTAACCACTCGTTCGGTTTGACGCCTCCATTTTGTCGTGGTTTGAGATTTGGCCGATCGCGCGAGCGACGGCTTTCCCACGTCGAACTTCATATGAGCGCACCTTTCTTGTGCGGTTGATGGCAACGGGCAGTGATACGATCAGTTGCCGTATATTCTATCACAAAATATACACATCACAAGCTTCTGAACCTGCGATTTAGTGTTGAACGAGGGGGGGGTTCGATCTGAGCGCTTTAGACTGATCGCCCTTTCTGTCCCATGCAAGGTACAGTTCACACTTCGCTGACGTGGGATAATACTTTTAATAGAAACATTTGCCGGCTAGCTAACGGATCGCTGTGAACACTGGGAAACGAGAGGGCGTGACGCAATGGGAAAGATCATCGGATGGTATTGCAAAGACTGCGGGGCGGGCACTAGCTTCTACTCCGGAAGTGGGATGTTGAGCTTCACGACTCCGACTTCGTTTTGCGCTCGAAGGATGGATCTTGCGGCCCTGCTATGAAAAGGCTGCTTGGCGACGGAATCCCAGAGGGGTGGACCGTTTTCGAAGAACGCGTCTTCTATAGGTGTCCCAATTGTGATGGTGCTATCGAGGGCAGTGCTTTTAAGATCGACGACGGCGGCGGAAGTGGCTGGCCCACTTTTCACGTTAAACCAGGCAGTTGCGAAACGTGCGGCGAGGAACTTGTCTTCTGGGACGACCGGATACCCATGAGCGATAGCGATCTGTTGGCTTTGTGCCAGAAACAGATTGACGACGGTTGCCCAAGTTGCGGCAGTTCGAACGCGCAGCTGCTTGTGGGACGCTGGGATTAGCGAAGGAGCCTTCTATGTTGAAGGAATATGGGCGCGTTAGCGGCCTCCGCGGGCGATGTGTTTGGGGTACCACTTTTGGAACCATGCGGTGAACACGCCCATCAGCGCGGGAAGCACCGAGTTGATGGCGCCAACCAAGCTGGCCGCATCCGTCTGCATGATGAAGTAAGTCCAAATGGGCGTGACCAGATAAAGCACGCCCCACGCCGCGGTCAGGATGCGGTTTGTCCTCATGAAAATCGGGTTGCGCAGCGCCGCGTCGCCGTTGTAGCTGTTCTTGGAGTAGTGCGCGGTCAGCGGAACTTTTAGGAAACAGGAGACGCTCCACATCAGCCCGAACAGAGCATACGACGCCGGAATCACCACCACGGGGGAGGCTCCTGCCAGCAACGCGATGGAGCAGGCGCCAACAGCAAGCGCCGAAATCTTGTCGCACGCGGTTGCTTTGGTCCGATGCATCAGGACAGGCGGCAGCACGCACGCCGCCACGCTGATCAGGCTGCCCCAGAAGCTGTTGATCGATGCGGCTATCCAGAAGACGATCCAGGGAATCAAAAGCAGCAGCATGTTGGTTTTCGGCTCGGCCGCGTTTTTGCCCGCGCCAACTCCGCGGTTATGGCCGTCGCTGCCGCCCGCGCTTGCGCTCGCGCCCGCGTTGCCCGTCGCGCCGGAGTTTGCGGCCCCGAAGTAATCGTCCCAGTGCATCATCAGGTCGAAGTCGCCCTCAACCGAGTACAGGTGCTGCATAAGCGCCTCGTCGCCGCGGATCTTGCCGGCGGCAATGGACTGCCAAACGTCGAACGGCGTGTTGATCCGTGTGGTGTAATCCGTGGCGAAGCCCTCGGCGGGCGCTTCTTCAACGCGGCTTCCGTTCGCCCCAAGGACAACGCGGTAGGTCTTGTCGATGTCGGTGTAGTGCATGTCCAGCGCAAGGTCGTGCCCCGGCCAAGCCTGTTTGCGGTATAGGGCGGCCATCTGGCGGGTGAACACCAGGCTGGGGTCCTCTTTTTCGCCTGACTCGTTAACGCCCCAGCTGGCGTCGGCCATCGCTTCGAAGACGTCGCGCGGGAACAGGTTCTGGTCAAGCTTGCTGCGGGTTTCGCGTGAGATACCGTCAGCTGCGCGGCCGTTAGTTGTGGAGCCTGTGCTGACTACGCAACCGGTCGCGAACTCCTCGCCGGCTTTCTTCACCCAAGAGAGGTACTCGTCGGTGTGCACGGCCAGCTCTTTCACGCGGAAAAGCTCGCCCTGCCCGCAAAAGATTGTGGTGTAGCCGCCTTTGCCGCAAAGGCGGTCGAACAGGTCGGTCACGCCGCTGTAGTTGCCCTTTGCGGTGTAAAAACCGCAGGTCGAAATCACCACTGTGCGCTTGCCGCCCATGTCGTAGCGAGAGGGGTGCCCGCCGCTTTCCGTTTCGGCGCTCATGAAGGGAAGCGACATGGGGAGCTGGCGGTCGATCAGGTTCTTCAGCGGGCCTGGCAGCCCGAAGTAGTACAAGGGGAAGCTCCAGACAATCACGTCAGCCCACAGGATCTTTCGGATAACCAACTGCATGTCGTCGTGGAGGCAGCATGTTCCTGGTGTTTTGTTCCAGCATGAGAAACAGCCCAGACAAGGTTTGATGTTGAGCGCGCCGACGTTCAGAGTTTCAACTACGGGTGCCTGCCCATGGGCGCTCTCTTCTTGCGCGGTGATTCCCTGCAAGAAAGCGCTGGTCAAGCGCCAGGTATTGCTTCGTTCGCCCTTGGGGCTGCCGTTAATTGCCAGGATGTTCATTGGGCGCTCCTTAGTTCGGCGGCGCATTGCTTGGTTCGGTCGCCCTGTTGGGTGCGCGAAGTCTCACTTACGAGCTGAATGATATATCACTGGTGGAATAGAGGAAGCGGAAGGGGAGTCAATGTTGGGTAAAGGTTGGGATGGTGGAAGAAAATGGCGAAGATACTAGAGGACGCTGGAGCCGCTCGCCGTTTCGCTTTCGTGGCATGCGTCGATGTAGTCGTCGACCGCGTCGCGGAACGCCTTCTCGATTCCATCCTTAGTATCCGACTCGTATTCGCGCAGCCCCTCGACGTCGTCCACCAGGCCGTAGAAAACGCCCCTCTCGGCATCGTGTTTCGGGGCGAGTGATCCCTGCGGGGTTTGCCGCTGCTAAGCGTACAATGATGCTCGGCAAGGCGACTTCTCGGCAACTGTTGAAGAAGTGATCGTAAAGAAGCCACTCGATTGCGCCCGGGAGGAGCGGGTTCAACAGCTCAAGGTTCTCCTGAACGCCCGGGTCTGAGCTCTTTCGCTACGACGTAGTCGCTCTGGTGGTAGGTAGCTTGATTCCGATCAAGACCTTTCAATAATCTATGGGTGGGATCTCGAAAATGCTTATGGGAGCGCACCTGCTAAACCCATTGTGGCGTTTGCCTGAATAGGGCGCGTTTCATAGGATGCGCACCCATCGTCTCGCCACTCAACAGACTCAGCAGCTTTGCGGCTTTTCTTAAGGAGCGAAGCTGCTGGCGCTTTGGCGGCACTATGATTTGCAGCAGAAATCACGAGCGATCGATCGGGGGCATCTGCATGCAAAACGAGGTGCGCGTTTCGGCTGGTGGGGAAGCTGCCGCAAAGAAAAAGACCGGCGGGTTCCTTCGCCAAGCCATGACATACTACGGCGTTTCCGTCGCGCAAACCTTCGTCGAGTTCGGTGTGTTCGCCGTCATGCAGCTTCTTGGGCTGGCAACGGGCACAGCAAACGGCATTGCCGTGGCATGTTCGGGATCGTTCAACTTCTTAATGAACCGCAACATTACCTTCAAGGCCTCAAGCAATTTCTGGCGCAGCGTCGTTCTGTTCATTCTTCTGTATCTATGGAACTTCCTGTTCGGCACGTGGTTCATTTCCGCAACGGCATCCGCCTTCGGTCTGCCGCAGACGGTGGGCAAGTTCATCACCATGGCAATGCAGGGCGTCTGGGGATTCTGTCTGTGCAAATGGGTTATCTTCAAATAGATTGAAAGATTTGACCTTAATTTGCGCGGTCGCGCTTGGAGCATTACGGGGGCAACGATGCATGATCTGAACAAGGTTCTGTTTTACAAAACGTCGTTCGACATCCAGCTGGTTGCGGGCGACGATTTGTTATGGCCGATCATCTTCGAGATCAAAAACTGGATGACATCCAAATGGAACGGCCCTGCGTGCTATGGCGACGCCTCCTGCGACGGTCCGCAGTACGACGGCGCTCTTAGTGATGCCGCGCCCGTGCTTACCACCGACAACCAGGAATGGTCGGCACTTAAGCGAAAAGGCCAGATCAGATCGACGGATGACGACGCCTCGGTGGTTATCGAATCGGCCACGTTCTACGACGACGTTTTCGGCAACAAATGGGCCTGCGCCATCTCCGAGACTATAAAGGTTGAGGGCTGCGCCTTCCGCGAATGGCGCACGGAAATCGGCTTTACTTGGCTCGAGCAAGACCGCGGCACGTTGTCTCTGATTCTTTCCTACAGTGATCAGCCGGGTTTCTTGGGCCCGCTGCAACCCACTCCTTCCGAAACCATCCCGGGCATTGTTCTTAGGCTGTCGGACAACAATCGCATTCGCTGCTCGGTTTCGGGCAGGAGCAATTTCATGGAGCCCACCCGCCTGGAGGTTGGTGACTTCGTGAGCTTCTGGTCTTTCGTCTCTGACAAGAACCGTAACACGCCGGTTGTGTTCGTCAGCCCCGTGGTCGACGACGGGACGGCAACGCTTTTGGTTGACCCGCACGCTGTTTCTGCGGCTTTGGGCCCCTCGGCGGTGGTCTTTTTCAGCGAAAGCCCCGCCTTCGTGGACGAGATGAACGCCTGCCTTCCAAGAGCCGAGTTGCGCTGCACGAACGGTGCGGTTCGCGTGTACGAGCCCAAGAAGAGCCTTGCCGAGCACTGGAAGCATCGCTTTTTCTCGCCCGCTGCAATCGAGGAGCTGGGCGGCGCCGAGGCTTTGATTCTGCTACTAAGACGGGCGCTGGCTCAGGATGTTCACTTCTACGAAGACGCGGTACGGCTTGATGACGTGCACGATCTTGTTCGCCGCAGCACGTTCGAGAAGCGGCTGCGTCAACGTGCTGAAGATGCTCAGGGCGAAACGGATCAGGTTCGACTGGAGCTTGACGAGTTCCTTGACGATCACGAGCGAACGCTTAACGAGAGAGATCGCCTGGGCGAGGAGAACAAGAAACTGCGTCAGCAACTGGATGCGGCGGAGTCGAAAGCGTCAAGCCTTCAGCAAGCGTTTGAGGGTTCGGGCATGGTCGAGGCGCCGGTTGTGGGCTTGCCGCTGTATCCCAAGTCGCGAAAAGACATCGTGAATATGTTCTTGGGGGCGTATCCGGGCAGGTTCGACCTGACGGAGCGCGCGTGGCGTTCGCTGGACAATTGCGAGAGCAGCCCCGAGGTTTTGTGGAACGCGCTGTACTATCTGTGCACGCTTCTGCATTCGCTTTGGCGCAGCGGGTCGGGCGTCGATTTGGAGCGAAGCTTTAACGATTCTGCCAGCGGGTTTGAGTACAAGCGCGGCGAAGGGCGCAACTCTCGTGCGGACAAGGCTGTGATGGCGTCTCGCTACGATGTGTACAACGGCCGCGAGATCTTCGCGGAGCCCCACATCAGCAAGGGAAACAGCCGAGGTAAATCGAAGGAGAACAGCATCAGGATTTATTTAGCCTTGGATGAGCCGTCGGGCATGATCATTCTCTCCAGCATCGGTGAGCATTTGGACAACCATTCCACGCGCAACTTCCATTAGGGCGCGAGCAATTGGCGACGGGCCAACCGAGGTTTTGCAGCGATCATATTGTTTAGAGCTTGCGGTTTGATGATGGTCGCCAGTTACCCTACAATTATTTATAATTATGAATTTGTAGGGTAACCACTAGGAGGGGAAGCGACGTATGTCGGTGCTCGAAGAGGTGCTTGAGGAAGAATACGGAAGGTCCGTTCGCCTTAGCGGCCATATGCAAGCAGAGCTTGAGTCGCTGCCCAAAGGAAGCGTCCGATCGCGAAAGATAAAAGGTCGCGAGTACTACTATCTGAATTATCGCGAGGGCGACAAGGTGAAATCCGACTATGTCCCTGCGTCTGACGTCGATGATGTCCGTCAGAAAATTGAACGTCGGAAAGAGTTGAAAGCGGCGTTAAAAGAGCAAGAGCGCACGCGTCAGCAGATCGAACGAGCCTTAGGGAGGACTCCCGATGTTGTCTGAGCAGCAGCGCGCATTCGCTCGTGTTCTTGATCTCGTTGAAGAGGCCGGTTGCATGCCTTTTGTTGCTTTGATCGGCTCGTGGGCGGAGTATGTTTATGAGGAAGCCGGTATTCTGCCTGGTTTTGGTCCCAACATCAGAACGCTTGATGTCGATTTTCTCATACGTAATTTAAGGCGCCCCGTTCCGGCTGCTGGTTTGGCGGTACTCGCAAGGGATAGGGGTTTCTTCGTTGAGTCAGATCGTCTGAACGGATCGACGAGAATCCTTGATGCGTCTGGTCTTGAAGTTGAGTTTCTGATTCGAAAAATGGGTGCTGGTGCTGAGGTTTCGCTTAAAACGAACGTCGGAGTGGTCGCGCAGACGCTTCGACATTTAGAAATCCTCTCGGCAAATCTAATCGAGGTGATTTGCCTAGGGCACTTGCTCCGGGTTCCTGCGCCTGAGGCGTACGTGATTCACAAGATGGTGATAAACAACGATAGGGGCTCGAAAGCGGAGAAAGACGCGCTAGCCATTATGGGTTTAGTTCCTTATCTTAACGAAGAGAGAGCGGTTGCCATATTCCAATCTCTTAGCAAAAAGGAGCAGGCGCGCGTCAGATCCTATATTGCGAAACACGATATAGGGCATCGGTAGGCAGGTTGTGCGGCGTTTGCGGCTTATACACATAACAACGCGCGGGCCACTTTGATCAGATCAGCGAGATTAGTAGTTCGTGGATGCGGCTATCGGTGTCTAATTCCGGATGGAAAGCGACGCCGATTTGGTTGCCGTCGCGCACGGCGACGATGCGTCCATCGACCTGCGCAAGAACCCGAGTGCCGCTGTGGGCTTCCTTGATGAACGGCGCGCGGATGAACGTCATGGGGATGTCTACCGGCTCCGTTTCGCCGGGCAGGCCATCACAGGGCGCTAAAGTGCGGAAGCTGTCAAGTTGCCTGCCGTAAGCATTGCGCTGAACGGTGACGGGCAGGGTTCCAAACGCGCCAGCCGAGGTTGCGCCTGCGCCAACGGGGCCATTGGGGTCGCCCGCTGCAGGGACGCCTTCTTCAACATTTTCTGCCAGCAGGATAAGACCCGCACAGGTGCCAAGCACGGGCATCCCCGCGGCGATACGTTCGTGCAGGGGTTCGAGCATTCCCAGCTCGCGGAGCATTTTCGATTGGGCGGTGCTTTCGCCACCGGGCAGCACCAGCGCATCGAAGGGCTTTTCCAGATCGGCCGCTTGGCGAAGCTCGATGCATTGGCAGTCAAGTTTGCGCAGCACGCTCTCGTGTTCGATGAATGCTCCCTGAACAGCCAAAACGGCAACGGTTTTCATAAGACTCCCTTGATTTTCGAATAAGAAGGGAAGGCCGTGAGCGCGGCCTTCCCGGTGATGCGTTTGCGTGCAGGCCTGGTTTACTGGGTGGCGTAGTGCACCCCTCCGTGATCGCCTGCGGGTTTGGCTGGGCGGCGGTGCGGTTACTTGCCGCGCTCGGCCATAAGCAGGGCAATTTCGCTTTCGTTGATGCCAACCATGGCCTCGCCCAGGTCTTCGGACAGCTCGGCGATCAGCTTGGCGTCGGTGTAGTTTGCGACGGCCTTCACGATTGCCTGCGCGCGCTTAGCGGGATTGCCGCTCTTGAAGATGCCGCTGCCAACGAACACGCCCTCGGCGCCCAGCTGCATCATCAGCGCAGCGTCGGCGGGGGTTGCCACGCCGCCGGCTGCGAAGTTCACCACGGGCAGGCTGCCGTTTTCGTGCACGTACTTCACCAGTTCAATGGGAACCTGAAGCTGCTTGGCCGTTTCGAACAGCTCGTCTTCGCGCAGGTTTTGGATGCGACGGATCTCGCGGTTCATCATGCGCATGTGGCGTACGGCCTGAACGACGTCGCCGGTGCCGGGCTCGCCCTTGGTGCGGATCATGGTCGCGCCTTCGGCGATGCGACGAAGGGCCTCGCCAAGATCACGCGCACCGCACACGAATGGAACGCTGAACTGGGTTTTGTCGATGTGGTACGTGTCGTCGGCGGGCGAGAGCACCTCGGACTCGTCAATGTAGTCGATGTCGATAGCTTGCAGGATCTGTGCTTCGACAAAGTGACCGATGCGGCACTTCGCCATAACAGGAATGCTCACTGCCTCCTGAATTCCTTTGATCATTTTGGGGTCGCTCATGCGAGAGACGCCGCCCGCAGCGCGGATGTCGGCGGGGATGCGCTCGAGAGCCATAACGGCGCAGGCGCCTGCCTCCTCGGCGATGCGTGCCTGCTCGGGGGTGGTGACGTCCATGATGACGCCGCCCTTCAACATTTGGGCAAGCTGGCGGTTCAGTGCTACGCGCTCGGCGACAGTCTGTTCTTCGGTCATGTCGGTTCCTTACGATTGGTTTGATTTCTGTTGTGCAATGGATGGAAGGTTAGTTGTTAGCTGGATATATGGATATAGTCAGAATCGACTTAATTAGTAAGACCAGTTAGGTATCTGCTGGAATCAGTTGCAGGAGGGGCGGATGTTCTCGTACGACATGGCGAATCGGGATGGGCAAACCCTGTACGAGCACCTCTACCGCTGTATTCGTCACGATATCGCTCACGGGGCCGTTTCGGCAGGGCAGAAGCTTCCTTCGAAGCGCGCTTTGGCCGAGCATCTGGGCGTGAGTCTTGTTACCGTCGAGGCGGCGTATCGTCAGCTTGTTGCCGAGGGCTACGTGATATCGCGTGAGCGAAGCGGCTATTTCGTTTGCGAGTTGGCGCCCGTAGAGAAAATCGGTTTGCTTTCCGACGGATTGCCGTCAGATGCTCGGGCGGCCGCTGGTGGATCGGCGTTGGGCTCGCGGGCGAGCGATAGTGGTCTGCCGCTGGATCCGCGGGGGAGTGGCGATGGGCTGACGCCAGATGAGCGATCGGCCGTTGATGACGTGGAGTTAGATTCTCCAGTTCTGCATGACTTCACTCGTGGTGATGCCGCAACGAAAATCTTCCCGTATTCTGCTTGGGCTAAGATGGTTCGCCGCGTGCTTTCCGATAGCACCTCCGAATCGCTGGCTCAGGCATCCACCGCCGCAGGTTCGCTTCAGCTTCGTCGTGCAATCGCCGACTATCTGCGTGAGTATCGCGGCATGAGCGTGTCTTCCGATCAGATCATTATCGGAGCAGGATCGCAAGTGTTGTATCAGTTGGTGCTTCAGCTTCTTGGTCGCCAGAAGGTCTACGCCATCGAAACGCCGGGCTACCCGCTTCTTGCCAAAATGTATGCAGCGCTTAATGCAAAATTTTGCTTGATCCCCATTGATGAGCAGGGTGTGAATGTTGGCGCGCTGATGGAATCCAACGCGGATGTTTTGCACGTTATGCCGTCGCATCAGTTTCCAACCGGTGCGGTAATGTCGGCGTCCCGTCGTCGCGAGCTGCTTAACCGGACACGTGAAGCCCCAGGTCGCTTCATCATTGAAGACGACTACGATTCTGAGTTCCGTATGCACGGCCGTCCGGTTGCAACGCTTTTCGGCATCGATGCGGCGGGCAAGGTTCTTTATCTGAACTCGTTCGCAAAAAGCCTTGGCAGCGCATTTCGCATTGCCTATCTGGTTCTTCCCGAATCGCTGGCCCAGCGATTCAATGCGGAGCTGAGTTTCTATTCGAACACGGTCAGCCCGCTTGATCAGCTTGCGCTGGCGTCGTTTATCGAGGAGGGGCATTACGAGCGCCATGTCAATCGACTGCGCACCCACGCGCGTCGTTCGCAGGAGGCTTTGGTCGAGGCGTTGCGTAAAGGCCCCCTGGCGCATCGCTTGCGGTTCGAAGGCTTGGGCAGGGACTTGCATTTTGTCATGGTGTTCAAGGACAAGCGTTCCGAAGCCGAGCTGGCGGGTTTGGCCGCGAAGGCAGGGGTCTGGCTTGCCCCGATGGGTTCGTTTTCGCTTGCCGCAGACGCGCTGTTCTCGGGCGCGCTGGTCGCAGATTCGTCTGAATCGACGTCTTTCGGCGATGGAATGCCGCGCTTCGTTCTGCGATACGACGGCTCGAGTGAGTCAGCTGCGGAAGATGCTGCTCGCGCGCTGGAATTTGCATGGTCTTAGGTTCTGCTCCTTTCAACCTAACTGCGAAGCAGGGTTCGAAGTTAGGTTGATGCAGTTTTCGTTGCTTTCAATTAATAGTAGCTACCGCAGATAGGGGCATGTTTCTAGAATCGTTCCGTTAGATTGATTGAAAGCCGGTTCGGTAATGAGCATGTTCAGCGAGTATTCCGCCACCGAAGTTAAGAACGACCTGTTGGCGGGCATTGTTTCGTGTTTTTCGGTGATCCCCGAGGTTGTCGGGTTCTGCCTGTTGGCGGGCGTGAGCCCCACGTTGGGCCTTTGGACCTCGATCGCGTTTCTGATTCTGGGGTCGTTTTTGGGCGGTCGCCCTGCCATGGTTTCGGCCGGGGCGGGCTCCATGGCGCTTGTCGTTATGACGCTGATCGCCGATTACGGAACCGAGTACCTGCTTGCGGCCGTTCTTTTGGCTGGCGTCGTCCAGCTGCTGCTGGGCTTTCTTCATGCCGACAAGCTTATTCGCTTCGTGCCGGCAACCGTCATGCTGGGGTTCGTGGACGCATTGGCAATCGTCATTTTCTCGGCGCAGATCTCGTCGCTTAAGGGCGGTTCGCTGCTGATGTTCGTCTTCGTTGCGGTGGCTATGGCTATTGTCTGCCTGTTCCCGAAGCTAACCGATAAGGTTCCCTCGACTTTGGTGGCGTTGTTGGCGGTGACGGCGCTTAGTTTGCTAACAGGCGGTACGACCACCTCGGTTGGTTCCATGGCGCAGATTTCGGCTGGCTTGCCAAACTTTTGGGTGCCCACCATTTTGGCTGACCCTCAGACGTGGGCTATCGTGCTGCCGTACGCGGTTTCCCTTGCGTTCGTCGGTTTGCTTGAGACCATGCTGACCGAACAGGTGGTTGATGAGATGACGGGCACGTTCAGCGATGCGAACCGCGAGCTGAAAAGCCAGGGCGTGGCGAATGTTGCCAGTGGCTTTTTGGGCGCCATGCCCGGTTGCGCGATGATCGGCCAGGCCATGGTCAACGTGAATTCCGGCGGGCGAGGCCGTTTGAGCACGCTGTGCGCCGGCGTTTTGCTGTGCGCGCTGGTGGTTCTTGGCGGCGAGCTTCTGAACTACGTGCCGCTTGCGGCGCTGGTGGGCGTCATGATCACGGTGGCTATCTCGACGTTTGACTGGAAGCAGACGCGCCGCGTTCTGGTTGATGGTTTCAGCAACCCCAGCAAGACGATCGAGCTGATTACGACGTTGGTTACGATTGGCGTGGTGGTTTCAACTAAGAATCTGGCGTTTGGCGCTGGCGCGGGAATGATCATTTACTACGGCGCCCGCACGATCCTTGGCGAGTTCTCGCCTGCCAAGGCATTTCGCAAATTGCTGCATCGCTAGTTTAATTAGCTTCAATAACGACAGTAGCCGCTCCTAAAGCGGCTACTTAACCATATTGGCCGTGGAGGGCGTGATCAAACGCTCCACGTCTGCTCCGCATTATACTATGCGGCAGTTTGGGCTACCAGTTCTGCGATATCGTTGCCCAGCTAAAAATCTGTTGAAGAAGGCCTTGCTCTGCCGCTAAGGGTTTTCGGCTCTGTGCAGAGTCGAAAACCTTTGTCGGGCGTATTAAACCTTTCGCTTCTGTGTTGTAGCATGTGCCCGTGAAAGCGAGCGTCCGCACGATTGCGGGCGCGTTTTGCTAATGCGAGTATGCACTGAATTGATTGGAGGAGCCGTGTCTGCGTTGCGGGTGAGGGTTTGCCTCGCATTGTTGGTGATTGCGGGTTTTGCTCTTGGTTGCTCGGAGTTCGTCGTTATCGGAATTCAGCCCGAATTGGCGGAAGCGTTCGGCGTTTCGCTGTCGCAAACGGGCGATTTCATGGGTTTCTTCGCAGTGGCATATGCGGTCGCTACTCCCATTCTTGCCCTGGTCACGGGCCGTTTCAAGCGCTTCACGCTGCTGATTGTCTACAGTGTGGTGCTGATCGTCGGCAATTTGCTGGCAGTCATGGCCACCTCGTTTTCGACCATGCTTTTGGCTCGCGTGCTCATTGGCTTGGTTTCCGGCGCCTTGCTTGCTGTTGAGGTCACCTTCATTCCCGAGTTCCTTGATTCGAAGCGCGTGCCCATTGCTATTTCGATCGTTTACGCGGCGTTCTCGTTTGCCATGGTGCTTTCCACTTCGCTGGGCAAGCTGGCCGCAGAGGTTCTATCTTGGCATGTGGCGCTGGTTGCTGTTCTGGTGATCTCGATTGCTGCCAGTGTTGCGATGCTTCTGGTTCTGCCTCGCTCGGGCAAAACCGACGAGCCTGCAACTGCTCGCGAGCAGCTTCCGTATCTGCACGATTCGCGCGTTATCGCCGGCATGTGCGTTTTCATCTTCGGTGTTGGATCGGTGTATGTTTTCTACGGCTATGTCACGCCTTACCTGCAGGGCGTTTTGGGCGTTTCGCCTATTGGGACCAGCGCGGTGCTGATGGGTTATGGCGCGATGTGCATGGTGTCGAACCTGATATCGGGCTGGGTTGCAAGCCGTTTTGGCATGAAGGCGCTGATCGTGTCCTTCCTTGTTCAGGCGGGTTTGCTATTTGTGCTGTTCATGGTGGGTGGGGCTACGACCCCGGGCATCGTCATCACGTTGCTTATCGGCCTGACGATGTACGTTGTCTCCACCCCGTGCCTGACGATGTTCATGGACGTTGCCCGCCACGAGCATCCCAAGGCTCTGACGCTTGCGGCCTCTACCGAGCCGATGGCGTTCAATGTGGGAATTGCGTTTGGCACGGCGATGGGCGGTGCCGTGGTGAACGGCCCGGGAATTCAGTGCGCGGGTCTGTTTGGCGCGTTGTTCTCGCTGATTGCCTGCGGAATCGTTGTGGCCGCCGTGCGCGCTTCCCAAAGGAAGCGGAAGGCGGCGTAGCGTTTGTTAGCCTGGCACCGTCGGGCGCGGGTTCTTGGGAAAACGAATGTAATTCGAAGCAGACGCGTGTCCCAAGAGCAAAACTTTATGCGAAACCAAGAGGGCGGCCCACTGGGTCGCCCTCGTTGCATGTGCGCGATCGCGCGCTTGGATTGTTAAGCCGTCTAGTGGCGGAGCGCCGTTGGCTTGCGGTTGGCGCTGTGCTCCGGTTGTCTACTCTTCGCCCGCGCCCTTCAGCATGGTCTCGACCTTGTCGTGGACTTCCTTCAGGCCGGCTTCGTCGATGGTCCACTGGTGGGTGATGGTGCCGCACGGCATTTCGAACCCGCATTTCTCCAGGTACTCGGCCACTTCCTTGGGGCCCGAAGGAGCCCAGCCGTACGATCCGAACGGGATGCCGATGCGGTTCTTCGGCGACAGCCCCTTCATATAGCAAAGGAATGCGGCGACGGTGGGCATCATGGACGAGTTCAACGTGGGCGAACCAACGGCGATGTACTTGGCGGAAAGCACTTCGGTCATGATGTCGGAGATGTGGTTGACCTTCAGGTCAAGCAGCCTGACGGCAATGCCGTTCTCGACGAACGTTTCGGCGATTTGCTTGGCCATTTTCTCGGTGGTATGCCACATGCTGTCATAGACGACCAGCGCGTACTCGTCGGTTTCGTTGGCGGACCACTTCTTGTAGGCGGCGATGATCTCGGGCACGTGTGAGCGCCAAATGATACCGTGAGCAGGCGCGATGATGTCGATGTCAAGACCGGCGACTGCCTCGAGCGCCTTCTGGACTTGGCGCGAGTAGGGAAGCACGATGTTGGCGTAGTACTTCTTGGCTTGTTCCATGACCTCGCACAGATCGACCTCGTCGTCGAAATGCATGCTGGACGCGAAGTGTTGACCGAAGGCGTCGTTGCTGAACAGGATCTTCTCTTCGGCGCAGTACGTGACCATGTTGTCGGGCCAGTGAACCATGGGCGTGTGCACGAACGTCAGGGTGCGCTTGCCGATGTTCAGGGTTTCGCCCGACTTCACCGGTAGGTAATCGAAATCGTTGCCGTAGTGAGCCTGCAAGCCGGCAAGCCCCTTGGGGGCGCTAGTGATCAGCTTTGCGTTAGGGCAGCGGCTCATGACGACGGGGATGGAGCCGGAATGGTCCATCTCGACGTGGTTGGACACCAGGTATTCGATTTTTGCGGGATCGACGATTTGTGAGATGCGGTCGAGCAGGTCGTCCGCGAAGGGACGCTTGCACGTGTCGATGAGCGTGACATGCTCGTCGACGATGAGGTAGGCGTTGTACGTGGAGCCCCAGTCGGTGGTGTAGCCGTGGAAGTTGCGCTCGTTCCAGTCGACGCCGCCAACCCAATAGATGCCCGGCTTGACTTCAACTGCATTCAGCATGATTGCCCCTTTCTCCTAATGACTCGAATATAGCAGCTTTACTAATGGGAATCAATATCAATAAGAAGAGTGACTAGTTGTTGTCATAGGGATGTTGGATGGCTGTTGGATTGGTGCGACTTTTTAGCGAAACCACCGTCATGTGGCTGGCAGGTTGATTTTGTAGCAATAGCTCGACTAGAAACGACAGAAGCCGCTCCTAAGACGGCTTCTGTCGTTTGTAAACACTAGCCGCAGAGGGTGTGTCCATACGCCCCGCGTCTTGCTTGATTATATCATGCTTGGGAAGAGGTCGGCGTTACCTGAGTTAGGCGTACTTCATCAGCTCGTCGATGTACTCCTTCAGGACACCCTCGATCGGCGTTCCCTTCTTCACCAGATAGCCCAGGCTCATATTCATATCGCTCTCGTAGGGGATTGCAACCGTGCCCTCGGTAGACAATGCTTTGCCGGTCAGATTGCACCAAATTGCGTAGCCGTCGGCCTCGGCGATGCTCTCGGTCAGCTCGCGCAGCGAGGCGAACAGCGTGTCGTTGACCTTCTGCCGGTCGCCCGCAAGGAACGCCTTGCGCATGTCGGTTGCATGCAGCGAGTTCATATAGAAGTACTGCTCGTAATAGAACATGGGGTACTGGACAAGGTCGGACGGGTAGAGTTTCTCCCTATGGGCCAGCGGGTGGTGCCTGCTGACATATGCATAGATCTGTGCGTCGAACAGTTCGTGATACTCAAGCTCGCCGCTTTCCAGGTACTTGCGCAAGGCACCTTCGTTTCCTTCGGAAAGAAGCAGAAGGCCGATGTCGCGTATGCCGTTGCTGATGTCGTAAGCCATTTTTGGGGCCTGAACGACCTCGATGCTGAAGTCGATGTCCGCGTGAGCATGGGCTTCGGCCACGCTCATCAGGGCGTTCACGCCAAAGCCGAAAGGCAACATGGAAACATGCAGGCGCGACGAGACGTTGTTGTGGTTGCAGAACTCGCGCTCGAACGCGTCCATCTCAGCGACGACGCGCTCGGCCGCATTCATGACCTTGGCACCGCGCTCCGTGACGGAAACGCCGCGTTTGCCGCGATCGAGAACGCTGAATCCCAGTTCGTCTTCAACTTGGCTCAGCGCTTCGTACAAGGTGCTCTTTGAAATCCCCAAACTCTTTGCAGCGGCGTTGATGGAACCCCGCTCTGCCGTTTCCAGCAAATAGCGAAGCTGCTGAACAGTTATCTTCACGTGATTCTCCCTACGTGTTCGACTCTGCCGAACATGATATGCCGATATGTTCGGTTCTGCCATAGTGATATCCGATCACAACCTCAACCATGCTTATATCAAGCGTGGTATAGTGCGGAATGTGTTCAGAATATCCACCTACAGCATAATGTGGTGTTCGATACAACCGAACACACAAAGGCGACGCGGAAGAGAGGTCGCGATTGCCAAGGGAGTGTAAACGCGAGCCAAATGCATCGTTCGAAAGCGATGCACGGTTCGCCAAAGAAGAGGCAAGAAATCGACGCGGACTTTTGAGGAGGGAAGACGGTCGGTTCGCAATCGCGGTTGGCGTACGGGAGGTGCGCGGCCGTAATTTCAACTCTTTCGGAAAGGGGAGGGTATGGAAACGAAAAAACGCGTTTCTGTCATCCATTACATCGTAGTTCTAGCGTTCTGCTTCTTGTTCCAGTTCGTTCCCGGTCCGCTGGGCATCTCGCAGCAGGGTATGTGCCTGCTTGGCTGCTTTATCGGCGCCATCTACGGCTGGATCACCATCGACATGCTGTGGCCGAGCCTTGTCGCACTTGTCTCGGCCGGCTTCACGTTCGGCATGACCCAGGTCATGGCCGCCACGTTCGGCTCCGCTACGGTTCTCACGCTTGTTCTTTGCATGGGTTCCATTGGCATCGCAATGAAGAACGGCGCCTTCAACTGGTTGGTGAGCCTGCTGCTTAACAACAAGTTCATGCAAGGGAAGCCTTGGCTGACCATCTGGATCATCCTGGTTCTTGCTTTCCCGTTCGGCCCGTTCAACCCGATCATCATGATGATCATCTTCGGTGCTTTCATCACCTCCATGCTTGAGTCTTGCCACGTGAAGAAGAACTCGAAGCTGGCCATCTTCCTGTATCTTGGTTGCGCACTCAGCCTGATGAACGGCCAGATCCTCTTCCCGTTCTTCGGCACCGGCCTGGTCTTCTTCCAGAGCTACAACGCCATGTTCCCGAACATCCCGATCGACATGGTTCCCTACCTTGGCTTCATGATCGTCATGGGCATCCTGATCGCCACCGTTTACATGCTGGTCATGCGCTATATCTTCAGGGTTGACGCTGAGCCTTTGACCGAGTACTGCAAAGAGTGCGAGATGGTCAAGTGCACGCGTGACCAGAAGGTCGCCCTGCTCCTGTTCGTCGGCCTCATCATCCTGAACCTTCTGGGTTCGCTGCCGCTGGGCGCAATCTCCGTCTTCGTTTCCAAGTTCGGCATCGCTGGTTACTGCATGATCCTCTGCATCGTCGCCGGTCTTCTCCCCGACGCCGAGGGCAAGCCTCTGGCCAACCTGGAAGAGCTCTTCCATATGGCTAACTGGGGTCAGGTTTGCATGGTCGCCGTCGTCATGCTGATGGCAACCTACATGAGCAGCAAGGACCTGGGCATCACCGCCGCAATGGCAACCGTGTTCAAGTCGCTCATGGGTCTGTCTCCCTGGGTCTTCATCATCGTCTCGCTGGTTCTGGCAGTTGTCCTTACCAACGTTGCGAACAACATGATCATCGCCGTTATGGTCATGCCCTTCCTGGTCAACTACGCTCAGGCTGTTGGCATCAACACCACGATGTGCATCGTCCTTCTGTGGATCCTCGTTCAGCTCGCTCTTGCAACCCCCGCAGCTTCGCCGGTTACCGCAGTTGCCATGACGCAGGAATTGGCTGACGCAAGCGAGATGAGCAAGACCGCTCTGAAGATCCTGCCCATCATGCTGATCATCGAGATGGCCATCGCCATTCCTGTCTCCCAGATCTTCTTCCCGATGTAAGCCGATTACATCAACTGCACGTCATTCAGGTCGCGCGGCCCGCAGGTTTGAAAACCGAAAGCCGCGGTCGCGCAACCTGGCAGTTGCCTTCTGGCAAGCGCAGCTGCCGAACACTCATTAGGTCTTAAGCAAATCGGACATAGAAAGAGGTTTCGAAATGTTAAGGTCACGTGGTCTTACCGACAAACTGCTCGTGCTTGGCGTGGACGGAATGGATCCCCGCTGGGCAAAGCGCATGGTCGACGAGGGCAAGATGCCCCACCTGAAGGAGCTCATGGAGCGCGGCGCTTGCCGTGACGACCTGATGCTTCTGGGCGCCAACCCCACCATCACCCCGCCGATGTGGGCAACGCTGGGCACGGGTGCTTATCCCATGACGCACGGCATCATTGACTACAACGTCTCCGCTAAGGACGATAAGGACATCACCCTGGGCGCATTCAGCTCGCGTTTCATGACCGCCGAGCCGCTGTGGAACATCACGGCCGAGTCCGGCAAGAAGACGCTTGTCATGCACTGGCCCGGCGGTTCGTTCCCTCCGACCAGCGATTCCCCGAACCTGTTCACCGTTGACGGTTCTTCCCCGGGAGCAACCTGCGCTTACTCCAACGTGCGCGACATGGACACCATCTTCGTCGCCAGCACCAAGGCCGAGACCCCCTCTTGTGCATTCATGTCGGTTGTCACGTCCGACGTTGAAGGCGACGAGAAGCTTGTCCCGCATGTTCTGACCACCCTTGATGGTCGCCCGCTGTGCTCTCGCGGCAAGACACCCGAGGCCAAGGAGCGCATGAAGAAGTACCTGCAGGCCTACAAGGAGTTCATCGGCGTTCCCGGCTACACGCCCGATCACAGCTTCGTCAACGACAACATCGTCTTCGACGAGGAGAAGGGCATCATGTGGAGCACCGCCGACTTCCCAACCGGCTGCTCGATCTCGCCTGTTTCCGAGCCCGAGGGCTGGGACATCGAGGTTCCCGAAGGCGCCAAGGAATTCATCATCCTTACGATGCACGGCCGCGTCACCCGCAACGCTCTTATCCTGAAAAACGCCGAGGGCGTGTATGATCACGTTGCGATCTACAAGAACAAGCAGGCCGCCGAGCCCGTCACCGTTCTTGAGAACGATGTCTTCACCGGCGTCATCGACTACATCCCCACCAAAGATGGCGGCGAAGAGATGATCTTCCGCAACATGCGCCTTCTGAAGATCGCCGGGGACGGCTCCTATGTCCGCATTTGGGCTTCTCGTGGCTCCAGCTGCGAAGAGGACACCGTGTTCTTCCCGAAGAGCCTTCTGAAGGAGTCCATCGAGGCCGCCGGCCCGCTGGTTCCGACCAGCCAGATGTCCGGCCTGGACAAGGACCTCATCATGAAGTGCAACCTCCCGCAGTGGGAGCTCTCCGCCGAGTGGCAGAGCAAGTTCATGCACTACATGATCGAGAAGCACGGCGTTGAGGTCATCTTCAGTCACTTCCACAACTGTGACCTGCAGGGTCACTGCTACATGAAGTACATGAAGAACCGCGACACCAGCCGCTACGACGAGTCCGAGGTCGTGAAGTTCGCCGAGGCAACCTACAAGGTCACCGACGACTACATCGGAAGCTTCATGCACCTGCTGGACGAGGGTTGGACCATCCTTCTGGTTTCCGACCACGGCCTGATGTGCTCCGAGGAAGAGTCCGTCGCTCAGGGCGACAACATGGGCGTCAGCCTGGAGCCGCTGCACAAGTGGGGTTACACCGTTCTGAAGCGCGATGAGGACGGCAACGAGATCCCTGAGATCGACTGGACCAAGACCCGCGCCATCATGACGCGCTGCAACAGCATCTACATCAACGTGAAGGGCCGCGACAAGCACGGTATCGTCGAACCCGAGGACCAGTTCGCCCTCGAGGAAGAGATCATCACGAAGATGTACGAGTACAAGCATCCGAAGACGGGTTACCACCTGTTCGCGTATGCTCTGCACAACCGCGACGCCATCCTGCTTGGCATGGGCGGCCCGAACGCCGCGGACATCATCTTCAACGTCAGCGGCCTTTACGCCGAGGACCATGGTGGCGGCCTTTCGACCTCGCTTGGTTACAACGACACCTCGCTCAGCCCGATCTTCGCGGCAGCAGGCCCCGGCATCAAGGAGAACTTCCGTACCGACATGTACATCCGCGAGGTTGACGTGGCGCCTACGGCAGCAGCTCTGCTGGGTGTTCGCTTCCCCGCACAGTGCGAGGGCGCACCTGCCTACAGCATCTTCTCCGAGGATCTGTAGAAAAACTCTTGCAGCTTCGCGCGATAGGTCCTCCCACCTGCGCTGAAGCGATATAGCTCGAACGGGGCACTGCAAACGTCCGCTCCGCTAGAGGAATCGACCCAGCCGGTCCACCTTCCCTTTGCCGGTTGGGTCGTTCCATGTCGTCGTTCGAATGCGGCGACATGGGCAGAAACCGTCCTTATGGGCGGCTTCTTTCATTTTGCGCGGTGCGAGCGTCGTCGCTTCGCCGCTGGTGTCGTCATCGTCTTTCACTATGGCATGTTTGTGGGACTGCCCGCCTTGCTTCTAGAGCCGGGGTCTCGTCGTGTTTATACTGAACTCATCGAGCAAGCGTGCTCCTAAACCTGAGCAGCTTACGTCGACCGCCGCAAAGCGGGGTCGCCATGCGAATCTGTGCCGGCTTGCCGAAACCCAAGACAACTGAATCGTCGGGCGCATCTCATGCGCATTTCATCAGTGCGCTCTGCTTGCGATGTTCGATTCCGGGTGGCGCATGAAGAGGTGGCTTTTGCGCGTCCGTTGCGGTTTGGTTGCCTCCCGTTGTTAAGAGCAAGCTGTGAAAGGAAACATATGCAAGGAAGGTCTCTTACGTTGCTGCTGTTCGTTTTGTACGGCAGCGCATTTTTGGCGGGTTTCAACGAGAACCTGATGAACGTCGCGCTCGTTTCGATCATGAACGAGTACGGCATCGATTCGGTTGCCGCGCAGTGGACGGTTACCGGTTACATGATCGCTGGCACGATCGTGGTTATGTGCATGGCGTTTCTCTTTCGTCGTATCCCGCTGCGTACGCTGTATTATGCGGCAGCGCTGTTCAGCTTTGTTGGATCGCTGATCGGCATCTTCGCGTCGAGCTTCGCGCTGTTGATGGTTGCGCGATTGATCCAGGCCGTCGGTAGCGGCATCTTCATCCCGCTTATGATGAACACCATTTTGGTGGTCACGCCCAAGAACAAGCTGGGAACCTACCTGTCAATTGGCAGTTGCATGATCACGTTCGGCCCGGCGCTTGCGCCCGTTGTGTGCGGCGCGGTTGTCACGGCGTTCGGGTGGCACAGCATCTTCGTGGTGCCCACTGTCGCTATGGCCGTTCTTGCCGCCGTCGCGGTGCCTTCGGTCAAGAACATGGAGAACCAGGAAGCGCATCTTGATGTTGCGTCCGTCGTGCTTTCGGCGGTTTTCTTGATGTCGCTGAGCTTTGGCTTGGTCATGCTCACGCTGGACGCGTTTGTTGCTGCGATCTCTCTTGTCGTGATGGCTGTTTCCGTTGCGCTGTTCATTCTTCGCCAGCTGCGTTGCGAGAACCCGCTGATCGACCTTACGCCCATGAAGAGCATCGCGTTTTGGCCGTCCATCATTTTGACCACCATCGCCATGATGGGAAGCTTCAGCTGCAGCGTTTTGCTGCCGATGTATCTTGAGGGAGCGACTGGTTTGACGGCGTTCATGGCGGGTTTGACCATCCTTGTTCCTGTGTTGGGCAACGCCGCAACGTCGCTTTTGGGCGGCCGCATCATGGACTCGCGCGGTGAATGGCCGTTGCTTCCCGTTGGATATGCGGTTGTTGCTTGCGGTTTTGCGATTCTGGCTTTCCTGGCTCCCACTCTTTCGCTTCCGGGCATGTTCGTCGGCGCATTTTTGGTCATGTCGGGTACCGGCTTGATTTTCTCGCCGTCGCAGTCGGCGGGATTCAAGACGCTCACTCCCGAGCAGAACCCCTTTGGCGTGGCGCTTTCCACCACGTTCGTTCAGATCGCGGCTTGCATCGCGCCGTCCCTTTACACGGGCATCCTTACCTCGGGTCAGATGGGATCGCTCGCCGCTGGCGCCTCACCGCAGGTTGCTTTGGCAAACGGTTTTTCGTCGGCCATGATGGTTGCCATGTTCGTGGCGGCGGCTGGATCGCTGATCGGCTTCGCCTATGCTCGCGCGGCCGTAAGGCGTAGGGAGAATGCCAAGATCAAGCGCCAGGCCATGCCCGCAAACGAGCGTCCCTTGGCGCGCCTTGTCCAGCCAGAGCCCTACACGCTTCCCGCCGATGCGCCCGTGAGCGCTGCGATGCAGCTGTTCGTTGATCGCAAGATCGGCGGCCTTCCTTTGGTGGATGACCAGGGAAAACCTGCTGGGTTCGTGTCGGACGGCGACGTCATCAGGTTCCTTGCTGACAAGCATCCGCTGATCACCAACGCGTACACGATGATCGAGACGGCGAACAACCAATCGTTCGACGAGCGTTTGAACGAGCTTCTTAATTTGCCGCTGCGCGACATCGCCACCGATAAGCTTGTCTCGCTTGATTCTTCGGCCACGCTCGAAGAGGCGTGTTCGCTGCTTGTCACGCACAAGCTGAAGAAGGTGCCGGTTGTTCAGGGCGACCGCATCGTCGGCACCATCAACCGCAGCGATCTTCTGCGCTACGCCATGGAGCGCAGCCTTCAGGTAGCGAGCGCTTAGCGTTTCGGCTTCGCTTCGCGATTAAGGCACCGCAACATCGCGGCCCCGTGCAACCGAACCGCCTCCCATTTCTTGGATACGAGGAATGGGACGCAGTTCGCAACTGCGTACGGGGCCGCTTTGCGTTTGCCTGCGCCCTCGACACTGCCTCTTCTTGTTGCGTAACCTTGTATGTCGTACCCTGTTCTTTACTGTTTTTGCTCGCGAACATCCGAAAGAGAGACCGATGGCAGAGAAGTCTTCCGGCACCGATTTCCATATGGACTGCGTGAAATGCAACGGCGCGATGGAGCTAAGTGATGACGGCTTGGCTCTGGAATGCCCCTATTGCGGTAATCGCGAACCGCTTGACGCGGCCACGCTCGAGCGCCTGCGCGCGATCGACGAGAAGGAACTTGCAGCGGAAAAAGAGCGCACCCGCGCAGAACTTAAGAAGCAGCAGGCCGAATGGGAGCGCAAGGACGAAGCGAAGCGAAAGCGCCGCCGGGTTCTTCGCATTCTTGCGTGCATTTTCTTTTTCCTGATCCTTCTTTCTGCCGCCTGCAGCGCAATAGAGGATGCGCTGTACGAAAGGGAGCAGGTGCAAAAGCTGAATTCGAGCTACGACTGGCCGACCAGCGGGCTGGGCCAGAAGATTCCGCAGCCGAAATCGACCACCGGATACATCTCGTTGAATTACAGTGATTCGTTCGACATCGAGGTTCCTGCCGACGAGGGCGATTACGACGAATACCTCGAGGAATGCCGTAAGTGGGGTTTCACCGTCGATCCCGTTTCGGGGAGGACTTCCTACAAGGCGTACAATTCCGAAGGCTATCGTCTGAGCGTCTATAATTGGTCGGCTTCGGGTACGTTGGACATCAGCGTCGATGCGCCGCTTGAAATGAACGATATCGTATGGCCATCGAATGGCATGGGCGCGTTGCTTCCCGCTCCGCCTTCGTTGAAGGGCATGATCGAATCCGAATACGCTTCGGGTTTTCAGGCTTATGTTGGGGACATTTCGCCTGAGGCGTTCAGCGTGTACGCAGATGCATGCATTGCGGCTGGCTTCAACGTCGATTATCGCAAGCGTAACGACTACTTCTACGGCGAGAACGCCGACGGCGCTCATTTGAACCTTGAGTACGAGGGGTTCAATACCATGAGCATTCATTTGTACGCACCCGAGAAATAGTACAGTGGATAACGTTCGCCCTGTAATAGCGACCGTTCATGGGCGCAATCAGGGCATTTGCGTTAAAGACTCGTGAATGGATCGGTTTTTGGAGAGCTTTGCCTCCGATGACTTTATAATGATCCCCACTGATTTTAGGAGCTTTCGGCCGCGATCCCGCGGTTTTGGGGGTTTCGCAAGCCGATCTCATAGGGAGAACCACATGGAATTCGTCAACACATTTTGGGCGTTGGTGCCGCCTGTCGTCGCCATCGTCCTCGCTCTAATCACGAAAGAGACGTACAGCTCGCTGTTCATCGGCATCGTCGTGGGCGCCCTGCTGCTGGCAGGCCTTGACCCCATCCAGACGATGAACAACATCATCAGCAACGAGATTCCCGTTGCTGATGGCGGTGACCCGCTGGTTGTCGGCTTCGTGCACGCCATCAGCGATGCCAGCAACGCCGGCATCTTCATCTTCTTGATCATGCTGGGTGCCATGGTTGCGCTTATCAATGCGGCTGGCGGTTCTGCTGCGTTCGGCAAGTGGGCTGCTTCGCACATCAAGACCCGTGTTGGCGCGCAGCTGTCAACGTTCGTCTTGGGTGTTTTGATCTTCATTGATGACTATTTCAACTGCCTGACGGTTGGCTCGGTTATGCGTCCCGTTACCGATGCGTGCAAGATCAGCCGCGCCAAGCTGGCTTACATCATCGACTCGACCGCTGCCCCCATCTGCATGATCGCGCCGATTTCCTCGTGGGCCGCTGCTGTTTCGGCAACCGCCTCCGACCTTGATAACGGCATGAGCGGCATCCAGCTGTTCATCTCGGCTATTCCGTTCAACTTCTACTCGCTTCTGACCATCGTCTTCGTTGTCGCGCTGTGCATCATGGGCTTCGATTACGGCCCCATGGCCAAGAAGGAGCTTGAGGCCTACCGCGAAGGCAAGTCCGGTTCTCTGGGCGGCGAGGTTAGGATCACCAACGAGAAGGCTTCGCTGTGGGACATGATGATCCCGGTCATCATCTTGATTGTTTGCTGCATCGTCGGCATGCTGTACGTCGGCGGCTTCTGGGATCCCGAAGCCGACGGCTACATGAGCCTGATCGGCGCTTTCGCTGACACCAGCGCATCCATCGGCCTGCCGTGGGGCGGTATCATCGCTTTGGTTGCCACCGTCGCTTACCTGGTGCTTCGCAAGGTCATCTCGTTCAACCGCGCTATGGAGTGCCTGATCGAGGGCTTCAAGGCCATGGTTCCGGCTCTGCTCATCCTCACCTTCGCTCTTACCCTGAAGCTCACCACCACGGCTCTTGGCGCCGACGTGTTCGTCGCGGGTCTGATGGAGGGTGCTGCAGCCAGCTTGTTCAACATGCTGCCTGCCATCATCTTCCTGGTTGCTGTGTTCCTGGCGTTCTCGACGGGCACCAGCTGGGGCACGTTCGGCATCCTGATCCCTATTGTTACCGCCATCTTCGCCACCAGCGATTACACGCTGATGACCATCGGCATCTCGGCTTGCTTGGCTGGCGCTGTTTGCGGCGACCACATCTCGCCGATTTCCGACACCACCATCATGGCATCGGCTGGCGCGAACGTGAATCACATCGATCACGTCAACACGCAGCTGCCGTACGCCCTGACCGTTGCCGGTGTGTCGTTCGTCTGCTTCGTGATTGCCGGCTTCGTGCAGAACTTCCTGATCTGCCTGGCCGTTGGCATCATCTTGATCGTCGGCATCCTGACCGTGCTTAAGCGCACGATCGGCGTGAACGCTTCTGCTGAATAACTCGGAGCGGTGGCGTTTGGGGCGGCAATGCCCCGGCTACGTTGAACAACGTGGCTAGATTTGCTGCAAGATCGAATTAAGGGAGTCGCTTTGGCGGCTCCCTTTCTTTGTGTCTGGTGACGTTCTTTGCGCCTTGCACAGATTTTCCCGTTTTGTGGGGGTGGGGGCGCGTGATTGCGAGCGGCGCTCTGCCCGATCTGGGGTTTTGCGATGACGGATGCGGAAGGTGAGCGTGTGCTTTGTTTTCCGTATCGTAAAAGGCCGCAAAACGGTCGAATCTGTGCAGCCGGGACAGACAAGGCGCCCAGGTTCGCGCGACCGCAAACCCAGCGCGTTCAGCTCGGATTTTGCGAAAGATAGCTAATGTAGCAGCCGGCTAATGCGAAAGCTAGCTAATGCCGCACTTTTAGGCCAGCGAGAATGCGTAGAACATCTTCGACTGGCTGACCAAGGTGCTGACATCCCAGGTTTTCTCGGAACGCTCGGCGGAATAGGGATCGTTGATGATGACTTTGCCGTCGGCATCAAGGCCGCACGCCACGATGAAATGGCCGTTTTGGGTGAAATCACCGGGGCCCACGTTGATAATCAGCACCTGACCTGCAGAAAGCGGCGCGGTCAGGTTGGAAGGTTGGGGGTTCAGTTGGTTGCACGTAAGCCCCAGCTGCTCGGCGGCGCTGAAAAGGAACTTAGTGTCGGTGCCGTCGTACTGTGTTTCGAAACCGCCATTGGTTGCGATGACGCCCATGTCGTAGGGCGACTTGTCGGTTAGGCCGGTCAGCGCCTGGTAAACCATGGCGAACGACGTGGGGCAGCATCCCGTCAGCGCAAACGTGGTGGAGCTGTACTGGGTGTAGCCCCAGCGCTTGTCCCACTGGTACAGGCGCGGCACGTTGGTCTTGCTCTCGGCGGACGGCGTGGATGCGTCACCCGAGGGCTTGTCTTGCGGGTACATGTTGGGCCAATCGCGTACGAACGATGCGGCTTCGGGCTCGTTTCCGGCCAAGCGCAAAAGTTTGCCCTGAACTGCGGTGCCGTCGGCAGTGTACGAGTCGGGGTGCGAGGCAACCCAGTATGCGTCCTCGTTGTTGCTGGCGGTTTGCAGCAGAGCGGCGGCGTCTTCGGCGCCCAAAAGGTTCTCAAGCGCGGCTTTGTCGGGCTTTGAGCCGTCCTCATTGGAATACGAAGATGCGCTCACGGCCTTCTGAGCTTCGCGAAGATCCTGCTGAACAGGGTCGGCGGGCGTGGCGCAGGCGCGGATAACCAGAACCAAAATAACGAGGATGGCAACCGCTGCTGCAATGCCAATGAGGGCGCTGCGCTTGCCGAAACGCTCGACGGCGTTGGCATAGGCGTTCGCGAAGAAATCGCCGATGCCCTTGAATGCGTTGGCGATGGCGGCACCTGCGCCCGCTAGGGCGTTGGCGGCCTGCTGTGAGCGCTGCGGTGATTGTGCGGGTTTGCGGTTCGTACCCGAGCGGGGTGCTTGCGGACGCTGCGATTGGCGCGGCCTCTGCGATCCTGCAGGGCGATGGCCTTGCGGCATGTGCACGCGGCTGGACGGCTGCGCTTCGCCGCGTTTCGCCTGGCGAGCCTGCAGTCGCTTGCGTGCGGCTTCCTTGCGAGCTTCGTCGCTCATGAAATCGTCGGACATCGTGTCTCCTTCAAGGCATGCACACCTGCGCGTCGGTGCCTTTCAGCTCCTCTTCAGTCAGTTGGATTGTATCCGAATTGCCGTTTTTCTGCAGATCTTGACCTGCTGGCTGCGCTCTTATTCGATCAGCGGAAACGGTAGTACAATCACCAGAAATGAAAGCTATGGTGAACTACTCGCTATGGTGATCAGCGGCAATACGCGTTAATGGGAGATGATTTCGTTGGAGAAGAAAGATCTCGACTGGGGCAACCTGAGCTTCGATTACATGCCCACCGATTACAGCTACGTCTGTAATTTCAAGAACGGTGAATGGGAAGAGGGCGGCCTGACCACCGACCACTCCATCCAGCTGTCCGAGTGCGCGGGCATTTTCCATTACTGCCAGGAGGTTTTCGAGGGCCTGAAGGCATACACCACCGAGGACGGCGACATCGTCTGCTTCCGTCCCGACCTGAACGCCAAGCGCATGAGCGATTCCGCCGAGCGCCTGTGCATGCCCTCGTTCCCCGAGGGCAAGTTCATCGAGGCCGTTAAGGAAGTCGTTAAGGCGAACGCCGCTTGGGTTCCGCCGTACGGCTCGGGCGCCACGCTGTACGTTCGTCCGTTTATGATCGCCACGGGCATCGTCATCGGCGTTTCCCCTGCCACCGAGTACCAGTTCCGCATTCTGGTCACGCCGGTCGGCCCGTACTTCAAGGGCGGCGACACGGCTGTCACCTTGGGCATCTCCAAGTATGACCGCGCTGCTCCGCATGGCACCGGCAACATCAAGGCCGGTCTGAACTACGCCATGAGCATCAAGGCCGGCGTCGAGGCCCACGCAGCTGGCTATGCCGAGAACCTGTACCTCGATTCCGAGAGCCGCACCTATGTTGAAGAGACGGGCGGCGCCAACATCCTGTTCGTCGACAAGGCGGGCAACCTTGTTGTTCCGCAGTCGCACACCGACTCCATCCTTCCGTCGGTCACGCGCCGTTCGCTGGTCACCGTTGCCAAGGACATGCTGGGCATGAACGTCATCGAGCGCCCGGTCAAGTTCGACGAGGTGCTTGCTGGCGACTTCGTTGAGTGCGGTCTGTGCGGCACGGCTGCCGTCATCAGCCCCGTTGGCCACATCGAGGGCGAGGGCGTCGACGTCGAGTTCCCCGACGGCGCCGTAACCTCCGGCCCTGTTATGAAGAAGCTGCGCGAGACCCTTACCGCCATCCAAAGCGGCAAGATCGAGGGTCCTGCCGGTTGGGTTGTCAAGATCTGCTAGACTACGCCCCATTCAAGCATGATGCGCCGGACGCCTACTGGGTGCCCGGCGCTTTGATTATCCAAGGAGCGCCACATGGCCGAAGAAACACCCGCACGACGCAACCCGCCGTTCCAGAGCATCTCGTTCACATTGGTTCAGGATCGCTTGGGACGCAAGCTCTTTCGCATGAAGCGCGTTGGCGAAGAGTACGAGCTGCATGTCGAAAAGGGCAGCTCGTCGAATCCGTCGACGCAGTTCACGCGTATGGTTCCGCAGGAGACGGCGCAGCGTTTCAAGGATGCACTCGATGCTTTGGGCGTGTTCTCGTGGGAAGAGAAGTATGGCGATGCGTCCGCGCCCGGCTCGATGCGCTGGTCGCTGAACACGGTGTTCAAGGAAGACGTCTTCAGCGTGGCATCGAAGGGCGGAAGCGACGCCCCGCGTGCGTTCGACGCTTTCTTGGAAGAGCTGTACAAGCTTGACTTCCCGCGTCCGGAAAAGGCAACCCCTTCGCCTGCTGTCGCCGCCAAGTCGCCGATTCCGACCATGGGCGCCGCCGGTTTTGAGATGAGCAACGTGCTGCGTTCGATGGGTCTTGATCCGTCTTCTCTTCCCGAGGGCATGGGCGACGCGCTCAGCCAGATGCTGGGCAGCGTTTCCTCGGCGGACGCCATCGACGCCATGTCGCAGATGCGACGCAACCCCATGGAAATGCAGCAGCGTATGAAGGACGAGTTCAGTCATCTTTCGCCGGACGAGCAAGAAAAGATGATTGATGCCCTTTCAAAGACGGGTATTGCCTCTCGCGCCTGGTGGGAGCGATTCCTTCGAGGCTTATAGATTCTTGTGATACCATATTTAGTTAATGCCGCAGCCGTGAAATAACGGTTGTGGTGTTGCGGTTTTGGGGGAAACCGCAGGTCAATTACGTGTTGCTGGTTTTGAAAGAAGAGGTTGAAACATGGCAACAAGCAGCGAGGAAGATTACCTGCGCGCTATTTATGAGTTGGATAACGGTACGGGCATGGTCCGTTCTGTTGACGTTGCAACTGCGTTGGGTGTTAGCAAGCCCAGCGTGAACAAGGCTCTGACTGTTCTCGAGGAGGAGGGCTACATCACGCGCATGCGTTACGCCCCCATCCAACTTACTCACAAAGGCAAGATCAACGGCAAGCGTCTGCAGGATCGCTACCAGGCTGTTCAGGCGTTCCTTGTTGAAAAGCTTGGCATCAAGCCCGAGATTGCTGCCGAAGAGGCTCACAAGATGGAGCATGCGCTGTCCAAGGACACCGTCACTCGTCTGAAGGAGTTCATGGATTCAGAAGCTTCGGCAAAATAACGGCAAAGTCGTCATGCGGCTTGGTTCTCGTCAGACGTTAGGCACAAAGTGCAAGGCATCGCATTCGCGGTGCCTTTTCTTTTGCTTGCAGGCGGAATGGCGGGCTGCTCTGCTATGTGCATCACTTCGCCGCCGCTTCGGCTTTTGTTGGCGGGCACGCTGAATGCCCCGATTCTTTCCTTGCAGCTGCATCGCGAGCGTGCGATGATCGAAGCGTTGAGCGAAGGAGGCAAGAATGGAGAACGTCGACGCGAATGGATTGACCGAGGCTCAGTTCCTTGTGGAATACAAGCAGAAGGATTACCCGAAGCCCTCGTTGACGGCGGACATGGCGGTGTTCCGTCCTGTTGACGGCCCCGATGGCGAATGGGAGGTTCTGCTGATCCGCCGCGGCGGGCATCCGTTCTTGGGCTGCTGGGCTTTTCCCGGTGGGTTCGTCGAGCCGGGGGAAGATGCCGATCAGGCTGCCGTTCGCGAGCTTCAGGAGGAAACGGGGTTGGTCGATGTCTCCTTGGAGCAGTTCGGTTTGTACAGCACGCCGGGCCGCGATCCTCGTGCATGGACCGCGTCCGAAGCGTATCTGGGCGTTGTCGGCAAGAACGTGCAGGCGTGTGCCGGTGATGATGCAGCCGACGCGAAGTGGTTCAGCTTGTCGCTGATCGAGATCGATCAAACGGGGAGGTATCGTTTGGCTGCAACCGCGGCGGAAGACAAGCTGCTCGTTGAGTTCTCAGTGTCGCTTCGCATGTTCGGGTCGTGCAAGGCAAGCGTGACCCGCTCGGAAGGTTTCGCCTTCGATCATGGCCGCATACTTGCCGATGCGTATTTGGCGCTGCAGGGGACGATCAGCTGCGACTAGACGGTGGCAGGACGATTAATCGCGAAGACGCCGCGATAAGCGAGATCCGATCAAACGGCAATGCGGATCATCTGCGCGCTCGCCGCATTGGCCGTTGCATCGCCGTCTCACTCATATCAAGCAAAAAAGGAAGCCCGGGCATTTGCTCGGGCTTCCTTCGTGTTCGTGTATGTTGCGATGCTCAAGTGCGTTGCCGTTGGGCGGTTAGCACGAGAAGTAATCGACGCCGCCTTCGATGATGGGCTGGAAGGTGCGGTCGGGGATGTTCTGGTACACGCCGTCGCTCCAGCGCTCGCTGTGGCCCATCTTGCCGAAGACGCGGCCGTCGGGGCTGGTGATGCCTTCGATTGCCCAAACAGAACCGTTGGGGTTGGCGGCAAGGTCCATGGAGGGATCGCCATTGGCATCAACATACTGGGTGGCGATCTGGCCAGCGGCCTTCAGCTGCTCAAGCAGCTCGGGGCTTGCGACGAAGCGGCCTTCACCATGGCTGATGGCCACGGTGTGCATGTCGCCAACCTCGCAGCGGGAAAGCCACGGGGACATGGTGGACGCGATGCGCGTGCGGACGATGCTGCTCTGGTGACGGCCGATGTTGTTGAACGTCAGCGTGGGGCAGTTCTCGTCCATGGGGCGGATGTCGCCGAAGGGAACCAGACCCAGCTTGATAAGCGCCTGGAAGCCGTTGCAGATGCCCAGGATCAGGCCATCGCGGTTCCACAGCAGGTCGCGCACGGCCTCGGTGACCTCGGGGGCGCGGAAGAACGCGGTGATGAACTTGGCGGAGCCGTCGGGCTCGTCGCCGCCGCTGAAGCCGCCGGGGATCATGAGGATCTGGCTCTCGCGGATGCGCTTTGCAAGTTCCTTGGTGCTTTCAGCGACAGCGGCGGGCGTAAGGTTGTTGATGACGAACGTGTCGGGCTTGGCGCCGGCACGCTGGAAAGCGCGTGCGGTGTCGTACTCGCAGTTGTTGCCCGGGAACACGGGGATGATGACGCGCGGCGCGCCGATGGTGCCGTCGTAGGTAAGCGGCAGCTTCTCGGCGAAACTGATGGTCTCGACCTGCGGGGTTTCGATGCCGACGGCCTTGCTGCGGTAGGGGTACACAGGCTCGAGCTTGCCTTCGTAGGCGTCAAGGACCTTGTTGAGGTCGATGGTCTCGTCGCCTGCGACGAAGGTGAACTCGGCCGTGGTGGTGCCCGTCAGGTTGATGCGAACCGCGTCGCTACCGGCAGGAGCCTGCGCTTCGTCGGCAAGTTCGACCAGGAAGGCGCCGTAGGTGTTCTTGAACAGGACGTCCGTGGGAACGCCGTGGTTCAGTTCGAAGCCGATGCGGTTGCCCAAAGTGGCCTTGAACAGGGCCTCGGCGCCGCCACCAAAGCCGAGCGTGGAAGCGGACAGCACAACGCTGTCGTCGATGAGCTTCTGAACGATGTCCATAGCCTCGCGTTGACCGGCTGCGTCGGGACGACCGTCAGGCAGGTAGTCGTGGGCTTCGATGCAGAAGACGCGATGGCCTGCGCCCTTGAACTCGGGGCTGATGATGTGGTCGGTCTTGCCAACGGCGGTGGCGAAGCTGACAAGCGTGGGCGGAACATCCAGGTCCTCGAAGCTGCCGGACATGGAGTCCTTGCCGCCGATGGATCCAACTTCGAAGTCGAGCTGGGCCATGAGCGCGCCCAGAAGCGAAGCCGCAGGCTTGCCCCAACGCTCGGGGACGGTGCGCAGGCTGCCGAAGTATTCCTGGAAGGTGAAGTACGCGTCCTCACGCTTGAAGCCAGTGGCGATGAGCTTGGAGAGGCTCTCGACGACGGCAAGGTAAGCGCCGGAGAACTGGTTCTTCTCTGAAAGGTACGGGTTGAAGCCCCATGCCATGCCGGAGCACGTGGTGGTCTCACCGTCAACGGGAAGCTTGGCGACCATTGCCTGGGCAGGGGTGAGCTGGGTCTTGCCGCCGAAGGGCATGAGTACGGTGGAAGCACCGATGGTCGAGTCGAAGCGCTCGGACAGGCCCTTGTTGGAGCAGACGTTCAGGTCGGTGACCACGTCAAGCAGGCGCTCTTCGAATGTATCGCCCTTCCAAGCTGTCTGGTAGGTCTCCTGCTTGGGGATGCGGACGCTCATTTCCTTGGAAGCGCCGTTCGATGCCAGGAAGTCGCGGCTGATGTCGACGATGGCGTCGCCGTTCCAGATCATGCGGACGCGGGCTTCCTCGGTGACGGTGGCAACGGGCGTGGCCTCGAGGTTCTCTTCATGGGCATAGCGGATGAACTCGTCGACGTCGGCTGCAGCCACATCGACGGCCATGCGCTCCTGGCTTTCGGACAGGGCAAGTTCGGTGCCGTCAAGACCGTCGTACTTCTTGGGAAGCGCGTTCAGGTCGACGCGGATGCCGTCGGCAAGCTCGCCGATGGCAACGCTGACGCCGCCTGCGCCGAAGTCGTTGCAGCGCTTGATGAGGCGCGTGGCCTCGCCGCGACGGAACAGGCGCTGGATCTTGCGCTCGACGGGTGCGTTGCCCTTCTGGACCTCGGCACCGCACCCGTCGAGCGATTCCATGTTGTGGGCCTTGGACGAGCCAGTTGCACCGCCGATGCCGTCACGGCCGGTGCGGCCGCCCAGCAGGATGACGATGTCACCCGGGGTAGGCGTTTCGCGACGGACGTGGTCGGCGGGCGTGGCGCCCACAACCGCGCCGATCTCCATGCGCTTAGCGGCATAGCCGGGGTGGTACAGCTCGTTGACCTGGCCGGTTGCCAAGCCGATCTGGTTGCCGTAGCTGGAGTAGCCGGCTGCGGCGGTGGTGACCAGCTTGCGCTGGGGAAGCTTGCCGGCAAGCGTTTCGGACATAGGAGCCAGCGGGTTCGCGGCGCCGGTGACGCGCATTGCCTGGTAAACGTAGCTGCGGCCGGACAGAGGATCGCGGATGCAGCCGCCAATGCAGGTTGCTGCGCCGCCGAACGGCTCGATCTCGGTGGGATGGTTGTGCGTCTCGTTCTTGAACAGGAACAGCCAATCTTCCTCTTGGCCGTCGACGTCGACCTTCACCTTGACGGTGCAGGCGTTGATCTCTTCGGATTCGTCGAGGTTCTTCAGAGTGCCCGTGGACTTCAGGTAGCGGGCGCCGATGGTGCCCAGGTCCATGAGGCAGATGGGTTTCTCGTCGCGGCCAAGCTCGTGGCGAAGCTCGAGGTACTTGTCGAAGGCGGCTTTGATCACTTCGTCATCGATCTGCACGTCGGTGAGCTCGGTGCCGAACGTGGTGTGGCGGCAGTGGTCCGACCAGTAGGTGTCGATCATCTTGATTTCGGTGATGGTGGGGTCGCGCTGCTCTTCGGCGAAGTAGTCGCGGCACATCGTGATGTCGGCTAGATCCATGGCAAGGCCGCGGTCGGCGATGAACTGCGCAAGCTCGTCGGTGGAGAGCTTGGTGAAGCCTTCGACGATCTCGACGGGCTGCGGCGTGGGCTGAGCGATTTTCAGCGTCTCGCGCGGTGCGAGGCTTGCCTCACGCGTTTCGACGGGGTTGATGACGTAGTGCTTGATATCTTCCAGAGCCTGGTCGGTGCAGATGCCTTCGATGACGTAGATCTTGGTGAAAGCAACGACGGGACGCTCGCCTTGGCTGATGAGCTGAACGCACTCGGCGGCGGAGTCGGCGCGCTGGTCGAATTGGCCGGGAAGGGCCTCGACGGCGAAAACGCGGACGTTTTCGGGGAGCGCGACGATGCCCGTGGTGGGCTTGCCCTGACGGGCGAGTTCCTGGGCGGTTTCGGTGGCAAGCTGGGCGCCGCTGACGGGCAGGGTGCGGGTGGCATTGTCAACCTGAGGCTCGCTGAAGACAGTGGGCACGGTCTGGTCGAACAGGGCTTCGTCGATGCCCTCGACTTCGTACTGGTTGATTAGACGCAGATTCGCATCGGGCGAAAGGCCCTCGGGAACTGCGATGTGCAGTTCGGTGAGCAGCTGTTTCGCTTCTACGTCGAAACCGGGCTTCTTCTCTACGTAAATGCGCGAGACCATGAAATCCGCCTTCCTTGAAGTGCGCGTATTGGGTTTGATTGTTAATGGATGCCGTTGCGCGGGTGGAAACCGCTTCGCGTTTGGCGTCTCGACTTGCCATTATATAATGCTGGGCATGGGAAACGTTGAGAACATAAGCCGCTCGTCAGTTGTCCGCATTTTGCCGGGGCTGCACGACGCGCTTTGGGCGGTTGCGTGCGCGGTCGTTTTGGTGCCCGTTTGGACGGCGCCGGCGTTCGCGTACGTCGATCCGTCCATCATGACCTACACGATTCAGGCTGTTGCGGGCGTTGCCGTCGCTTTATTCACGGTGCTGGGCGTCGCGGCGCGCAGGTCGCGCAAGAAGCTGATGAAGCTGCTTGATTTCGACGAGAACGCTCGCCGCGAGGTTGATCCGCCCGTCCATCGCACCGATGGGAAGGGCGTGCCGGCAAACGCGGCTGTGGGTGTCGGCGAAGGCGTTGCCTGCGAAGGTGATGACGCTGCTGCAAGCGGGAGCGGCGTGCGTGCCGCCGGGAAAGCCGCTGCTGCGAGCGTCGGTGCTGGCCAGGGCAAGCACGCAGCGAAGTGCGCCCAGCGCAAGGGGCGTCGTGCGCGCAAGTACGCCCCGGCGTGGCGCACGCGTTTCAACTACGCGCTTCTGGCCTGCGCCTTCACGGTGTGCACCATCTTTGTGGTTGCCCCGTGCGAGGTTGTTGGCGGTAGCGCCGGCTCGCTGGTGTTCTCGCTTGCCGACGTGTGGTGGGTTGTGACATTGCCGGCCGTCGGAGTCGTTGCCGTGCTTGCGCTTTTGTTGTCGGCTCTGCGTGGCCGCATCTTCAATTTCTTCCTGGTGCTGGTTGCCAGCATTGGCGTTGCGGCGTACGTTCAGGTTCTTGTGTTGAACTACGGCATGCCGATTGCCGATGGCGGCACCATTGTGTGGGCCGAGCACAACACCATGATGGTTGTTTCCAGTGCGGTGTGGATTGCCATCATCGTGCTGTCCCTGCTGCTCAGCCTGTTCAACCGATTCCGCGCCCAGGGCGTTGTTGCCTTGGTCAGCGCTTGCCTCTTGGCGGTGCAGGGTGTCGGCGTGGCAAGCCTGTTCATTGCCCCGCCGGCGGCAACCGAGCAAGCGGGCGGCATGGACGACCTCACGCATACCAATTTGGTCTCGCAGACCGAGTCGGTTCTGACTGAAGACGGCCTGTATTCGGTTTCCAGTAAGAACAACGTGATCGTGTTCGTGTTGGACACCTACGATCAAACGCTTTTGAATACCGTTTCCAACATGAATTCGCATATGCTTGATGAGATGACGGACTTCACCGAGTTCACCAACTGCACGGGCTCGATGACTCCTACGCGTTTCGCGGTGCCGTATCTGCTTACGGGCGAGCTGCCCAAGGTGGGCGAGGATTCCAACGTTTATCTGGCGAACCGTTATGCGCGCGGAACGTTTTTGGCCGACGCGCAGAACGCGGGCTACTCGGTTGGTCTGTACACCGACTCGTTGCAGATCGGAAGCTTGCCCGAAGCCGAACAGAGGGCCATTGCGGCAACTACCATCAACATGCACAAGGTTGCGGCATCGAGCTTGGATTTCCGCGGCACCTTCGAGGCTTTGTGCCAGATCGCCTTGTACCGCGATGCCCCGTGGCCACTTAAGCACAATTTCTGGTATTACACCGACCAGATCAACGGCCGCATCGTCAGCTACAACTCCGACGCCGAGCCGGGCGAGCGCGTTTACACCATGAACGACCCGCGCTACTACGGCCAGCTGCTGCACCAGGGCCTTGCGGTTGACGACGATGCGCCCGCCGGTGCGTTCCGCTTCATTCACTTGCTGGGCGCCCACTACCCGTACTCCATCGACGAGCATGCGAACGACCTGGGTACTGACAATTCCACTAAAGAGCAGCAGGCGCAGGGTTCGATGTACATCGTGGCCGAATACCTTCGTCAGTTGAAGGAGCTGGGCGTGTACGATCAGTCGACCATCGTCATCACGGCTGATCACGGCAAGTGGTTCCTGACGCCCGAGCCCCTGACCACCACCAGCACGCCCATCATGTTGGTGAAGCCCGCGAAGCAAAGCGTCGATGAACCTGCTGCCGCTGCTTCTGCAGCCAGCGGCGTTCAGAAGTCGACCATGCCCGTCAGCCATCACGATTACTTGCCGACGGTTGCCCAGGCTATGGGACTAGATTCGTCGAAATACGGCAGCGGTCAGACGTTCTTCGAGGTGAACGACCCCGATCGCGTGCGCACCTATTTGACCACCGACAGCATCGGCTTGCGCGGAATCGGTTGGCGCGAGTACGCCGTCGTGGGCGATAGTCTGCGCATATCGAATTGGCACGAGACCGGCAATTATTGGAGCATCGAGGAATAGGCGCTTGCCGAATTGTTTCAGCGTCGTTGCACCCCTTCTCCTGGCTTTTGTCGGTCGCATATAATTGGATTCGCTTTCGCTTCGAATTGAAATGAACGCAAAGGCGCAAGGGATGGGGGACCACATGATTTATCGCGATTTCCAGGATGAGAAACTTTCCAACCTCGGGCTTGGCCTGATGCGCCTTCCCGTGCTTGACGGGGACGACAGCAAGATCGACGAGGCGGCCACGTTCGAGATGATCGACTACGCCTACAGCCACGGCGTGAACTATTTCGACACCGCGTGGGGTTATCACGGCGGCAACTCCGAGCTGACGACTGGTCGCGCGCTGAAGCGCTATCCGCGTGAAAGCTTCAATCTGGCTTCGAAGTTCCCTGGCTACGATGTGACGAATTTCGGCAAGCATGAAGAGATTTTCGCGACGCAGCTTGAGAAACTGCAGGTCGATTACCTTGATTTCTATCTCCTTCACAACGTGAACGAGTTGAACATCGAACAGTATCTTGACGACGAGCAGTTCGGAACCATCAGTTACTTCGTCGAGCAAAAGAAGGCTGGCCGCATCAGGCACCTGGGCTTCTCGTGTCACGGGTCGTTCGACACGTTCAAGCGATTCCTTGACAAGTACGGCGACGACATGGAGTTCTGCCAGATCCAGCTGAACTACATGGACTGGACCTTCCAAGAGGTCAATCGCAAGGTTGAGTATCTTAACCAGTTGAATATGCCCATTTGGGTGATGGAGCCCTTGCGCGGCGGCAACCTGGTGGAATTCGAAGACTGCGATAAGCCCGCGCTTGAGGCACTCCGCCCGGGTGTTTCCGCTGTTGAATGGGCGTATCGCTTCCTCCAGAGCATCCCTGGCGTTGCCATGGTGCTTTCCGGCTCGTCGACCATGGAACAGCTTGAGCAGAACATCCAGCTGTTCAGCGAAGACAAGCCGTTGAACGAGCAGGAGATGCAGGCCATTCTTGCAGTGGGTCACCGTCTGGCAATCGCGGGCAAGTTGCCGTGCACCAAGTGCCATTACTGCACCAGCCATTGTCCCATGGGGCTTGACATCCCGTATCTGATCTCGCTTTACAACGAGCATACCTCGCGCGAGGGCATGCGCTTCATGGCGCCTATGGCGGTTGCGGCGTTGCCCGAGGACAAGCGTCCGAGCGCCTGCATTGCCTGCCGTGCATGCGAGGGCGTTTGCCCGCAGCAGATTGCAATCGCCGACACCTTCGCTCAGTTTGTAGAGATGCTGAAGGAATAGCCGCAGCCGCAAGGCGTAGGCTGGCGTTGATCATCCCCCAACGACCAACTTGCGTTCCCGTTGGCGAACAAGCAAACGAAACGAGCCCGGTGGCATTGCCATCGGGCTCGTCGCTCGTTGCGTTTCCGCTTGGTTGGGTTCGCGCTTTAGATCTCGTGAATGAACAGGCCGCTGCGCAGTTTCGGCTCGAACCACGTGGATTTGGGCGGCATCAGCATGCCCGCGTCGGCAACGGCGAACAGCTCGGAAATGGATGTGGGGTACAGCGCGAAAGCGCAGACGCTGTCATCGGCACAGCGGTGCTCAAGCTCGTCAAGGCCGCGGATTCCGCCGACGAAGTCGATGCGCTCGTCGGTGCGGGGATCGTGGATGCCCAGAACCGGCTCAAGCAGGATGTCGTGCAAAAGCGAGACGTCCAGGCCCGCAACCGGGTCGTCGGAGCGGTCTTCGGGGCGAACCACCAGGCGATACCAGGTGCCGTCAAGCAGCATGCTGAACTCGCCCTTGTTCTGCGGGCGCGCGGCTTCGGCGTTGCCCTCGGGACCGATCTCGGAAACATCGAAGCGCTTTTCGGCTTCGGCCAGGAAGTCGGCGGCCGACAGGCCGTTCAGGCTCTTCAGTACGCGGTTGTAATCAAGAATGGCCAGTTCGGAATCGGGGAACAGCACGCACAGGTAGTAGTTGAACGGCTCTTCGCCCGTGTAGTCTGGGTTTTCGGCGCGCATCTCCTTGGCAACGCGCGCGGCAGCGGCGTTGCGGTGATGGCCGTCGGCGATGTAGACGCTGTCCATATCGGCGAAGGCTGCATGCACAGCCTCGATCGCCGCGGGGTCGGCCAGTGCGAAGCCGCGATGGCGCACGCCGTCGTCGCCGGTGAAGTCGAACAGGGGCTCGCCGGCCTTTGCGACCTCGCAAGCGTTGCTGACCAGGTCGTTCTGATGGTATGCCAAGAAAATGGGACCGGTCTGCGCATTGCATTCGCGTACGTGGCGCACGCGGCCTTCCTCTTTCTCGGCGCGGGTGTTCTCGTGCTTCTTGATGGTGCCGTTCAGGTAATCGTCGACGGCGGCGCAGGCAACCAAGCCGGTTTGCGTGCGGCCGTTCATGGTGAGCTCGTACACGTAGAACTGCGGCTGCTCGTCGCGGACGAAGACGCCATCGTTCTTGGCGGCGCGCAGAAGCTCGCCTGCCTTGGCGAACGCCTCCTCGTCGGAAACCTGCTGGTCAATGGGGAAGTTCACCTGTGGCTGGTCGATGGCCAGAAACGACTCGGGGTTCTCGGCCACGATGCGGCGTGACTCTTCGACGCTGTACACGTCGTAGGGAAGCGCAGCCACGCGCTCGGTTTTCTGCGGAATGGGTCGAAGTGCTGCGAAAGGCCTGATGTCCGCCATTCTTGGCTCCTTGCTACTCGGCGACGCGAACTTTGACGACGATCTTGCTCAGCGGTCCCTGATGAAGACCGTTGGTGATACCCGGCTTGTGGGCTTCGCCGGGCCAAGCGATGCAGAAATCGCCGGCGCGCAGGCTGATGACGGACGGCATGCTGCCGGGCTCGTCGAATACCGAGAAGTCGTCGCCCGTCATGGGATGTTCTTCAAGGCTTGCGGGGGCTTCGACCAACAGCTCGGAACCATCGACAACCACCTGGATATCGGCGTATTCCTCGTGCATCTCGTACTGCTTGGCGTCGACTGGGACGGGCTCGTACGACTGCACGTTGGCGAAAACGCCGTCGGCGATGTCTACGCGACCCAGTTTAAGAGAGCCAAGGTCGGTGGTGCGCAGGAATGCGAAAGCTTGGTCGAATCGAGTGGAAATGCCGGCGTAGCGGTCGGCGTTGCTCAAAGAATCCTTGATCATGATGAGATGCCTCTCCTTCGCCCCGAAGGGCATGTTTTTGGTTGGCGCGGGGCGTTTCCCGTCCCGTTTTTCGAACAACGAGATTATATGCCGCTCTCCGTTGGTTTCAATTGTGAGAAGGAAACGCTTGTGCGCCGTTCGCGCGTGGAAGATTGGTACTATGAGCCGAGAAAAACGAACGTCGAAAGGGCTTTTGCACCCTGTTGAGGCGCTCTGGCGCCTCCAATTCCCGAAAGCGAGGCAAGCATGTCGTTGCGTGCATCCGATCCCAATAAAAAAGCCGATCAGCGCACTACCATGGACTTGGGCGCGGTGTTGCCCAAAACCGCCGAGGTTCGCGACGGCCACCTGTTCATCGGCGGCGTCGACATGGTTGAGCTTGCCCATCAGCAGGGAACGGCCTTGTACGTTTTCGACGAGGCCGACCTGCGCGATCGCATGGAGCAATATCGCAACAGCTTCCATTCCCGCTATCAGAATTCCGACGTGCTGTATGCAAGCAAGGCGTTCCTGAACAAGGAAGTGCTGCGCATCGCGATGGAAGAGGACATGTGCCTCGACGTGTCGGGCGGCGGCGAGCTTGCCTGCGCCCAAGCCGTCGGCTTCCCCATGGAGCGCGTTTTCGTGCATGGCAACAACAAAACGCCTGCTGAACTGCGCGAGGCGATTTCCGCAGGCGTTGGGCACATCGTGGTTGACAGCCGTATCGAGGCGAAGCGCATCTCCGAGATCGCGGGCGAGCTTGGCCGTGTCCAGCCCGTTCTGATGCGCATCACCCCCGGCGTCGAGGCCGACACGCACGAGTACATCAAAACCGGCTGCGAGGACACGAAGTTCGGTTTCACCATGCTGGACGACTTCGCCTTCAAGTGCGTGGGCGACGTCCTTGCCTTCGACAATGTGCAGCTTGACGGCTTCCATTGCCATATCGGCTCGCAGATCTTCGCGTTGCATTCGTTCCGCGAGGCCATTCAGGTCATGATCGAGTTCGTCGCGCGTGTGAAGGAAACGTACGGCTTCGAGGCCAAGGTGCTTGACATGGGCGGCGGCCTGGGCATCGCTTACATGGCCGAGGACAAGCCTTCCAGCATCGCCGACTTCGCCGAGGTCACCGCTTCGTCCGTGCAAGAGCTGTGCGCAAAGCACGGTCTTGCCGAGCCGCGCCTTTTGGTGGAACCCGGCCGTAGCTTGGTGGCTAACGCCGGCGTCACGCTGTATACGGCGGGCATTCTGAAAACGCTGCCGAATATCCGCAAGATCGTGGCGGTTGACGGCGGCATGTCCGACAACATCCGCACCGCGCTTTACAATGCCGATTACGAGGCGGTCATTGCCAACAAGGCCGATCAGCCGCGCACCGAGGTGGTTTCTCTTTGCGGAAAGCACTGCGAGAGCGGCGACGCCGTGGTCATTGACGGCTCGATTCAGCAAGTTGACCTGGGCGACATCGTCTGCGTCTTCGCCACGGGTGCGTATTGCTATACCATGTCATCATCGTATAACGGCCAGCCTCGACCGGCCATCGTGTTCGTGAAGGACGGTCAAGCACGCGTTGTCACGCGTCGCGAGACGTACGCCGACCTTATGGTTCGCGACATCTAAAGCGCGGCTGCGTTTCGGCGCGTTTCGCGAAGCTAGTCGGGCATCGATTCGGTTTTGAAGGCCGGGTCGGTTGATACGAAGCAACGGGGCTTCGCCTTGGGACAAGGCCGCCCCTTGAAAACGAAAGGACAAGCCATGACGATCAGGATCGGACTTGTGGGAACCGGCACCGTTGGCGGCGGCTGCCTGGACATCCTTGCCAACCATCGCGATGACTTCAAGCGCCATTACGGCGTGGACATCGAGCTTGCGCGCGTCTGTTCGCGCAAACCCGACGCCGCTCGCGCTCACGGCGTCGAGCACCTGTTCACCACCGATTTCCACGAAGTCGTGACCGATCCGTCCGTCGACCTGGTTATTGAGCTTATCGGCGGCGTGGGCGCCGCTCATGACGTCGTGTGCGACGCGCTGCGCAACGGCAAGTGCGTCGTCACGGCCAACAAGGCGCTTATCGCGTCTGCCGGTGACGAGATCTTCGCGCTTGCCAAAGAAAACAACGTCGACATTTACTACGGCGCCAGCGTTGGCGGCGGTATTCCCATCATCGGCCCGCTGAAGCATTCGCTCATCGCCAACGGAATCACATCGGTCATGGGCATCGTCAACGGTACCACCAACTACATGCTCACGCGTATGGATGAGGACGGCCTGAGCTACGAGGCCGCCTTGGCAGAGGCGCAGGCCAAGGGCTATGCCGAGGCCGACCCCACCGCTGACGTCGACGGTTTCGACGCCGCAGCGAAAATTGCCATCTTGGCTTCGCTTGCGTTCAAGTCGCGCGTCGCCATGGATGACGTGTATTGCGAGGGCATTCGCAACGTTTCGCCCGTCGATCTCGAGGCGGCTCGCGACATGGGCTTCAGCGTGAAGCTTCTGGCGTTGGCGCATCGTTCCGATGCGGGCATCGACGTGCATGTGCATCCCACAATGATCCCGCTGGACCACCAGCTTTCTAAGGTCAACGGCGTGAACAACGCTATTTACGTCACAGGCGACGCCGTGGGCGAGACCATGTTCTTCGGCATGGGCGCCGGTGCGGGTCCTGCCGCCAGCGCCGTCATGGGCGACGTGGTTGAGGTTGCCCGTCGCATGGAAATGGGCCTGGCCCCCATCTTCGACAACGACTGCCCTGACACGTTGCCGCTTGTTCCCATGGCCGACCTGAAAACCAAGTACTACATCCGCTTCACCGTGGCCGACCGTCCTGGCGTTCTGGCGGCAATGGCCACCGTGTTCGCCAACCATGGCGTCAGCGTGCGTTCGGTCATCCAGCGTGGCGAGACCGCCGGTGTTTCCGTCGAGGTCGTGTACGTTACCCATACGGCGCGCGAAGCCGACATCCAGCAGGTCGTCGACGAGATCGGCCAGCTTGAGGATGTCCTGATGAAGGAACCTTCGATCATTCGCGTGGAGGCGTAAAGCGTGACTGTTAAGCCTGAAGAACTGGGTCTTATCCTTGACTGCGATGGCGTGCTGCTTGACTCGATGGGCGCTTGGGAAAAAGCCGAGATCGATGTGTGCGCCACTGTCGGCATCGTCCCGACGAAAGAGGACATCGACCATGTGAACACCCTCACGTTGGTCGAAGCTTGCGAATACTACAACACGAAGTACGGCGCCGGCGGCAGCGTCGAGGAGACGCTGCGCATCATCGATTCCAGCATGCAGGGCTTCTACGACAACGACGTCGTTGCCGAGCCGGGCGCGCTTGAGTTCGTGCGCGAGCTTCGCGAGCTGGGCGTTCGCATGTGCGTCGTGTCGTCCAGCCCGCTTCGTTATCTTCAGGCAGGTTTGGGAAGCTGCGGCTTCCTTCCGTATTTCGATGGGGTGCTCTCGGCTGACGAGCTGAAGCTTACCAAGCGCGAGCATCCCATTTTCGAGCGCGCCCTTGAGATTCTGGGCACCAAGAAAGAGAACACCTGGGGCTTCGACGACACGGCGTATGCCCTGCAAACGCTGAACAGCGTGGGTTGCCACACCATCGGCATCTACAGCAGTGACCTTAACGGAACCGTCGAGCGCCTGCGCGCCGATTCCGAGTTCATGTTCCCAGGCGGTTTGGAAGAGCTTGGTTCGAAGGGTTTCTTGCAACTCGCTATCTAATAGTGATATGACATGGTGTTCGCGTGGGGCGGTATCATCGCTGCGTATAATCAAAGCTATCTGAATCGTAGCGAATGAGGTTTCACCATGCCTATCCGAATCCCGGACGCGTTGCCTGCAACCAGCGCGCTTGAGAGCGAGAATATCTTCGTCATGACGGAGTTCCGTGCTTTGCACCAGGACATCCGCCCGCTGAAGGTGGTCATCCTAAACCTGATGCCCACCAAAGAGACAACCGAAACGCAGATCATGCGTAAGTTGTCGAACACTCCGTTGCAGATCGACATCACGCTGTTGCACACGGCAAGCCACAGCGCCAAGAACGTGTCCGAAAGCCATCTGGACTCGTTTTACCGCACGTTCGACGAGATCCGCGATCAGCACTTCGATGGCATGATCATCACGGGCGCTCCGGTCGAGACCCTTCATTTCACCGACGTGGACTACTGGGACGAGCTGTGCGAGATCATGGAGTGGTCGAACACTAACGTTCATTCGGTGTTCCATATTTGCTGGGGCGCACAGGCGGGTATCTACTATCATTACGGAATCGCGAAGCACGACCTTCCTGAGAAGATGTTCGGTGTGTTCAAGCATTACCTGGTCAAAAGCACGTCGCCGTTGGTGCGCGGCTTGGACGACGAGTTCTGGGCGCCGCATTCCCGCTTCACCGAGGTGCGCGCAAGCGACATCGCCGCCAATCCCGATCTTGAGCTTATCGCCCTGTCCGATGAGGCCGGTGTTTACATCGCGAAAAGCCTGGACAGCAAGCATATTTTCGTATTCGGCCATCCCGAGTACGACCGCAACACGCTGAAGGCCGAGTACGACCGCGATATTTCCCGCGGCATGGACATCGCCATTCCTAAGCATTACTACCCGAACGACGATCCCACGCAGGCGCCGCACAACACGTGGCGCGCTCAGGCGCAGCTTATCTACACCAATTGGCTGAACTACTACGTGTATCAGACCACGCCTTACGACGTGGCCCTTGTCGGCAAAGCGGCCGATGCCCCCGCAACCCAGGAAGAGGTCGCCAGCGCGAAAGACGCTTCAACGGACAAAGCCGCAGACGCCGGCGCCGTTGCGCGCGCGGGTGCGCCGGTGGGGCGTATCGTCTCCGATCGTGTGAAGCCCGTTCAGAAGTCGGCCTACCTTCGAGCCGAGAACGAGGACGACGACGGATACGATCCGTATTCCGATCGTCGAAGCGAGCCGCCGCTGTTCGAGCCCGATCCTTGGCGCTAGCTTATCGACAAGGGGTCCTCGCCGTGCGTGAGGCAGACGCGCGACGACCATTTGTGCAATTCGCGAATATTCCCCTTGTACAGCGCTTTTGCATGTTGACGTGGCAGGAAGCGCGAATTTATACTGGACAAGTTGCTTTCAAAAGCCCCGTGAAGCGGGATTGAACCGAGAACGCTTACCTTGGCAGATGGAGTCCAGGCCGGAAGCCTCAAGCGTGCTGGCGTAGGAAACCGGCTCTCGCGTCAACCTGCACTTTTGAAAACAAACACGTATTTGGAGGAATCAGAAGTGAAGACGTATTACGCAAAGCCCAACGAGGTTGAGCGCGAATGGCTTCTCATCGACGCTGAGGACATGGTCCTCGGTCGCGTTGCAGCCAAGGCCGCCCATATCCTTCGCGGTAAGCACAAGCCCACCTACACGCCTCATGTCGACACTGGCGACTTCGTCGTCATCGTGAACGCCGACAAGATCCGCGTTACGGGCAAAAAGGGCACCGACAAGCGCTACTATCGCCACAGCGGTTTCCCCGGAGGACTCAAGTCCGAGTCCTTCAACGAGGCCATTGAGCGTCATCCGGAGCGCGTGTTGGAGCATGCGATCAAGGGCATGCTGCCCAAGAACACGCTCGGTCGCGCCATGGGCAAGAAGCTCAAGGTGTACGCCGGTCCTGAGCATCCGCATCAGGCACAGAACCCGCGTAAGATCGAGATGGAGGGCTAGTCATGGCAAATGAAGCTTTGTATTACGGCACCGGCCGCAGGAAGAACGCAACTGCCCGCGTTCGTCTTGTCCCCGGCACTGGCAAGGTAACCGTTAACGGCCGCGACGCTGCCGACTACTTTGGCCGTCAGGCTCTGGTCGACATGGCTTGCGCTCCGTTCAAGGTCACCGACACCGAAGGTCATTTCGACGTCATCGCCAACATCGCTGGCGGCGGCATCTCCGGCCAGGCTGGCGCTCTTCGCCACGGTATTTCCCGCGCTCTGCTGGGTGCCGGCGAGTATCGCCCCGAGCTCAAGAAGGCTGGCTTCCTCACGCGCGACGCACGTATGGTCGAGCGTAAGAAGTACGGTCTGAAGAAGGCCCGCAAGCGCCCGCAGTTCAGCAAGCGCTAAGAATCTACGGATTCACTGGCTTTTCGAAACCCGCTCTCTTTGGAGAGCGGGTTTTTCTTTGCCTGTTTGTCGCTTTCGCCGAACAAAGTATTAAAGTATCACCAGACGAAAACCGACGAGGCATTTGCACGAAAGTGAGGATCCGCACCATGACGGACGTAGCTGCGATCTACGGGTCGAAAGTTTTCAACGAGCACGTGATGGCCGAACGCCTGCCATCTGTCACGTATAAAAGCTTGATGCGCACCATCCACGACGGCGAGCCGCTTGACATCGAAGTGGCCAACGTCGTTGCGCACGCCATGAAGGAATGGGCAATCGAGAACGGTGCCACCCACTTCACGCATTGGTTCCAGCCTTTGACGGGCATCACCTCCGAGAAGCACGACGGCTTCATCGACCCTACGGCCGATGGTCGCACGCTTCTTCGTTTCTCGGGCAAAGAGCTTATCCAGGGCGAGCCCGATGCTTCAAGCTTCCCGAACGGCGGCTTGCGCGCCACGTTCGAGGCTCGCGGCTATACCGTGTGGGATCCCACCAGCTTTGCCTTCATCAAGGACGAGGTGCTGTGCATTCCCACCGCCTTTTCCAGCTTCACCGGCGAGGCTCTTGATGAGAAAACCCCGCTTTTGCGTTCCATGGCCGCTGTCGAGGTCCAGGCCAAGCGCGTTCTTGCCCTGTTCGGCGAGCATCCTCGCCGTGTCATCCCCACGGTCGGCCTCGAACAGGAGTACTTCCTGATCTCCGAGAAGGACTTCGCCCGCAGGCTCGATCTTGCCCTGTGTGATCGCACGCTGTTCGGCGCCGATCCCTGCAAGGGCCAAGAGATGGAAGAGCACTACTTCGGCGCCATCCGTCCCACGGTGAACGAGTTCATGAAGGAGCTCGACACCGAGCTTTGGGAGCTGGGCATTCCCGCTCGCACCAAGCACAACGAGGTTGCGCCTGCTCAGCATGAGCTTGCTCCCATCTTCGAGAACGCCAATCGCGCGATCGACCACAACCTGCTTACCATGGAGAAGATGAAGCTGCTGGCCAGCCACCATGGTTTGGTATGTCTGCTTCACGAGAAGCCCTTCGACGGCGTCAACGGCAGCGGTAAGCATGACAACTGGTCGCTGGCCGCCGATGGCAAGAATCTTCTTGAGCCTGGCGAAAGCCCCATCGAGAACCTGCGCTTCCTGGTGTTCCTGTCCTGCATCATCGAGGCGGTCGACGAGTACCAGGAGCTATTGCGCTCATCTGTCGCAAGCGCCAGCAACGATCACCGCTTGGGTGCGAACGAGGCACCGCCGGCCATCGTGTCCATCTTCTTGGGCACCGAGCTTTCGGCCATCGTCGAGGCTTTGGTGAACGACCACGAAACCGAGTACACCAGCGCTCATAAGGTTGCAATGGACCTTGGCGTGGAAACCCTGCCCAACTTCCTGAAGGACAACACCGACCGCAACCGCACCAGCCCCTTCGCCTTCACCGGCAACAAGTTCGAGTTCCGCATGCCGGGTTCTTCCGAGAACCTGTCCGAGGCCAACACCATTCTCGATACCGCTATGGCCAAGAGCCTGAAGGACTTCGCCAATGCTATGCGTGACGTTCCCGAGGAGGCCTTCGAGGAGCGCGCCATCGAGTACGTGAAGCAGCTGCTGCGCGACCATAAGCGCATCATCTTCGACGGCAACGGTTATTCCGACGAGTGGCCGATCGAGGCCGAGCGTCGTGGCCTGTCCAACAAGGCAACCACCGCCGACGCCATGCCGTGCATGATCGAGCCCAAGAACCTCAAACTGTTCGACGAGTTCGGCATTCTGTCCGAGGTCGAGGTTCGCAGCCGCTACGAGGTCAAGCTCGAGAAATACAACAAGCTCATCAACATCGAGATCAACACCATGGACCGCATGGTCAGCCGCGACTACCTGCCGGCGATCAACGCGTTCGCAACCAAGGTGGCCCGTGGCATCACCGCCGTGCGCGCGGTTAGCCCGCTGCTTGACGTCTCCGATCAGGAGAACCTGCTCAAGCGCCTGACCGACGGCGTTGCGGCCATCAACAAGAACCTGCGCGAGGTCAACGCCGCTCACGCTGCCGCGCTGCAGATCAAGGACCAGCAAGAGCGCGCCAACGAGTACGCGCACAACATCATCCCCATGATGGATCGCCTGCGCGCCTCGGTTGACGACATGGAGCTCATCGTGGGCGCCACGTACTGGCCGGTGCCTTCGTACAATCGCATGCTGTTCTACGCCTAAGCAACCAGCGGCCCGTCGGCTTGGTGCTGGCGGGCCTTTTCTTTTGCAGTGCATTCTTCTGAAGCCAAAGGAGAGAATCACGATGAACGATCTTAGAAGCGAGGATGTTGAGGCCCTGCTTGACGTGCTTGTCCGCATGGACGACAAGGAGACGCTGTTCGCTTTGCTGGAGGACCTGTTCACCATTCGCGAAATCAAGGAAACCTCCCAGCGTCTGACCGTTGCGCGCATGCTTGACGCGGGCAAGTCGTATGCCGCCATCGAGCAGGCGACAGGCGCTTCGGCCACCACTATCGCCCGCGTATCGAAATGCCTGAGCTATGGCACGGGCGGATACCGTGCGGCTCTTGATCTGCTTGTCTCTTCGAAATAGAATGTTCGGCGCGCACGAGGGGTGCGCATTGGACGAGAGAAAGATTCAGGAAGGCAATGAAACGGTTGCTGATCGTCGTTGACTACCAGAACGATTTCGTCGACGGCGCGCTTGGCTTCGAGGGAGCCGAGCTTCTTGACAAGCCCATCGCCGAGAAGATCTCGGAGTATCGGGCTGCGGGCGACGTTGTCGCTTTCACGTACGACACCCACCATCGCGACTACATGCAAACGCAGGAGGGGCGCAACCTGCCCGTCCCGCACTGTATCGAGGGAACCGAAGGTCACAAGCTTTACGGCGAGACCGCCCTTATGGCGCGCGACGTGGATGAGGTTTACTACAAACCCACGTTCGGCTCCTCCGAGCTGTTCGCCCGCTTGAGCAAGGCTCAAGCTATTGCGGCTAGTCTTGGTCGCGAGCCGTTCGAGAGCATCGAGCTGGTGGGCCTGGTTTCCAACATGTGCGTGCTGTCCAATGCGGTCATCGCGCGCTCCGCATGTCCGAATGTGCAGATCATCGTTGATGCGGCGTGCACCGCGGCGCCCGATCCGAAGCTGAACGAGGAAGCGCTTGATGTTTTGGAGGCGCTGCAGGTTTCGGTCATCAATCGACAGAAGCCCACAAGCCTAGAAGGCTAGCGACTGAGTGCGACGGACATCGTGCGTCGTCGAAAGAGAATTCAACCCAGAAACGCAACGAGCCCGCTGGATGATCCAGCGGGCTCGTGCTTTGCGATCGACCGATGGGGGATGGAAGGGAGACGTTAGTCGATCGAGATGTTGGTAGTGGTTTCAAGCTGCGGCTTGGGCTGCTTTTTCGGAACATCGATCTTTAGCGTGCCGTTCTCGAAGCGAGCTTTGACGTCGGCTTCTTCGATTTCGTCGCCCACGTAGTAGGAGCGAGTGCATTTGCCGCTGAAGCGTTCCTTGCGAACAAAGGTGCCCTTTTTGTCGGTGTCTTCGGTCTCGTTCTTGGTTTCAGCGGTGACGGTAAGAACGCCGTCCTTCAGGGAAGCATTGACGTCTTCCTTCTTGAAGCCGGGCAGGTCGATGGTCAGTTCGTAGCCACCGTCATGCTCTTTGATGTCGGTGCGCATGAATTGCTGGACAGGACGGGCTGCCGGTGCAGCATCGAAAAGGGTATCGAACGGATCGGCGAAGAACGCGTCGAGAAGGTTGTTGCTCCTGCGAGGAATCATTGCAGTCATGGTAATCATCTCCTGTTTAGTGGTCGGGCGGTTTGCCCTGACCCGCATGACTTACTTCTTTGAACGATTCTGTTATACCGACCTCCGAAACGCGATTCAAGCGAGAACGCCAGTCGGTAACCTTGCCGATAACTTGCGTTACCTTCTTGTAATAAATCTAAGTCAAGTTGGCTTAGATCATGGAGGGACGACGAGGGTGGGAGTCTTCGAACGCGCTTGGTAGCCAATCGGCGAAAGTGATGATGACAGAGCGGGTATAATCAAGCTCACGCAAATGAAAGGATGCCGATATGACGCTGATCGGGGTTTTGTCCGATACTCACGGGCGACTTGACCCGCGCGCTTATGCGGCGCTTGTCGAGTGCGATCGCATCATTCATGCGGGCGACATTTGCAACCCGTCTATTTTGCGAGAGCTTCAAACCATCGGACCCGTTGACGCGGTGTTGGGAAACAACGACATTCCTGGCGACTATCCGTCGGACGTCCGGCGGATTGCCAAGCCGGTCATCGACGGCGTTCGATTTCTGGTGGCTCATTATCCCAACGACGCGCGAATCAGTTTCGCGGGAAGCTCGGCGGTTGCGCCGGGCGATCCTATCCCGCACGTGTGCATTCACGGCCATACGCATATTCCACGCCTGGAGTGGGGGCGCGCGGCATACCCCGCGCGGTATGTCTTGAACCCGGGTTCCGTCACGCGGCCGCGCGGTGGGTTCCCAGCGAGTGTGGGGAAGATCGTCGTGGAAGAGGGACGTGTGCTTTCCGTTGCCATCGAGTCTCTTGACGGCGAAGTTTTGTTTGAGACGGGATCTGCTGGGTCTTCTGCTGAATAGGCGTATCGGGCCGTCGGTGCTCCCCCCTGCGTCGTCTGCAACGCCGACCTGCGTTTATGCATTCTCGGACACAAAAAGCGACGCCTTCCGAAGAAGACGTCGCTTTTGTTGGCCAGCTAGCAAGCTGATTTGTCGCCGAGGCGATCCTGTATTGACCCTTGGGCTGCGCGGCCCGCTCGTTCCGAAGAACTCGCGCCCGCGGCCTAGGCTCTTGGGCTGCGCGGCCTAGAATTCCTTGAAAGCAGCCTTCTTGGCACCGCAGATGGGGCAGACCTCGGGAGCTTCAGCGCCCTTGTGGATGTAGCCGCAGAAGGGGCACAGGTAGTAGTTGTCGTCGTCGGCAGCGTCGAGGTTGTTGTAAGCCTCGAGGTACTTCTCGGCATGAACGCTCTCGGCAAGCTTAGCCTTGGTGAACACCTTGACGGCCTTGTCGTTGCCCTCTTCCTGAGCCTTCTTGATGAACTCGGGGTACATGTCAGAGGTCTCGTGGATCTCGCCGTTGGCAGCGTCGATGAGCATGAGGTCGACGGGCAGCGGATCGGCGGCTTCGGCGGTGGGGCGGACGTAATCGGGCTCTTCAGCCTCGACCAGGGCGGCCTCCATGCCAATGTGAACCTGCTCGGCGGCGGAAGCAGCGCGGAACAGCTTGGCAACCTGCGGGTATCCAGCCTCGTCGGCGGCCTTTGCGTAGCCGGCGTACTTAGCGGAAGCGCCGGTCTCGCCAGCAACGGAGGCCTTCAGGGCGTCAAGAGTGGAAGCGATTTGGGTGGTGCCGAAGCCGTTCATGTTGGAGCTATTCTCGGCGGTGGGGAATTCGGAACGAGTATTCATATTGATCCCTCTCTCATTGGGTTGCGTTTGATTCGACTATTAGGAGTATATCCTAATAAGGAATAATTACAAGTAGGAAAACGCCGTTGTGCGTAAAAGATCAAGATCGTGCGCCGAGCAGGTGCTGAGTGCGCGATAATGGGCGAGCGAATTGGAAAAGCAATAAGGAAGGCGATTTCATGAACAAGAAGAACGCATGGGAGGCTTACGACGAGGCGGCGCTGGCCGAGCTCGAGTCGCTCAGTGCTGACTACATCGATTTCATCTCGAAGAACAAGACCGAGCGTCTGTTCGCGAAGAGCGCCATTGCTCGTGCGCAGGCTGCCGGCTATCGCGACATCGAAGACGTCTACCGCGCAGGCGAGTCCTTGAAGGCGGGCGATAAGGTGTACGCCGCCACGCACGGCAAGGCCGTCATCCTCATCCAACTGGGCAGCGATCCCATCGAGAACGGCATGAACATCCTGGGCGCGCACATCGACTCTCCGCGCCTTGATATCAAGCAGAACCCGTTGTTCGAGGCAAACGGCCAGGCCCGCCTTGACACTCATTACTATGGCGGCATCAAGCATTACCAGTGGGTCACCGTTCCGCTGGCGCTGTACGGCGTCGTGGTGAAGAAGGACGGCACCGTCATCGACGTCAACGTGGGCGACGAGCCGGGCGATCCCGTGTTCTGCATTACCGACCTGCTCATTCACTTGGCAAAGGACCAGATGGGCAAGAAGGCTTCCGAGGTCGTCGCAGGTGAGGACCTGGACATCCTGGTCGGCAATCGCCCCCTGGTCATCAAGGAGGGCGAAGAGGCAAGTGACGAGGTGAAGGCCGAGCCGGTGAAGGCGTTCGCCCTGAAGCTTCTGGTCGAGAAGTACGGCATAGAGGAAGCCGACTTCGATTCCGCCGAGCTTGAGGCCGTCCCCGCAGGCGCCGCTCGCGAAATGGGCTTCGATCGCAGCATGATCTTGGGTTACGGCCACGACGACAGCTCGTGCGCGTACCCTTCGATGGTCGCTCAGCTTGAGATGGCCGATCAGGATCTGAAAACCACGGCTGTTTCCGTGCTGGTCGACAAAGAGGAAATCGGCAGCGTGGGCGCCTCGGGCATGGATTCCCGCTTCTTCGAGAACACCATCGCCACGCTTATGGAGCTTGCCGGCGAGACCGGTGGCGTTAAACTTCGCCATGCGCTTGCCAACTCCAAGATGATCTCGAGCGACGTGTCCGCCGGTTTCGACCCCGCATACGCCAGCGTCTTCGACACGCGCAACGTCGCGTTCTTGGGCCATGGCCTGGCCTTCAACAAGTTCACGGGTTCTCGCGGCAAGTCGGGCAGCAGCGATGCCGATGCCGAGTACGTGGCCGAGATCCGTCGCATCATGGACGACGCTCAGGTCACCTTCCAAACCTGTGAGCTGGGCAAGGTCGACGCCGGCGGTGGCGGCACCATCGCCTACATGTCCGCCAAGTACGGCATGAACGTCATCGACTCCGGCGTGCCGGTTCTTTCCATGCATGCGCCGTGGGAAGTTGTCAGCAAGGCCGACCTGTACGAGGCTTACAAGGGCTACGTCGCCTTCCTGAAGGCATAAGGGGTCTTGCGTGGCAAACGAGGTTCAATCTGCACCCCAGGCGTCGCGCGAGCAATTCGCGTCGCGCCTGGGCTTCATCTTGATCAGCGCCGGTTGCGCGATCGGACTGGGAAACGTCTGGCGTTTCCCCTACATCACCGGCAAGTACGGCGGTGCCGCATTCGTTTTGATGTACATCGTGTTCTTGATGGCGTTCTCGTTGCCGGTTCTGGTCATGGAATTCTCACTGGGCCGCGGCTCGCAAAGATCGATGGCACGCGCGTTCGACGTGCTGGAACCCGTGGGAAGCAAATGGCATCACGCCAAGTGGATCAGCTTGGTTGGCTGCTATCTGTTGATGATGTTCTACACGGTCGTCGCGGGCTGGATGCTGGCGTTCGTGTACAAAAGCGCCATTGGCTCATTCAACGGCTTAGGCGCCGACCAAGTGGCATCGGTTTTCGGGACAATGCTCTCGAATCCGGGCGAAGTGGTTTTCTGGATGATCGTCGTCATCCTGCTGGGTCTTTTGTGCACGGCTGCCGGCCTGCAAAAAGGTGTCGAGCGCGTGACGAAGATCATGATGGTGTGCCTGCTTGCGGTCATGCTGGTTTTGGCCGTGCGTTCGGTCACGCTTGAGGGCGCCGAGGCGGGCCTTGCGTTCTACCTGGTTCCCGATTTCGGGAAGGTGTTCGCGGGCGCAACCTTGGGGGCCCAGCTGTCGTCGTTCGCGGAAGCGGCGTACGCGGCCATGAGCCAGGCGTTCTTCACGCTGTCCTTGGGCATTGGCTCGATGATGATCTTCGGCAGCTACATCGACAAAAGCCGCAGCCTGACGGGCGAGACTCTGCGCATCGGTGCGCTGGACACGTCGGTTGCGTTCGTTGCCGGCCTCATCATCTTCCCCGCGTGCTTCGCGTTCGGGGTGGAGCCTGGAAGCGGCCCCAGCTTGGTGTTCATCACGCTGCCGGGCGTCTTCAATCAAATGCCGCTGGGTCAGCTGTGGTGCACGCTGTTCTTCGTGTTCATGAGCTTCGCGGCGCTGTCGTCCATCATCGCGGTGTTCGAGAACATCATCGCGTTCACCATGGATCAGTGGGGCGTGAGCCGCGGCAGGGCCGTGGCCATCAACGGCGTCGGGCTTATTTTGCTTTCACTGCCGTGCGCGCTTGGCTACAACGTGTGGTCGGGCTTCGCGGTTCCGGGCATCGGCGACATCCAGTCGCTTGAGGACTTCATCTTGTCCAACAACCTGTTGCCTTTGGGCGCATTGATCATGCTGGCGTTCTGCACGTCGAAGCGCGGCTGGGGGTGGGACGAATTCCTGGCCGAGGTCGACACCGGCCAGGGCATGAAGTTCCCTGCCGGCTTGCGCGTGTACGTGAAGTACGTCGTCCCAGCGCTCATTCTGGTTGTTTGGGTGACGGGATGGGTTCCCGTCCTCACGACCTGGCTTGGGTAGCGCCGCGCGTTGAAACCGGCGCGCTTTCGGACGAGGACGCGTTTTCGGCTTGCGCTTCGCTAAAGTGCTCGCCATTCAATAGGCAAAATGATCGTTGACCAATGCGGACGTCGAGCTTGTTTCTGCGGAAACGGGCTTGGCGTCCGCGTGATATTTAAAAGAGGTAAGCTTGACAGGTCGAAAAACGGCAACGACGTGGCTATAATTACTCTCAATCATTCCCGCCGCTCAGACCAGATAAGGAGCAGTTTCATGGCTTATTATTATGAAGAACCGTCGCGCACGTTCAACGAGTACCTTTTGGTGCCGGGTCACACCCCCGCGACGTGCATCCCTGCGTCGGTAAGCCTTAAAACCCCGCTGGTCAAGTATCGCAAGGGCGAAGAGGAGTGCCCCCTCTCCCTGAACACCCCCATGGTGTCCGCCATCATGGCCGCCGTCTCTGACGACAAGATGGCCGTTGCCCTGGCAACCGAGGGCGGCATGTCCTTCATCTACGGTAACCAGACCATCGAACAGGAAGCTGCCATGGTCAAGCGCGTTAAGGATTACAAGGCCGGTTTCGTCGAGTCCGACGCCAATCTGTCTCCTGACATGACCCTCAACCAGGTTGTCGCTCTGAAGGAAGCCACCGATCACTCCACCATGCCCGTTACCCATGACGGCACGGCTCACGGCAAGCTGCTGGGCGTCGTCACCGAGCGCGATTACCGTCTGTCCCGCATGACCGGCGACGAGAAGGTTTCCGAGTTCATGACCCCGCGCGAGAAGCTCATTGTTGCTCCCGCTGAGACCTCGCTCAAAGAGGCAAACGACATCATCTGGGACCACAAGCTGAACTCTCTGCCGCTGGTCAACGCCGACGACACCCTGGCTTACATGGTCTTCCGCAAGGACTACGATTCCCACAAGTCCAACCCCAACGAGATGCTCGACTCCCATAAGCGCTACATGGTGGGTGCCGGCATCAACTCGCGCGACTATGCCGAGCGCATCCCCGCACTGGTCGAGGCCGGCGCAGACGTGCTGTGCATCGACTCTTCCGAGGGCTTCTCCGATTGGCAGAAGATGACCATCGAGTGGGTTCGCGAGCACTACGGCGACACCGTCAAGATCGGTGCAGGCAACGTCGTTGACGGCGAGGGCTTCCGTTTCCTGGCCGAGGCTGGCGCCGACTTCGTCAAGATCGGCATCGGCGGCGGTTCCATCTGCATTACTCGCGAGACCAAGGGCATCGGCCGCGGTCAGGCCACGGCTACCATCGAGGTTGCCAAGGCTCGTGACGAGTACTTCAAGGAAACCGGCATCTACGTGCCCATCTGCTCCGATGGCGGCATCGTTTACGACCACCACATCTCGCTGGCTCTGGCCATGGGCGCCGACTTCGTCATGCTGGGCCGCTACTTCGCCCGCTTCGACGAGGCTCCTTCGGCCAAGGTCATGGTCAACGGCACGTACATGAAGGAGTACTGGGGCGAGGGTTCTGCCCGTGCCCGCAACTGGGGTCGTTACGACCTGGGCGGCAAGAAGAGCCTGTCGTTCGAGGAAGGCGTCGATTCTTACGTACCGTACGCCGGCCCGCTTAAGGACAACATCGCAGTCACGCTGCTGAAGATCAAGTCCACCATGTGCAACTGCGGCGCGCTCACCATCCCCGAGTTCCAGGACAAGGCCAAGCTCACCGTCATCAGCTCCACCTCTATCGTCGAGGGCGGCGCTCACGACGTTCTGCTGAAGGACAAGGCTCCTTACGCCTCCAACATGCGCTAATCGCACCTGAAAGATCTTTCGGCCCGCTCCGCTTCGGCGAGGCGGGCCTTCTTGTAAGCAACGGAAGAGATCCGCGAAAGGGAATGCAACATGAGGATCATGGCATTGGATATCGGTGAGGTGCGCGTGGGCATCGCCATCAGCGATCCGGGCGAGCGCGTGGCGTCGCCCGTCACGGTTCTTCCCTCGGCAGAGGTTAAAGCGTGCGCGAAACCGTTCATGCGCGTTTTAGAAGATTGGGAACCCGAACTGCTGGTAAGCGGTCTGCCGTACACGTTGTCAGGTGAAGAGGGCCCCCAAGCGGCGCGTATCCGCGCCTTTGCTGCTGAGGTTTCGAAGCGCACGGGCATCCCCGTTGAGTTCTCGGACGAGCGTTTGAGCTCCACCGAAGCCAAGCGCAGTTTGCGTGAAAAGGGCATGTCAGAGCGCGAGATGCGCGGAAAAATCGATATGATAGCCGCAAGCATATTCTTACAGTCATGGCTTGATGCACGAGCCAACGAACATGAAACGCAGTAGGGGATCAGCTTATGGCCAGTCGCAAGCAAGTTACGTACTCCGAACGACCGAATCACGCTGCCCGCCGCGCCCATGCACAGGGCGAGCGCGCGTTCCGCACGTACGACACCAGCTTCATCCGTCCGAAGCGCAGCAAGGCGCCGGCCATCATCTCGCTGGTTGTGCTTGTTGTCGTTCTGGCCCTTATAATCTTCGGCATCGCTTCGCTTGTTCGCGGTTGCTCGCCGCAGACCAACCTCATCGGTTCGGGCGAAACCGCAACCATCACCGTTGCCGAGGGCGAAGGCGCTGGCGCTATTGGCAAGTCGCTTGCCTCGGCCGGTCTTGTCTCTGATGCCAACAAGTTCACCAGCCGCGTTGCCGAACTGGGCAAAAGCTCTTCGCTGAAAACCGGCACTTACACCATCGCCGGCGGCACGTCTGTCGACGATATCATCGGCATCCTTGAAGCCGGTGTTTCCGGCGAGACCTTCACCGTGTCCGAAGGCTCCACGCTGAAGCAGACGGCCGCCATTGTTTCGAAGGCAACCAACGGCCGTATCTCCGAGAACAACTTCATTCAGGCGGCCAGCAACGCCAGCGTATATGCCGGCAGCTACAGCTTCTTGGCTTCGGCCGGCACTCATTCGCTTGAGGGCTTCCTGTTCCCCAAGACCTACGCGTTCGATGACGCCTCCACGGCCGACTCGATCATTCGCGCCATGCTCGACCAGTTCAAGGTCGAGACTGAGTCACTTGATCTGTCTTACGCAACCTCGAAGGGTTTGTCACTTTACGACGTGGTGAACCTTGCTTCCATCGTCGAGAAGGAAGCCGACGCTGATCATCGCGCCACCGTCGCTTCGGTTTTCTACAACCGCCTTGCCGACAAGATGCGCCTGCAGTCTGACGCCACCGTCGCTTACTTCGTGGGGCACGACCCCACGGCCGACGACGTTGCCACCGAGAACGAGTACAACACCTACTTCATCGATGGTCTGCCGCCCACGCCCATCAACTCCCCGGGTCTTGCCACCTTGCAGGCTGTGTGCGCGCCCGAAACCACCAAGTATCTGTACTTCTACTTCGCACCCGATGACAAGGGCGTCATGCAGTACTACTTCAGCGAGACGTACGAAGAGCATCGCGCGACCTTCGAATAAGCGCATGCTTTTCGTTTCCCCTGATAAATACTTCTCTCGCATCACGAGAATCAACGTAGAGCGCGACCTGCTTGCGAGCGGGTTGCGCTTCGTTTTGCTTGACATCGACAACACCATCCTCACTCGCGATACGCGCGAGATCCCGGCTGACGTGCGCGAATGGCTCGATCGTGCGCGGGCGGCTGGCATCGCATTCTGCCTGCTTTCCAACAACTGGCATGAAACGCCGTTCCAGGTTGGCAAAGAGCTTTCGCTGCCCGTGGTGGCCAAGGCTATGAAGCCGCTTCCCAAGGGCTATCACGACGCATGCCGAATGATGGGCGCCCCGAAGAACCAAACGGTGGCAATCGGCGATCAGATGTCGACCGACGTCATCGGCGCACATGCCGTCGGCATGAAAGCGTTTCTGGTGCAGCCGCTCGTCGAGCAAGACCTTGCCCATACGCTTGTCATTCGCAAAATAGAAAGAAAGATCCTGCGCAATCGGCGTTTGGACGACTGAATCAGATAGGGGACGCTATGCAGAAGCTGTATGTCCTGGGTCACCCGGTGGCCCACTCGAAATCTCCCGTGATGTACAACGCGGTTTATCGGGAGCTCGGGCTAGATTGGGACTACGGCTTCGCCGACATCGAGTCTCCCGAAGACGCGCGCACGTTTATCGAAGCGCGCGATTATCTTTCCATCAACATCACCACGCCGCATAAGCCCGTGGCTTTTCAGGCGGCGAGCGTCGTCACATCGTCGGCCGCGTTGGCTCAGGGCGCGAACATTCTGGTGAACAAGGACGGCGTGCTTATCGCCGACAACACCGACGGGCTGGGCTGCGTTTCCTATTTGAAGCGACGCGGCGTCGTGTTCAAGGGCGCCGACGTGGTTGTGTGCGGAACGGGTCCCACGGCGCGCGCGATCATGCACGCTTGCGCATTGGCGGGTGCTTCTCACGTGATGCTGATGGGCCGCGACGAAGTGCGCACGAAGGCTGCGGTTGCCGACTATCGCCAGCGCCTTGAACAGCTTGCCCAAGGCGACGGCGCCGTGATCGCCGCCATCGACCCGCGGTATGCGCAGGCAAGCTTGAACGACATCGTGGATTCCTGCCAGGTGCTGGGTTGTTCGTACGAGCAGGGAGCCGACTTGATCGCCGGCGCCGGCGTCATCGTCGACGCCACGCGGCTTGGCATGAATCCGGGCGATCCGGCTCCGTTCGATACGTCACTTATTTCGGCTGGTCAGGCCGTGTTCGATGTGGTGTACGCCCACGGCGAGACCGCGCTGATCGGCGCGGCGCGTAAGGCTGGCGCGGCGGCCTTCGACGGCGAGGGCATGCTGGTGGCCCAAGCGGTGGCCACTGTTCACGACATCAAGTGCGCGCTTAACCTTGCCATTGATTTCGATTCCATCGACCTTTTTAAGGTGATGGCGGAAAGCGCGGGTTTCAACTGCGCCTAGTGCGTTTAGAATCTTTAGAGTCAAGAGTGAATGCAAGCAAACTATTTGAATCAAGGCGGCTACATGAGATACGTAACGGCAGGCGAAAGTCACGGACCGCAGCTTACTGCCATCGTCGAAGGCGTTCCGGCAGGGCTTAAGATTTCCGAGGCCGATCTGAACGTCGACATGGCGCGACGCCAGTCGGGTTATGGTCGCGGCGGCAGGCAGGCCATCGAGCGCGATCAGGCTCGCGTGGTTTCGGGCGTGCGTTTCGGGAAGACTCTGGGCACGCCGGTTGCGCTGGTTGTCGAGAACCGCGACTGGCAGAACTGGACCGACCGTATGTCGGTGTTCGGTGAAGCCCCTGCGAACTTGAAGCGCGAGACCATGCCGAGGCCCGGTCATGCCGACCTGGTTGGCTCGCTGAAGATCGATTCCGATGATTGCCGTAATGTACTCGAGCGCGCAAGCGCACGTGAAACGGCTGCGCGTGTGGCGGCGGCGGGTATCGCCAAGGAGTTCCTGGCCGATGTTGGCGTTGAGATCTACTCGTATGTCACCTCCATCGGCGAGGTGTCGCTTGACGAGGCCGACCCGATGATTGATGCAGCCGAGCGTACCACCTTGGCCATCGAGACGTCCGAGGTTCGCTGTCCCGACGAGAAAACAACCGAGGCCATGAAGGCGGCCATCGATGCCGCGCGCGAAGCGGGCGAAAGCCTGGGCGGCACGTTCCGCGTGGTAGCCCGCGGGCTTCTGCCCGGTGTGGGCGGCTATGCAACGGCTGATGAGCGCCTGACCGGTCGTATTGGTCAGGCCATGTTCTCGATTCCCGCCATCAAAGGCGTCGAGTTCGGCCTTGGCTTCGAGGCGGCTCGCCGTGTTGGCTCGAAGGTGCATGACCCCATCGTGCTCAATCGCGGTGTGGGATTCACGCGCACCAGCAACAACGCGGGCGGCCTGGAAGGCGGCATGACCACGGGCCTTCCCTTGATCGTCACCTGCGCTATGAAGCCCATTCCCACGCTGATGACCCCGCTTCAGACGGTTGACCTGGACACGCTTGAGCCGACGGAGGCTTCGAAGGAGCGCAGCGACGTCTGCGCGGTTCCGGCCGCCGCGGTTGTCGCCGAAGCCGAGCTTGCCTTCGTGCTGGCCAACGCTTATCTGGAGAAGTTCGGTCACGAGAACATGGCCGATATCAGGTCGGCTATCGCTTCGTACAAGCAGCGTTTGAAAACGAGCTCGCGATGAGCGCTTCAATAACCAGCGGCACGTCGGCGAGTAAGGCGGCAAATAAAGATATCTACGAGCTTGAGCGCCCGGTTTTCTTGGTTGGGTTCATGGGGGCAGGGAAGACTTCGGTTGCGCGCAAATTGGCGCGCATGGCCGGTGTCGCTTCCGTCGATATGGACACCTACATCGAGCGCTGCGAGCATAAGCGCGTGAAGGATTTCTTCGCCGAGGTTGGCGAAGAAGGCTTTCGCGCCATCGAGACCCAAACCCTCTACGAGCTGGGCATGAAAAAGGATCCGATGGTGGTTTCTTGCGGCGGTGGCGTGGTTTTGCGCCCCGAGAACCGTAAGGCCCTGTCTGAGCTTGGCTTGGTCGTGTACCTGTCGGTGACGGCGGTCGAGGCGGCTTCGCGCATCAGCGATGTTTCCTCGCGCCCGCTGTTCGGCGACCTTCAAAACGCCCAGCGTGTTATCAACGAACGTCTTCCCCTGTACGAGGAAGTGGCCGACGTCACCATCGACACGGTTGGGCGCGGAAGCTCGTCTATCGCGCATGAGGTGTTCGACATCCTGAAAGAAAAGGGAGTCTTATGGCAACAAAAGTGATCGTCAGCATTCCCAACGAAGCCGATTACGCCGTCCGCATTGGTCAGGGGATCCTTGACGACTTGGGTTCGAAGGTGGCTGCGCTGGGATCGTTCTCCCAGGCGCTTATCATCACCGACAGCAACGTCGGTCCGCTTTATCTGGCACGGGCGAAGGCCTCGCTTGCACGTGCGGGGTTCAAAACCAGCGAGATCACCGTGCCGGCGGGCGAGGAGACCAAGTCGCTTGAGGTGGCGGGCGAGATCTGGAGCGCCATGGCGCAGCTTGACGTGGGGCGCGACTGCGTCGTTGTCGCCCTTGGCGGCGGCGTGGTGGGTGACTTGGCTGGCTTCGTCGCTTCCACGTACATGCGCGGCGTTTGCGTGGTGCAGGTGCCCACGACGCTTCTTTCCATGGTTGACTCGTCGGTTGGCGGCAAGACCGCGGTGAACCTTCTCGAGGGAAAGAACCTGGTGGGAACGTTCTTCCAACCCAGCCACGTCTGTGCCGACACGGCGACGCTTTCAACACTTGACCAGCGCGAATGGCGCTGTGGATGCGCCGAGATCGCCAAGTCGTCGGTCATCGATTCGGACGAGTTCTTCTTTTGGATGCTTGAGAACGCGTCAGCGCTTGCGGCACGCGATGCCGCAGTGGTTGCCGAAGCTGTTGCGCGTTGCGTGGTGTTCAAGGCAAACGTCGTTGCGCGTGACAAAACCGAGACTTCGGGTGTGCGCGAGTGCTTGAACTACGGTCATACGCTTGGCCACGCGATCGAGTCGGTTGCGGGCTATGGCGTGTACTCGCATGGCGCGGCTGTTGCCGAAGGCATGCGCTTCGCGGCGCTTGTGGCAAGGGAAAAGCTGGGCGCGTCGGACGATTTCGTTCAGACGCAGGCTGATTTGCTAGATGCGTTGGGTTTGGCGCCTCTTGGCTTCAAGGCCGATCCAGCTGTTGTTTTGGAGGCCATGAAGCACGATAAGAAGACGCGCGGTGGCTCCATCCGTTTCATCCTTCCCGTTGATGTGGGAGAATGGAAGGCGGTCACGCTTTCCGACGCCGAGATTCTGGCGTATCTTGAGCAGTGGCAACGCTTCGAATAGCGAAAGCAAAACAGGCGGCATGACGGCCAAGGAGGCTGTGATTATGAAGCTGAAGAAGATCCTGGTGATGAACGGCCCCAACCTTGATATGTTGGGCACGCGCGAGCCGGCCGTGTACGGCTACGACACGCTTGAGACCTTGGAAGAGACGGTTATCGCGTACGCTGCCGAGCGTGGCGTGAAGGCAACGTGCTTCCAAAGTAACAGCGAGGGCAAGCTGATCAACAAGCTGCACAAGGCGCCCGCCAAGTACGACGCTGTCATTTACAACCCCGGTGCGCATACGCATTATTCGTATGCCATCCGCGATGCCATCGCGTCGATCGACACGCCGGTGGTGGAGGTTCATCTGTCCGATGTCGATTCGCGCGAGGACTTCCGCCGCGTTTCCGTGACCGCCCCGGTGTGCGTCGCGCAGATCAAGGGTATGGGCATCCAGGGTTACTGCGACGCCGTTGACTATCTGCTTGATGTGAGCAACCCGCAGAGGCTGGGGGACGCCGAGCGCGCTTCCTCGGAAGCGCAGCGACAGCGTCGATCTTCCGATGCCGAGGACGCCGAGGCGGCTTCCTCGGAAGTCACCGACAGCGTTGAAGGCTCAAACGAAATCCCGGCCGCAATCGAAGGTCCCGTCGAGCCTGAGGGCCTGCCTTCGCTTGGCGAGCTTTCAGCTCAGCGCATCGCGCGTGTTCGCGAGGTGTGCCAGCAACAGGGCATCGATGACTTCATCGCCCGCGACAACATGAACATCTACTGGATGACCGCTTTCGACGACATCTTCGACCCCGACCGCGCTCATGCGCTGCTGGTCACGCCCGAAGGTGCCACTATGCACACCGACAGCCGTTACTCCACGAACTGTCTGGATCGCGTCGAGCGTATCGGCTCGTCCGTGGCCATCGACGACGAGCGAAAGTCGCACGCCGTGTTCGCACGCGACATCGTTAAGAAGGAAGGCGAGGGCCGCAAGCTTGGCATCGAGGACGATATCACGCTTGCCGAGTACCGCAAGGTTGTTTCCGAGCTTGAGGGATCGGGCATTCAGTTAGTTGAGACCACGGGGCTGGTAAACGGGCTTCGCGCCGTGAAGGACGTGCGCGAGCTTGCGCGCATGAAGGCTGCTCAGAAAATCACCGACGATGCGTTCAGCCACATCGTCGAGTTCATCAAGCCCGGCATGACCGAGCTTCAGGTGAAGATCGAGCTTGAGGATTTCATGGTTCGCCACGGTTCGCAGGGCGTGGCGTTCGAATCCATCGTTGCCTGCGGTGCGAACGGTGCAAGTCCTCATGGTCAGGCGGGCAACCGCATCATCGAAGAGGGACACAGCGTGGTCATGGATTACGGCGCGAAGGCGTTCGGCTACAACGCCGACATGACGCGTACCGTGTTCATTGGCACGCCCAGTGACGAAATGCGTGCTGCATACGAAACCATCCGTCGCGCAAACGAGACGGTTGAGGCAACCATTAAGGCTGGCGTCATCGGCCGCGATATGCATGAACTGGCCGAGCGCATTCTTGTTGAAGGGGGCTTTGGCGGCAAGATGGGCCACGGCCTTGGTCATGGCTTAGGCGTTGACGTTCACGAGCTTCCGTATCTGAACGCCACGTACGACAAGCCGCTTGAGGTTGGCAACGTGGTCACGGTCGAGCCCGGCATTTACATTGCCGGCAAGTTCGGCATGCGCCTTGAGGACTTCGGCGTGGTTACGAGTGAAGGTTATGAGCGATTCACTCAATCGACTCATGAGATGGTTATAATATAGCCGCATTTTTTCAGACGAGTTAGAGGGACCAGTTATGGCAATTTCTACTGCAGATTTCAAGAACGGCATGTGCATCGTCTACAACAACAAGATGTGCACCATTGTCGAGTTCCAGCATGTTAAGCCCGGCAAAGGCGGCGCATTCGTGCGCACCAAGCTTCGCGACATCAAGACCGGTCGCGTTGTCGACTACACCTTCAACGCCGGTACCAAGTTCGACACCGTCCGTCTTGAGCAGCGCACTATGCAGTACCTGTACGACGACGGCGCTGACTTCAACTTCATGGACCCCAACACCTACGAGCAGATGCCCATTCCGCACGATCAGGTTGGCGACGCTGCTAAGTGGCTGAAGGAGAGCGACGAGGTTACCCTGCAGTATGCTGGCGAAGAGCTGATCAGCGTTGAGCCGCAGATGTTCGTCGAGCTTGAGGTCACCGAGACCGAGCCTGGCTTCAAGGGCGACACCGTTCAGGGTTCCACCAAGCCTGCAACCGTCGAGACCGGCGCAACCATCCAGGTTCCGATGTACGTCAACATCGGCGACGTCCTGCAGATCGACACCCGCGACGGCCGTTTCGTCAAGCGTCTTTAATAAACGGATCACGTGCTCGATATTGAAATGGGCGGTTCCCCGTTGGGGAGCCGCCCATTTGCATTCTGCGAGACCTGGCGAAAAAGCGCCCTATAGATCCGAGCCTTGCGCCTGCCTTATTTCTCTAAGTAGGCGCGTTTAAGCTCTTCAACTTTGCCGTCCAGCGCGACGATATCGTTAACCTTCAAGAGCTTCGAGGAATGCTCGACAAGGCCGAGCGCTTCAAGCTCACTAAGGTAGCGCGACGCGTTGCTGCGATGGATCCCCAGGTAGTTCGCCATGTCTTTGACGGTCGGCGGATAATCAACCAGCATCACCCTGCAATCCGTCGGGTCATGCTTTCCAAAAAGCAATGCAAGGTACGAGACATATTCGTACACTTTGACCTGAGCGGGGTAGAACATAGTCTCAACTTTGGCGAAATCATTCAGGTTTCGGCGATAGTAAGGCTCGAACAACTGATGCTCTATGAGCCTTGGCGAAGACTGCAAAAACTTGAAATATGAGTCGTTCGTTGCAACGTATATCGAGCAATCGGTGTTCGCGATCATGCTTTTACCAAGCTCATAACCGCTTTTCATTGTCGCCAACGTTGAATGCTGAGGCAAAAAGCCAAGGAAAACCTCTTGCCCCGCAGGGTTTGTGATGTACTGCTTGAACCTGCCCCGATGCAGATAGACGATCGCCCCCTTACCGAAGGTGTTAAGGCTAGCGAAACGGTCTTTGCGGTGGATGACGTCATGGTAGATGTAATTCTCCAAGAAGAATGCTTCAATCTCGGCATCGTAAAGCTCGAAGCTGTTTTTGGCGGCAGAGAACGTTTCAAGCACCGTGTTCGGATTAGTACGATTGGCCTGTCTATTCGCAGCGGTTCCACTCATTTGAATCCCCCTTATCAGAAGAACCACAAGTGTATCACCTGCTAAACCGCTCGCATTCCCTTCAAAAGGGACAACTGTGCAGCGGTGTGTCATTCAGCAGCTTGCTGCGTTGATAAATGTGTCGAATAACACATTTGCTAGTGAATTGGGTGCTATTTGAACACGGCGTGAATAACGTCGCCTTCTTATCATTTTCCCCAGATGAAGCGAAGACGAATTCGGTGGCCACCGCAATCGCGCATCTGGACGAACGAAAGAACCTTTCCAGTTTAGGGGGAATTCGAAAATGGCGAATGATAATAAGGTTTTGGTCCTTGGTCTGGACGGCATGGAGCCTAAGACCCTGAAGCGCATGGTCGATGCGGGCAAGATGCCGAACGTAAAGAAGCTGATCGATCGTGGTGCTGCTCGCGAGGACCTTTCGCTTCTGGGTTCGATGCCCACCATCACTCCGGCTCAGTGGACCACGCTTGCATGTGGCTGCAATCCCGGCACGCACGGTATCACCGACTTTTGGAACCAGGCGCCCGATGCGCTTGACACCATTATTTACGGTCTTGACAGCCATCTGTGCCAGGCCGAGCAGATGTGGAACGTTTCAGCTGAGGCTGGCAAGAAGACCCTTGTCTTCCAGTGGCCCGGCTCCTCGTGGCTTCCTTCGAGCGATTCCGAGAACCTGTATGTGGTTGACGGTTCCCAGCCTGCATCGGTGAACTACTCCATCGCGAACATCGACTTCGAGAAGCTGGCGGTTGCTTCCACCGAATTCACCGAGTCGAAGTTCGTCGACCAGACCAAGTCTGGCGGCAACCTGGGTGATTCTTCGACCGACTGCGTCATCGACAACCTCGACCTTGAGGAAGAGGAAGACGATTCCTCCAAGTACGACGACTTCAAGATGTCGGCAAGCAGCATGAAGAATGCCAAGGAGCTTCTGCTTAACCGTTACAAGATGAAGCGTATCAGGAACGTTAACTTCCACAACGTCGATGAGGGCGCTGGCATTTTGGCAAAGGTTCCGTACGACCAGATTGAGTCGCCCATCTCTGAGCCGACCAAGTGGGCTCATGAGGTACCCGAGGGAGCACGCGAGTTCGTCGTTTACACCTTCGGTGGTCAGCTCCGTCGCCCCTGCCTGATCCTCAAAGGCGAAGATGGCACGTACGACACCGTCGAAGTTTACAAGTCCAAGAAGGAAGAGAAGCCGCTGTGCACTCTTAAAGAGGGCGTTATCGTTGAGGACGTCATCGACGACGCCATCGATAAGGGCAAGAAGACCCAAGCTTCCCGCAACTACCAAGCTCTTGAGATCGCGCCCGATGGCACCAAGGTTCGCCTTTGGATGTCTACCGCATTCCGCACCGACTGCGACGATCGTTGGTCGCCGAAGTCCCTCTATCAGGAGATCACCGAGAACTGCGGCTGCACGCCTCCGTTCACTCAGATGGGCGGCACGTCGCTTGAGTTCGCTCAGAAGATCCTCACTCCGCAGTGGCGCCTGAACGCGCTGTGGCAGGCACGTGCGATCAACTACATGATTGAGGAGAAGGGCGTCGAGGTTGTCTTCTCGCACCAGCATTTCATCGATCACTCCGCGCACCAGTTTTGGAATTACGCGCTTGAAAAGCCCGGCTTCGGCCCTGAAGAGGAGTGGCAGAAGCAGATTGACGCCACCTACGAGGTTGCCGATGAGTACGTCGGTCAGTTCATGCATCTGCTGGACGAGGGCTGGGCGATCATCCTGACGTCCGACCATGGCGAGCAAATCCACGACAAGCCCCTTGCCCGTCTTGGCTATGCCGGCGGTTTGTGCGCCGGTGTTCTGCGCGAGCTTGGCTGGACCGTCATGAAGAAGGACGAGAACGGCAACGACACTTTCGAGGTTGACTGGACCAAGACTAAGGCGGTCGCTGTTCGCACGAGCTACATTTGGGTGAACGTCAAGGGTCGCGACCAGCATGTCGAGGAAGACGGCACCGTCATCGACGGCTTGGTCGATCCCGCCGACAAGTACGACGTTGAAGAGCAGATCATCGACGATCTGTACCGCTACAAGGACAAGGACGGCAACCGCATCGTCTGCATGGCGCTGCACAACAAGGACGCCCGCATCCTTGGTCTTGACGGCCCCTACACCGGCGACATCGTATACGCTAACCGCGAGCATTTCGTCTCGGAGCACGGCCAGGGTCTTTCGACTTTCGAGGCTTACTACGGCACGAGCGTTTCCCCGGTGTTCGTCATCTCCGGTCAGGGCGTCAAGCATGTCGAGAACATGCAGCGCGACGTTCGTCAGACCGACGTGGCTCCGACTGTTGCAGCCCTGCTGGGAACCCGCATGCCGGCGCAGTGCGAAGGCGCTCCTGTGTATCAGGCTCTTGAGTGCTGTGATAAGTAATTTGTGATCTGCTTTCTGACAAATGAATAAGGCGCCCGGGTAAGGACGTGAGTTGCAGGTTTGTCGCCCGGCTCCGATGAAAAGGGGCCGGGCGCACTCGCATAAGAGGAAACCCGTGCGCCTTTGGCCAAAGCCAAGGGGGAGCTTTATGGCTGTCAATTTCAAGCACTACGCGTGCGAGGCCGCAACGATCATTCTGATGTTCGCGGGCTTCTTCATTCACGCAGCGCCTTTGCCGGATTACGGCTGGCAGGTTTTGTTTATCTTCATCGGTCTGATGGTTGGCTGGTCGACGGTGGGCTTCGCCATTCCGTCGCTTATCGGCATTCTGGCATTAGGCCTTACCGGACATTTCACGGTTGATGTTGCATGGCAGGCTGGTTTCGGTGGCAACGTCATTGCGCTGATCGTTCTTGTTTCGGTTCTTTCTAAATGGCTCGAGAAGATCGGCCTGATCGAAGTCATCATGGGGAAGTTCATGTCGTCTAAGCGCTTCGTGGGCAAGCCCTGGCTGTTCGTCACGGCTTTTCTTGCCTTGATCTACTTCCTGGGTTTCCTGATCGGTTCGTTCCCGGCGATTCTTATCGGTTGGTCGTGTGCGTACCAGATCATCAAAGTGGCGGGTATGGAAAAGCACAGCCCGCTCAGCGCCTTCCTTATCGTTAACATCGCTGCTATCGGCGCGTTCGGAGCTTACTGCAAGCCTTGGGGCGCATGGGGCCTTGTTGCCATCCAGAACTACGATGCGATGTTCACGCCTGGTGGGTTGTCCTATCCGGCGTTCATCGGATGGTGCACGGCGGTGTATGCGGTCTCGATCGTTCTTGTCATTCTTATTGCCCGCTTTGTGTTCCGTGTTGATGTCAGCAAACTTGCGAAATGCACCGATTGCGATTTCGCGATTGGCGACGGGAAGACGCAGTTCACTTCAACGCAGAAGTTCGCGTTGTTTATCTTGGGCCTTATGATATTCCTGTTGTTCATTCCGTCTTACCTGCCCGCATCTGCATTTAAGACCTTCTTGAACACTATCGGCACGACGGGCACTATCGTCCTTGTAGTCATCATTGCCGGATTGTTCGAGATGAAGGAATCGAAGGAGTCTTTCAACTTCTCGAAGGTCGCCGACTATGCTGGAGCGGTTCCTTGGAACGTCATATTCCTTTTGACGGTCACGGTTCCCTTGGGTGCGGCCATGAAAGACAGCGAAGCGGGGATCATGAAGCTGATCACGCAAACGGCCAATCAGACGCTTGCTGGTCTTTCGCCGGTGCTGTTCTTGGTTGCTGTAACCGTCTTCCTGTTCCTGCTTACCCAGGTTGCGCACAACCTTGTGTGCCTGGTTGCCATCGTGCCCATCTTCATGGCGATTGCTCAAAGCATGGGTGCCAATGCCGTACTCGTCTTGATGCTTGGTCAGCTTGTGCTGTGCACCGCTCTTGGCACGCCGGCGGCATCCACGCGCGCTGGCCTGCTCTTTGGCAACACCGAGTGGGTGACCATAGGAAGCTGCTACAAGTGGGGCTGGATTAACGGCGTTACGGTTTTGGCGGCGGCTCTTGCCGTTGGCATTCCTCTGGGAATGGTCATGTTCTGATCCGAGAAGGGATACCGCGCCGCTTAGCCGGAATGAGCGCGGCGGCGCGTTTTTATGAAAGGGGGAGTCATGTCCTTTAATGCTGTTAGCGCGAAACGCTATGTGCTGGAAGCTATAACCATCGTATTGATGTTCGCGGGCTTTTTCATCCATGCCGCACCGTTGCCGGATTTCGGCTGGAAGGTCCTGTTCATTTTCATCGGTCTTATGTTCGGCTGGTCGACGGTTGGCCTGGGCATTCCGTCTCTTATCGGCATCTTGGCTTTGGGCCTTACCGGCGCATTCACCGTCGATACTGCTTGGCAGGCGGGCTTTGGCGGCAACGTTGTCGCCTTGGTTGTTCTGATTTCGGTGCTTTCCAAGTGGCTTGAAAAGGTTGGCCTGATCGATACTGTAATGGGGAAGTTCATGGCCTCGAAGCGTTTTGTGGGCAAGCCCTGGCTGTTCATCACGGCGTTTTTGGTTCTGATCTACTTCCTGGGATTCCTGATCGGCTCGGTTCCGTCGATTCTTATTGGCTGGGCATGCGCTTATCAGATCATCCGCATTTCCGAAATGGACAAGCACAGCCCGCTGAGCGCTTTCCTTATCGTCAACATCGCCGCCATCGGCGCATTCGGCGACTATTGCAAACCCTGGAGCGTGTGGGGTCTTGTCACCATTCAGAACTACGATGCGATGTTCGTCCCCGGCGGTCTTTCGTATCCGGCGTTCATCGCTTGGAGCACGGCGGTGTATGCAGTTGCCATCGCGCTTGTCATTCTCGCCGCTCGTTTCATTTTCCGCATTGATGTCAGCAAGCTTGCGAAATGCACCGACTGCGATTTCTCGATTGGCGACGGAAAGACGCGTTTCACGACAGAGCAAAAGTTCGCTGTCGGTGTTATGGCGCTCATGATTGTCCTGCTGTTTGCGCCGACGTTCCTTCCTAATTGCGCTTTGAAGACGTTCTTGAAGACCATCGGCACAACGGGCACCATCATTTTGGTTATCGTCATTGCTGCGCTTTTCCGCAAGAAGGACGGGGAAGACTATTTCAACTTCGCGAAGATGGCCGATTACGCCGGTGCGGTTCCGTGGAACGTCATTCTGCTTCTGACCGTTACGGTTCCTTTGGGCGCGGCTTTGAAAGACACCAACGCCGGCATCATCCAGATTGTAGCGGCTTTCGCCCACACCAGCCTGAACGGCCTTTCTCCGATCTTGTTCCTGATCGCGGTTTCCGTCTTCCTGTTCCTGCTTACCCAGGTTGCGCATAACCTTGTGTGCTTGGTTGCCATCGTGCCGATCTTCATGGTGATTGCCCAGAATCTTGGGGCGAATCCTGTGCTCGTGCTGATGCTTGGTCAGTTGCTCCTTACTGCTGCTCTTGGCACGCCGGCCGCTTCCACACGTGCTGGAATGCTGTACGGCAATACCGAGTGGGTGACTATGGGCAGTTGCTACAAGTGGGGCTGGATTAACGGTATCGCTGCTTTGATTGCGGCTCTTGCAGTCGGAATCCCGCTTGGCATGCTGATGTTCTAGAAACCGGAAAGTTCAAGCGTGCTTTTCGAGCTTGCTTTCGACCCCGCAAAAACGCGTGTTTTGCGGGGTTGTTTTCATTGGTTGGTCTTTGATCGAAGGGAGTCTGTGATGGAAGAGCTTCCGCACAGGGACATTTATTCGGGGATGGTTGCCGAAGAGCTTGCTAAAAGCGGTGCTTTCGGTTGCGAGGAGGACAGATACGGATTCTGCTCGTGGTCGGCCAAGGACGGTTATCGAATTTATGTCTCCGAGAACGAGGATGAGTGCGCAAGGGAGCAGTTTCGGCGCTGGATGCTTTGGGGCGTTGTCTCCGAAAGGGTGTTTCGTCGTGTTCGTCTATACGAGGGTGAGACCGGTCAGCCCCTGGATGAGGCGATGCAAGGCTACCTGGAAGCCGAAGTCATGCCGATGCTGAAAGCCAATGTGGAAGCGCGCTCGGGCGCGATGTCGCATGGCATAGGCTCTGCCATAACCGATTACGTGAAAGGGCTTGTTTGCGAAGCCCACCAAAAGGATGTGGTGGAGTCGGGCATGGTGTCGCTTGCGTGGCATAAGGGTCTTGTTGGTAGCGACTACCGTGCCGACCTTGTGCGCGCCATGGCCGAAGAGCTGGCGAAGCCGGTTTCGGGTGCTCGCTACGGCTTTGTATACAGGGGCGCAAATGGTCTGGAATCATACTCTAATGCTTACTTCCCGGCAGTGTGGGATTGCTGGAGGGACGTTACCTCCCTGACTGCGATAGTTCGCATTCCGACAAGCGACGATGTGCCGGCTTGGTTGCAGAAAAAAGCCGCTGGCAAGCAGCTGATGACGTTGCTTGGCGAGGGGTATTACGCCGTCTTCGGGGAGTCGGTGTCCTAAGCGGCCCTGAAAAAGAAGCGGCTGCCGGGCTTGGGCAAGGTTTCGCGTGTTCAATAGGTGTCGGGGTCCGGCGCCTATTTTCGTTGATGCTCGTTGGGCGAAAAAAGATAGCCCGACCCAGGGAGAAAGGGGGTCGGGCTTGGGAAAGGAGAAGGCCGGGAGGAGGCTTTGAATAGTAGGAGAGTGTCTCGTCCGGTCTTGTTAGCCGATGGTTTCCTCGATTTTCTCTTCGAATTCCTCAATCGGATGATCGCCGGAGAGCTTACCAAGGAACTCACCGTCGTTGAAGAACAGCACCTGAGGAACGCCTTTCAGCGAGAAGCGCTGAAACAAAGCGGGTTCTTCTTCGACATCGACTTCGTAAAAGCCGAATTTGCTCTCGTATGCGCTATCTTCGGAAAGCTCTTCGATTTTGGGGTGCACGTCTTGGCAGACATGGCACGTCTTGCGGTTGAACATAACCAGGCAAGGCTCTCCGTCGTCGTAGATCGCTTCGTCGAAATTGGAGCTATCGAGTTTCTTCATGCTGTCTACCTCTTTCGTGTCTAGAAAGTTTTAAGTTAAGGGGAAAGGTCGATTTAAGGCTGTTGGATTGATCTGCACACTTGTCTATTCGCGCCCGTTTCCGATGTATTTGATTCTAGGAGTGCGCTTGGTTTGGCGCTGTCGAAATAGGCTGCTCTTATCAAGCCGAAGTGTGTTATTTGCAACACGCCGGCCAGCGGTGCAGCCGAGCGCGCTTCCGCGGAAGCGCAGCGACAGCTGCCAAATCGAAGCTGTAAACGAGTTCCTCGGAACGAGCGGGCCGCGTAGGCTATGTAGATGTGAGAGCCGCGTAGGCTATGCGTTTCTCCTTATGCATCACCCAGAGACTTCTTCATTGCGAAGGGATCTCTATTTCGTTTCGGAGTCGGACTAGGCATCCTACTTCAGTTGATGCCCTTTCAAATCGAGTGCCGTTAACGGTGCTTCTCTTTGCTATAAAGTGCAGCCTATACTGGTATAAGCGTTGTTTATGCCAGCCCAGAGAGAGGGAGGATGCACATGCTTAGATCTAAAGGCCTTACCGAGAAGATGCTTTTGCTGGGTATCGACGGTATGGACCCCCGCTTCGCCAGCCGTTTGGTTCGCGAAGGCAAGATGCCCAATTTGAAGAAGCTCATGGACAGGGGCGCCTGCCGTGACGACCTGATGATGCTGGGTGCCAACCCCACCATCACGCCGCCGATGTGGGCAACGCTCGCCACCGGCGCATACCCCATGACGCACGGCATCATGGACTACAACCTGTCTGCCGAAAACGACAAGGACGTCACGCTTGGCGCATTCAGCTCGCGCTTCCTGAAGGCCGAGCCTCTGTGGAACGTCACTGCTCAGGAAGGCAAGAAGACCTTGGTCATGCATTGGCCCGGCGGCTCGTTCCCTCCGACCATCGACTCTGACAACCTGGTTACCATTGACGGCTCTTCGCCCGGCGCTTGCTGCGCGTGGTCCAGCGTCCGCGACCTTGACATGATGTACGTGGCCAGCACCAAGTGCTCCAAGCCCAACTACATGCCCATGGCCACCATCACCTCCGAGGTTGAGGGTGATGAGGAGCTCAAGTTCCTGTACCCGCCCGTTCATGATGGCATCCCCGTATCCGCTCCGGGTTCCTCGCCCGAGGCCAAGGAGCGCATCAAGGAATACAAGAAGTGGTACAAGGAGTTCATCGACGTCGAGGGTTACCAGCCCAGCGACAGCTTCGTTGTTGATAACGTCATCTACGAAGAGCAGCAGGGCCTCATGTGGCACCTCGCCGACTTCCCCACGGGCGTCAGCGTGTCCCCGGTTATGCCGACCAACGGTTGGGAATTCGAGATCCCGGCCGACGCCAAGGAATTCCTGATCATCACCTTCTATGGCAAGGTCATGCGCCCGGCGCTTATTCTGAAGGGCGAGTCCGGCGCATACGACACCGTCGCCATCTACAAGGACAAGCAGACGGTCGAGCCGCTGGCAACCCTGACGGAAGCCGCTGGCCTGGTTGGCGTGTATGACGTCGTCCCCTCCAAGGAAGGCCCCGAGCCCGTGTACCGCAACATGCGCCTGCTCAAGATCGCCGAGGACGGCTCGTATGTCCGCATCTGGGCCTCCCGCGGCATGAGCTGCACCGACGACTCCGTCTGGTTCCCGAAGGAGAACTTCAAGACCATCGTGGATCGCTTCGGACCTCCGCAACCCACTAGCCAGATGTCCGGCAACGACGCCGATCTCATCCTGAAGTGCAACAACGAGCAGTGGATCAAGGCCGCCGAGTGGCAGTCCAACGTCATTCACTACTTCATTGAAGAGCAGGGCACGGAAGTCGTCTTCAGCCACTTCCACAATGTTGACCTTCAGGGTCACAACTACATGAAGTACATGAAGAACCGCGACACCAGCCGCTACGACGAGTCCGAGGTCGTGAAGTTCGCCGAGGCAACCTACAAGGTTACCGACGATTATCTGGGTTCCTTCATGCACCTGCTGGACGAGGGTTGGACCATCGCCATCTTCTCCGATCACGCTCTGATCAGCGCCGAGGAAGAAGCCGTGGCCATGGGCGACAACACCGGCGTTTCCATCGAGCCGCTTCATAAGTTCGGTTACACCGTTCTTAAGAAGGACGAGAATGGTAATGAGCTGCCCGAGGTCGATTGGGAGAAGAGCAAGGCCATCATGACCCGCTCCAATTCGATCTACATCAACGTCAAGGGCCGCGACCCGCACGGCATCGTCGATCCCGCCGATAAGTACGAGCTCGAGGAACAGATCATCACCGATCTGTACGGCTACAAGCACCCCAAGACGGGCAAGCGCATCTTCGACCTAGCGCTCCACAATAAGGATGCTGTCTTGATCGGCTTGGGTGGCCCGATGGGCTCCGACATCGTCTTCGTCGTGAACGAGAACTACGCCGAGGACCACGGCGCCGGCCTGTCCACGGCATGGGGTCACAACGACACCTCGCTCAGTCCGATCTTCTGCGCAGCCGGCCCCGGCATCAAGGAAGGCTATCGCACCCCGATGCACATCCGCGAGGTCGACTTGGCACCTACCGCCTCTGTCCTTCTGGGCGTCGACTTCCCGGCTCAGTGCGAGGGTTCGCCTGCGTACGACATCTTCACCGAGCGCGTCTAATAAACCAGCTTTAGTTAGTTCGTTTGAGGCCCCTGTGGCGAAAGCGTCACAGGGGCCTTTTCGTCGTTTGGTGCGAAGATGCAAGCATTTACTGGCAGTAACGGATTTTCGTGAGAAATAAAGCGATTTCACCGATTAATGAGGTGTCATAGACAAACACGATGACTGTCATTACGGTAATTAATATTCTCTATAAGTGAATGATTCGGAATTACAGTTCGCTGACCAGCGGTTATCCAAAAAGTCAAAGGGGGTGCAACTAAAAGTTCATACCCCAGATAACCTGCCATCCCAACTGTTGATTCACGCCTAAAGATGAAGACTATATGGTGAAACCACGGACGTTTGCAGCTGCCATTGAGCGCGTAGATCCTGACGGAGGGAGGCCGGAAGGATGTGCGCGCTGGTAGCGAAACAAAACGGAAGGATTGTAAGAGCTACAAAGAAAGGGGAGGGTTATGGATACTAAAGCGAAGAAAATTTCGCCTATTCATTACCTGGTGGTCGCTGCATTCTGCTTAGGCGGTCAGTTCGTTCCCGGCTTCGCGGGCATCACGCCGCTTGGCATGGGCATTCTGGGCTGCTTCGTCGGCGCAGTTTACGGCTGGATCACCATCGACATGCTTTGGCCGAGCATCGTCGCCATGTTCGGCTTGGGCATGACGTCTATCGGCTTCGACCGCGTCATTGCCGGTTCGTTCGGCAACACCACTGTTATGGCCCTGATCCTGTGCATGGGCGTCATTGGCATCGCCATGACCACCGGCGCATTCAACTGGTTGGCCAGCAAGCTGCTTGGCAACAAGCTCATGCAGGGCAAGCCGTGGGTAACCATCTGGGTCATTCTTTTCATCGCATTCCTGCTGGGCGCTAACAACCCCATCATCTTGATGATCATCTTCGGCGCATTCATTACCTCCATGCTGAATGCCTGCAAGGTTGCGAAGAACAGCAAGCTTGCCGTCTTCACTTACCTGGGCACTGCGTTTGCCCTCATGCTTGGCCAGATCCTGTTCCCGTTCATTTCCACGGGCCTGGTTTTCTACGGCGCATACATGAAGATGTTCGCCGCGTACCCCATGAACATGGTTGCGTACCTGCTGTGCATGTTTGTTGTCGGCGTTCTGATGATCACCTGCTGGGTGCTTGTCATGAAGTTCGTCATGCGCGTCGACGCAAAGCCCCTTGCTGAGTTCTGCAGCGACTGCGCCGAGCTCAAGGCAACGCGTTCTCAGAAGATCGCCCTTATCATGTTCGTCGGCTTCATTCTGGTCAACGTTCTGGCTGCTGTCGGCCCGCTTAAGCCTTACCTGAGCCTTCTTGGCTTGGCTGGCTTCTGCCTGCTTGGCACCGCTCTCATGCCGTTCCTTAAGGACGAGGAAGGCAACGCCATCGGCGGTATCGAGGAACTGCTTCACCTCTGCAACTGGGGTCAGGTCACCATGGTTGGCTTCATCATGCTGCTTTCGACCTATATGAGCGGTGCTGTTCCCGGCCTCGAGACCGGCATCCCCGCCGCAATGGCCATGCTGTTCGTGCCGTTCATGGGCATGTCTCCGTGGGTCTTCGTCGTCGTCGCCCTTGTTCTGGCAGTTATCCTTACCAACTTCGCTAACAACATGATCGTCGCTGTTATGGTCATGCCGCTGCTGGTCAACTACGCAACCAAGGTTGGCTTGGATCCCACCATGGTCGTCGTGATGCTCTTCATCATGGCTCAGTTCGCACTTGCCACGCCTGCTGCTTCGCCGGTTACGGCCGTCGCGATGACGCAAGAGCTGGCCGATCCTACCGAGATGACCAAGGCAGCTTGTAAGATCCTCCCGATCATGATGGTTCTTGGCCTTATCATCGGCCTGCCGGTTTGCGGCGTTATCTTCTCGCTTTTCGCCTAGGTAACGGGTTGGGTTTAGCTTATCGGCCGTGATAACCTTTATGGCATTGCTCATTGAGTTTTGTCAGGAATAGCGGGCTCGGACATTGCTGGAAGGCGGTGTCCGAGCCCTGTTTTACAGGAGAAACATGGATACGAAAAAGTACATACCCGAACGCGTGAAGGATGATCTGGGAAGTTATTTCGTCAAGGGCTTCGACGACCTGTATGCGCACGGCGCGAAGGTGCAGGACGAAGTTCTCGACGAGATAATCAAGATCGTCGCGGACAGTGCTTACGCGCACGACCACGGCTTCGCGGGCGTGTCCAGCAAGGAAGAGTTCCTTGCCAAGGTGCCTGTTTCTGAATACGCCGACTACGTCGATTACGTGGCGCGCGACATGGAGGGTGAAGGCAACCAGCTTTCATCGCTTCCTACCGATCATTACTTGATGTCCACGGGGCGAGGCGGTTTCGCGGGCAAATACTACATCGAGACGCGTGTTGGCGCTATCGCTCGTCAGACGTCCATCGACTTGTACCAAATGGGCATCGTGCACAACGAGCCCGTGCTACGCGAGCCCGGATTCAAAACCATGCCGGTTGTTAACCCCACATCCATCCCCGTTGCCCATAACGGCAAAGAGGTTCGTCGCACATCAAGTCAGGCCGGTAAGGCATTGTGGGAGAACGGCGGCGACGTTTTCATCTTCCCGTACGAGTTCCTTGAAGTGCAGATGAGCGAAACCGATCGCAATTATATGTATGCGCTGTACGCTCTTGTCGAGAAGAATCTGGTTCAAACGAATTGCAACAACCTTGACGCTTTCGGCGACTTTCTTGACAGCATCGAGGCGAACGCCGCTCAGATGATCGAGGATATCCGCACCGGTCACTTCTCAGTAGACATTGCCGACGAAGATCGCGTTCTGCTTGAGGGCATGTTCCAGCCGAACCCCGCGCGCGCCGATGAGCTTGCGACGTTGCTCAAGGAGACGGGTAAGTTCGACTTTAATGAAGTGTGGCCGCGTTTTCGTCTGGCCACGGGCTGGATCGGCGGCAGCGTCGGCTGCTTCAGTCGCGATGTGATGGACCGCCTGCCCAGCCGTATGCGCTACTACAACACGCCTTACGGCTGCACTGAAATCATGATCGCTGCAACCAGCGATCCTGGTTCCGACGTCGGGCCGCTCAACGTGTTCGGTGGCTTCTTCGAGTTTTCGCCGCTCGACGGTGGTGATCCTGTTGAAATGCGCGATCTGCAGGTTGGCAAGCTGTACGAGGTGCTGGTCACCACGTACTCGGGTCTGTGTCGCTACAACTTGCACGACATCATCCGCGTCGATAGCTTCAGGGGAGAAACGGCGTGCATCGAGTTCAGGGGCCGCGCCGCCGAGGTCATCAAGGTGAACGACGCGTCGCTTTACGGCTTCGAGTTCTGCGACCTGGTTTTGGGTGTGCTTGATTCCGAAGACGCCATCGCTTCGGTGTTCCAGGCGTTCGTCGAAAACGGCGCGCGGGGCGAAGAGCTTTCCGTTGTCGTTGAGTTCTATCGCGAGCCGGCCGACCGTGTTGCGTTCGCTGCTAAGCTGAAGACCGCTATGGAACAGGTAGGTATCGCGTCCGGCAGGGTTTACGTCGTTCGCAAGGGCTACAGGCGCAACCTGTACCTGTCGCTTATGCAGCTCGGTCTTATCGTCCAGTCAATGAAGCTGCCGGTCGTTGCCGCGAAACTTCCCGATGAAGCAGAAATAGAAGCTGTTCTTTAGCCGCTGGAGAGAGAGGTTGCGGTGAAGGATTACGAGAAGGCCATCCAAGACGCCGAAGCCGACGTCCATGCGAAGCGCATCGATAAGTCGCTGCCGCAGCGCCTGCTTGAGAGCGATCAGATCGAACTGTATTACGGTATGCCCGAACTGTTCAAGGATTTCGACCGCTATGAAGATATCGTCCTGAATGAAATATACCTGCGTCTGCGCAGCAGTTCATTCGGGAAGAAGCATGGTGCCGACAAGGCCGCCAACGCCCATGAGTGGCTAGAGAACGCGCCCCTTACCACGTATTCCGACTACCGTCCGTTTGTGGAAAGCTCGATGCTGGGCGCGAAATCCGCTCTGTACCAAGATGGCACGCAAGCTTACATCCTCACCAGCGGAACGACGGGCGCCCCGAAGATCTTCGCCGATAGCGTTTCGGGCAACTTCGCTAAGTTGCTGGTCATGCGCTTGCGCGGTTTTTACACGCGCACCGCGTTCCCCATTACGGGCGACCGTAGCGCGAAGAACCTCACGTTCTCGAACTACGCGGGCTTGGGCAATGCCCAGGACGGCAAGCCTATTCTGCGTGCATCCGGTTCGACTGCGCGCAGCCTGCGCAAATACACCGACACCATGAACATCATCCCAGCCCCTTTCTGGGAGCTGCCCGACATCGGCCCGCGCGAGCGTGACTACCTTATCGCGCTTATGGCGCTTTCCGATCCGGCACTGGCGAAGGTGTTCGCCAACAACCTGGCCCATTTCGGTCGCATGCTATCGCAGGTTGACGTTCTGGGCGATCAGATGATCTCCGACATCAGGGAGGGACGTCAGTCGGTTGACCTGCCCGAGGACGCCCGTGTGTTCATGCAAGAGTTGCTTTCGCCCAACCCCGAGCGCGCCGATGCGCTCGATGCGGTCATGCGCGAGTTCGGCTCTATTTCCTCGAAAGAAGCGCTTGAGAGCGTGTGGCCCAGGTTCTCGCTGGTCAGCGGCTGGCTGAACGGACCAACTGGCCGCGATGCCCGTCAGGTCATGCATCGTCTGCCCAAGAAAGTGGGCGCGTTCGCCATGGGTTACGGCTCAAGCGAGGGCAAGTGGAACATTCCTTTGAAGGCCGCCACTGCCGAGGGCGCCGCTTCTCCGTTCAGCTCGATCTACGAGTTCCGTGATCTGGTTACCGGGCGCCTTTATCGCGCCAGCGAGGTGTGGCCGCATAAGTTCTACGAGCTGGTCGTCACCACGTATTCGGGCCTGGTTCGTTACAACATGCAGGACGTCGTGTATGTCACCGGCCGCGAGGGCGGTTCGCCTGTGTTCGCCTTCTGCGGGAAAACCAGCGAGATCGTTCGCGTGAACGGACGTAAGCGCGACAGTCATAACTTCTTGGCGCTGTTCGCTTGGATCGAGATCAAGCGCGGTATCGAGTTCGACCTGATGCAGGCGTGCGTGAAGGACGGCGAGCTGTCCTTCATCTTGGAAAGCGCCGACGACATCGATTACGCCGAGCTGCTTCGCTTCCTGAATTCCATCATGGGTAAGCATTGGGGCTTCACCGCCTCACATATATACGTGGTCGATTCTGCCTATAAGCAGGCGTATTTCGATAGCAAGGAACTTCCCGGTCGCGGCGTCAGCGGCATCAAGGTGCCTACGGTGACCGCAGACCTTCCCGATAGCAAGTTCATAAAGGCTCTTGTAAACAAGGAGGATTAACATGAACCAGAAACTGCCCCGTGTTGAGCATCTAAAGGAACGCGCTAAGGACTGCTGCTGCAGTTATTGCGGCGGTGACCTGGCTGTTCGCCGCATTTTGTACCAGACGACGGCCGAGTATCGCATCGAGCTGTACTGCGACAACTGCGAGAAGATCGAGTACGGCGTTCCACGCGCCCTGTACGATAGCGCGAAGGCCGCCATCGAGCGCCTTGGCTTCAACTACTATCCCGAAACCGAAGAGGGCGTTACCCGTAATCAGATGAATATCGCCAAGTTGTCCACGCTGACGGCATGGCAGCTGCGCTATCTGGGCATGATCGACGACGAGCGCTTGAAGGATGCCGCCGAGGGGTCCACGCAGAGCATGGACACCAACACCATCGTCTCGGAAGGCGACCTTGATGAGCTGTTGAAGGAGGTCGAGACATGGAGCGAGCAACAATTGAACTGCGAGGAGTAGGCTGCACTATCGGTGGCCGCGCCCTTATCAAGGACGTGAATTGGAAGATCGAGCCCGGCAGCCGTTGGGTTGTCTTTGGCAGCAACGGTTGCGGCAAAACCACGCTTCTGTCGCTTATCGCGGGTTACGGCAAATACAACGGAAGCCTGAAAATCGACGGCGTCGAGCTGAACGACATCGACGCTTTCGATTGGCGTACGTCGGTCGGCTTCGTCAGCGGATCGTTCTTCGGCCGCATCTATCAGAACGAAACCGTCCTGAACATCATGACGGCCGGTTCCCGTGGAACCATGGGCGTACCGCTTGAAGAGGTCACGCCGGAGGAGATGCGCATCATCCGCAAGCTTCTGGCAAGCCGCGATCTGGGTCACAGGCTTGACTCGCCGTTCTCAACGCTTTCGAAGGGCGAGCAGCAGATCATCTTGGTTCTGCGCGCGCTTTTGCTTAATACGTCCACGCTTCTGCTGGACGAGCCCATGAGCGGCCTTGACGTTGGTGCGCGTGCCGAAATGCAGCATATGCTGTTCTCGTTGGCCGACAAGCGCAACGCAACGGTCGTGTATGTCAGCCACCACCTCGAGGAGATCTCGCCCGAGCTGTTCGATAACTGCCTCCTGCTTTCGCGTGGGCGCGTTCAGGCCGAAGGCCCCATTCGCGACGTCCTGTCGTCGGAGGCTGCGCGCAAGATCATCGGGAAGAACCCCTACGCGCAAGAGGAGGTTTAGGAGATGACGACCTCATTGAAAGATGTCGATAGCGCGGTCATGGTTGGCAAGCTTGCCGACATGAACGCTTTCCCTAAAGAGCACAACGCCTGGGGTTATGCCTTCATGGCGAAGGACGGCAAGATCCATTACTGCCTAAGCGAGGAGTCCATGACCCTTCGCCGCATGCGCGATTCGCAGCGCGAGGCGGGCGTGCCCATGTCGCCGCTCGTTCAGTTCTCGGAGCGCGCCATCGTTCGCGACGAGGATTACGACGACTGGATTTACGTGCGCAAGCTTCGCTTGGCCGACTCCATCCGCAAAGACTATGGTCATGCGTTCTTCGATATCCAGAAGCGATTGATCGACGCGTCGTGCGACAGCCTGGCCCTGGACATCCTGCTTCCGTGGAAGGAAGAGATCACCGGCTATTTCGACGAAGTGTCGCTTGACCTGTTCGAGGGCGTGCTGCACGAGGCAAGGCGCATGCGCCACATCACCGACGAGCAGTACCGTGAGCTGGGTCGCTGGCTTAGGCAAGAAAAAAAGCAGTCCATTCCTGAATTGGGCGGCACCGGCTTGTATGCCCGTACGTTCCGCGGCATTGCCTATAAGGACAACGGTCAGACCAAGTACCTGGTGAACGCGAATGCCGACGCGTTCTATGATCGCTATGACGAGCTTGACGAGCAGAACATCGATAAGACGCCTATCTATTCGTGCACGTTGCGTCATATCAACTCGATTCCGGGCGTGAAGTGGCGTCAGGAGTTCCTTGAGTACCTGAAGGAGTATATGGACGACGAGTACATGACTCGTATCGACGCGCTGAACGCACTGCCCTCGTCGGTCCCCGTCGATCTTTGGGAAAAGTCTTTGGCTCAGGCGGACGCGGAATGCTCCGAGCCTGCCCGCGAGGCCCTTCGCCATTGGGGAGCGCAGATGCGCATCGCCTAGCGCGAATCGCCTGCAACCAACAAGAAAGCCGCTGCTCATCTCTGGGCGGCGGCTTTCTTGTTGGTTGCAGGC